>Ga0209415_10014526_pt1 | contig 12858 bp, 11 predicted proteins | sample PeaSoiSIISIP2007_FD_187696 | JGI IMG/M metagenome (GOLD analysis project Ga0209415, IMG submission 187696) | Peat soil microbial communities from Weissenstadt, Germany - SII-SIP-2007 (SPAdes) (version 2) | ecosystem: Environmental > Terrestrial > Soil > Wetlands > Peat | place: Germany...
TCGGGGTGTTCGAGCACGACCCGTTCGTCACCCTCGACACGGTGGGGGTCGGCGAGATGATCCGGATCGCCGTCGAGCGCGGCCGCGCCGCGCGGCCCGATCTTAAGCTCGGCATCTGCGGCGAGCATGGCGGCGACCCCGCCTCCATTCATTTCTGCCGCGCCATCGGGCTCGATTACGTGTCGTGCTCGCCCTACCGGGTGCCGATCGCCCGCCTCGCCGCTGCCCAAGCCGAGCTGGCCGGCGAGTCGGGGACGAGCACGGCGTGATGTGAACCGCCAATCAATAGAATTGTCTTCCCGGCGAAAGCCGGGACCCACTCATCCGCTTCTCAGCTCGTTGAGAAGTGGGTCCCGGCTTTCGCCGGGAAGACAATCTTTTATTGGCCCCCACCAGACTCGATCCTCATCCAATTCGGGCGAAGCGGAACAATCGCCGCGGCGTCTGCCACGAACGTCCGGCCCGCGTCGACCGCTTCAAGCCGCAATAGCGCGAGGCCCGTTGCATCGCGGCTCGAACGCAGCTCGCCGGCGTCGCGGCCGTCGGCGGTGACAATCGTGCCGGGCGGCGGGGCCGGGCCGTCGATCTGCACCGGGAAGAGGCGCTTTTTGATGAGGCCGCGATATTTCGTCCGCGCAGTCAGCTCCTGGCCGACATAGCAACCTTTTTGCCAATCGACGCCGTTCAGTTCGTCGAACCCGGCTTCGAGCAGGATCGATTTGTCCGGCACCAGGTCGCGGCTGCCATCGGGGATGCCGAAGGCGAGGCGATGGCGGTCGTAGGCGGCGAAATCGACTTGCGTAAATCCCGCACCAACGGAGGCGAGCCGCAAGCGGTCCACGATGACGCGGGCGCCGAGGCCGGCGAGCCGCGGATCGACGAGCGCGACGCCGCCATCGAGTTTGCGCACCTCGCCCGGCTCGTCCGAAAGACCGAGCGCGGTGAGCGCGCCCTCGCCGAACACCGCGGCGACCGCCAGTTCCGGCCGCTCGGCGATCTCGACCTTGGCGCGCAGCCGGTACATCGCGAGGCGGCGGCGCAGATCCCCGAGCCGCGCCGCCTCGGCGTCGAGCCAGATCGCCTCGCCGACCTCGACCATGATGAAATCGTGCAGGTATTTGCCTTGCGCGGTCAGTAGCGCGGCGTAAACCGCCCGGCCAGGGAGCTCCTTGGGCGCCAGCTTCTCGACATCGTTCGACACCAGCCCCTGCAGAAAGAGCCGGCGATCCGGCCCCGACACCGCGAGAATGCCGCGGTCTTCGAGGATCACAAAATTGCCCTGCGCCATGCAGCTCCCCAATTAGTCACCCCCGGCCATGACGGTCGGGTAACAGGTGGAGGCTGGCGGGTTGCTTGGCAAGCCGGGCGCCACGGGCTATTAAGGCGCCGAGATCGGGGATATGCACATCCTGTTTGTGACCGCTACTCGCATCGGCGATGCCGTGCTGTCGACCGGTCTGTTGTCCCATGTCATCGAACGCTACCCGGGCGCGCGGCTGACAATTGCCGCGGGGCCGGTCGCCGCGCCGTTGTTCGAGGCGGTCCCCGGGCTCGACGAGGTGCTGGTGCTGGAGAAGCGGCGCTGGGGGTTGCATTGGATGGCGCTCTATAGCCGCGTCGCGGCCCGGCGCTGGGCGCTGGTCGTCGATCTGCGTGGCTCCGCGCTCGCCTGGATGGTGCGCGCCGGCGAGCGCCGGGTCATGGCCAAGGGCGATCCGCAGGAGCACCGGGTGCGCCAGCTCGGGCGTCTGTTCGGTCTCGAACCGCCGCCGAGCCCGGTCTTGTGGACCGCGCCCCGCCATGAGCGCGCCGCGGATGGGCTGCTGCCGCCGGGGCCGCCGGTGCTGGCGATCGGGCCCGCCGCCAATTGGCGCGGCAAGCAATGGCGCGGCGAGCGCTTCGCCGAGCTGGCCTGCCGGCTGACCGCGCCGGGCGGGCCATTTCCCGGGGCGCGGATCGCGGTGCTGGCGGCGGCACACGAGCGCGCCCAGGCGGCCGCGCTTCTCGCGGCGCCGGTCCCGGGCGGCGTCCCAGGGGAGGTAATCGACCTCGTCGGCCGCACCGATCTGTTGACCGCGGCGGCGGTGCTGCGCCGCTGCGCCATGTTCATCGGCAACGACACCGGCCTCACCCACATCGCCGCTGCCGCCGGGACGCCGACCCTGGGCCTCTTCGGGCCGAGCCCGGTCGAGCAATACGCACCCTGGGGAAGCTGCACCGCCTTTGTTCGCACCGCGCTGCCGCCCGATGCGTTGTACAGCCCGGGCTACAATCACCGCACCACCGATACGCTGATGGATTCGCTCTCGGTCGAGATGGTCGAGGCGGCGGTGCGCCAGCTGTGGCGCCGCGTCGCCGGCGAGCCGCTCCCCGCCATCGCGAGGGCGGGACAGTGAGCGTCGCGACCAGCGAACCGTCGACGGCCGCCATACCGGCTGCCGCGTCGCCGCGTCTCTCCGCGCTCGTCGTCGTGCGCAATGAGGAGGCGCAACTCGCTGAATGCCTGTCCCGGCTCGCCTTCGCCGACGAGCTCGTCGTTGTGCTCGATCGCTGCGAGGACCACTCGGGCGAGATCGCGCGGCAGTTCACCGAGCGGATCGTCGCGGGCGAATGGGAGCGCGAGGGTGGGCGACGCAACACCGGGATCGCCGCCTGCCGCGGCGATTGGATCCTCGAAATCGACGCCGACGAGCGGGTCGGGCCTGAGCTTGCCCGCGAGATCAGCGCAGTCGTCGCGGGCTCGGCGGCGGACTGGCATCTGATCCCGGTCGACAATTACGTCGGCGACCGGCTGGTGCGGTGGGGCTGGGGCGCCTCGTTTGGGCGCTCCGCCTATGCCGGGCTCTTCCGCCGCGGCGTGAAGAGGTGGGGCGACCAGCGGGTCCACCCGGCGGTCGCGCTCTCCGGCGTGCGGGGGCCGACCCTCAACGCGCGCCTCGAGCACCATGTCGACCGCAACATCTCGGATATGCTGGGCCGGCTCGACCGCTACACCAGCCTGCGGGCGCAGGATCTGCGCGAGAGCGGCCAGATCGGCAGCTTCGCGCACAATCTGCGGCGGATCTTCTCGCGTTTCTGGAAATGCTTCATCGCCCGGCGCGGCTATCGCGAAGGCGCCTGGGGGTTCCTCATCGCTCTCTGCGCCGCGCTCTATCCGATCCTCTCCTACCTGAAGGCGCGGCTGGAGAGCGATTGATGGCTGAGGTGGTGATGGCCGATGACGGCATCGCCTTCGATGGCCGGTCGGCCGAGGCCGGCCCGCTCGGCGGCGCCGAGACCGCCTTTGTCGCGCTCGCCGAGGCGCTCGCCGCGCGCGGCCACCGCGTCGAGGCGCGCAGCCAGTGCCGGGCGCCGCTCACCCACAACGGCGTCAGTTGGGCGCCGCTCGCCGCCGGGGTGCCGGATTCCTGCGACCTCTTTATCGGCAACCGCAGCTACAAGGTGATGGGCCTGGTAGGGCGCGCCCGCCGCCGCCTCTTCTGGCTGCACAACCCGGCCCGCTATCTGAAAAAGCCGCGCAACCTGGTGCGCCTCGCGTGGTATCGCCCGACCCTGGTGCTGTGCGGACCCTACCACGCCAACACGGTCCCGTGGTGGCTGCCCTCGGGAGGGCGGATGATCATCCCCTATGGCGTGCTCGAGGAATTCCGCGCAACCGCCGAGCGCGAGCCGCCGCCGCCTCACGCGGTCTTCACCTCGAACCCGCTGCGCGGGCTCGATTGGCTGCTCGAACTGTGGGAAACGCGGATCGCGCCTTCGGTGCCCGGGGCAGAGCTGCATGTCTATGCCGGCCCCACGGTCTACGGCGCGGGCGGCGAGGCGGCACGCCGAATGGAGGCGGTGCTGGCGAGAGCTGACGCGCTTTGCGCGCGGGGCGTGCGCCGGCACCCTCCGGTTCGCCATGACGAGCTGGCAGGGGTCCTCGCGCGGTCGCGGGTCATGCTCTATCGCGGCGACCCGGGCGAAGCCTTCTGCACCGCACTCGCGGAGGCGCAATCGATCGGCCTGCCGGCGGTCGTGCAGCCCCTGGGGATGGTTGCCGAACGGGTGATTGACGGCGTCACCGGCTCGGTCGCCGCCGACGACGCGGCCTTTGCGGCGGATGCCATCAGGCTGTTGCGCGATGATGAGCTATGGCGGCGCTTCCATCGCGAAGCCCTGGCGCGGCAGCGCGGCCTCGGCTGGGACGAGGTCGCCGCCCGCTACGAAGCGTTGATCGAATGACCGGCCGCCGCGCATCAGCGCCCGTGTCACAGAAATGACCACGCAAGCTGGGCTGGGTTGGGTTTGGAGCAGGTCGACCCGCCGGTGCCGGCCCACATGACCGGAGTTTCGTCTAACCGAGTACCCTTTCGACATCGGCAAGGCGCCGCCGGGCCCACTCGATCGTCTTCCCCAAACCGGATTCGAACGAGGTCGTCGGCGACCAATCGAGCCCTTCGCGCGCGCGGCCGATCGCCGCCACCGAAACCGGAACGTCGATCGCGCGGCCCGGCTTCCACTCGATCCGCAGCCCGGTCCCGAGCAGGCTCTCGATCGCCGCGATGACCTCGCGCAGGCTTCGTCCCTGACCGCTGCCGATGTTGAAAATCCGCTCGCTGCCATCCTCGCCTACCGCCGCTTTCCCGAGCGCGTCCACCACATCATCGACAAAGACAAAATCCCGGATCACCGAGCCGTCGCCCCAGATCTCCATCGGTTTGCCGCTCAACCCGCGTGAGATCAGCGCGGCGATGACGCCCTGGTCCTTCAGCGCGGTCTGAAACGGCCCGAACGGATTGGTGATGCGCAGCACGCGGTAATCGAGGCCATGAAGATACTCGTAAAGCGCCAGGTATTTCTCGATGGCAAGCTTGCTGATGCCGTAGGAGCAGATCGGCGTAGTCGGGGCGGTTTCGGGGGTCGGTATCTGTTGCGGACAGCCGTAAACCATCCCGCCCGAGGAGACGAAGACAACCCGCTTGACGGCGAATCTGCGGCACAAATCCAACAAGGCGATCGAGGGGACGACGTTGTTTTGCAGGTCGCCCGCCATGTCGAGATTTGCCGGTTGCGGCATCGTCGCATGGATCAGGTGGAAGACAATGTCGAACGATCCGATCGCGGCCGCGACCGAACCCGCATCCGTGAAATCGCCCTGGTACCATTCGACGCCTTGGAGATCGTCGGGAAACAGGCAGCGCCGGCCGAATGCGCGCACCCGGTGGCCGGAGGCGGCGAGCCGGCGGCACAAATTCGTCCCGATAAACCCGCCGCCACCGAGGACGACGCAGGAAGGCTTCTGAGCGACCATCGGATCCGGCAAATTGCGTGAGGTCTCTGCGGCGTCACTCCGCGGCGGCTCATGGTCGGCTCCGAGCCTTTCTCTGGCAATCGAATTCGGCCACGAGGGCTTGTCAGCGCCGGGTGAGGCGTATAGAGGCGTGAGGTGAGCCAGATTTCGTTATTGAGCCCTGGGAGCCCTCCGATACCCGGCATCGCCCGCCCGGATGGCCGAGAGCGAGCGACCATCCTCGCCTACCGGGATCACCTGGTGCCGCGCTCGGAGGCGAATTTTCTCGCTCGCCTTTACGTCGGTTTCGAGCGCCTCGACCCGGTTTGGGTCGGACGCCGACGCGGCGAGGGATTGGCTGATCTCAATGGCGAGGCGGTATTTCTCGGGCGCGACGGGATGCTCGGCGCCGTCGATCGCGAAATCTTCAAGCACCTCGGAATCCTGCCGCCGGTGCCCGATCTGCGGGCGATGCGGCCGCGCCTCGTCCACGCCCATTTCGGGCGCGGCGGGGCGCTCGCCTTGCCGATCGCTCGCCGGCTCAAGATCCCGCTGGTCGTCAGCTTCTATGGCGGCGACGCAACCAAGAACACGCATTACCGGCGGCATCTGCTGCCGGCGATCTTCAAGCGTCGGCTGCCGGCTTTGCAGCGCGAAGCGGCGCTCATCATCTGCGTCTCCGATTTCGTGCGCCAGCAGCTGATCGCGCGGGGTTTCCCTCGCGAGAAGCTTGTCGTCCACCGCTTCGGGGTCAATTTCGACATCCCGCCAGATGAGGATGATACCGCGCCCGACCGCTATGTCCTTTTTGCCGGGCGCTTTGTCGAGAAGAAGGGGATCGGATATCTGATCGAGGCGATGCGACGGCTCGATGGTGAGGGCAGGGAGTTGCGTCTGGTGCTGATCGGCAGCGGCCCGCTGGATGGTGAGGTGAGGCGCGCGGCGGCGGCGCTCAAATCGGTCCAGTTCATCCCCTGGGTTGCCAACAACGAGCTGCGCCGCCGGATGCGCGGCGCGCTGGCATTTTGCGTGCCGAGCGTCCAGGCGGCGGACGGCGACGCCGAGGGGCTGCCGACCGTCGTGCTCGAGGCGATGGCCGCCGGCACCCCGGTCATCGGCTCGCACCACGCCGGGATCGGCGAGGCGATCGAGCACGAGCGCACCGGCTTTCTCGTCGAGGAGCGCGACCCGGAGGCGCTGGCGGCGGCGTTGCGCCGGCTCAGCGATGAGCCTGGGCTGCGTCAGCGGCTCGGCGATAATGCGCGCGCCGTCGCTCTCGACCGCTTCGACGCGATCAAGCAATCGCAGCGCCTCGAAGAAAGGCTGCTCGGCATCATCCGGGACCGAGGCGTCTGACGCGCCGCCATGGCCCTGACCGCGAACGATTTCCCGCCGGGTACGCCGCTCCATCATTTCTTCGCGTGGAACGAGGCGGCGTGGCGGCCGGATCGCCGCTACCGGCTGGCGCGCGACCCCGACCGCGCGCCAAAGCTTCTCGCCGACAGCATCGCCGCGGCAATCGGCAATCCCGAGAGCGCTGCGCACGCTGCGGTTTTCGCGGCGTTCGCGGCGCTGGAGCCGCCGCGCGCCGGCCCGCGCCGCATTCTCGTCATCCGGCTCAGCGCGTTCGGCGATTTCATCCAGTCGCTGGGGCCGATGCGGGCGATCCGCGATCACCATCGCGGCGACCGGATCAGCCTTTTGACGACCCGCCCCTTTGCCGGCTTTGCCGGCGAGCTCTGCCTTTTCGACGAGGTGTTGGTCGACGACCGGCCGAAGCCGCTCGCGCTTCTCGGCTGGCTCGCCTTGCGCCGGCGGCTGCGGCAGGGCCGCTTCGACCGCGTCTATGATCTGCAAACCGCGACGCGCTCAAATTTGTACGCGTGGCTGTTGCGTCCCCGGATGCCCGAGTGGTCCGGGATCGCGTGGCGCTGCTCGCACCCGCACGCCAATCTCGACCGAGACAGGCAGCACACGCTCGACAAGCAGGCCGAGCAGCTTCTGATGGCCGGGATCTACCCGACGACGCTGCCGACGCTGCCGCTATTCCACCGCGCGCTGCCCGAGGGGCTCGACCGCCGGGATTTCGTCCTTATCGTCCCGGGATCCTCCCCGCAGCACAAGGCGAAACGCTGGCCCGCCCAGCGCTTTGCGAGGCTGGCCCGCGCGCTTGACGAGAAGGGCTATCTGCCGGTGGTGGTCGGTTCCGGGCATGAGCGACCACTCGCCCAAGCGATCGGCAAAGGTTGCCCGGGAGCGCTCGATCTCGTCGGCCGCACCGACATCGCCACGCTCGCCGCGCTCGCGCAGCACGCGGCGCTGACGATCGGCAACGATACCGGGGTCTGCCATCTCGCGGCCGCCGCGGGATGCCCGCTCATCGTATTGTTTTCAGCCGAATCCGACCCCGCCCGCGTTGCACCGCGCGGTCCTGTGGTCCGCATCCTCGGCGCGCCCGACCTCGACGACCTCGCCGCCGACACCGTCATCGCCGAGGCAATCGGCATCCTATCTAACCCTCTCCCGCATTGCGGGAGAGGGGAAACCAAGCGCGGAGCGCTTGGTGGGTGAGGGTCTGGGCGGCTGAAACACCCTCACCCGCCTCGCTATCGCTCGGCACCCTCGCCCGCGGTGCGGGAGAGGGGCTGTTGCTACCCGCCGGCGGTTTGGTCGCGTACAGGCTCAGCGCCGTTATTTCAACGTGCGGTCCCACATCGCGAACATTTTGGCCCAGGTCTCCTCGGCAGCCAGCGTGTTGTAGATCGCCCGTTCGGGGAAGGCGAAGCCGTGCTCGGTACCGGGGAAGACCTTGAGCTCGTGCTTGATGTCGTGCTTCGAGCAGCGTCTTCAATTCGCCCGGGATGTGCGGCGGGACGCTGCGGTCGGTCGCGGCGAAGGCGTAATAGAGTTCGCCCTTGATGCGGTCGAGGAACAGATGCGGCGAATCCTCCTTGTCGGTGATGATGCCGACCCCGTAGAGCGAGGCGGCCGAGGCGATGCGGTGCGGATAGAACGCCGCCGCGTTGGTGATGTGCATGCCGCTCATGCAATAGCCGACGCAGCCGACGGGGCCCGGCTTTGCCTTTTCCTGCGCGTCGAGCCAGCCGAGAAGGCCGCCGGTGTCGTCCATCACCTTGGCGTTGGTCAGGCTGCTCATCGCGGCCAGGATGGCGGGCATCATCGAATCGTCGCGTCGGTGCACATCGAAGCGCAAATGCCCGAGCCGGTAATACATGTCGGGCAGCAGGCAGAAATAGCCGTGCCGCGCGATGCGCCGCGCCATGTTGCGCAGCTCCTCGCGGATCCCCGGCGCGTCCATGTAAAAGATGATGCCGGGGTACTGACCCGGCCCCTCCGGGCAGACCGCGAAAGTCGGCATTTTCCCGTATTTGGTCGTGACGATGACGTCCTGTTCGAGCATCGCGGGGGTCCTCCGTCAGGCGAAATGCGGAGCCCAAAGCCTCGCGCGATTGCGCGCCGATGTCGCGCGGTTTTGCCCCGCCTCAGCTGACGCTCTCAGTGGCCGCGAAACAGCGGCGGTCGCTTCTCGCCCCAGGCCTTCAGCGCCTCGGCATGGTCTTCGGAGGCGGCGCAGCGGGAGCGCGCGGCGGCGAGGGCGGCGCGGTCGAGCCGGCCGCCGGCGATCTCGTTGATCGCCCGCTTCAGCCCGGCGAGCGCGAGCGGCGCGTTGGCGGCGAGCGTCGCGGCGAGCGCATCGACCCGCGCCATCAACTCGGCCGCCGGCACGCACTCGTCGAGGTAGCCGATGCGCAGCATCTCTTGGGTGTCGATCGGCTGTGCGGTCAGGAACAGCCGCTTCGCCGCGGCGACGCCGAGCCTTGTGACATAGCGCTCGATCCCGCTCGGGTAATAGACGATGCCGAGACGCGCGGCCGGCATCAGGAGCTTCATGCCGTCGACCCCGATGCGGAAATCGCAGGCCAGCGCGAGGTCGGTCGAGCCGCCGTAGACGCCGCCGTTGAGCGCGGCGATCGTCGGCACGCGCAGCGCCTCGAGCCGGTCGACGACGCGCCCGAAGCTATCGCTGCCGGGTTCCTGGCCGTCGCGTTTTGTGGCGTGGCGCTCGACCAGCGCGCCGATGTGGTAGCCCGAGCTGAAGCTCTTGCCGGTCCCGGTCAGCACCAGAACACGGACCCTAGGATCGTTGTCGATCCGGGTGAAGGTCTCGCGCAAGACAGCGAGATCGTCAGGCTCGATCCGGTTGTGCTCGCGCGGGCGGTTGAGGCGGATCGTGGCGCGGCCGTCGGCGATCGTGACGATCGGGGAGGCCGACTCGCCGGCGGCGATTGCTGCGGTCGCCATCCCTAAACTCCCGGCGGCTTGGTGACCTGGAAGCTCTGCCGCTCCGCCATGCGCGCTACCCACGCCCGCAAATTCGGATGCTCGGCCAATGCCGCCTCGCCTTCGGGGAGCCGGCCGAAATAGTAGAGGAGCGGGATCACCATCAGGTCCGCGAGGCTGACCCGCTCGCCGGCGAGGAACGGCTGCTCGCCCTGGAGGCGCGCGATCTCCGCCAGGCACAGCCGCGCTCGCGGCAACGAAGCGGCGACCGCCGCCTCGTCGACCGGCAGCCCGAGGCGCGGCCTGAGAAAGCGGTTGACCAGAATGCCGCCGGCGATCGACGGCCAGGCATAAGCGTCGACGATGCCCATGATCTGGTTCATCCGGGCGAATTGGTGCAGATCGGTCGGCTGCAGCGGCGCAACCGGGAAGCCCTCGTCGATGTAGCGCAGGATCGCCTGCGTCTCGTAGAGCGCGAAGCCGTCATGCTCGAAGGCCGGCACCTTGGCGAACGGGTGGCGCGCCACATGCGGCTCCTGGCCAATCTCGCCGAAGGGGATTTCGACCAGCTCGTGCGCGACCCCCTTTTCAGCAAGCGCCAGACGCGTGCTCCACACATAGGTGCTGCCCGCCGGGCCATAGACGATCGGCCGCGCCATCTCTCGGTTCCCTCATCCGTTGTCGAGAACAGCGCCGCGAGAGTGCGTCGTCGCGACGCTCCTCGCAATGAGAGACTTGGCGACGGCGGATTAAGTTCAGTTCGCGACGCGCCACTGACCGGTGGCATCCTGGCAGGCGGTACCGAGCGCACCGTTTGCCTGGTATTCGCGGCAGGTCTGCCCGGCGGCGTTCTTGAAGGCCGGCCGGTTGGTATAGGTGATCGCTGCGCCAGCCTGCGGCGCTCCCGGCACGCCAGCGCCCGGAGCTCCCAGCGCCGCCGGCTCGGCCGGCGCGCCAGCGGCCGGCGGATAGTAGGCCGGCGCGGCACCGGGTGCCTGCGGCGGATAGTAGGCCGGCGCGCCACCGGGTGCCTGCGGCGGATAGTAGGCCGGCGCGGCACCGGGTGCCGGCGGCGGATAGGGATAGGCGTAGGGATAGGAATAACCGTACGAATAAGGATAGCCGTAGTAGTAGGGATAGGCCAGCGCAGCGCCGTACAAGCCTGCGACTGCGGCGGGACCCCACCACCAGCCGCCGCCGCGCCAGTACCACCCGCCGCCGTGCCAGCCGCCGCCATGCCAGCCACCACCGCCATGCCAGCCGCCGCCATGCTGCGCGCGTGCCGTTTGCGGCGCCGTCGCGCCGATCGCAAGAACGGCGGCGACGATTACGGCCGCGCGCATCCCGGCGCCTAAAATTCGCCGGGTTCCTGTCCGCTGATACATGTTCAACCTCGAAGCCGGTGAGAGGCCAACGCGCGAAAGTATAGGGCATAGATGTAGGCCGCCATCCCCGTCGGCGCCAGCGGACACACCTCTATTGTTTGGGACCCCGCGGCCGCATGGATCGGAAAATTGCTACCCGAACTCCGCCAGGGTTGCCCTCGCCGCATGCCGCCGCGTTTCGTCCAGAGCGGTTGCAGCCCATGGCCCGAACGGGCTAAGACCCTGGCACGGTTCCAGCCGAGGAGATTCGCCGTGGCGCGTGGAGACGAGCAGCATCGCAATCCGAAATCCGATATCGAGATCGCCCAGGCGGCGGCGATGCGGCCGATCGGCCAGGTCGCGGCGGATAAGCTCGGCATCCCGGACGAGGCGCTCTCCCTCTATGGCCGCTACAAGGCGAAGATCTCGCTCGATTATATCCGCTCGCTGGCGGACCGGCCGAACGGCAGGCTGATCCTCGTCACCGCGATCACCCCGACCCCGGCCGGCGAAGGCAAGACGACGACGACGGTCGGCCTCGGCGACGCGCTCAACCACATCGGCAAGAGGGCGATCCTCTGCCTGCGCGAGCCGAGCCTCGGTCCGTGCTTCGGTGTCAAGGGGGGCGCCGCCGGCGGCGGGTACGCCCAGGTCGTACCGATGGAGGACATCAACCTGCATTTCACCGGCGACCTGCACGCGATCGGCACCGCCAACAACCTGCTCGCCGCGCTGGTCGACAACCACATCTACTACGGGCTGGAGCCGCGCATCGACCCGCGCCGGGTCTCCTGGCGCCGCGGGCTCGACATGAACGACCGGGCGTTGCGCTCAATCGTCTCCTCGCTCGGCGGAGTGGCCAACGGGTTTGCCCGGGAAGACGGGTTCGACATCACCGTCGCCTCGGAGGTGATGGCGATCTTCTGTCTGTCGACCGACCTCGCCGATCTGCGCCGCCGGCTCAGCAATATCGTCGTCGGCCAAACTCGCGAACGCCAGCCGGTGCGGTCGTCCGACCTGAAGGCGGCGGGTTCGATGGCGGCCCTCTTGAAGGATGCGATCGCGCCCAACCTCGTGCAGACGCTGGAAAACAACCCGGCCTTCATCCATGGCGGCCCGTTCGCCAATATCGCGCATGGCTGCAACTCGGTGATGGCCACCACGACGGCGCTGAAGCTCGCCGATTACGTCGTCACTGAGGCCGGCTTCGGGGCCGATCTCGGCGCCGAGAAATTCTTCGACATCAAGTGTCGCAAAGCCGGGCTCAAGCCCGATGCGGCGGTCATCGTCGCCACCGTACGCGCCTTGAAGATGCATGGCGGGGTGCCACGCGACGGGCTCAAGGAGGAGAATGTCGCCGCGCTTGAAAAGGGCTTCGCCAACCTCCAGCGCCATCTCGAAAACCTGCGCGGGTTCGGGGTGCCAGCGGTGGTCTCGGTCAACCGCTTCAGCGCCGATACCGCGGCCGAGCACGCACGGCTGAAGGAGCTCTGCGCCGGCATGGGGGTCGAGGCGGTGATCGCCGACCATTGGGCCGAGGGCGGCGAAGGCGCGGCGGGGCTGGCCCACGCCGTCGTCAAGCTCGCCGAGAGCGGCCAGGCGGAGTTCCGCTTTCTCTATCCCGACGAGATGCCGCTGCGCGACAAGATCAAGACGATCGCGCAAAAGATCTACCGGGCAAAGGATATCGCCTGCGACGCCGCCATTGAAACCCGTCTCGCCGAATTGCAGAAAGGCGGCTTCGGTCATTTCCCGGTGTGCATCGCCAAGACGCAATACAGCTTTACCACCGACCCCAACGCCAAGGGTGCGCCCGACGACCATGTGCTCGCGGTGCGCGAGATCCGGCTGTCGGCGGGTGCGGAGTTCATCGTCGCGGTGTGCGGCGAGATCATGACGATGCCCGGCCTGCCGCGGGTC
>Ga0209415_10014527_pt1 | contig 12857 bp, 10 predicted proteins | sample PeaSoiSIISIP2007_FD_187696 | JGI IMG/M metagenome (GOLD analysis project Ga0209415, IMG submission 187696) | Peat soil microbial communities from Weissenstadt, Germany - SII-SIP-2007 (SPAdes) (version 2) | ecosystem: Environmental > Terrestrial > Soil > Wetlands > Peat | place: Germany...
CGCCGCGTGTCGGTCGAGCCGCGGCAGACGCTGGCCGACGTGCTGCGCTTCGAGCTCGGCATGAGCGGGACCAAGGTCGGGTGCGATCGCGGCGCGTGCTCCGCCTGCACGGTGTGGACCGACGGCACGCCGGTGTGCGCGTGCACGACGTTCGTCCTCGACGCGGTCGGCCACGACATCACCACCATCGAAGGGTTGGCCAAGGGCGAGACGCTTCACCCGGTCCAGCAAGCCTTCATCGATCACGACGCGATGCAGTGTGGCTACTGCACTCCGGGGATGGTGATGAGCTGCGCGGCGCTCCTGGCCCGCAAGACCGACGTGTCCCTCGACGACGTGCGCGCGGCGACGAGCGGGAACCTCTGCCGGTGCGGGACGTACCCCAAGGTCTTCGAGGCGACGCTGGCGGCCGCCGGAAAGCGGGGCGTCTGATGAGCGACACGGTCACCGTCAAGCTCCCACAAGGGATCGCGGGCGACGCGATGACCGAGGTCGAGCGCACGATCTCGACCGACGAGCCCGCGCCGCTGGCGACCAACGACAAGCTCTCCGTCATCGGCAAGCCGACGCCTCGGCTGGACGGACGGCTGAAGGTGACCGGCGCAGCGAAGTACACGACCGACGTGCGCCTGCCGGGGATGCTCTTCGCGCGGATGGTGCGCTCGACTAAGCCGCACGCGACCGTGCTGGCCATCGACGCGAGCGCGGCTGAGCGGGCCGAAGGCGTCCGCGCGGTGGTGCTGGTCGACCACCTGCTCGGCGGTGCCGAGGTCCGCGAGCCGGGCAAGGAAGGGGCGCCCCGATACCCCGTCGTGCGCTACGTGGGGCAGCCGGTGGCCGCGGTCGCCGCCGCGACCCAGGCTCAGGCGGACGAGGCGGCGCGCCTGGTCCGGATCGAGTACGCGCCGCTGCCCTTCGTGGTGGACCTCGAGGACGCGCGCAAGCCCGATGCACCGCTGGTCTTCCCGGGAGCCGCGGAGTCGCGGGGGAGCGCCGGCGGAGGCGGGGGACCGGCCGGAGTGCCGCAGAACGGCAACGTGCGCGGGCCCAATCGCAGCGGCCCGAGCGGGCCGCCGCTGGGCGACGTCGAGCGCGGCCTCGCCGACGCCGACGTGGTGGTCGACGCCTCGTACCGGACGCAAGTCCAGACCCACAGCGCGATAGAGCCGCACGGGGTCGTCGCCGACTGGAACGGCGACGCGCTGACCGTGTACGCATCGACCCAGGGCACGGCGAGCGTGCGCGACGAGCTCGCCGAGGTGCTGGGGCTGTCCAAGGGCAAGATCCGCGTCGTCACCGAGTTCATGGGCGGCGGGTTCGGAGCGAAGTTCGGCGCCGGCAACTACGGCGCCCTAGCCGCGCGGCTGTCCCAGAAGGCCAAGGCCCCCGTGCGCCTGGTCCTCGACCGTCGTGAGGAGCACGAGAGCGGCGGGAATCGACCGAGCTCGGTCTCGAGGCTGCGCATCGGCGCGAAGAAGGACGGGACGCTGACCGCGATCCACTTCTCGTCCTACGGCACCGCGGGAACGGCGACGGGGGCTGGCGCGGGCGGGCCTGCGAAGAACCTCTACCCGTGCCCAAACGTCCTCGTGGAGGAGTCCGACGTGTTCACCAACGCGGGCCCCGCCGCAGCCTTCCGTGCGCCCGGGCATCCGCAGGGGGCCTTCGGCCTCGAGCAGTCGATCGACGAGCTCGCCGAGAAGCTCGGGCTCGATCCGCTCGTGCTGCGCGAGAAGATCGACACGCAGCAGGAGGGCCTGCTCGCGGACGCCGCCGCCCGCCGAGTCGAGCGCCGCATCGGGGCCGAGATGGTGGGCTGGACCAGGCGGCATCCGGCCGGATCGGACACGGGGCGCGTGCGCCGCGGGCTCGGGGTCGCCCAGGCCATCTGGTACCGCTTCGTGAACCTGGACTCGACGTGCGAGGTGCGCATCGGTCGCGACGGCTCGGTCGAGGTGCTCAGCGCGGTGCAGGACATCGGCGGCGGCATCCGCACGGCGCTCGCCCAGGTGGTCGCCGAGGAGCTCGGGATCCGGCCGCAGGACGTGACGGTGCGCATCGGCGACACGAGCTATCCACCGGGTCCGGCCTCAGGCGGGAGCGTCACCACCGGCTCAATCACGCCGGCCGCTCGCAACGCCGCCTTCCTCGCCAGGCGCGAGGTCTACTCGCAGGCTGCGCGCGCGGCGTCCACCACACCCGAGGCGCTCCTGGGCGCGATGCCCCTGCGCGCCGCAGCGGCCAAGCTGCGCACCGAGCAGATCACCGCGCAGGCGACCCGTAGCGACGACTACGGCGGGTTCGTTCAGGGGCGCGGCCGTCGCGGGATGGGCATCGGGGGTTACGGCGGCGTGCAATTCGCCGAGGTCGCCGTCGACGTCGAGACCGGCCGGGTGCAGGTGGAGCGCGTGGTCGCGGTTCACGACTGCGGCCGCCCGATCAACCCGCTGGCCGTCGAGGGACAGATTCACGGGGGCATCATCCAGGGCCTGTCCTACGCGCTCTACGAGAACCGAGTGCTCGACCGCAAGAGCGGCGCGATGCTCAACGCCAACCTCGAGACGTACAAGATCGCCGGGGCCCGGGAGATCCCGAAGATCGAGGTGCGCATCATCGAGGAGTACCGCGGTCGCAGCTCGACCGACGCAGGGGGGATCGGCGAGCCGGCGACGGTAGCGACGGCCGCGTCGATCGCCAACGCCGTCTACAACGCGACGGGCGTGCGCGTGAGGGAGCTGCCCATGACCCCCGAGCGCGTGCTGGCGGCTCTGGCGCACCGCACCGAGGTGAAGCGATGAACCGGCTCGAGTGGAGCGATCCGACGACGCTGCCCGATGCGCTCGCGCAGCTGGGGCCGGCGGCAGTCCCGAAGGCTGGCGGCGTCGAGCTGATGGACCTGCTCAAGGAGGGCCTGGTCGCGCCGTCGCGCCTGGTCAACCTGCGCAAGCTGCCGGGGCTCGACCGCGTGCAGGACCGCGCGGGCGAAGGCGTGCGCGTCGGGCCACTCGTGACGCTGGCCGTCCTGGCCGAGCACCCCGTCGTCCGGGCGCGCTGCCGGGCCCTCGCCGATGCCGCCGCGCACGCGGCGACGCCGCAGATCCGCAACATGGCCACAGTTGGCGGCAACCTGCTCCAGCGGCCGCGCTGCTGGTACTTCCGCAGCGACGCCTTCGAGTGCCGGCGCAAGGGAGGTGTGCACTGCTTCGCGCAGCAGGGCGAGAACGCGTACCACGCGGTCTTCGCCCACACGTCGTGCTGCGCCGTGCACCCGTCGTCGCTCGCCACGGCGCTGCTCGCGCTCGGCGCCAGCGTCGAGCTGACCAGCAGGCGCGGGGTCCGGGTGGTCGCGCTCGAACAGTTCTTCACCCCCGCCGAGACGGTGACCGTGCGCGACACGGTCCGCGAGGACGACGAGCTGGTGACCGACGTGGTCCTCCCAGCGCTCGCAAGCGGCGCGACGTCGGCCTACGGCAAGCTGGCCGAGAAGGAGTCATACGACTGGCCTCTGGCCGAGGTCGCGATCGTCCTCGAACGCGCCGGCAACCAGTGCACCCGCGCGTCCGTGGTCCTGGGCGCCGTGGCTCCGGTGCCGTGGCGCGCCCGGACGGCGGAGGCCGCGCTCGTGGGCCGCGCGGTCGACGCGACGAGCGCGGGCGACGCGGGGCGGGCCGCCCTGCAGGGCGCCGTGCCCCTTCAGTACAACGGTTACAAGCTGCCTCTCATCGAGGTGGCCGTGCGCCGCGCCGTCCTGGCGGCCGTGGAGGCGTCATGAGCGACGAGCGCGTGAGGCTGCCGATCGTCTGCCGGAAGCTGCGGACCAAGACGGGGTTCGGCACCCTCGAGGGCCTCGCTCGCGACTGGCGAGAGGGCGCCTCGTCGACCGCCGTCTTCTGGTGCCTGCGCACGATGGAGACGTGGGGCACCGACCAGCAGCCCGCGCACGCAAGCACGTGCAGGCAGGGCAGGGAATGCTTTGCGAGCCCCGAGGGGCAGGACATCGCCTGAGACGCTGCTCAGCCCCCCGTCGCCGCGTCGCCGATGCCGCCGTCGGGCGCAGTGCCCGCCTCGATCGCAGTCGCGGGGGTGAGCAGCGTCGGGACCTCGAAAGAGTCCATGGGGCCCGCGCATGGACCTCCGTTGGCGCACGTCTGGTTGAACTGGCCCGTCTTGAAGAACTGGTCGGCCATGTCTTGCACCGAGTCGAGCTGCCGGAGCTTGTCATGAGGGTCGTCGTCGCACATGTCAGGGCCCACCACGCACTGCTGGCCGCCGTTGCAAGTGCAGCCGGGAAAGCTCTGGGGCGGCGCCACGTCGTCGACGGGCGACTGCGACGACGGCAGCCAGAAGTTGTACTCGACGAAGCCGTTGCCGGTGAAGCCAACGGCGTCCGTGAGCCCGTAGACCTCGCGATTGACCTTGGCCACGTTCTTCGCACCGAGCGACCGGGCCTCGAACTCCGCAGCGATGGGGGATACCTGCAGATCGCCCAGCGCCGCGCTGATGAAGACGTTGTGGCTCGGAGTGCCCGGAAGCGGGTTGTCGGTGATGTACGGCAGATACCCGTCTGGGTCGGCGTTGTCCCAGAGCTGCTGCATGAGATCGAGCCCCAGCTGCACCTGAAATGGATTGTGGTACGCGGTCGTGATGAGCGCGAAGAACGGGCTGAAGTCGGAGCTCCGGTCGAGGATGAGGTTGTAGGGCGCGCCCGTGTTGTCGATCCAGCCGCGCGTGACGTCCTTGGAGATACCCATGTACACGCCGCCGCTGATCCCGCCCTGGCTGTCCCCCCGGTAGTAGCGGTGTGCCGTGTCGATGGTGGGCTTGCCCGCGGGCATCGTGACCGGGTCCGTGGACATCTTGCCCATCATCATGCGCATCGCGAGAAGCTCGTTGATGAACCCTTGGTGCAGCCGGTCGAACATCTGCACCATGTTTCCCAGGTCGCCCACGATGACGTTGCCGACCCAGTTGCCGTCCTCGGAGTTCATCCCCACGAGATCGACCGCGATGGAGACATAGTGTTGCCGGTCGCAGATCTCGGACAGGTAGCCGCCCCTGTCGCCCTCCGTGAGATGGCCGAACAGGCCGTGCGCGTTCTGCAGGATGGGGGCGGTGATGCCGAGGTTGACGACCGAGTTGGGGATCTGGATCTCGAACGGGTACGTGCTGGTGCCCGATTGCGCGGGCTTCCCGCTGGCGTCGCGGTTGATCCGCGACCCGGGACAGCCCTTCTCGTTGTTCCACGTCGAGCAAGAGGCGGGCGTCGTGAGATAGAGGGGCACGGTCATGGTGCCGTTGATGAGGCGGCGGGTGTACGGGTCGGGGGTCTCGGTGATCTGATCGATCGTGTACGACGGCCCGTCGTTGCCCACCACGGCGAGCGCCTGGTCGCGCATCGAGACCATGTCCGACGTGGTGCTCTCCCGGCTCGCAGTCGTGAAGTCCCACGCCATCTGCAGATCGCTGGGGTCGATGCCGTTGGCCTTGAGCTTGCCCAGGATGTCGGCGTAGAGCTTCCGCCGCAGACCCACGGAGACGTCCGGGCTGTCGGTGCCGTCGCGGAGTGCCTGGAACTCCGGAGACGGCGCGATGGCCGTGCCGGTGCTGTCCTGGACGTGCCGGATGGCGACGACGTAGCGAGTCGCGTCCTTGAGCCGCTGCGCGGGGCGCATGAAGAAGGCCCGCGATCCGTCCCTCGCCTCTCCCGCGTAGTCGAGCTCGTCCCAGTGGGGCATGAGCGCGCCAGTGTCATACTCCATGATGATCGTGGGGCTGGACTTGGAGATCGAGTCGGCGATGCTGTTCAGGCCGGGAAGGCCGGTCACCGTGACGTCCGGCCAGAACACGAGCATCGCTGCGCCGGGGGAGAAGCCGTCCTTGGCCGCGAAGGGCGTGGGGTCGATGTGCTTGTTGGGCTCCCATCCCGGTAGCGTCGTCGGGCCGTAGAACAGGTGCATCCCGGTAGGGGTCTTGGAGTCCGGTGTCGTCCACACGTTGGACGGGTAGGGGAAGCCGCACCCCGAGCCAGGCGTCATGGGATCGCCGGGGGCGATGGGGTCGCAGTCCTCGCCGAGCAGCGGCGGCGAGGCGGGGTTCACGGTCCCGGCGTCACCCGACGAGCTTGCGGGGGAGCCCGAGGACGACGAGCACCCGGGAGCCAGGAGCAACCCCGGGATGACGATCGCCGGGAGGACCAAGGCGAGAAGAACGCGACTATCCATGTGGGGAGACGTTGTACGCCAGGTGGCGACACGCTGCACGAAGAGGGGGGAGGGGGGAGACGCGAGGAAGACGGCGTGTCAGGCGACGGTCAGGCGCGCGAGGGCCTCGCGTATGCGATCCGACATCGGCGTCGGCGTGCGGGCGGCCCGGTCGACGAAGACGTGCACGAACCATCCCTCGGCGGACGCTTCGGGCTCGCCGCGCGCGAAGATGCCGATGCCGTAGCGCACGCTCGACCGGCCCAGGTGCTCGACGCGAAGCCCCGCCTCGATGCGCTCGGGAAAGGCGACCGGCTTGGCGTACCGGCAGTGCGACTCGACGCACACGCCGATGGCCTGGCCGCCCGCGATGTCCAGGCCACCTTCGTCGATCAGGTACCGGTTGATGACCGTGTCGAAGTACGCGTAGTAGACGACGTTGTTGACGTGACCGTAGACGTCGTTGTCCATCCAGCGCGTCGGCACGTGGAGGAAGAAGCGGTACTTCGAGCGGTCATCCATAGGCCAGAGCTCCGCGGAACAGGGACCGCATTGCCGCCTCGTCCACCGGCATCGGCGCGTTGTCGACGAGCCTCTTCTGCACGATCGCCCCGCGGGCCAGGGCGTCGACGTCGGCTTCGCCGTATCCGACGGCGGAGACGCCGAGGGGCACGCCGGTCGCGCGCATGCGCTGCAGCAGCGCGCCGGCGAGCACCTCGGCGACGTCAGGAGCAGCGACGCCTCTCACGTCCGCGCCGAGGGCCTCGGCAGCGGCCAGATGGCGATCGGGCGAGGTGTGCGCGGTGGCGCGGAACACGCTGGGTGCGCTGACCACGACCGAGATACCGTGCGGTACGAGCGGCTCGTGCTGCGGGTACCCGGGACAGCGGAAGTCGCGCACCAGCCCGGCGACGGCGTAGCTCATGGCGTGCGGCAGGTGAACCCCGGCGTTGCCGAAGGCGATCCCGGCGAGCGTCGCCGCCCAGGAGAGGGCCTCGCGCGCCTCAGAGTCGGTCGCGTCGGTCACGGCTCGCACCAGGTAGCGACCGGCGAGGCGCAGCGCCTCGAGGCTCCCGACGTCGCTCCACGGGTTGCGGCCCTGGCTCATCGGCCTGGACGACGGGCCTGCGGGGCGTGCCCGCGCCGTGAACGGCCGCGCCGTGAACGACTCGAGCGCATGGCACAGGACGTCGAACCCGCTCGCGGCCACGACCATCGCCGGCAGGGTGCGGGTCGCGGTCGGATCGATGAGCGCCTGGGCGGGCCGCAGGCGCGGCGACGCGATCCCGGTCTTGGCGTGCAGCGTCAGATCGTCGAAGACAGCGATGCCGGTGCACTCGCTCCCGGTACCGCAAGTCGTGGGGCATGCGATGTGAGGGGGCAGCAACCCCGGCACCGGGCGCCCCGCGCCGACCGGTGCGTTGACGTACGTGGAGAGCTCCGCCGGGTACGTCGCGTAGAGCGATGCCGCCTTGCACGTGTCGATGACCGAGCCTCCCCCGACCGACACGTACCCGTCGAAGTGTCCCTCCTTGGCGAACGCCGCCGCGGCGCCGAAGGATACGTCGGTGGGCTCGACGTGGACCTGGTCGAAGACCGCGACGTCGAGCCCCGCCTCGCGCACCGAGCGCAGGACCGCCTCGACCGGCTCCAGCCTCGCGACGGTCGCATCGGTGAAGAGCACCACACGCTTGCACCCGAGGCCCCTCAGCCGCTCGCCCGCCTCGGTCAGCACGCCGGGGCCGAACGTGATCGCCGACACGTCGACGGAGAATGCGGCCTCCTGGCCAGGGGCGCCCACGACCGGCGCGTAGCCGTGGAAGCAAGCCACCGGCGCTACCCTTCGCCGCGCTTGATCTGATACGCGCGGATCTTCTTGTGCAGGTTGGTGCGCTCGACGCCCAGCAGGATGGCCGTGCGCGAGATGTTCCACCCGGTCATCCTCAGCGTGTCGACGATGTACTGCCGCTCGGTCTTCTCGCGGAACTCTCGCAGCGTCAGGGGCTTGGTGTCCGAGGTCGGCGCGACCGGCCCCGAGGTCTCGTCGTCGGACGCATCGAGCGGCGCGCCGCTGTCGGACGTCGACGCGTCCGTCTCCTCTTCGAAGGGGCTCGCGTGCGGGTCCTCGGGCAGGTCGGCGATGGTGACGTGATCGCCCGACAGGATGGCCGAACGCTCGACGACGTTCTTGAGCTCGCGCACGTTGCCCGGCCACTTGCGCGAAACGAGGGCAACCGTCACTTCGTCGTCGATGGGCTTGGGTCGGATGCCGTTCTCGCGGGCAAACTGCTCCATGAACGCCTCGGCCAGGCGCGGAATGTCCTCGACGCGCTCGCGCAGGGCGGGGCTGCGGATGGGGAACACGTTGAGGCGGAAGAACAGGTCGTCCCGGAAGGTGCCGTTCTCGACACCCTTGGCCAGATCCTTGTTCGTCGCCGCCAACACGCGCACGTCGACGTGGATCACGTGCTCGCTGCCCACGCGCGAGATCTCGCCCGACTGCACGGCCCGCAGGACCTTGGCCTGCGCCATCAGATCCATGTCGCCGATCTCGTCGAGGAAGAGGGTGCCGCCGTGGGCCTGCTCGAAGAACCCGCGGCGCTTGGCCTGGGCGCCGGTGAACGCGCCGCGCTCGTGGCCGAACAGCTCGCTCTCGATGAGCTCTCGCGGGATGGCGGCGCAGTTGACCTTCACGAACGGGCCGTCCGTGCGCGGCGACAGGTTGTGAATCGCGCGCGCGATGAGCTCCTTGCCGGTGCCGCTCTCGCCCGTGATCAAGACGGACGCCTTGGTGGGTGCCACCTTCTCGATGTCGTGGAACAGGCGCTGCATCGGCGCGCTCTGCCCGATCATCTCGAAGCGCTGCAGCTGCTGCTCGGTGACGCGCGCGAGCTCGCGGTGGGCCTTGGCCGCGTCGAGCACGTTGCGGACGCTCACGAGGATCCGCTCGCGGGCGAGGGGCTTCTCGAAGAAGTCGCTGGCGCCGAGCTTGGTCGCCATGACGGCGTCCTGCACGGTCGCGTGGCCGCTGATCACGATGATGGGCAGATCCTTGATGGCCTCGTCGCTGCGGATCTTGGCCAGGGCATCCAGGCCGCTCATGTCCGGCAGCTTCACGTCGAGGATCGCGAGATCCACGGGCGTGTCGGGGCTTGCCAGCACCGCCAGCGCTTGCTCCGCCGTCTCGGCTCCGATGACCCGGTAGCCCTCTCCCTCGAGCACCAGCTGCAGGGTGCGGCGGATGTTCTTCTCGTCGTCCACCACCAGCACCGTGCGCGGCGCGGGGGCGCCGGGCTGGTCGGGGGGGGGCGCAGAGGGATGGGGAACGTTGGCCATCGGGCGGGCGGAAGCTAGCATCGCGCGAAACGCGCTCTGCAAGAAGCGTCCACCTCGGAATCAGGCAACTATCCCGCTACGGCCGCCCGATCGTGAACGCAGCGAGGTGTTGCTCTCAGACACACCCCAGCGGCGCTCCGGTCCTCACACCCCCTGGCTCTGCATGTAGGCCAGGTAGTTGCGCGCATCGACCGCGTAGGGGGTCTGCGCGTAGCGCGCCGAGATGGCCTCGAAGGCCCCGCGGGCCTCGCCCCACTTGTGCATCATCAGGTACGTCTGCCCCAGGAGCAGCAGCGCCTCGGCCTGCAGCTCCGAGGCCGAGGAGATCGCGGCACCTCCGGTCAGCGCCTGTCCGTAGGCCTTGATCGCGTAGAGCACGCGGGCAATCGTCGCCTCGTAGTTGTCCTTCTTCAGGTAGAAGCGGGCGACGTACAGCTCGTGGCGCACGAGGCGCGCCGTGACCTGGGCCAGCAGCTCGCGTACGTGCGGGGTCTGCGGGCCGTTGGGGTAGTCGCCGACGAAGTCGCGCAGCTCCTTGTAGGCCTCGACCACGGTCGCCTGGTCACGCTCCTCGGAAGCAGGCAGCAGGATCGACTCGGGGATCTCGGCGTACGTCGCCTCGGCGATCTTGCCGCGAGCGTAGGCCACGAACTCGGCGTCGGCCCGGTGGGCGCGGACGAACTCCTTGTACGCGTGGATGGCGTCCGAATACTTCTCCTGCTCCATGTCGGCGTCGGCGATGCGAAGCTCGGCCATGCGCGCGTACTTCGAGTAGCTGTACTTGCGCTTGACCTCGCGCATCATCGCCTGCGCGTCGATCCAGTTGTGCGCGTCGAACTCGGCGAGGGCGGCCTCGTAGGCGCGCTTGGCGTCCTCGGTGTAGCCGAGCGCGGTCTTCGGCCCGGACCCCTCGCAGCCGGCCACGGCGGGCAGGCAGACAGCCAGGCCAGTCAGCAGAGCGAGCGCGGCCACACGCGGAGACATGGAGAGGCGCCGGACGTTATCCGTTCAGCGGTCGGCCCGCCAGCGCACGATGCGGCGGGGGGGAGGCAGGTCGTCGTCCTGGGCGTGCTTCCAGGCCGCCCGCAAGAGGAGCCTGGCCTTCTCGGTGAGGGGCGCGGGGGCGCGCGAATCGAGCTCGACGCCGATGGCCCCGTCGGGCTCGACCGTCGCGACCAGGCGGAAGGTCTCGGCAGGGGTGACGGCCTGGCCCTCGTAGCGCCACGGCGGTCCCCCGTCGCGCGGGCGCTCAACGTCGATGCGAAGGCCGGTCTCGGGGCGGGTGCCGACGATGGTCATGGGATGAGTGCTCACCCACGCTATAGCGCGGGAAAGCCCTGGGATCTCGCCCCCCGGGCCGGGCTACGTGTTAACCTCCGGACCTCGGACCATGACCCAGAAGAACCCCATCACTCCCGAAGGGGCCGCCAAGCTGCGCGAGGAGCTCATCAACCTGAAGAGCGTGCAGCGCCCCGCCGTCATCCAGGCCATCGCGGTCGCGCGCGAGCACGGCGACCTGAGCGAAAACGCCGAGTACCACGCCGCGCGCGACAAGCAGTCGTTCATCGAGGGCCGCATCAAGGACATCGAGAACAAGCTCGCGCTCGCCGAGGTCATCGACCCGAGCAAGCTGGGCGGCAGCCGGGTGGCCTTTGGGGCGTTCGTGAAGCTTTCGAACGTCGACACTGGCGAGGAGATCACCTACCGCATCCTCGGCGCCGACGAGTCGGACCTGGCCAAGGGCAGCATCAGCATCACCAGCCCCCTGGCGCGCTCGCTCGTGGGCAAAGAGGTCGGCGACGAGGTCAAGATGCGCATGCCCGGGGGCGAGCGGACCTACGAGGTGCTCGACATCTCGTTCGGCAACAAGAGCTCGTGAGCCTGTAGGGCCCCGGTGACCATGCGCGTCTTCTCGCGCCTCGCGCGTGATGCGAAGGCGTGGATTGGCGACCCGCGCCCCGAGGCGCTGGCCTCGCTGATCGAGCGAGCCAGGAGCGCGTCGCCCGGGGTGCCGGAGGCGCGCCGAGCCGACTGGGACAAGCTGCTCGCGGGGTTCGACGCGCCCGATGCGAAGCCGGGGCCGAGGGTCGAGGGGTTGCTGCGCGCGTGCCGGATGTTCGATCGCGAGCAGCGCACGCAGGAGAGGCTCGCGACGCCGCTCGCCTGGCACGATCCGGTGCAGCGGGCCGACGGCCTTGGCCCCACGGCCCGCGAGAAGCTGGCCGAGCACGGCGTCGCGTTCGTCGCGGACCTCGTCTGGACGCTGCCCATCGCGTGGGACGACCTTCGCTCGCCGGTGGGTGTCGGCGAGGCCATCGAGCTCGCGCGCGCGGCAGAGGGGGCGCTTCTGCCACCCCCTCGGGTATGCGTACGCGGCATCGTGCGCAGCGCGTCCCTGGTGCCCATGCGCGGGCGAAGGTCGGTGCGCGTGGTCGTCGCCGAGGCGGACGGCAAGACCACGTTCGACGCGTGGTGGTTCTATGCGGCCCACGGCGTCCTCTCGACGGCCCAGAGCGGGACTGGCTGTCTGCTCGTCGGTCGTCTGCGCGTCCGGGACGGCAAGCGCGCGAGCATGGCGCACCCGGACCTCGTGCGCGACGAGCCGGCGGTGCGCGGCATCCGTGCCCGCTATCCGGCTCTCGGGATCGCGCCGGGGACGCTTCGCCGCGCGGTGGTCGACGCCCTCGCGCGGACGACGCCCCTGCCGGACCCCATCCCGGCCGACATCGCCCGGCGCGAAGGGATGCCCGACCCCGAGTCCCTCCTCAGGACGGTGCATGGGCTCGCGACCGAGACCCCTCCGCAAGAGGCGCGGCGCGCACTCGCCGACCGGCTCGCGTGGGTGGAGGCCTTCACGCGCGTCTGGCAGCGCCAGCGGGCCGAGAGCGAGTGGGGCGGTGCGCGCGCGCCCGTCCTGGGCCGCGCCGACAGGGCGATCGCGAAGTTCACCGGCGCGCTGGGGTTCGAGCTGACCGGAGCGCAGCGCAGGGCCGTCGAGGCCATCGCGGCGGACCTCGACTCACCGGTGCCCATGCGGCGCCTGCTGCTCGGCGACGTCGGCACGGGAAAGACCGCCGTGGCGCTCGCGGCGGCAGCCCAGTGCGCGTCCGCCGGACTGCAGTGCGCCCTGCTCGTGCCGACGGGCGTGCTGGCCGACCAGTACCTCGATGCGACGGCGCCGCTCGCACGCGGGCTCGGCCTTCGCATCGAGAAGATCGCGGGGGGCATGCGGGCAGCGGAGCGGCGCCGGGCGCTCGAGGCCGTGGCTTCGGGACAGGCGCAGGTCGTCGTCGGGACGCACGCGCTGCTCTCGCAGGACGT
>Ga0209415_10014530_pt1 | contig 12855 bp, 12 predicted proteins | sample PeaSoiSIISIP2007_FD_187696 | JGI IMG/M metagenome (GOLD analysis project Ga0209415, IMG submission 187696) | Peat soil microbial communities from Weissenstadt, Germany - SII-SIP-2007 (SPAdes) (version 2) | ecosystem: Environmental > Terrestrial > Soil > Wetlands > Peat | place: Germany...
CCGGCGAGTGTGACGGTGCCGTCGTGCGCGACGAGCCGAGCCGGCAGGCCCAGACCCTCGAGCCACGCCGGCGCGCGTTCGCCGCGAACGATCGAGGCGGTGCTCGCGATGTTCGCATCGACGCAGCAAGCCGCCGCCACGCTGACGGTCCGCCACTCGCCCGCGGCGGGCCTGCCGGTGAGCGGATCGAGGATGTGGTGCAGCTCGGACTCCCCACGCCGCCAGCGGCGCACGGTCGTGCTCGAGGTCGCCAGCCCGCCGGAGCGCAGCGCGATCGTCTGGCCGGCTGCGGTGGCCGGCGAGGAGTGGTCGTCGGTGACGCGGACCGCCCAGCCCTCGGCGGGCGCCGGCCCGGCTGTCGCGATGTCGCCGCCGAGACTCACCAGCACGCCGCCCTCCAGCGTCTCGGCGGCCGCGGACGCCGCAACGTCGGCGGCCAGCGCCTTGGCGGTGGCGCCGTAGTCGAGCTCGACGCCGGCGGGCACGCGGACGGTCGAGTGCGCGTCGTCGAGCTCGATCCGCTGCCAACCGCCGGCGCGGCGGAAGCGCACCGATCCCCCGGCGCGGATCGCGCCGAAGTCCCGGTCATAGCCGGCCGCCCGCAGCGAGGAGCCGATCGTCGGGTCCAGGTCGCCGTCGGTCAGCCGAGCGGCGCGCAGCGCGCAGCGCGTCGCGCGCACGAACAGCCGGCTGACGGGGACCCGCGAGCCGCCGGCGGCGTTCACGCGGCACAGCTCCGAGTCCTCGCGAAAGCGGCTGCACGCGCAGTCGACCTGGTCGAGCACGTCGCGCACCCTCCTCGCCGCGTCGGTCAGCTCACGCGGTTGCGTTGTGATGACGACGACGCTCGTGCCCAGCGCCCGCCATCGCGCCGACGCCCCCACGGCGCTCACGAGCCGCCTGAGACCACCACTGGCTGGGTCTGCACCGGTGCGGGGGCCGATGCGGCCGGCGACAGGCCGCCGGAGGAGGAGGCGGCCGGCGAGACGACCTGCGCCGCCGGGGCGGTGGTGCTCGGCACGGTGCGGCCGTGGAAGGCGTGGGAGGCCACCAGCGCCAGCAGCCCCGAAAGGCCGAAGACGCCGAGCGCCAGCCAGCGCGTGACCGAGGAGATGCGGCGCAGGCCCGCATCACGCGCCATCACGGCGCGGTTGCGCGCAACCTCCCTGGGCGTGCCGGCGGTGCCCCGGCGTGGCGGACGTGGACTCATCAGGAGCAGATTGTGGCGGGCGATGGCACAAATTCTCCTAAGCGGAAGATGAGAACGCGCTTAGAACGGTCGGAGGCCATCCGACGGCCGTCCAGGGCGCGGCGCGGATAGGATCGCGCCCACTGTGACCGGCCCGCCCGCGAGCGACGCCACCCGTCCGCCACGGGACCGCCGCCGCGAACGCGAACGTCGCGCGCGTGCCCGCCGCCGCGGTCTCGCCCGCCTCGCCGTGCTCGTCGTGCTCACAGGCGCGCTGATCGCGTTCCTGATCACGCGCGAGGCGTCGGGGCCGATCGTGCCGACGGTGGCGCGGACCGAGATCGCCGTGCATCTGGCGCGCGCCGGCCGGCTCCCCGCCGCGGTGGCGGACGCCGCGATCGCGCCGGGCGCGCGCGGCTCGCTGCTGTTGCTGGGCGGCATCGACGCCGCGGGTCGATCGACCTCGGCAATCGTCGCGCTCGGGGGTCCGGGTGCCGGCGCGTCGGTCAGGGCGCAGCTTCCCGACGTCCAGCACGACGCCCAGGCGGCGAGCATCGGCGGGCAGGTGTACGTCTTCGGCGGCGGCGACCTCGCGTCCTATCCCCACATCCTGCGCTTCGACCCGGCGACCGGCGCCGTCGCGACCGCGGGCGAGCTGCCGCGCGCGCAGTCCGACGTCGCCGTGACGACGCTCGGCTCGACCGCCTACGTCGTCGGCGGCTTCGACGGCGTGACGCCGCTCGACACGATCGTGGCCTGGCGCCCGGGCAGCCCTGCCCGCTACGTCGCACGCCTGCCGTTCGCGGTGCGATACGCCGCTGTCGCGGCGGTCGCCGGGCGGCTGATCATCGCCGGCGGGACCGGCGTGGACGGGGTCAGCGACGCAATCTGGAGCTACGACCCCTCCGACGGTGCGGTGGTCCAGGTGGGCGTCCTGCCGCGCGCGGTCACGCACGCCTCTGCGGTGACCTTCGGCGGGCGCGTGTACGTGATCGGCGGCCGGCTCACGGCGAGCGGCGACCAGACCGCCCAGATCGTCGAGATCGACCCGGCCACGGCGCTCGCCACGCTCGTCGGCGCGCTCCCGATGCGGCTCTCGGACGCGGCCGTCGCGGTCGCGGGCGGCCACATCGTCGTCGCCGGCGGTGAGGCGGAGGGCGGCGCGCCGCAGAGCGCGATCCTCGACCTCACCCCGATCGTCAGCCACGTCAGCGTGCGCGCGCCGAGCCGCGCCGCGCTCGCGCGCAGGGCGTTCGCGCTGCTGGAGGCGCGCGGCTTCGCGCAGGCGCTGCGCGCCCATCCCAGCTCGATCGCGCCCTACGAGGCCGCCGCGCTGCGGCCCGGGCTGCCCGGCTACCTGCTGATCGCCGACCGCGGCAACAACCGCATCCTCGTCGTGAACCCGCAGGGGAAGGTGGTATGGCGCTTCCCGACGCCGGCCGACGTCGCCGCCGGACGGGTCCTGCACTTCAACGACGACACCTTCGTCGAGCCGGGCGGCCAATCGCTGATCGCCAACGAGGAGGACTACGGCGACGTCGTCTCGGTCGGCATCGCGAGCCACCGCATCACGGTGCTGTTCGGAGTCCCGGGCGTGCTGGGCGGCGGGCCCACGCACATGAACTACCCAGACGACGCGTACGCGCTCAACGGCGGCGGCTTCACCGTCGCGGACGCCTACAACTGCCGGATCCTGTTCGTCCGCGACCACGCGATCTACCGCCAGTACGGCGTCTCCGGGGACTGCCGCCACGACCCGCCGGCGCACTTCGGCGCGGTCAACGGCGACACCCCGACACCGGACGGCGGCGTCCTGGTCAGCGAGATCCCCGGCCACTGGGTCGACGCGATCGCCGCGAACGGCAGCCTGCGCTGGTCGGTGGTTGCGCCGGTCGCCTACCCATCCGACCCCCAGCCGCTGCCGGGCGACCGGGTGCTGCTCGCCGACTACTCGAGCCCGGGCCACGTCGTCGTGATGGACCGTCACGGCAAGGTGCTCTGGCGCTACGGTCCGCCGGCCGGGCAGGCCGAACTGAACCACCCCTCGCTCGCGCTCGAGCTGCCCAACGGCGACATCGCGGTCAACGACGACTACCGCAACCGCGTTGTCGTGATCGACCCCCGCAGCGGCCGGATCGTCTGGCAGTACGGCCACACCGACGTCGGCGGCACGGCGCCCGGCTACCTGCACATCCCCGACGGCATGGACTTCATCCCGGCCAACGCCCGGGGCGGGATCGACTGGGCCGCGGTCGTGCATCCCTAGCCTCCTGCGGCTGGGTGCATGCCCCAGCCGACGGGTGGGCGCATGCGCCCACCCGCGGGGCGGCGCATGCGCCGCCCCGAACAGCCCCCCTCAGCAGGTGCTCGAGTACGCCGACGTGCCGGCTCCGAGCGCCGGGTCGTCGACCGTGCCGACGTCGCTGGCGCGCAGGATCGCGCCGAAGTGGACCACGTACCAGACGCCGCGCCAGGAGATCATCGAGGCGATGCCGAGGGAGCGGGTCTGGCCGGCCTCGCGGTAGACGACGCGCGCGTTGGGCATCTCGTAGTAGCCGAGCCGGTTGTAACAGACGCCGGGCTCGATCCAGTGGCCGTAGCTCGACGGCACGACCACCGAGATCAGCCGTGCGCGGGCGGCGCCGCGACCGAGCAGCGCGTGCGCGGCACCGAGGTCGAGGCCGAAATCGTGCACCAGGCGGTTGGTCCAGTCCGAGCTCGCCGACGCGATCGCCTTCAGCTGCACGTACGCGCCCTGCGGGAAGAAGGCTGGGAGGGCGAGGGTCAGTGAGTCGTGCACGACGCCCGACCACAGTGCCGCCATCAGCGCCTGGAACTGCCTGCTCGTGCCGGACGGGTAGGCGTGCGTCTGCGGCAGCGACCCGGGGGACGGGCTCGCCGGCGGCGAGCGGTGGCTGCGCAGCCGGGTGAGCGCCGGGCGCTTGGTGGCGTGCTTCGCCGGCGGCGAGTCGCCGAGCGTCCACGCGAGCGCCGCGACGATCGCGAACAGCACGAGGCCGGCGACCGCGCGCCGTCGCCGCACCGCCCGCGCGCGTGCGCGACGGCGGGCGGCCGCTGCCGCGGGGTGCCGGCGCTCAGCGTGGGCGATCACGACGGCGGCTCCGCCGGGCACGGGGGCGGCGACCGCGCAGGCGGCCGACCGCCAGCGAGGCCCCGCAGGCGGCCAGGACGAGCACGGCGACGATCGTGACCACGGCGAGCCCGGGGCCCAGCACGAGTGCGACCAGGGCGACGAGCACGCCGATCGCGAGGTCCAACCGCCGGCGTGCGCGGTTGCGAGCGCGCTCGCGGCGCTCGCCCGCGTGACCGTCCCTCGGTCCGGGGCGCGCGAACGGCTCGCTGGCGCTGCTCTGCTCTCGGCGTTGCGTGAAGCTCATAGCGGCAGGCGGCGAACGATAGACCGCGGCAGGGCTCGCAGCACGAGCATCACCCAGCGCAGCGCGGCGGGGGCCCAGACCACCGTGGCGCCCTTGTCGAGGCCGCGGAGGACCGCTCGCGCGACATCGTCGGGCATGCTCGCGAGCGGGGTGCTCGCGAGTCCGCGCGTCATGCGGGTGTGCACGAACCCCGGGCGCACGACCATCACGCGCACGCCGCGGTCGTGCAGCGCGTCGCCGAGTCCCAGTGCAAGGCCGTCGAGGCCGGCCTTTGACGCGCCGTAGACGACGTTGGCGGCCCGCACGCGCTCGCCCGCCACGGACGAGAGCACGACCAGCGTGCCGCTCCCCTGCGCGGCGAGACGGCGGGCGGCCCAGAGCAGCAGCGAGCCGGCGCCGACGAAATTGGTCGCCAGCACCGATACGGCGGCGGGCATGCTGCTCGGCAGACCGCCGCGCTCGCCCAGCACGCCGATCGCGACGATCACGAGGTCGGCTCCGCCGAGCCGCTCGAACGCGGCGTCCACCGCGCCCTCGTGCTGCCCGGTCGCGCCGGCCTCGACCTCGACCGCCGACACCTGCGCGCAGCCGCCGCGCCGCAGGTTCTCGGCGGCGCGGGCGAGCCCGGCGACGTCGCGGCCGAGCAGGGCGACCTCGAGCGGCGCCCGCTTCGCCATCGCTCCCACGATCGCGAGCGCGATCTCCGACGTCCCGCCGATCACGACGACGCGGCGGGCGGCGGCGGCCTGCTCGCTCATGCCGTCGCGCACAGGCCGAGGCGGGCGCCGAGGTCCGAGCGCAGGATCCGCTCCGGATCCGCCAGCGCGCGCTGGGCGCGAAAGCGCTCCAGCTGCGGATACATCGTCTCCAGGAGGTCGCGCCGCAGGCGCACGTCCTTGGTCAAGTAGACGCGCCCGGCGTGGGCGGCGACCAGCTCGTCGAGCTCGTCGAGCGCCGGGCGCAGCCCCGGCACGGCGGCCGGGATGTCGAGCGCGAGCGTCCAGCCCTCGATCGGGAACGACAGCGGCCCGCCGGAGGGCGGCCCGAGTCGTTTGAGGACCGCCAGGTAGGCCGGCAGCCGCCGCGCCGCGAGCAGCTCCACGGCGCGCACGACGGCGGTCTCGGCGCCCGCCGGCACGACGAACTGGTACTGGACGAAGCCGCGAGGCCCGTACAGGCGGTTCCACTCGCGGACCAGGTCGAGCTGGAAGTAGTGCGTCGCGAGCGCCGTCGGGACGTCTCGCGCGCGGCGCTTGGAGGCGTGCCAGCGCAGCGCGTTGAAGGCTCTGACGACCGCCGGCGTCAGCACCGCCCCGGGGAAGCCGCGGGGCGCCGCCAGGCGGGGCGCCGGCAGCGCGGCCGGATCGCCCGTACGCCGGCGATGGCCGCTCGGCGGCGGCGGGGCCGCTCGGGGACCCCAATCGTTCGACGACATCACGACGCCGCGGCCGATCGCTGCACCGCGCGCCATCAGGTCGAGCCAGGTGACCGAGTAGCGGTGCTGCTCGTCCGATGCCATCAGCGCGATCGTCTGCTCGAGCGAGCCGGTGCGGTCGCTGTCGACCGACCACCAGGGCGAGGCGACGCGCTCGACGCGCAGCGTCGCCTCGACGATCACGCCGGTCAGCCCCAGGCCGCCGAGCGTGGCGGCGAACAGCTCCGGGTCGCCCTCGGGCGTGATCTCGCGGCAGCCCCCGGCCGGCGTGCAGATGCGCAGCGCGGCGAGGTGGCGCGCGATCGTCCCGTCGCGGTGGTGGCTCTTGCCGTGGATGTCGCTGGCGATCGCTCCCCCGATCGTCACGTAGCGCGTGCCGGGGACGACGGCGAACATCAGCCCGCGCGCGGCGAGCGCCGGAAGCAGTTGGGCGTAGGTGACGCCGGGCTGGACGCGGACGAGCAGCGCCTCGTCATCGATCGAGAGGATCCGGTCGAGGCCGGTCAGGTCGAGCACGGTGCCCCCGGCGCACTGGGCGGCATCGCCGTAGCTGCGGCCCGCGCCGCGCGCGATCACGCCCCCGCGCGCCGCTCGCGCGCCGGCCAGCGCGGCAGGAACCTGCTCGCCGTCGCGGACCTCGATCACTGCTGAGCGGCTCGCCGCGACGCGCCCCCAGCCGCTCAGCGTGCGTTCGCGCGGGCGCGGCGGGGAGGCTGCGGGGGTTCCGCGGTCGGCGCGCGCGCCGCTACTGCCCGACATAGATCCCGCAGAAGAACAGCACCGTCCAGACCAGGCCGAGCGCGAGCAGCACCCCGTCGTGGAGGATCACCTCCTCGGGCGCGTCGCCGGCGCCGCGCGCGAGCAGGGAGCCGTAGCGGCCGAATCCGGCCAGGAACGGCAGGATGCTGAGCTCGTACCACGGGCCGTGCTCGGGCCGGCGGAATGCCCAGATGCCGTACGCGATCACGGCGCCGCCGGCAGCCGCCAGCAGCAGCGTTCGCAGCAGCGAGCCGGAGTAGTGGCGCAGCGTGCCGCGTGTGACGCCGTCTCGCTCGCTGTCGAGGAGCTCCGCGTGACGCTTGCCGGCGACGATGAAGATCGCACACAGGGAGGTTACGACCAGGAACCAGCGCGACAGCGGCACGTCCACCGCAACGCCGCCGGCGGCCGCTCGCGCGACGAAGCAGCCGGCGACGGCGAGGATGTCGAGCAGGAACACGTGCCGCCACCACAGCGAGTAGCTGGCGGTCAGCAGCAGGTAGCCGGCGCCGAGCAGCCCGAGCAGCGGTCGCACCGCGACCGCGACCGCCAGACCGCCGCCGCCGAGCAGCACGGCGGCCGCGAGCGCTGCGCGCTCGGACAGCTCGCCGGCGGCGATCGGGCGCGCTCGCTTGCGCGGATGAAGGCGGTCCTGCTCGAGGTCGCGGACGTCGTTGAGCAGGTAGGTGGCGCTCGAGAGCAGGCAGAACGCGACGACCGCTGCCGCGAGGCGAAGCTCGACCGAGGCGACCGCGATCACGCCGCCGGCTGCGGGTGCGGCGAGCAGCAGCACGTTCTTGCTCCACTGGCGCGGCCGGCACGCTCGCAGGAGGCTGCGGGCGGACGCCGAGACGCTCGGCCTGACGGCGGCGACCGGGCGCTCCGCCGGCGGCGGCGAGGCCCAGGCGCGACTCGCGCGGTTCTTGAGCTCGATCGAGTTGATTGGGATCACCGACTGCGTGGATGGGCGCCCGAGGCGGCGCCGCCACGTCACAGGATTCCACACTCACACTCAATATCCGGGTGCGAGGAGGCCCTGGCGAGTTAGAATCCACTCACCTGAATGTGCATCGTTTGCAGGAGTTAAGCAGTCAGTAACGACTCGGTGAGAACCACTTAATGTGTGACCGCCGGGGAGCTGGGGCGGGCGTATATTGAGCCGGCATGGCGACCACCGTCCCCGCACGCTCGGGCCGCCCCGTCGGCCGCCCGCGGGAGCCGCTTGGTCGCGGCGGCCTGCGCCGCTTCCGCCGGATCGCGACGGTCGCCGCGCTGGTGGTGCTGGTGCCGGCCGCGGGCTCCTACATCAGCGCGATGAGCGCCAGCTCGAACTCGGCGCTCGGTGTGCGCAGCGTCGAGTGGCTGCGCGACCATGGCGCCGCCGGGATCGTCGCGCAGGTCGAGGACTGGTACTACACGCTGACCGCGCCGGCGAAGGGCGGACCGGCCCCCAAGGCCGTGCCGAAGGTCGGCCTGGCGTCGCTGCCGGCGGCGCGCCCGAGCCGCCAGCTGCCCGTGGCTGAGCGGCCGCGCACGGTGCGGGCGATGACGGGACCGCCGCTCGCGGGCGAGGGGGTTTGGCGTCCGACGCGCAGCGGACTCGGGGCGAACCCGCCGCTGCTCGTCACCTCGCTGCGCGACGAGCCCGCCTATCCGCGCGTCTTCGTCGGACTTGCCTGGATCGACACCAAGCGCACGCAGATCAGCCTCTACGCGGGCAACGTCGAGCCGACCGTGTCGTTGCCGAGCCGCGCGACGGAGGTGCCGCTCTACACGCGCCACCGCCTGCTCGCGACCTTCAACAGCGGCTTCAAGCTGAGTGACGCCGGCGGGAGCCTCGGCGCCGGCGGCTACGCGATCTACGGGCACACCTACGCGCCGCTGAGGAACGGGCTCGCCACCTTCGTCGGCTATCGCAGCGGCCGCGTCAACATCGTCGCCTGGTCCCACGGCCCGAGTGCCCCCGCCGACGTCTCCTACGCTCGGCAGAACCTGCCGCTGATCGTCGATCACGGGCGCGTCAACGCGGCGATCGCCGACGCCCCGCTGTGGGGGGCGACGATCGGCAACGCGATCCTCGTCTGGCGCTCCGGCGTCGGCATCGACACGCACGGCAACCTGATCTACGCCGCGGGCAACGACCAGACCGCCGCGAGCCTCGCCGGCGCGCTGATCCGCGCTGGCGCGGTGCGGGCGATGGAGCTCGACATCAACCCGTACTGGGTCAGCTTCATCACCTACGGCGCCTTCGGCGCGCTGGATCCGTCGAACCTGCTGCCCGACATGCAGCGGCCGGCGACGCGCTACCTGACCCCGGACGACCGCGACTTCTTCGCCGTCTACCTGCGCCCCTAGACGGCGCCTGGGTCGCTAGATGGTTGATTCCACGGCCGGTGTGTGCGGCTGGCGAGTGGCTCGCGAGTGGCGGGCGTCGCGGAACGGAAGGGGACAGTGCGGATGCACGGACCCGGCCGGGACGTGGCGATCGGACGCCGCGAGACGCCGCCCGACGGCGCAGGGGTCGTGGAATCAGCCATCTACGGGCGGGTCTTCGCGCGCCGGCGGCGCGGCTGCGCCTGGAGCGTGCCGCTCGCGGGTGTGACGGTGCTCTCGTGGCCGTCGTCCCAGCGGATGCGGTAGCGGGGCGAGGGGTCGCCCCGCAGGACCTCCTCGATCAGCCCGCTGCGCGGGGCGCGGCTCGTTGACTTGGCTTGCGCCATCACGGCGTCGCCGACTGCAAAGGCCATTTCTGTCTCCCCTGGTGGTGTGCTGCGAGGATAGCGGGCGCCGCACCGCGCGGCCGGCGCGGACGAGCAGGCGCTCGGCGCGCAAATGGGTTCACAATCTGGCACCGACGGTCAAGCGCAGGCCGTGAGCGGTGACGCGGCTGCAAGGAAGGGACGGGCATGGCGCATCACTCGGCTTCATTCAGCCTCACCCTCCGCGTCCGCCTGGACGACCGTCCCGGCACCTTTGCCGACCTGGCGCGGGCGATCGCCGACGCGGGCGGCCTGCTCGACGCGATCGATCTCGTGCGCGTGAACACCGGGTCGAAGACCCGCGACGTCAGCGTGCTCGCGACCGACGACGGGCACGCGGAGGCGATCGTCGCGGCCTGCGCGCAGATCGACGGGGTCGAGGTCGAGCACGTCTCCGACCGCACCTTCCTGCTGCACCTCGGCGGCAAGATCGCGATGGACTCGAAGATGCCGATCAAGACGCGCGACGACCTCTCGATGGCCTACACGCCGGGCGTCGCGCGGGTCTGCCAGGCGATCGCCGCGGACCCCGACACGGTCTGGAACCTGACGATCAAGCGCAACACCGTGGCGGTCGTCACGGACGGCAGCGCGGTGCTCGGCCTCGGCGACATCGGACCGGCGGCCGCGATGCCCGTGATGGAGGGCAAGGCGCAGCTGTTCAAGGAGTTCGGCGGGGTCGACGCCTGGCCGATCTGCCTCGATACGAAGGACACCGATCTGATCGTCGCGACGGTCGAGGCGATCGCCCCGGGGTTCGGCGGCATCAACCTCGAGGACATCGCCGCGCCGCGCTGCTTCGAGATCGAGCGGCGCCTTCGCGAGTCGCTCGACATCCCCGTCTTCCACGACGACCAGCACGGCACCGCAGTCGTCGTGCTCGCCGCGTTCCTGAACGCGCTGCGCGTCGTCGGCAAGCGGATCGAGGACGTTCGCGTGGTCGTCGCGGGTGTCGGCGCCGCGGGCATCGCCGTGACCGAGACGCTCCAGGCGGCGGGCGCGCGCCACGTGATCGGCGCCGACAGCTCCGGCACGATCTACCGCGGACGGGCCGGTCTGACGGAGGTCAAGGAGCGCTTCGCGCAGATGACCAACCCGGAGAACTTCGCGGGCACCGCCGACGAGGCGCTGGCCGGCGCCGACGTCTTCATCGGGCTCTCGCAGCCGGGGGCGGTGACGGTCGCCGGGATCCGCACGATGGCATCTGAGGCGATCGTCTTCGCGATGGCCAATCCGACGCCCGAGGTGATGCCCGACGAGATCGCCGGGCTCGCCGCCGTCGTTGCGACCGGACGCTCGGACTTCCCCAACCAGATCAACAACGTGCTGGCGTTCCCCGGGATCTTCCGCGGCGCGCTCGACGTGCGCGCGCGAGCGATCACCGAGCGGATGGAGGTCGCCGCCGGCCACGCGATTGCCGCGACCGTCGGCGACGACGAGCTTGCCGCCGACTACATCGTGCCGAGCGTGTTCAATCGCGAGGTCGTCGTGGCGGTTGCGGCTGCGGTGGCCGCCGCCGCGGACGAGGACGGCGTGTCGCGCCGCGCGCGGGTGACGGTGGAGGAGGCCGGCTGAGGGCGGGCCTGCGCGCCGTTCGCGGGCGGCCCGGACCTCGGGCGCCGCGAGTCGGCTGTCAGGCTGGTCCCGCTGTGACGCCGGTGCGCACCGAGATTCCTTACCACTCGCAGTACGCCTCGCCTGAGCTTGCCGCCGAGTTCGCCGCCGGCCGCCTGGCGATCGGCGCGGATCCGCGCTGGCAGGAGAGCGGCGCGCTGGACCTCGACGACTACGTGCGATGGGCGCGCTGCGGCTGCGGCATGGCGTGCCTGCAGATGATCCTGGGGGCGCGCGGCGAGCCGGTGCCGCCGCTCGCCGAGCTGGGTCGGCGCGCGATCGCCTACGGCGCCTACGAGGCGGCGCCGGCGCGCGGCTTCGGGCCGCTCATCTACGCCGGCTTCGTCGACTTCGTCGCCGCCGAGTTCAACCTGCGCGCGCGCGCCGCCGCGCCGCTAACCCTCGCCGAGCTGCTCGCCGCCGTCCGTGGCGACGAGGTGGTGCTGGCATCGGTCAGCGTCGAGATCCGCGCGCTGCCCGATCAGCCGCGCCGCCGCGGCGGGCACCTCGTGCTGGTGATCGACGTCTCACCCGACGGGCGCCGGGTGTGCTTCCACGACCCGGCGGGCGACCGCCCGCACAGCTCGCGGCGCGTCTGGCTGGAGCGCGAGCTGTTCGGGCGCTACTACGCCGACCGCGGCGTCGCCGTCGAGCTGCCGCGGCGCTGAGGGCGGGCGGGCTCAGCGGCCGCCGGTCTCGCCGTCCCAGTAGTCGACGCCGCTGGAGCGCCGCACGATCAGGCGGCCGTCATCGCCCTCGGTCCAGATGCCGACCTTGTCACTGTCGGGGTAGAAGGTTGCCGCCGGCAGGCGCACCGTCGAGAACATCAGCACGCGCGCCGGCACGTCGCCGTCGTTGGTCAGCTTGTGCGCGCCCTCGGCCCGCGGCGGGAAGCAGACGACGTCCCACGGCGCGAGGCGCTCGCTGCCCTGCGGGTGGCGCAGCGTCGGTGTGCCGGCGAGCACGAGCAGCCACTCCTCCTCGGCGGTCTCGTAGTGGTACGGGCAGATCGACTTGCCCGGCGGCAGCTCGTAGACGCTGGCGCCGAGCTGCTCCGCGCCGAGCAGCGGTCCGATCCGAAACATTCCCGCGCCGTAGCCCGCCGGGTCGCTGGGGTCGTACTCGAACTGCGGTGTCGCGATGTTGATTCGTTGCATCGCGCGACGGTAGCAGCGCCGTCCCGGACGCCGGATCCTCAGGTGTGACGCTCGCGTTCCCCCAGTCCCGCGCTCAGACGGCTGCGCCGGCGAGCGCCGCGATGACGCCGATCGCAGCGGCGCCGAGCAGCGTCTGCACGACACCGCGGCGGAGCAGGAGGAGGGCGACCGCGGCGGCCGCGAGCAGGCCGAACTGCCAGGCGTGCGCGAGTGCCAGGGCGAGCGTGATCGCGGCGCCGAGGATCGCGCCGATCGCCGCCGGGGCGGCGCCGTCGAGGAAGGCGCGGGCGTTCGCGTTGGCACGCAGGCGCTCGAACCGCCGGCCGCCAAGGATGATGAACGAGAACGACGGGCTGAAGGCGACGAGCGCGGCCAGCACGCCGCCGAGCAGCCCGTGCGCGGCGTAGCCGACGGCGGCGATGGTTGCGACGACGGGACCGGGGGTGATCTGACCGAGCGCGACGGCGTTCAGGAACTGGGCGTTGGTCATCCAGTGGTAGGTGTGCACGGCGTCGCCCTGCATCAGCGGGATGATCACGAAGCC
>Ga0209415_10014531_pt1 | contig 12855 bp, 11 predicted proteins | sample PeaSoiSIISIP2007_FD_187696 | JGI IMG/M metagenome (GOLD analysis project Ga0209415, IMG submission 187696) | Peat soil microbial communities from Weissenstadt, Germany - SII-SIP-2007 (SPAdes) (version 2) | ecosystem: Environmental > Terrestrial > Soil > Wetlands > Peat | place: Germany...
CATCCTCGCGGCCTTCGAAATGGACGAGATCCTGTGGGAACTGCGCGAGCACTCCGCCGGCCTGAACTGCGGGCGGTGGGACTACATCTTCAGCTACATCAAGAAATTCCGCAACCATCCGGAATGCGTGCTGCCGGACCGCTCGCAGGTCACCATGACGCGGCCGTTTCTGCAGTCGTACGTGGAGCTGCTGATCGCCACCTGCCACCGCCGCGGCGCCCACGCCATGGGCGGCATGGCGGCCCAGATTCCCATCAAGAACAATCCCGAGGCCAACGAAGCCGCCCTGGCGCGCGTCCGCGACGACAAACTGCGCGAGGTGTGGGCCGGCCACGACGGCACCTGGGTGGCGCACCCCGGACTGGTCCCGCTGGCCAAGTACGTGTTCGACACGTACATGCCCTTCCCCAACCAGGTGGACCGGCTGACCTCCACGGCCACGACCGCCCCCGACCTGGTGCGCACTCCCGACGGGACCATCACCGAGGCCGGCCTGTCGACCAACCTGGATGTCGGGCTGCAATACCTGGCGGCATGGCTGGGGGGCAACGGCTGCGTGCCGATTTACAACCTGATGGAAGATGCCGCGACCGCCGAGATTTGCCGCGCCCAGGTGTGGCAGTGGGTCCGGCACGGCGCCACGCTGGAGGATGGCCGGCCCGTCACGCCCGCCCTGGTGACTGAGATGATGGACCGCCGGGTGGAGAAACTCAACGGCAGCCTCGGACACCAGCTTCCGGTCGCCGCGAACCTTTATAAGGAGATGATCTTCGGCGCCCAGTTCCCCGAGTTTCTGACGCTGCGAGCCTACGACTACCTGGATTGAGACCCGGCCTGACCGACCGCTTAAGCGGTCTTAAGCGCCCCGGCGGGTACCATGGAGTCTGGAGGATTTTCGCATGCCAGACGATCGAGCGCTCCGCGAACAGTTGATCCAACTGGTCCGCGGTGGACACGCCCATGCCACTTTCGACCAGGCCATCCGCGACTTTCCGCCCGGCCGCATGGGCGTTCGCCCGCCCGGGGCGGAGCATTCGGCCTGGGAACTGCTGGAGCACATGCGGCTCGCACAGAACGACATTCTGCGCTTCAGCCAGTCGGCGGACTGGGTCTCGCCGGAGTTTCCCGGCGGGTATTGGCCGAAGGCTCCCGCTCCGAAGAAGCCCGGAGACTGGAGCGATTCGGTGCGCGCGTTTCACCAGGATCTCGCGGAGTTTGAAGCGCTGGTGCGCGACCCGGCACAGGATTTGTACCGCAAATTCCCGTGGGGCGATGGGCAGACGCTGCTGCGCGAAGCGCTCCTGATTGCCGACCACAATTCGTACCATCTAGGTCAACTGGTGCTGGTGCGCCGCTTGCTGGGCTCCTGGCCGGAGTAGCCGCGAGCGCGCTTCCGGCCCGCGCCAAAACACCAGCGCGAGCAGAATCGTCAACACCTGGACAGCGGCGATGAGCGCCACGCAGGCCGGCCATCCTCCGCGGCTCCAGAAGCGTCCGGGAACGGCCGAGCCGAAACTGCCGCCCACATAGTAGAAGGTGACGTACAGCCCCACCGCGGCGGCGCGGGCCTCGCGCGCCACCACTCCCACATAGCTCGAACCCGCCGCATTGGCAATGAACACGCCCGTGCAGCACACCGCCAGCCCGGCCATCACCATGGGCAGGCTGCGGACCAGGGTCGCGGAAATTCCGAGAACGCCGGCGCAGAAGGCGATGATCAGCGCTGCGCGGTGACCCAGCCGATCGATCATACGGCCGGCAAACGGAGTCACCACCGCGCCCACGAGGTACACCACGAACAGCAGCGCGAGAGCCTGGGTGCCGAGCCGGAAAGGCCGTGCGGCCAGATAGAAATTGACGTACGTAAAGGCCGCCAGCAGGGTGAACATGACGCAGAAGGCTACGGCGTAAGTCGCCAGCAGGCGCGGATTGCGCAAGTGCGAAAGCATGGGCCGCAGGGCCGGCGATCCGCGCCGCGCCCGCAGGAAGCGCCGTCCGCGCGGCAGACCGATCCAGATGGCGAGCCCGCCCAGCGCATTGAGCACTCCCAGCACCACAAAGGCCCACCGCCAGGAAGAATGCGCCGCCACCACCGCGGCCACCATCCGCCCGCAGAAGCCGCCCAGCACCGTGCCGGTGACGTATGACGCGACCGCCGCGCCGGCCCCGGTTTCCCACTCTTCGTTGATGTAAGCGATGGTCGCCACGAAAATCCCGGGCGTGAAGACGCCCTGCCAGAATCGCCAGAAGATCAGTTGCCCGAGGCTGTTGGAGGTGGCGGCCGCGACCGTCGGCAAGGCCAGCAGGAAGGCCGCCGGAACGATCACGCGCTTGCGTCCCAGGCGGTCGGCGATGATCCCCGCCAGCGGTGCGGCGAGCGCCACCCCTACTGTGGAGGCGGTGACCACCAGGCTGACGGCGGCGGCGGTGACACCCAGCGCGGCTGCCAGCGCCGGCAGAAGAGGCTGCGGCGCGAACAGCGTGAGAAACGCGCAGAAGCCTGCACAGACGACGGCGGCGGTGCGCGCGCGGGAGTCCATGGACTCATTATCACAGGGCGCGCGAAATCGTTTCGCGGCCGTGCCGGTGCAGCGTTGTGTGCTTGTCCCGGCGCCGCCTGCTCACCTCATTAATGCAGCACGAGCTTCTGCACCCGCAGGTTGCCGATCTCGCCGACGTAGAGTGTGTTTTCGGCGCGGCAGTCGATGGCGTTCACCGTCCCGAACTCCTTTGGCAACTTACCAGCTCTGCCGAACTTGCCGATCGTCGTTCCGTCCAGGCGCATTTTGTAAATCTCGCCGTCGCGGTCGATATCGTTGGGGGGATTGGAGTTCGAGACGTAAAGTACCTGATTGGGCCCTTTCGTCATGCACAGCGCCTGCGCATTTCCGAGGTTGTTGAAGGCCGTTTTGAAGTTGCCGTCATTGTCGAAGACCTGAACGCGCTTGTTCCCGCCATCCGCCGCGTAAACGTTGCCTTGTGCGTCGACCGCGATACTGCGGACGTCGGCGAACTCTCCGGTTGCGTTCCCCTTCTTGCCCCAGGACTTCACGAACTTTCCACTCTTATCGAACTTTGCGACCCGGGCATTGCCGAGACCATCGGCCACGAATATGTTCCCCGCCGTGTCCCAGGCGACGTCGGTCGGACGGTCGAAAAGGTCAGTCGGTTGCCCCGCGCCGGTTCCTCCCCTGCCCCGGCCCGCCGGAACATTGACGTTCTCCGCCTTACGTCCCAGCAGCATCGCGATGCGCCCCTGAGGATCGAATTTCATGACCATGTTGGTCATCTCGTCCACCACCCAGATGTTGTCGCCAGAGTCGACCCGGACCTGCGAGGCGACCATAAAGCCATACGAATCCTTCCCGATCTCTCGGACGAATTTGCCGCTGCGGTCGAATTGGAACAGTCGCGAGCCGCCGTGCGCGAACGGACGCGCCGTGCCGATCGTGATGGTGGGGTGGCCGGTGCGCGTGTAGACGAACAGATCGCCGCGCGAATTGGTGGCCACGCCGCCCACTTCGCCGAGATAGACTCCCGAGGGAAGCTGCAGAGCATTGGGCACGGAATCGAATTTGATTTCCGGCGCATCGGTCTGAGCGATCGTCCAGGATCCGGCCATCAACATCGCGCTCAGCAGCGCCCGCATCGTATTTCTGCGTTTCATTGGCGTCCTCCTGGTCCGGTCTTGCCTGCTGCACCCGCCGAAGTTGGCTGAAAAACAAGTTTCTGCACCCGCCACGACTCGATTTCTCCCACGATCAGCTCGTTCGGATTTCGGCAATCTATCATGTGCACCACCTGAAATCCCGGAGCCATTTTGCCGGGGTGGCCAAACTTGCCGATCACCGTCCCGTCCAGCTCCGCCTTGTAAATCTCGCCCGTGTTATCCCAAGTCCCCGGCATGTTCCCATTCGGGTTCGAGTTCGAAAAGAACGCGTATTGGTGCGGGCCCGATGAAATACACATCGTCCAGGCCGTGCCCAGGTTCGTAATCTCCCGGATGGGCTTCAGGTTATTGTCGAGCACCTGGTAACGGTTATTGGTGCGATCGGCGACCCAGACATTACCCTGGCCGTCCACCTGCAGGCCGTGCGGCAGATTGAACTCGCCCAGGGCGCTGCCTGGTTTTTCACTGCCCGCCTGCGCCAGGAAGCGGCCGTTCTTGTCATACTTCACGACGCGATTGTTGCAGTATCCATCGGAAACGAAGATATGGTCCTGCGGGTCCCATCCCACATCCGTTGGCCTGCAGAAAATATACTTCTGCGACGGTTGATTCGGGCCGGCGGGGTAAGCCTGGGCGCCCAGAACGGCCGGCGGCCTGCTGCCGAGCACCATCAGCACCTTGCCATCCGGGCTGAACTTGGTGATCATGTTGGTGCCTTCGTCCACCGCCCAGATGTTGTCGTACTTATCGACGCGCACAGAGTGAGCGAATTCGAAGCCGTAATACCCACTGCCGATTTCCTTGAGGAAGTTGCCGGCCTGATCGAATTCGAACAACCGCGTATTGGCGCTTCGGTGAAAGACAAAAATATGGCCCTTGGAGTTGGTCGCCACCGCAACCGATTCGCCGAGATACTCCCCGGGTGGAAGTTTCAACAGATTCGGCACCGATGAGAATGGAATCTCACGAACATTCTCGATGGTTGCCTTGCGCTGCCCAAACGACGGCAGGCCGACCACCATTGCCAGCGTCACTGACGACATCAGGATCCGTTTCATAGAAGCCTCCTGGAACTCTCCGATCGGTTTCCTATTGTAGAGCAACCGGCGAATGCGTGGGTGTTCACGAGATTCTTGGCCCAAGAGGCCGACCGGCCCGCGCTTGCCCGTTCAGCCGGACTTTGGCGACTACTCGGGGAGGGTTCCCTACCCATGGAGACGAGTATACATAGAGCTATCATGGTTTCGCCCCATGAGCCCTGTTCTCTCCGTTCCCGTGCGGGCGCCGTACCCCTGGCGTTCGATCCTGGACTACCTGGCCCTGCGTTGTACTCCGGGCGTGGAGACGATCTCCGCCGACCGGTATACTCGCAAGACGCCCTCGGGAACCGTCGCCGTCGAGTATGATTCGTTTGCGCAGGCCTTGCGGTGTTCCGTCGATGGCGCAACGGACGCCCTGCCCCGCATTCAACGGCTCTTCGACACTCTTCACGATCCCCACCCTGTGACCCGCGCCCTTCGACGGTGTCCCGTGCTCGGCGCCCGAGTCAGGAAACTGCCCGGGGTGCGGGTGCCGGGCTGCTGGGAACCGTTCGAGCTTTGCCTGCGCGTGATTCTCGGCCAGCAGGTCAGCGTCAAGGCGGCTCACACCCTGATGGGCCGCCTGGTAGCGCGATGTCCCGGCTTGGACCCGGGGCAACTGGCCGAAACGGATTTTGGCACTCTCGGCCTGCCCGCCGCGCGCTTGCGAACGCTGCGGATTTTCGCCGAGCGTATTGCGGGCGGCGATATTCGCTTGGATGGGGCGTGGGATCAAACGGCCGACGGGTTGGCCGAAGTGCCGGGGATCGGACCCTGGACGCTCCAGTATCTGGCGATCCGGCTGGGGCGCGATGCGGATGCGTTTCCCGATACCGATCTGGGACTACTGCGAGCCTCCGGCGCTGAGACTCCGCGCCACCTTCGCACCTTGGCCGAAACCTGGCGGCCCTATCGCGGATATGCGGCCATGTATCTGTGGACGCGCTGATCAAAAGATATTGAGCATCCCCTCAGTTGAGGGTGGTACCTTCTGGCCCAATAGAGCTATCATTGAGCCTGGTTGGAAGGCAGGATGGGGCTCTTCCGCACAGTCGGATTTGTGTGTCTGCTGCTCGGGCAGATGGGGGCGTTGTGTGCCCAGCCGGCGACGCAACCAGCTTTAGACGTCCTGGTCCTGGATTCCGACAGCCAGCCAGTGGCGGGCGCGCGGGTCGAAATCAAGGCCGGCGCGGACCTGGTTGCCACGGGCAAGACGGATCCGGCGGGCCACGTTGCCTTCCCCCAGTTGCAGTCCGGACACTACACCATCGCAGCCGCGAAGACGGGCTTCGAGCCATTGCAAAAGAACGATATCGACCTGTCGCAAAGCGGCTCCGCAGCGGTGGAACTGACCCTGGTTCCCGTGCTCACGCAACACGAGCACATCGACGTCCGCTCCTCCATCGATCCCGTGCAACAGGGGTCCTCCCCGCCCAGCCAGTTGTCCGCGCGGGCAGCCAAGGAACTTCCCGGCCGGCCGGCAACCGTTGCGGACGCGTTGCCGTTGATTCCCGGTGTAGTCCGTTCCCCTACCGGAGACCTGCAGATTTCGGGGGCCGGCGAGCATCGCAGCTCGTTGATCGTCAACTCGGCGGACGTGACGGATCCCGCCACCGGGCAGTTCGGCCTGACGGTGCCCATCGACAGTGTGGAGACCCTGAACGTTTTTCAGACGCCTTTTCTGGCGGAGTTCGGGCGATTTTCGGCGGGTCTGGTCTCGGTGGAAACGCGGCGGGGCGGAGACAAATGGAACTGGGAGCTGAACGATCCCTTTCCCGACTTCCGCATTCGCAGCTACCATCTGCGGGGCTTGCGCGATGCCAGCCCACGCCTCAACGTGGAAGGGCCGCTGATTGCCGGCAAGCTCTATTTCTCAGAGGGGCTCGAGTATGAAGTTCGCAATATCGAGATCCATACCTTGCCCTTTCCTTACAACCAGAGCAAGAAGGCGGGCATCAATTCCTTCGCGCAATTCGATTGGATTTCCTCCGCCCGGAACCTGGTGACCGCCACGATTCACCTGGCTCCCCAACGGCTGGGCTTCGTGAACCTGGATTATTTCAATCCGCAGCCCACGGTTCCCGATGCCAGCACCCATAATTACACGGGCACCATCGCGGATCGCCTGACGCTGTGGGGCGGCTTGCTCGAAAACACTTTCTCCGTGACGCGTTTCGATGCTCGCGTGTGGGGGCAGGGCGGCCAGGACCTGAACATCACCCCGAGCGGCAACTTCGGAAATTACTTCTCGCAGCAGAACCGCGATGCGTTGCGGGTGGGTGGGTCGCCCTCCTACACGCTGGCTCCGGTGGAACGATGGGGAACGCACAGCTTCAAGATCGGCGCTTATTTCGCCCGGAGCACGGATGAAGGCGAGGTGGACCAGCACCCCGTCAATATCCTGGATCCGGCGAGTCAGTTGCTCGAGCGCATCACGTTCTTCGGGGGCCGGCCCTTTGAGATGTCGGACACGGAGTACGCGGTGTTTGGGCAGGACCACTGGAGCATCTCATCGCGGTTTGCGGCGGACCTGGGAATTCGCACCGAGTCGCAAGTGGTCTCGCAAAGCTTCCGCGTGGCGCCGCGCGCGGGAATCGCCTGGATGCCATTCGCCAACACCGGCACGGTAGTCCGCGCCGGGTTCGGCCTGTTCTTCGATCGCGTGCCCCTGAGTGTCTATGCGTTCAACCACTACCCCAAGCAGGTGGTCACTTACTACGATGCCAACGGAGATATCTCCGCCGGGCCATTCTTCTACCTGAATGCGCTGGGGCAGGTGAATACGAGTGCGGGGTTTGTCATCCACAAGATGGTGGCGGGCAACTTTTCTCCGCGCACCGCCACCGGCAGCATACAGGTGGAGCAATCCGTGACCCGCTTGTTGAAGCTACGCGTAGGTTACTTACGCAGCATCTCGGACGGGCTAGTGACTATGGTTCCGCAAGCGCCCGACCCGGAGACCCTGATCGGCGCCAACGAGCTTACCGGATCCGGGAACTCGCGCTACCGCCAGTTGGAAGTCACGGCGCGCCTGCATCTGAGCGAGACGCGCCAGTTATTTTTCTCGTATGTGCGGAATCGGGCGCACGGGGATTTGAACGACTTCAGCAATTTCCTGGGCAGTTTCCCACTGGCCATCATTCGTCCGGACCAATACGGCCGCCTGCCGGGCGATTTGCCGAATCGTTTTCTGGCGTGGGGCACCGTGCCGCTTCCCCGGGGATTCCGGATCGCGCCGATTCTCGAGTATCGCGACGGGTTCTCTTATTACGAGACGGATGCGGCGCAGAACTATGTCGGAATTCCCAATCGCGATCGATACCCGTATTTCCTGTCGTTAGACTCGCGGTTTTCGAAAGATATTAAGGTTAATCCGAAATACACGGTGCGATTGTCGCTGGCGAGTTACAATCTGACGAATCATTTCAATCCCGAAGCGCTGCACAGTAACATCGCCGACCAGGCTTACGGGATCTTCTTCGGCAGCCGGGGGCGGAGATTCACGGCGGACTTCGATGTGTTGTTTTAGGGGCTAGAAACTACTTAGCCACGGATGAACACAGATGAACACGGATAAGAACTCCCATGTTATCCGTGTTTATCTGTGTTCATCTGTGTTCATCTGTGGCTAATTTATTTTCTGTCGTATTTACCGGTCTTCGATCAATCTTGCCTGTTCATACTTTGAGAGCGCCGAAGGTTGGATTCATTGCTCGAATGATCTTGCTGGCGGCTGGTGTGGCAGTCGGACTGTACGTCGAGGCATCGATCATCTGGTGGTTCATCTTGGCGGCGGTCGTTTGCGGAGTGGCGATCGCCATTGCCATGCGGCGCCGCAACGACTAACCTGGCTAGCCCGTACATTTCTCAGTTGACATGTGACACGTGTCACCATATAATCGAGCCGTGATAGCGAGCTTCCGCCATAAGGGACTCGAGCAGATGTTCGGCAAAGGGCCAGGCTCGCCTCATTGATCCCTCCCTCCGAGTCCGCATTGCCAACATTCTAGCCGTGCTTGATGCGGCATCAAGCGCGCTCGATCTTGTTGGTCCTGCAAATCGCCTGCACCAACTACAGGGAGACCAGCAGGGGGTCTGGTCTGTCGCCGTGAGTGGGAATTGGCGAATCACCTTTCGCTTCACAGACGGAAACGCGCACGATGTCGATTTGATCGATTACCATTAAGAGGAAACGATTATGCCCATGAAGAATCACCCGCATCCCGGCCGCATCGTCCGCCAGGATTTCCTGGAGCCGCTTGGCTTGACCGTCACCGAGGCCGCTAAAGTGCTTGGCGTTGCGCGCCAGACCATAAACAACCTGGTGAACGAAAAGGCCGGCATATCGGCGGAAATGGCTGTGCGCCTGTCAAAGGCGTTCGGACCCAGCCCCGATATGTGGGTTCACCTCCAGGCCAATTACGACCTATCCCAGGTGCGGCAAAATGAGATCAGGGTCGCGCGTTACAAGCGGGCCTCATAGATCGCCGCTCCGCGTGGCAGCCACGCCCTCTTGGCACTGTGGGTGATACCTGGTCAGTTACAATCTGACCAATCGTTTCAATCCCGAAGCGCTGCACAATAACATCGCCGGCCTGGCTTAACGGCTTCGGCAGCCGCGGGCGGAGATTCACCGCGCAGTTCCATGTGCTCTCAGTTCTTTTGCGTACCTACTAGCCTCCTCGCTCAAGAGGGGGAAGTCAACCTTGCCTGCAAATTGGGCCGCTTACAAATTGGCCCAGGCCGCATCCTCCTCGGGCGTGAGCCAATCCTTGGCCAGTGCGGATTCGGCGGCCAATGTTGGCACAGCCGCATCAGCGTGCGCTTCCTTGAGCGACCGCAGGAATGCAAGCAACGCATCGAGGTCCTGCTCTGCCAGGCGATCCAGCTCGTGAGCGATGAGTTCGCGTTTGCTCATGCTTCCTTAATCCGTGGCCCGCCGGTTTCACCACCGGGGCAACACGCGCTTCCAGTTGGGGTCCACGTGCTTGCGCATCTCGGCCTCGTCGTCGCGCTTGCGGTAGGGGATCTTGGCGTAGCGCTCGCGGCCGCGGGCGAGCTGGTCGTAATCCAGGTCCACGCCCAGGCCCGGCTTGTCGGGGATGCGCACGCTGCCGTTGACGAACGCAATGCGTCCGCCGGCCGCCACTTCGTCATCGGCGGTCTGCCACGGATAATGCGTGTCGCAGGCGTAAGTGAGATTCGGGCACGCGGCGGCGGCGTGCGTCATGGCCATCAGGCTCACGCCCAGGTGACTGTTGGAGTGCATCGAGAGGCCCATGCCGAGCACGGCCGTAAGGTGCGAAAGCTGCTGCACGTTGCGCAGGCCGCCCCAGTAGTGGGGGTCCGAGAGCACGATCTGCACGGCGTCCAGCGACTTGGCCTTCGGCACATCCGCAAAACAAGTCACCGCCACGTTGCTGGCTTGGGGCGTTTGGTTGTTTTCGGCCAGCAGACGGTTGTGCACTTCGGCCATGCCCTCGAGCGTGGCGCAGGGATCCTCGAGATAACCGCCGCCCGATAGCTCCTCTTGCAGTTCACGGCCTACTCGGACGGAGGTCTCGACGCTCCAGGCGCAGTTGGGATCGATGCGCAGCGGATAGGCCGGGCCGAACTCTTCGCGCAGCGCGCGTATGGTCGCAATTTCGATGCCGGGATCCAGCACGCCGCCCTTGAGCTTGATCTCGCGGAATCCATATTTCGCGATCATCTGCCGGCACTCGCCCACGCACGACTTCGCGTCGAGCACTTCGCCGTATTCGTCGCCGCCCGGGACCCCGTGCTTGTAAAAGAGGTAGGCGGAGAAGCTGACTTCGTCGCGCACCCGTCCGCCGATCACGTCGCAGACCGGCTTGCCGACGGCTTTGCCGATCAGGTCCAGGCAGGCGATTTCGATGGCCGCGAAGGTGCGCACATGGCGGTCGAGCGGATTCTCGCCCGGAACAAGGTACGTTTGCGTACGTCCGCCGGGGGCACTGTCCATTTCGTGGGCTGCCTCCGCTGTCAAATCCCTGTACAGTCCGGCGAGTTGGAAGGGGTCCATGCCGGTGACACGCTGCCGCACCGCCTCCAGGCCGGCCAGCGGCCCATCGCCGCCGTAGGTCTCGCTGATCCCCGTCAGGCCGGAATCGGTCTTCAATTCCACTATGGTGCGCAGGGCGAACGGCGCGTGCCGGCCGTAGGAGCTGCGCAGCGGGGGGTCGGAGATGGCGATGGGATGCAGAACGAGGCCGGTGATCAGCATGGAACGTAAATTGCTTAACCAAAAGCGGAAAGAGGATCGATCATGGACGCCTTAGTGATTGCCGCGACGCTGGTGGGAAGCTGTGCCGGAGCCTTCGTGCTTCAAAAGGCGGCACTCGAAGGGCTGTTCCGCATCATGCTGACGGAGCGGCGCGACCGCCATTGAGCGGCGCCTATTTGCGCGAGCCGCGTTCCGTATTCTTCAGTTTCGACTGCCGCATCTTGTGCTTCTTGCGCTGGGGCTTCGAGATCACGAAGGTGCCGCTTCCCAGATACTCCGCTTTATACAGTTTGTCGTCCGCCAAAAGAAACTCTCCTGTGAATGTTAATTGATCAACCCCTGGATTTGAATAACTATTGTACCGCGCATTATGCTGGTACAAGACGATGGCGGCCCCGATACAGTCCGGGCAGGAATCGGCGCTGCCCATTGCCGGGCAGTTGCCGGATATCGGGCAGGTGGCTACCGGCGTCCCGCACACGTTCCGGGCGCTGCGGCACCGCAATTTCCGGTTGTTCATCAGCGGCCAGATCATCTCGCTGGTCGGAACCTGGATGCAGAACGTGGCGCAGGCCTGGCTGGTCTACCGCCTGACCCACTCGGAATGGCTGCTGGGCGCGGCCTGGTTCTGCTCGCAGATCGCGGTGTTCGCGCTGGGCCCGTTGGGCGGACTGGCGGCCGACCGCTTCTCGCGGCACAGGCTGATCGTCGTGACGCAGACGCTTTCCATGTTCCAGGCCTTCGCATTGGCGGCGCTGACGCTGACGGGGCATGTCCATGTGTGGCACGTACTGGCGCTGGCCGTGGTGCTGGGGACCATCAACGCGTTCGACATGCCGGGGCGGCAGGCGCTGGTCATCCACATGACCAGCAAGGAAGACCTGATCAATGCGATTTCGCTGAACTCCGCGGTGTTCAACGCGGCGCGCGTGGTGGGGCCCGGGGTGGCCGGATTGCTGGTGGCCGCGGTGGGAGAAGGCTGGTGCTTTCTGTTGAACGGGGTGAGCTTTCTGGCGGTGATTTGGTGCCTGCTGGCGATGCGGCTGCCGCGGTTCGAGCGGAAAACGCAGGATTCGCCGTGGGCCCACCTGCTCGACGGATTCCGCTACGCCTGGCATCACGCGGCGGTGCGCCGGGTGCTCTCCCTGATGGCGGCGGCGACGCTTTCGGGCATGCCGGCGCTGGTGCTGATGCCGTTCTTTGCCGACGACATTTTTCACCGCGGGTCGCGCGGGCTGGGATTCCTGATGGGCGCGATGGGCATCGGGGCGGTCACCGGGACGCTCGTGCTGGCGCGGCGCACCCGGGTGAGCGGGCTGCCGCGCGTGATGGTATTGAGCGGGGCGATCACAGGCTGCGCGTACCTGGCATTCGCGCTCTCGGGCTGGTTCTACCTTTCGCTGGCTATCATGCCGGTGATCGGGTACAGCGTGATGCGGCAGATGGCCTCGGCCAACACCACCATCCAGACGCTGATTCCGGATGAGTATCGCGGCCGCATCATGGCGTTGTATTCCATGACGGTGGTGGGGCTGGGACCGTTCGGAAGCCTGGCGGCGGGGGCCCTGGCAGGACGCTTTGGGGCCCGGCTGACGGTGGCTTTGGGGGCGGTTCTGGCGATGAGCGCCGCGGCGACGTTCGGGTGGAGCGTGAGGAGGAATTCGATTGCGGGGTGAGAGCTTGACGCGGAGGCGCGGAGGAACGGAGACGGGCGCGGAGAGAACTACTTGGGGGCTGCCGTGTCACAGATTTTGACTTTTGTGTTTTCTCTCCGGAAACTTCCTTGCAAGTTGTTGATTCCGTGTCGCAGGCCTTGTGGGGCAGCCAATCCTGGCTGCCGCCGGCTTTCAGCCGGCGCTCCC
>Ga0209415_10014533_pt1 | contig 12854 bp, 4 predicted proteins | sample PeaSoiSIISIP2007_FD_187696 | JGI IMG/M metagenome (GOLD analysis project Ga0209415, IMG submission 187696) | Peat soil microbial communities from Weissenstadt, Germany - SII-SIP-2007 (SPAdes) (version 2) | ecosystem: Environmental > Terrestrial > Soil > Wetlands > Peat | place: Germany...
AGCTCAGGTGGTAGAGCGCAGCCCTGAAAAGGCTGGCGTCGGCGGTTCAACTCCGTCCCTGGCCACCATCTTTTCAAGTACTTAGACTATCCCAGTGACTTCTCGTTTTATGGGTTGCAACCCACGATAAGCAAAAATCGAGGCTGCGAACCCAGTCTTACGCTGCTGCTTTCCCGTCCCCAGTGAGCAACTGCTGTAGCACCCATCCTTGGGCTTCCAGCTTGGCCGGAGTCATGGCCTTTGCATAGATGTCCAAGGTCGTCTTCACATTCGCGTGCCTGAGTAGTTCTTGCACGAGTTTCGGGTCATTTCCATTCGCCACCAGCACACTAGCCAAGGTGCGTCGAAGCGTGTGGAACCCCCCGATCAGCTTACTACGAACCCAGTTTCGTCAAAGCGGATTACTTCCGATTAGCCCGTCATCCTCCCGGAACTGGCGCCCGCGATGGGACGCGACGCGCTGCTGCCGCTCTGGGCCAATCTGCCGGTTCAGGGGCCAAATCCGCTCTACGGCCAACTCTTCGTGAACTCGAGCGTATTGAACAACGACTGGGCCTTCGACGATCCGGCCGGGAAATTCCCGGTTCCGGTCTCCGACCTGACCGCCGCATCTCTGCAAACCTTCTCCGCCCATCTGGCTTCGATTCAGGGTGTCCTCGGCCTCACTTCCGATGACATTACGGCGATCTTCGTAGACGCGGGGGTCGCGGCAGATACCGTGTCTGGGGTGCCCACGTTCACCTTGAAAAATCTTTCGATCTGCTACCGATATAGCACCCTGGCGAAGTGTCTCGGGTTGGATGTGAAGGACATGATCTCGCTGAAACAGATGTCGGGGCTCAATCCGTTCCAGCCGGTTTCAGGCTCGGCCATTTCGGTGCTCAACGACGACGTTCTGTCCAACACGACGCTGCTGTTTGTGCAGGAGGCGCAGACGGTTCAGAACAGCAGCTTCGGGGTCGAGGACTTGCAGTATCTGCTTCGGCATCAGTTCGATCCGGTCGGCAAATATCAGGTCGATCAGAATGCATTGCTGACGCTGCTGCAACAGAGTTCCAGTGGCCTGGCGCAGATTCAGAGCCAGAATGCGCTGCCGGCTAACCTGATGAGCATGCCCGAGACGCTGCTCGACCAGATGCTCTCCACCCTGATCCCCACGGCGATTCTCAAGAGCTTGTTTGCGCTGCTGACAAATGCACAGGATCTGATCGCGACGCAGAGCGGAGTAGCCACGGCAATCGATCCAACGCCCTTTGCGGCCGAGACCGAGATCAACTTCAGCTACGATTCGACCACACAAATTCAGAGTGTCACGTACACCGGTCTTCTGCTGGATTGGAAGAAGGCAGAGTTGCTCACTATCAACTCGTCGGCTGAGTTCAGCGCGCTGCTGGATGGCTTGCAACAACAGGCGGCGGTGGCGCTCAGCCAGAAGTTTGGGAACATTCTGGGGGTGTGGGCTAGTCTGGCCGAGTACGAGGCAGTGGAGACGGGCGCCACAAAGCCGTTGCCGGCGGAGTTGATGAGCACGGACCCCGCATTGAGCTTAAGCTATGACGCGGTTGGGCAACTACAGTGGGCCGGTTACCGTGGCGTGCTGACGGATGCGAACAAGAGCGCCCTCGCCGCGGTTGCCACGTCCTCGGCAGCACTGGCGGCGTTGCTCTCAAGAATTTTGAATGACCTGCAATCGCAGGCCCTGCCAGCCTACAGCCAGCTCGCCGGCAGTCTTTTGGCGATGCTCACCAATGTCCAAACCTTCGAGGCCAGCACGACCGGAGTTACGGCGGCCAACCAGGTGGACGTGAACGGCTTCTTCGCCGCACTGGCAACCGCGCAGCAAAATGGCACGATCACCGCGCCAGTGCCGGCGTTGCAGTTCAGCTACGACGCCGCTTCCCAGACGCAAACGATGAGTTGCCAGGGTGTTCTCACCGACGCGCTGCGCGGGCAATTGGCCGCGCTGCCGGGATTGTCGGCAACCACCACGGGACTGCTGCAATCGGTACGCAATAGCATGGTTGCGCTCTTCGAGACGCTGGCGACGGGCCTGCTCACGGTCGCTGCCACCGATCTCGACAAGTACGTCGCGCCGTTCCTGGGACTGGATGCGACCGGTTCGCAAAGACAGGCAAAGGCGGAGCTGATCCAGGTGTTCCTGCCACTCCAAGCGCAGAATCTCTCGCTGGCCTTCATCCTGCAGACACTCTCTTCCAATCTCTCTTCCGATCCGTCACTGACGGAGGCTCTGGTGATCGACACTGCCCTGCTCTCGGACCCATCGAATCCGGGCAAGGCGCTGTTGGGCTCGTTCCTGGGTCTCGCGCAGCAGGGTGTCAGCGCAGAGTACTTTGCTGCGAACAACACCACGCTGTTGGCGTCCGGCATCGCCGCGAACCCGGACACGGCCGATCCGACCAACAGCGTGGCGGGCACGGCAAACTGCCAATTCACAGGCTACCTGCAGGTGCCAACGGACGGGCCCTACCGCTTCTTCGCAGAGTTGGGCAACATCGGCGCAACCGCTTTGTTCCAGTTGATGGCGCCTTCGCCGTCGGCGCTGCTGTCCAACCCAATCATCCCGAACACGCCGGCAACCATTAATAACGATGAGATCAGCCAGTTTGTGACGCTGCAGGGCGGGGTCTTCTATCAATTCACTCTTACTTTCTCGAATCTTGGAAGCAACGGCGCCAGACTGCTCATCCAGGGCGAGAACATGCCCAAAGGTCCGCTGAGTCAGATTGTCCTCTGCCCGCAAACCTCGGCCAATAATTTCCTTTCTGCTTACACCTTGCTGGCCAAGGCTCTGCAGATTCTTGAAACCACCAGCATCGACGAGCGCGAGATCAGTTACATGATCGCGAACGCGCCCCTGTTCAGCAATCTGCGCCTGAGTTCCTTGCCCACCCAGCCCAGCGATGCCAACATGCTCAGCCTCTTTGCGCAGATGTTAACCCTGATCGACTATGCCGACCTGCGCAAGAATCCAGCTGGAGGAACGGACGGGTTGATCGATGTCTTCCAGGGCGTGGGAACCACGTTTCAGGAAAAGCCGCCTGGAAGTCTAACCAGCAATACCAACCCGCTAGCTCCCTGGACGGCTCTGGCTAACTTGACCAGGCGCAATGTCGCCGATGTGCGGACCATCGCCACCTTCTTTGGGCTGATTCAGGATCAGGTCACGGGCTCGGGAGTGAGTGCGGTGGAAAATGTTACGGCGATCGGCGACTTCGGCGACAACAAGGGTATTCGCCAAATCTGGCAAGCGCTGCAATTGATTCAGATCTTAGGGATTCCCGTCTCCGCCGTCACCGCGTGCACCGGGATTGCGGCGCTGGCGCCGCCGGCCTCGGCGCCGGCCCCGAACCAGATCGCCACCAACCTGAAGAACGCCGTCAAGGCGCGGTACACGACTGCCCAGTGGTTGCCCATCGCGCAGTCGGTCTTCGATCCTCTTCGGCAGATGAAGCGCGACGCTCTGGTCGCGTACCTGGTGAATGCACTCAACCTTGAGAATGAAAATCAGCTCTTCGAGTACTTCCTGGTCGATCCAGGGATGGAGCCAGTGGTGCAGACCTCGCGTCTGCGACTGGCCATGTCGTCGCTGCAGACGTTTGTGCAGCGTTGCCTGCTGAATCTGGAGAACGGCAACTCCACGAACACCGCGCTCAATGTCTCGCCCTCCGCCATCAATGCCGACTGGTGGTCGTGGATGAAGCGCTACCGGGTGTGGCAGGCCAATCGCGAGATCTTCCTCTATCCGGAGAATTGGATGGAGCCGGAGATGAGGACCGGCATGAGCGACCTCTTTGAAAGCCTGGAGGGCGATCTGCTGCAAGGCGACGTTACTAATGACCTCGCCAACCAAGCGTTCCTGAACTATCTCACCGGGCTTGAACAGCGTTCGCGGCTAGATGTGGTGGCCAGCTACCTCGACCAGAACCTGACCGACGCCGGAATCAGCACCTTGCATGTGCTCGGCCGGACCTACAGCCATCCCCACAAGTACTTCTACCGGACCTATTCGAGCGGAGTCTGGAGCGGGTGGGAAGCAGTAAGCGCAAAGATCGAGGGCGACCACATCGCGCTTGCCGTGTGGAAGGGCCGGCTGAACCTGTTCTGGGTAACCTACATTACGCAAGCTCAACCACCGTCGGCGCCGGCACCGGGGGGGACTCCAATTACCTCGCTGGGCTTTGGCGATATCGTTGATAACATCGTCTCGTCTGCCCCGGTGACCTTGGTCCAGCCGCAACTCCACTGGTGCGAGTACTACCAAGGCAAGTGGAGCACACCCATCTCCTCCGATACGAAGAAGTATCAGCCCATTGCCGTCGGCAGCGGTTTCGACGCCAGCCAGGTGTATATCCGCATCACCAAGGACGGAGACGAAAGCGTCGGTGAGGGTGCCCTCAAAGTCCACTTGGACTTCCCCGCCTGGTCCTTTGCCGATCCGATTTACATAATTGCCCTCGACTATCCTGCTGAGGGTATGCCCTACCCGCTGCCGAACTACTCTTTCCGCGTTACGAGCAAGAACTGCGATCTCGTGCTGAACGATGACTTCTATAACTACGCGCCGATGAATCCGTACGACACAACAGGAGTCGACGCGACTCTCTACACCGGATCGGGTTCGCTGACATCGACCTTCCAGAATACCTTCGATCCTACCGGCGGCGGCTCCACTACCACGGAGCCGATTTTGCAAACGGTCAACAGCTTCGGCCTTCTGCCGTGCTCCAATCCGGTGGTGGCGTCGCCGTTCCTCGATCCTTCCCAGCCTGATTACCTGCAAGCCGGGAGCCTTGTGAGTCCCTTCTTTTACAAGGACATGTCCGATATCAACACGACCGATGAGATGACGTTTTACGTGCAGCCGTCTCTGACGGAAACGAGCGTATCGGAGTGGACGGGCTGGGCGGTCACGTATCCGAGCGCAAGTCCAGTCTGGCATAGCGGGGAAATCTTCAAGTCCATTCCGATCGTTGCGCAGGTTCCCATCGCGGGCCCGTCCCCTGAACCGGTCGCCGACCAGGTTCATTCCTTGTATCCGATGGCAGTGACGGTCGACTGGCTCACCGCGCCCACAACAACCGTCCTTTATTACGGCACCAACGTCGGCAAGTCTGGCGGCATCAACGCCGCTACCACTCCGGTTGTTACCCCGGGAGTCGCCTCTGCCGTAACCGGCAGGCTGGCCTTGTCTCCCGGCCGCACGGCAAACCCTACAACCACTGCCGCGGGTCCGCGCGGACTCAGTAAGAGCCAGTTACAGGCCATCGCCAAAGCAGCTAAGTCCAGTAGGTCCACCGGAACCCCATCCGTCCCGTCCGTAAAGAGACTGATCCGCAAACGCTGAGGAGACGATCCATGCCGCTAATCAATGAAAGCTTTCACAACACGGTAGATCAGAACGTCCGGCCCTATCAGACTTACACCACAAAAGGCGTGTGGGGGCCGGTCTCGAGCCTCGTCACGCGCACGGAGAGCGTTGCGTATCAATTCTACCCGTTCTTCCATCCCTATGTGGGACGTGATCGCGCCTTCGTCCCCGGCGTCATGCTCTCGCTGATCCAGCGTCTGCGGGAGGGAGGAGTTTCGGAACTGGAAGCTTCTGACACGCTCTACATGCCACAGCCGCAACCTGAGCCGCCGGCAAATGCATTGCCGCTTACGGTATTGCCCAACAGCACCCGCGCCACGCTCGCTGCAAATGTAAACGGGACGCGCCCCGATGGCACAATCGTCAGCCTCACGGCAGGAATGCCGCTCAGATTGCCCGACGGCACAAGCATCCTGGTGACTGCCACCAATTTCGCCTTTAATCTGCCGGGCCTCATTCCCGCCTCCGGATCAAGTGGCATTCAGGATTCGGTGACGGGCACCATCGTGCCTGATTCGACCCCCGTCACCCTACCTGCCGGCGCCACGCTTGCGGTGTTGACGAATGATGGTTCCTCCGCCAATCTTCCTGCCAACACTAGCGTGATCCTCAGCAGCGGTCAGCCGCTGCCGTTTTTCTACGAAGACTTTTTCGCTAATAACTACGACCCCGACATGGACAACGTGCTCCAGCCCCTGCCGGTGAAGAATCTCGACTTCTCCACCTCGGGTCCTTACGCCATCTACAACTGGGAGATCTTCTTCCATGCGCCGCTTCTGATCGCCATTCATCTAAGTCAGAATCAGCAATATCAGGATGCGCAAAACTGGTTTCACTACATCTTCAACCCCACCGATAACGGTCCCGGCCCCACGCCGGAACGTTTCTGGCAGGTGGCGCCGTTCCAATACACCGACGTCGAAATGATCCAGGATATTCTGGTTAATCTTTCGCAGCCGCAGGACGCGCAACTCTACCAGGAGACCGTTGCCAGCATCAACGCGTGGATGCAGAACCCGTTCCAGCCTTGGGCCGTTGCTCAGTACCGGCCTACAGCTTACATGCTGAAGACGGTCATGGCCTATCTCGACAACCTGATCGCCTGGGGTGACTCCCTGTTCCAGCAGTACACCATCGAGACCATCAACGAAGCGACCCAGATTTACATTTTGGCGGCCAACATTCTGGGAGATGCGCCCCAGGCCGTACCCGTGAAAGGCGCAGTGAAGCCGCTGACTTTCAACCAGCTCCGAGCCGACGGATTGGATGCGTTTGGCAACACCATGGTCGATATGGAAGTCGATATGCCCTTCGATCTGGTGGCGCCGTCCGGCTCTGGAACCTCCCTCAACGGCTCACAGATTCTGCCCAGTATCGGCAGCGCGCTGTATTTCTGCGTCCCGCGGAATGACCAGCTTCTGGGCTACTGGACCACGGTTGCCGACCGGCTCTTCAAGATTCACAACAGCCTCAATCTGCAGGGCGTCTTTCAGCAGCTTCCGCTTTATGACCCGCCCATCGATCCGGCCTTGCTGGTGCGCGCCGCCGCCTCCGGCCTGGACGTCAGTTCAATCGTCAGCGGACTCAATCAACCGCTGCCGCTGGTTCGTTTCAGTTTGCTGATCGCAAAGGCCGCAGAGATTTGCCAGGAGGTGAAATCTCTTGGAGCCAATCTGCTGGCCGCTCTGGAAAAGCAAGACAACGAATCGCTCGCCTTGCTGCGCGCCCAGAATGAAAACACGATTCTCGGCCTGGCCGAGATGGTGAAATACGCGCAGTGGCAGGACGCGCAAAAGGTCACGCAGAATCTGCAGCTCTCGCTGGCCGGCGCCATCGAGCGCTATTCCTACTACCAGACACTGCTGGGCCGGACATCGGCGCAAATTCAGAGTAGTCTTCCGCAGTTGGACCCCTTGGATCTCGGCAGCTTGCAGGCGCTCAATTTTACCCAGACCGCAACCACCAGCGAGCCGGTAATGGCGATGGATGCGATGACGGTGGATCTCTCCCAGGATCCCACCACGGTCAGCGACGGCCAGGTGGTGACTTTGACCAAGAATGAAGCGTCCGAGCTGAGCAACATGGCCTCGGCGCAAACCAGCACCGCCAGCGCCCAATCCAACGAGGGAACGGCTGCAAGCCTGGGCTTCATTCCGGACTTTGCTATCAATGTGCAACCCATGGGCTGCGGTGTGAGCACCACCATGGGTGGAACGTATGCATCCAAGTTTCCACTGTCCAGCGCGCGCGGCGATCACGCCGATGCCGAGGTAAGCACCTACCAGGCTACGCTGGCCGGCAAGATAGGCGCCTACTCCCGGCGTGAGCTGGACTGGACCTTCCAGGGCAATAACGCGAAATCTGAAATTAACGCGTTGATCAAGCAAATTCGCGGGGCGCAAATTCGCGAGGCCATCGCTCAGAAGGAATACACCAACCATCAGGTGCAGATGGCGAACGCACAGCAGATTGTCGACTTCCTGAGCGGTAACCAGATCGGCGGCAGCGTGCCGGTCAAAGAGACCACGGTCAGCTTCTACACTTGGATGAAGCGCGAGGTCAAGGCACTCTACGCCAACTCCTTCCAGTTGGCCTACGAGGTCGCCAAGAAGGCGGAGCGCGCCTTGCAGAATGAACTCGGCGATCCCTCGCAAACGTTCATCCAGTACAACTATCTCGATGGCATCGAGGGGCTGCTGGCCGGCGAGAAGCTGCTCTTCGACGTGAAGACCATGGAGATGGCCTACCACGACCTGAACCAGCGCGAATACGAAATGACCAAGCATGTGAGCCTATTGCAGGTCGATCCGCTGGCCCTCGTCCAACTCCGCGCCACCGGCGCCTGTACCTTCACCATGCCCGAAGAGCTGTTCGACTTGGACGGACCGGGCCACTACTTCCGGCGCATCAAGTCTGTCGCCCTGACGATGCCCTGCGTCGCCGGGCCATTCACCAGCGTCAACTGCACTCTGACGCTGCAAATGAGCACCATCCGCACTACGGCCGATCTGACCGGCGGCTATGCCCGGCAGGGCTCGGACGACAGCCGCTTCGACGACTACTACGGAACCGTGCAGTCGATCGTCACCAGTTCGGCGCAATCAGACAGCGGTCTCTTCGAGACCAATCTGCACGACGAGCGTTACCTTCCCTTCGAGGCGATGGGAGTGGCCGGAAGCCATTGGCAGTTGACCCTTCCCTCCGATGTCCGCCAGTTCGACTTCGACACTATCACCGACGCCGTGATTCACGTCCGCTACACAGCGCGCGAAGGCGGAGACACGTTGAAGACCGCGGCCATCAGCAACCTGCAGAGCCTGATCCAAAAGGCGCAGACCGTTGGCTCCGTCTGCCTCTTCTCGGTCCGCCACGACTTCCCATCGCAGTGGGCAAAGTTCCAAAGCGTCACCATCGCCGCCGCTACCCCGTCCGCGGAACTGCAACTCACGTTGGTCTCCGAACTCTATCCGTTCTGGGCACAGGGAATCGTGGGAAGCAATCCAGTCAAAGCCGTCGAATTCTTTGCCGAGATGCCGCCTTCCAGCGCCACAACCACCATCAACATCAACGACAAGGCAAACCTGAGCGGCAACAACGACACGCTGGTCACGAACCCGCTGTTGAACAATCTATTGACCGGAAGCCTGAACAAGATCGCGCTTCCGGCCGCGATTACCGATGCCACCCATCCGCCATTGACGCTTTACTTCGACAACAACTCGATGGATGACCTGTGGCTAGCCATTACCTGGGGCAAGTAACGCTGCGCCTCGGCAAGATTCCATCCGGGGGGCAGCGAAACGGACGATTCTGTAACGGCCAGGGTGCCAGAGCTTTCATCGACTTATCCTGCCTCGCTACGCAAGATTTCAACCCCATGATGGATCGTCGAAACATGAAGGACGACCGGCGACCGTTGTCGAAGTTAGGAAGAAGATTCCGGCGTATACTGCAAGGGGTCGTGGAGGTACAAAATGAAAATCCAAGACTACGTGAAGGCACGCATCCAAGGGTCAAACCACGCCATGATCGTCCTCACAGCAGTGCTGATCATGGCGATGAATACCGTGGCAGCCGATGCACGGGGCGCCGGGGCCTCCGGCGCACAAATCTACGTACTCGATACCGGTAACCACCGCGTCCAGATATTCAACCCAAAAGGCATCTACCGAAGCCAGTTCAGCCACTCCCTTGATCTGCCGACCGGCATCGCCGCGATTGCCAGCGACGTGTACGTGAAAGACGGCAACCAAAACTGTGAGGTAGATAAGTTCGGCACCAAGGGGAAATACATTCTGCAATTTGGCCAGTGCAGCAGCGGCTCGATTGGGCCGGGAATTTTCGACAACACGGGCGCGGTCGCCACCACGACCGGCAATGTGTGGGTTAGCAGCCCCGACTTTTATTACATGCAGGAGTTCAACAGCTCGGGCAAATTCCTGAGAATTGTCTGCATGGCAGATCTGGGTCTGAAGAATTGTCCGCCAGCTACCAGTTTCGATGTCCAGCCATTCGGTATTGCCCTCGATGCCAAAGGCAACATCTACGTCACCAACGTTTATCCGTTCCATGGCGGCTATAACGTTGTGAAGTTCAACAGCCGCGGGAAATATCTTGCCACCATCGGCTCGGCCGGTAACGGCGACGGGCAATTCAACGACCCTGAGGGCATCGCCGTTGACTCGGGTGGCGACGTCTACGTGGGGGATACCGGCAATAACCGGGTGGAGAAGTTTAACAAGAATGGAGTCTACCAGAGCCAGTTCGGATCTTCGGGTTCGGGCAACGGACAATTTAATTCTCCGGTCGGCATCGCCTTCGGTGCGAATGGAGAGATCTATGTAACCGACGTGGGCAACAACCGGGTACAGGAGTTTGATAGCAAGGGCTCGTACCGGGGCCAGTTCGGATCCTATGGACAGGGCAATGGAGAATTCCTCAATCCACTCGGGATAGCCATCAGAAAGTAACTCGAGCGATGGCCGTCACGGGCGATCACACTCAAGACCGCCTGTCAGGGGTCATTAAGTGTAATCGCGATTTATCGCCAACAACCGGATCGCTTCAGGTTCGCGTGACCAACCGGAACTGGCTCGGCTAAACCGGCTGTGGGATCCTAGGCCAGCGGCTTGCAAGACCTTTCTCGTCACCGTTCTAACACGTGAGCAACAGGCGCTGACACTCGCCGTACACGAATGGCAACGTGCTGGTGTGACAAGCTACGGTTTCAGCTTGAAAACTGTCCCGAAATCGAATTCCCCGCCCGACTGAGCGGCGCCATACAAATTGCCTTTCCCATCCAGAACCAAATCGCCGTGAGGATTAGCTCCGTCAGTGTCGTCAAAGCTGTGCAATACCGTCTCCTTGCCAGTTTTATCCAGCTTGAACACGGTTCCAAAAACAGACTGGCCTCCGCGGAAGGTAGTACCATACAGGTTGCCTGCTGAATCCAGGACCACGCCGGCATAAGGGTTCGCGCCATCGCCGTTTTCCCCTGCAAAGCTATAGAGCACCGTTTCCTTGCCGGCCTTATCCACTTTGAATACCACCCCGCATCCTCCGCTGCAGCCCGCACCGGAGCCGCCGGTGGAGGTGGTGCCATATAAATTGCCCTTCGAATCCAAGGCCAGGTACCCGTATTCAGGAAAGCCTCCGTCCGCGCCTCCGCTGAAGCTGTAAAGCACGCTCTCCTTGCCGCTTTTTGTCAGCTTGAACACGGTTCCGCGTCCAGAATCGCCGCCGCCATAGGTTGTGCCATACATAGTTCCAGACTTGTCCTGCACCAGACCCGCGATCGGGTAAGAACCGTCGCCGTTGATGCCGGTAAAGTTGTAGAGCACAGTTTCCTTGCCGGTGTTGTCCACCTTGAATACCGTCCCGCACCCGGGGCCAGCGCCGTCATTGCAGCTTGTATTGCCGCTGTAGATATTAGTTCCATACAGATTGCCATAAGCGTCTCGCAAAAGGCCGGCAAAAGGATATTTCCCATCTCTTCCGCTTCCGGTAAAGCTGTAGAGCACGGTTTCCTTGCCGGACTTATTCACTTTGAAGACGGTTCCATGGCTGGAGGCGCCGCCGTCCACTGTCGTGCCATAGAGGGTGCCCGATTCATCCATGACTAGGCTTGCGTCGGGAGTTTCCCCATCTCCCCTCGAGCCTGTAAAAGCGTACAGAACCGTCTCGTTTCCGGACGTATCGACCTTGAAAACAAGTCCGCACCCGAAGAAGCAGTTGTCGACTCCGCCTGCGTACGTCGTGCCGTAAAGGTTACCCTTTGCGTCCCGAATCAACCCGACCCCAGGGAACGCGCCGTCTCCGAGGTCAAACGTGAAAAGCGTCGTAAATGTCTGGGCAGACGCCGCCGGAACTAGGAGGGCGGCTCCAAACAGGATCGCCAGCGCGATCCGTAACCGGTACGGGCGGGCTTCCATGGGCTGGGTCGTTTGTATCATTGCTTCGTCCTTTCTATGGTCGTTCCACGGTGGTCTGTGCTTATCTGGAAGGGCTTGCAAGTCGCCTGAAATCCCTCCATTTTCAGCGTTGCCAAGTCTACGCCGTTCGAGCAGCAGGTTGTCAGAAGATTGTCTGCGTCTTGTCAAGAAAACGTCAAAGGTACGGTCACTGCAGTGGACAAGGGTCATGGGGAAACACGCACGCCGGATAAGATTCCCTTGCTTGACGAAAGCACGAAAGTCAGCGTCACAGGCACGGCTCCGTCGTTTCCCGTGAACGTATGCAGCACCGTGTCCGCCCACTTTCCCGACGACAAAACAAACTGGGAGGTCCCGTGTTCCCAGACACCTATCTCATTAAGTTCTTATCACCTAGCCGGTTGACGGCGATCACTGCGTTCTAGTCCAACTGTCATAGACAATATCCTTACGTAGGCGTGAGATGAAATTGCAATCGGATCCGTCAGGCTGTGCGAGGGAGGGTCTCTCATGGTTCCCAGCCAAGAAACAATCCGCCACTCCGGTCAAGCCAGTGTCTTGAGCCCTGACGAGCGCCCAGAGTGGGCGGAACCTGTCAGCAAACTACCTTCTTATAAGGAACTTACGACTGGTTTTGACTGGTCTGTCGCCGAGCACGAATTGGGCCACAAGCCGGGTGATCCGATCAACATAGGCTGGATGTGCAGCGACCGCATCTGCCAACTGGGTATGGCCACGAAGCCGGCTTTGCTCTGGGAAGACTATCAGGGCAACGAAAAACGTTTTACTTACAACGACATCCGGACTCTTTCCAACACCATCGCCCATTTCCTGCTTGGGCTTGGCATACTGCCCGGGGAGCGGGTTTGTCTGTTCATGGATCGCGTGCCGGAGCTGTACATCGGGTTCCTTGGCATTCTGAAGATGGGAGCGGTGGCGCAGCCACTGTTCTCCGCCTTCGGGGAAGATTCGCTTTTCGTGCGACTTGCCGACGCCGGAACCTCCGCGATCGTTACCCAAAAGAAACATGCTCA
>Ga0209415_10014534_pt1 | contig 12854 bp, 13 predicted proteins | sample PeaSoiSIISIP2007_FD_187696 | JGI IMG/M metagenome (GOLD analysis project Ga0209415, IMG submission 187696) | Peat soil microbial communities from Weissenstadt, Germany - SII-SIP-2007 (SPAdes) (version 2) | ecosystem: Environmental > Terrestrial > Soil > Wetlands > Peat | place: Germany...
CCGCGGCGCGAGACGACGGCGCCTCTCCGCCACAGCCCCCCGCCAGAGCGCCCGCGGAGAACGCGAGCCCAGGCGCCGGCAGCAGCGGCGAGCAAGAGCATTCCGCCAACCCGCACGAGGCTGCTCGCACGTCTCAGCCAACCGGCACCGAGGCACCGCGCCCCCCAGTCGACACCGCTCGCACCTTGCCGCGCTCGCCGCGTCGCGGGGATCCTCGCCACTCACCGGCGCTCACCGGCGCGGGATCGCGCCCACCAAATCCCCGGCGACCCAAGGGGCGGGAGCAGTAGATGCCACAGACCCCGGAGACGACCTACCGCTTCGCGCCGCACCCCGCGAGCGGCTTCCTGCTGGGTCTGCGCATCCCCCAGCTCGTGGGATTCGTGCTCGCCGGTGCGCTCGCGCTGGCGCTGCTGCGGATCGGCGGACTCGGCGCTCTCGCGCTCTCGCTGTTGTGCCTGGCGCTCGCGGCCGGCGTGCTGCTCGTGCCGGTGCACGGGCACACGCTCGAGCAGTGGGCGCCGCTGACCGTGCGGTTCCTGCTTAGCCGCTACAGCTCACGGGCGCGGTTTCACGCCCAGCGGGCGCAGCTCGGGCATCTCGTGCTGCTGCCCGCGGGCGGACTCGATCCCCAGCCGCCGCAGGCGCCGTGGGCGCTCCCAGCCGAGCTGGCGGACCTCGAGCTTCTCGAGGCCGGACTCGCGCAGTACGAGAACGCCCGCTTCGGAGTCGTCAAGGACCGCGGCGCGCGGACCTACACCGCCGCGCTGCGTATCCGTGGACGCGCGTTCGCGCTGCTCGCGCCAGCGGAGCGAGAGCAGCGCCTGGCCGACTACGGCGCGGTCCTCGCGGCGCTCGCCCGCGATGACTGTCCGGTGCGTCGCATCGCCTGGATCGAGCGCACGCTCCCCGGCGACAGCGACGCGCTCGGGGACTACCTGCTCGAGGCCAAGCGCCCGGACGCGAGCCTGCAGCAGCCCTCCGAAGAGCTTGTCTCCTACCTGTCCTTGATCGGCCGCGCGGGCGACGTCGCCGAGGAACACGAGCTGACCTTCGCGCTGCAGATCGACGCACAGCGTCCCGCGGCGCGGCGCGCGATCAGCCGCATGGGCGGCGGCGAGCCGGGCGCGCTCGCGGTCCTCGCCGGCGAGATCGGCCAGCTGATCGAGCTGCTCGACACGGCCGCGATCACCGTCACCGGCGCGCTGACCCGCCGCGGCCTGGCGCTCGCCATCCGTGACGCGTATGACCCCTGGGGCCGGCGTGCTCGCCAGCGCCAGCTCGAGCGCGACACGGTCGACGAGGGGATCGCGCCGCACACCGCTGGGCCGGTGGCGCGCGCCGAGCACTGGTCGCACCTCGCGGCCGACGGCGCGCTGCACTGCACGCTGTGGGCCTCGGAGTGGCCACGGACCGACGTTCGCGCACTGTTCCTGCAGCCCCTGCTGATGGACTCTCAGACCACGCGCGCGATCGCGATGTGCATGGAGCTCGTCGGCCCGAGCAAAGCGATCCGCCGCGCCGAGCGCGCCGCGACCGAGACCGCGACCGAGCAGAGCCTGCGCGCCCGCGTGGGACAGCGCACCAGCCAGCGCCAGGCCCAGCGCGACCGCGCCGCCGGCCAGCGCGAGCGCGAGCTCGCCGAAGGCCACGCCGCCGTGCGCTACACGACATACGTCACCGTCAGCGTCCCCGCCGGCGCGCCCGACGCCCTCGCCGAGCTGGAGCGCGACGTCTCGCGCATCGACCTCGAGGCCAAGCGCGCGCCGCTGCGCCTGGAGCGGATGTGGGGGCAGCAGGCCGAGGCGTTCACCTACGGCCTGCCGCTCTGCAGAGGGCTCAGATGAGCGGGGCTTCTGAGCGCCGCGAGCGCCGGCGCGAGCAGCGGGCCGCGCGCCTCGAGCAGCACGCCCGGCGCGCATCGCTTTATCGTGAGCTCTGCCAGCGTCCGACCGTGCGACTGGGGCGCCTGGCCCGGCCGGCCGAGCGCGCAGGGCATCACGTCTCCACCGCGCACTTCCAGGCCGCCTACCCAGCCGTCGCGGAGGCCGGCCTGGGCTCACGCGGCGTCTACATCGGCTCGGATCTGCACGGCGGATCGTTCGCGTTCGACCCGTGGGTGCTCTACCAGCGCCGCGTTCTCTCGGTCGCGAACACGCTCGTGCTGGGGATGCCCGACTACGGCAAGAGCTCGCTCACCAAGAGCTGGCTGTACCGCTCACGCGTGTTCGGCCGCCGCTGCGAGATCATCGACCCCAAGGGCGAGTACGAGCCGCTCGTGCACGCTCTCGGCGGCGTGATGCTGCGTCTAGCGCCCGGCGGGCAGGCGCGGCTGAACCCGCTCACGAGGGTCGGCAGCCCGGAGATGCGCGAGGGCCTGCTGCAGGCGGTCGCGCACGCGATGCTCTCACGGCCGCTGCGCCAGGTCGAGGCCGTCGGCCTCGTCGAGGCGCTCGCCGCGGCGGACGAGTTGCACCCGGGCGAGGTGTGCGTCGGAAACGTCGTGGAACAGCTGCGCGACCCCGCGCAGCGAACCACCCAAGCGCTCGACCTGTCCCGCGAGGGGGCGCGCGAGCAGCTGCGCGAGGTCGCACTCGCGCTGATGCGCCTCTGCCACGGGCCGCTGCGGGGGATGTTCGACGCGCCCACCAGCCACGGCGAGGAGGTCTGGGACGCCCCCGTCATCTGCCTGGACATCTCGAGCGTCGCCGCCGGCTCCAGCGGCTCGGACCTGGCGCTCGCGATCACGATGGTGTGCGCGACCGCGTTCCTGGACGCACGCCGAGTCCAGCGCGCGCTGCAGGCGCAGCGCGCGGGTGTGCAGGCGCAGAAGACGATCCGCGTCAATGACGAGGCCTGGCGGGCGCTGCCGATCGCGGGCCTCGGCGACTACTACCAGGCCGCGTTCAAGCTCGCCCGCCAGACCGGCGTCCAGCACTGGATGGTGCTGCACCGTCTCTCAGACCTGGCCGCCGCCGGCGATGAGGGCACCCGCCAGCAGGCGCTCGCCAAGGGCCTGCTGGCCGAGACGGGGACCGTCATCGTCTACCGCCAGCACCCCGAGGAGGTGCCGCGGGCCATCAGCGCGCTCGGCCTGTCAAGCACCGAGGCGCAGCGCATCGGCCACTACCCCCAGGGCGTCGCGCTATGGCGGATCGGCGGGCGCTCCTACGAGGTGCGCCACCTGCGCTCAGCGCAGGAGCTGACGCTCACCGCGACCGACGCCGCGATGGCGCCACGCGAGCTCCCGGCGGGCGCAGAGCACACGAGCGAGCTTGGAGCGCTCGCGTGAGGAGCTCGACCTCGCGACGCTCCGATGCGCTCGCGCTGATCGGGCTCGCCGTGGTGCTCGCCGCACCGGTGTGCGTCGTCTGGCTCACCGGCGCGCTCGCCGGCGTGCTGGCCACCGGCCATCCGCTGCAGATCTCACTCGCCGGCGCCGCGCGCGTGCTCACCCGGCTTCCCTCCCACCTTCAGCGACCCGAGCGGGCGTGGCCCGCGAACGTGCGCGACGAGCTCCCGGACCCGCTTGCCCTGCAGGTCTCGCTCGCCGTCTGCGCAATCCTCACCCTCGCGCTGCTGGCCGCGGCGCTGATCGCCCTGGCATGGCTCAGCCGCCGCGGCGTGCACGGACGCGCGGCCCGCTTCGCCGCGCGCGGCGAGCTCGCCGAACTGCGCGTGCGCCGCCCGCAGCCCGGGCGGGTCACGCTCGGCGTTCACCACCGCGCGCTGATCGCCGCCGAGCCGCGCGCGTCGGTGCTGCTCGTCGGCCCCTCCCAAGCGGGCAAGACGAGTGGTCTGGTCGTGCCGGCGCTGCTGGAGTGGGACGGCCCGCTGCTCTCGACCTCGATCAAGAGCGACGTCATCCACGACACCCACGTCGCGCGAGCGGCGCGCGGCGAGGTCAGGATCTTCGACCCGACCGGGTCGTGCGGCCTGCCGAGCGCGCCGTGGTCGCCGATCGTCGCCTCCGGATCCTGGGAGGGCGCCCGACGCACCGCGGCGAGGCTGCTCGGCGTCGGCGAGCGAGGCCTCGCGCGCTCCGCCGACGAGGCGTTCTGGCGACCGGCGGGATCGCGATTCCTCGCGCCGCTGCTGCTCGCCGCCGCGCACGGGCAGCTGACGATGCGCGAGGTGCTCTCCTGGATCGCCACAACGAACGAAGCAGAGCCAGCCGAGCTGCTTGAGTCCTGCCCCTCCCCCGGCGCCCAACCGGCGCTCGAGGCGCTGCGCTCGGTATGGGACGCCGACGCGCGCTTTCGCTCCTCGCTGCTGCAGACCATCGCGACCGGCCTCGACCCCTGGCAGGAGCCGCAGATCGCGGCCGCCACGATCGGCGACAGCCAGATCAGCGCACGCTGGCTGCTGGACGGCCCCAACACCCTCTACCTGATCGCCCCGGCCGATGACCAGCGCCGCCTGCGCGGCCTGTTCGTGGCGCTGCTGGCCGACATCACCGCCGGCGCGTTCGCGGACTCCGCGCGCGCCGGAAAGCCGATCGACCCGGCGCTGCTGCTCGCCCTCGATGAGGTCGCGAACATCGCGCCGCTGCCCAACCTCGACGAGATCGCCTCGACCGGCCCAGGCCAGGGAGTGCAGCTGCTCAGCGTCTTCCAGGACATCAGCCAGGCCGCCGACCGCTGGGGTCGCGAGCGCGCCGAAACGATCTTCGCCAACCACCGCGCCCGGCTGTTCACCTCCGGGATCGGCGACCGCGCGACGCTCGAGCACCTCAGCCACACCCTCGGCGAGGAGGAGATCGCGCGCGTCGCCACCCACCGCCAGAGCGCCCTCACCCCCGGCTCACGCACGCTCTCGAGCGAGTTCCGCGCGCTCGCCGCCCCCAACCGCGTGCGCCAGCAGGACCCCGACACCGCCCTACTCATCTACGGACGCCTCGCGCCCGCCTGGCTGCGCCTGCGCCCGTGGTACCAAGACGCCACGCTGAGCGCGCTCGCCGCCGGCCGGCCCAAGCCCCGGTACGTCGCCCGTCGCCTTACCCGGTCGCTGAGCGCCCTCCTCCTCCTCCTCGGACTCACGTTGCCCTGGACACGATGATCGCAGGATGCTCACACGCGCGGCGTGGGCAGAGGTCCGCGATCGCGCTCGCGGTCGCTGAGGTGAGGGCCGCTGAGCCTGTAGATCGCCACCCCCCGAGGGGGATCTCCTCCTTGTGTCTGTGGCGTGCCTGCCTTGCCCGATTTTCGCCGCCGCCGTCGGGGCTTCGGCCCCTACGGGGCTCCCCTCGCATTGCTCGGCTCCGCGCCGCCGGTCACCGGCGTTTTGGGCTTCGTCAAACACACCACAGACACAAAGGAGTGATCTACATGAACAACTACAAGGCAACCGGCCGTCTCACCAAGGACCCCGAGCTGCGGGCACTGCCCGACGGCAGCCCGGTGTGCAACCTCACGATCGCCGTCAAGGGCCTGGCCCGTGGCGAGGAGGAGGTCGGCTACATCGACGTGACCTCCTTCGGAGCCGGCGGCGAGGCCGCCGCACGGGTGCTCAGCAAGGGCTGGCTCGTCGCCGTCGACGGGCGCCTTCAGTACCACGACTGGGAGACCCAGGACGGCGCCAAGCGCCGTAGCTTCGAGGTCGTCGGGAACGTCGAGTTCCTCGCCGCCCCGCGAGGCGAGAGCTCGCAGAGCTCCGAGGAGCAGCAGCCGGAGGTGGCCGCCGCCTAGCGAGCTGCGTCGCGGAGGGCGCCCGGTCGGACACGGGCGCCCTCCCGGCGTGCCTGGAGCCCGCGATGAACCTCACAGACACTGTCATCCAGCAGCTGGCCGCAAAGCCCGCAAGCCGAGTCCATGAGCGCTAGACGCACACGATCCTTCGGCGCGGCCGAGCTGTTCCTCGGCATGCTCGCCGCCTACGCGCCGGCGCACTCGCTGCTCGAGGTCCGCTACCGCGTGCACGGCGCGCGCCTTCACCGCTTCTTCATCGCCATCCACGCGCGCACGGCCGCCAGGATCATCACCCAGATGGGCCAGCGAACCGACGTATACGTCGGGTGCGCGCCGCGCGTGCGTCGCGGCGGCGGACGCCAAGACATCGCGCCGTGTGCGCTGCTGTGGGCCGACTGTGATGGCCCACAGGCTCTCGCCGCCCTCGACGCATTCCCGTGCCGGCCGACCGTTGTTGTGTGCTCGGGCACAGCCTCCAACGTGCACGCCTTCTGGGCGCTCACGGCCAGGTTGAACGTGCACCAGCTCGAGGACGCCAACCGCCGCCTCGCGCTTGCGCTCGGCGCCGACCCCAGGTGCGCGGACGCCGCCCGCATCCTCAGAGTTCCCGGAACCCACAGCCTAAAGAGCGGAAATCCGCGGCCCGTGCGGCTGCTCAGATACACCCCGGCTCGCTATCGGCCCGCCGACATCTTTGCAGTCCTGCCGCCGGCGCCAGTCGCGCCGACGGCCGGCACGGTCGCCCGCGCACAGCGCCCGGAGCGTGCGAGCGATCCGCTGCTGCGGATCACGCCAGCCGAGTACGTGCGCGTCCTTACCGGCCGCGAGCCGGGCCGCGATCACAAGATCGCCTGTCCACTGCACGCGCCCGACAACACGCCGAGCTTTCACGTCTACCCGACCGCGCAGGAGGGCTGGACATGCTTCGGCTGCCCGACCGCAAATGGCAAGCCGCTCGGCGGCGACATCTACACGCTCGCCTCGATGCTCTGGAAACTCCCCACCAGCGGCCAAGGCTTCCTGCGGCTGCGCAAGCGCCTCGAGCAGACCTTCGGAGTGCGTCGTGTCCGAGCATGACCTGTACACCGTCACGGTCACCGACCGGCTGATACCGGCGCTCGTCGGGCAGGCGGGCTGTCACTACGAGAGCCCGCCGCAGGACGAGCAGCAGGCGCGCGCGCTCATCCGCGTGCTCCTCGGTTCGCCACGGGCCCCGGCGGGCGCCGGTCCCTGGCAGCACCCCGTGGCGGGCGGACGGCGTCACATCGCCCTGACCCAGCATCGCCGATAGCCGATCACCCGCTCGCGGCGTCGGACGCAGGCGCTGGGCCGACCCCTCCCATGCTCGCACGCTGCGCGTGCGGTGAGTCGGGGATCGGCCCCGCACCCGGTGGGGCTGCTTATCGAAAGGAAAGGCGAAATGGCCAACAGCCAAGCACGCACTACCGTCCCTGCTCCGTCTGTCAGCACCGTCGCGCTCGCACACATCGTGATCGAGGAGGGCTTCAACCCCCGTGGCGAGATCGACCCCGTCGAGCAGAGCAGGCTCGAACACTCGATCGAGCAGCGAGGGATTCTGCAGCCCGTCCTGGTCGACCCGCGCGATGACGGCAACTACGTCCTCATCGACGGGCACCGTCGCGCATCCAGGCGGCCGCGAAGCTCGGGCTGATGGAGATCCCGATCTCAATCCGCGCAAGCCAGGACGACGGCGACAACCTCATCGACGCCGTCCTCGCCAACCAGCTGCACGCACACCTGAACCCACTCGAGGAGGCCCTCGCGTGCCAGCGGCTGCTCGACACGCGGCTGAACCGCAAGGAGGTCGCGGCGAAGCTCGAGATGACCCAGGCCACCGTCAAGGAGCGCCTGGCGATCCTGGAGCTGCCCGAGAAACTCTGGCCGAAGATCGCCAACGGGGAAATCCCGCTGCTGGCGGTCAAGGCGCTCGTGCAGCTCGCGAAGATCCACCCGGATCTCGTCGACGGCGCGGTCGCGGCGGTCCTCGACGTCACCGAGGACGAGGAGCCCTACACGTGGGCGGAGGTCGCAAAGAGCCCGCTCGAGTTGGCCGTCAATCACATCGAGGATCTGCCGGCGGGCGTGTTCCGCAGCGGCTCGGCATATCCGCTCGACTCCTTCTTGATCAGCGAGAAGGCGTCCGCGGACCTGGCCGCCTATGGCAAGCTCACCGGACGGGAGCTCACGTCGGTGCGCTTCGACCACGAGGATGTCGAGCAGGCACGCCTGCTCGGCGCCGCGCACAGCTACGGCTGGGGGTGGTTGATCGTCGGCCAGGACGTGGGCGATCGGCTCATCGAGGACGGCATCGCCAAGGCGGTTAAGCAGGAGCGGACCCGCCAGAGCCGCGAACGCCAAGCGCAGAAGGCGCGCGAGAATGACCCGCAGCCGCAGGATGCCGCTGAGGGTGAGCCCGGGAGAGCAGGAGGCGACGCCGAGCAGGGGGCCAAGGCCCAGCGCCAAGCCGAGCGAGAGGAGCGCGAGCGCGCGGTCCAGTACAACCTCGACCTGGGGGTGCTCGCGCTAAAGCACCTGCTGACGATCAAGGTCGACGAGCAGGTGCTGCGCATCCTCGCCTCCGTCCACCTCGCGGGCGATCTGCGGGGCCTGGCCTCGCGTGGGGCGCGGCTCGCTCTGCCGGGCTGGCCGACACAGGCCCGCCAGCGCAACGGCAAGCTCAAGACCTCCTACCTCGAGCCCGAGGAGGCGGAGCACAGAGCCGGCGTGTTCCTGCGCGACGCCGACGGTCCTGGCGACATCGCCGGGCACTCGCTGACGCTGCTCGCGCTCGCGTCGCTCGCCGACGAGAACGCGATCGCGCAAAGCCGGCGCAGCCGCTACTGGCTGACCTTCAAGGGCCCGTGGGCGAGACAGGCCGAACGCGACCTGCACGCGATCGTCCGCGAGCGGATCAAGGAGGGACAGCTCCCCGCGCTGGATGAGATCCTCAGCGAGCGGCTCGCCGAGGCAGAGCAGGCCGCGCGCCACGATGAAGAGGTCGCGGCCGCACGCGTACGACTCGCACAGCTCGGCGAGCTAGCGAGCCTCGACGAGGAGGCTCGCGAGCAGGGGCTCCAGGACGCGGTGCTGGCCTGGGGGTCCTACAGCCAGAAGACCTACCAGCTGCGCGCGCAGATCGAGGCCGCACGCGCGGCCGGCGAGGAGGCCGGCACAGACGAGGTCGCGGACGGCAACTCCAGCGACGCCGGTGACAACGGCGGAAAGGAGGTACTGGATAGCTGACAAACCACGCGGCCGGCGGGGTCCAAGCGGCCCCGCCGGCGCTCTGGCGGCGCATGCGTTCACACGAGCGGCGCTACCTCGGATGGGACCGCACGCTGCGCGCGCACGGCGCTCGAGGTGTTTCCAGTGCTGTTGACAGTCCGCTTGCTGTTACACAGTCGAGGCATGTCGCGCTTGCCGACCGAAGCACCTTCACCCAAGACTTCCAGAAGCGGCTCCACTTCACAAATGACTCAGGAGGGCCGCCGTTATGGCGATTGCTCCAGTTAGCGAGAAGGGGTATTTGACAGAGCCTCCGCGATCGGTCCGTCGTATAGGGTCGCAGGGTGCTCTTCTTCGTCGATGAGACCTGGCAGACAATCGCCGGCCGACCGGTGGGGGCGCTCGGCGCGGTTGCCCTCCCGCAGGATCAATACAACGGCTTCTGCGCTTCGGTCTACGCGATGAAGAAGAAAGTGCTCGGCGCCAGCGAGCTCGCGCACTCCGAGATCAAGGGGCAGAACTGTTTCACCAAGTCCGCCTTCAAGCGTCAAGCGCTATTCGGCGACTCGCACTGGATCAAGACGGCCGACCGGATGCTGAACATTCTGGCCGTCAACCAAGCGCGGGTCTTCGTCATCTGGACCACCAACCCCGACCTGCTGACGCTGCGTCAGCCCCACTCCACACAGCTCTCCGAGCCATACAAGCAACTTCTCTTTGACTGCCGCGCGCTGATGGAGCGAGACGCGCCCGGAAAGCTCGGTTCCCTGAACTTCGATCTTCGCGGCACCCGTGAGGACGAAGCCACAGCCTGCACCATCCAGAACTACCTGGTCAGAACCAGAGGTGGCTGGAACCAGCACTTCATATGTGTTCCCAACTTCACGATCAGCGCAGTCAGCCCGGGGCTCCAAGCGGCCGACATGATCGCCTACCTCGGCGCGCGGCTGTCCGCGCGCACCGAGCGACCGGAGCTACAGCCGTTCGTTGGACGAATGCTCGGACTGACCTACCAATTCACGAGAGCCGGCGTATCGGCCCGAAACGTCAGAACCGCACGACGCGTTCGCTAAAGAAAGCGAGGAGCCGGCGAGCCGTAAGCTCTAAACGTCGTTGGTAGCGACGCACCAGCCCCTCTCCCAAGAAGTATACACAGCGGGCAGGCTGACGGCGAAGGCAATTGCTGCTGCACGATGCGTGCATATCGTGCTTGCCCGGACGCCGTCGCTTAAGTCTCTCTGCGCCTTAAGACCGGGTGGGCCGAACGATAGCTACGTCGCGGTCGCGTGCTCGACCGCGGCGCTGCCGAGAATCGCCGCGCCGCACGGGCGTCCGGTGTCCCTCACGGGAATGGCCGCCACATCGTCGGCCGCACCTGGCTCTTCCCCGACCAAATCGCGCAACGCCTTCAGCGCAGCATCCCGCGAATCGCACCAAGCGATCACGTTCCCTGCTGAGCTGAAGATCCCATAGGTCATTGCTGCCCCAGTGTACCTCGGGTGATCGTCGCTGAGACTCGATCCGACGCTCGCTCGACTGAGCCCGCGCGGTCCGGCCGTCTGATTTTCGCACCCGTCCCGGGTGCGTTTTGGACGGCGTCGGCTCGCAGCGGGCGAGCCCCGTTGGAAGGAGCAATCATGGCCAAGACCAAGCGTCGGAGCTCTGAGGCGGAGCGTGCTGAGCGGCGACAACGTGATCGCGAGCGGCTGCAGCGTGCGGCCGAGCAGTTGCTGACGTCTGAGGGCTGGCAGCGGTGGGTGCGTGTGCGCTCGCAGGGTGGGTTGGCGCGTTTGTCGCTCTCGAATCAGTTGCTGATCGCATTGGCGCGGCCCGACGCGACGTTCGTGGCCGGGTTCAAGGGTTGGCTGCGTCTCGGGTTCGCGGTCAAGAAGGGGGAACGTGCGATTTCGATCATCGCGCCGCTGCCGATCAAGGAGCGCGACCGCGTCAGCGGCGAGGAGACGGGCGAGACGATCACGCTGTTCAAGACCGTTTTTGTTTTCGATCGCGGCCAGGTCGCGCCGATCGAGGGTGTGGAACAGGCTCCACTCGACCCACCGTGCGAGCCGTTGACGGGTGACTCGCATCGCCATCTCATCGCGCCGTTGAGTGCGTTCGCGGAGTCGCTGGGGTTCACCGTTTCGTTCGAGGCGATCGAAGGATCCGCGGGCGGCTGGTGTGACTCCAAGAACAAGCGGATCGTGGTCGACGCAAAGCGGCCTGCAAACGCGCAGCTGCGGATCCTGATTCACGAGACGATCCACGGCCTCGGGGTTGGGTACGCCGAGTATGGCCGGGAGCGGGCCGAGGTGATTGTGGATACCGCGACTCATGTAGCGTGCGCGAGCCTCGGCTTGCGGGTGGACGGAGAGTCGGTCCCATATGTGGTGGGATGGGGCGAGGACGGTGCGCTGGAGGCCGTCACCGAGTTCGCAAAGACGATCGACGCGCTCGCGAGGCGCATCGAGGAGGCACTCACGATCGACGACCAGAATGGCGCAGACGAGGGCGCGGCGGCGGTCGCGGCGTAACGCTTACGCCACCTACATCTACGGGATCAACGGGAGCCTTCGAACCCGGATCCGGCCTGACTCAACGACGACGATGCTCCCCTCGGAAAGGTCGCGCTCGATCGTCGCGAGATTCGCGAGTAGCGTCTCCGATTGCTGCTCGGCTCGTCGTTGCGCGCCGCGGCGAAACAACACCACTGAGGGAGACCGCTCCTGGCGCAGCGCAAGCAGCGTCCCGAAGTCCGTGTCCGCAGACACGAGGACGCGTTGCTCTTGCTGGGCGTGAGCAAAGATCTCATCGTCGCTGGCTGCCTGGAGCCCGTAGTCGCGCACATGCGTGGCGTCGTGTCCGGCGCCTTTGAGCCTCTCGGCGACTACCGGCGAGAGCGCGTTGTCGATCAGGAACCTCACCCTGAGGCGGCGAGCGGCAGCTCTCGCTCGCGGACTGCCTCCGCGGCGTAGCGCATCGCCTCGCGAACGTCCTCAGCCTCCAGGTCCGGGTACGCGGCAAGGATCGCTGCCTCGCTCGTACCATCGGCGACCATGCCAACCACGGTCGCGACCGGGATCCGCAGACCGCGGATACACGGAACACCGCCCATCTGGTCTGCTCGCACCGTGATCCTTGTGAAGGTCATCGACTCCAGCTTACCGACGCAGCGGGCCGATATCGGACCTGGGCGCTAGCGCCCTTTGCGCAAGCTCACGGTCCGCGATGCAGAGCGCGCGCCGTCCGCGCTGGCCACAACGACCAGCTTCGACGCTCGCCGCAGCCCCTTGGACAGCACGAACACGGTCCGCGCCGCGCCGTGGCTGGGCCTCACCTCACGCCCGGCGACGAGCACGAGCCGCTTGCCGCGAGGGATGTCCAGGTGGATCGACACGAGCCCGCGCCCGCCAGCGGGCACATCGACGGTCACGCTCAGTCGAGTCCCGTGCAGATGCTCGCCGACGTGCAGCGGGCGGAGATTGCCTCGCGGCCCGGCTTGACCGCTCGAGCTGGACGCCGGAACGGTGACCGCCGTGGTCGCCGCGTTTTGCGGCCCGCCCTTGCCCGCACTGTCCACCAGCCACAGGCGCCCCGTGTAGCTCCCCGGGCCGGACGCCGTGATCTGCCCAGCCCCGGCCGGGCTCACTGGCACCGCCGGCGCGCACGTCGCTTGGCAAAGCTGCGCGAAGGCGCCCGTCACCGGCTCGGGCGGATTCACCGGATCGCTCCACGCTAGGTTCACCAGATCAGAGCCGGCGCCGGCGGCGCTCGCGGTCAGGCTCGCGGGCGCGGCGGGGCCGTTGTTGTCGATCACCAGCGGGGGTGATGTCACGACCGTCGTGTTGCCCGCCGCGTCGGTAACCACCAGCGACACTTCCGCGTGCCCGTCCGGAAGACGCGTCGTGTCGACGTTCAACTGCC
>Ga0209415_10014535_pt1 | contig 12854 bp, 8 predicted proteins | sample PeaSoiSIISIP2007_FD_187696 | JGI IMG/M metagenome (GOLD analysis project Ga0209415, IMG submission 187696) | Peat soil microbial communities from Weissenstadt, Germany - SII-SIP-2007 (SPAdes) (version 2) | ecosystem: Environmental > Terrestrial > Soil > Wetlands > Peat | place: Germany...
TAAAGGGTGAATTGGGAAAAGTCGTCTCCGATCGCGAAGCATAGGAGCGTCTTGAGATCATTGGAGATCAGTAAGTACGTAACTAAATCCGCCAGTTTGTATTTTTCAACACCCTGCTAGAGCATCACCAACCGACCTCCATGCTTAGGCGCCGCCAAAGCGTTTTCTTTGGTCGCTAGATTGGCAGACACAGAATGGAGAATTGAGAGTCCAATGAGAATTCCCGATCGAAACGACCTGCTCACGGCGCGGCGGCCAACGAGCAATTGCCGCTTTCCGATCGGCTACGACTTGTGGCTGCAGAGAAAGTCGCTTTCGTTAGCGAAAACGAGATTGAGCCCTGCGAGACCGTCGCGGCGCAATTCGGAGACGAATTCTGCGAGATCAATGACCAATTGGTGTTCGCCTGCCCGCTCCCGTCGGATTGCACTGTGTACGTTCCACTGGTCAGCGCGTAGGTGCAGGATATACCTGAAGCGCCAGGACCACCCTGGTATCTAGCGTTCCCGCTGGTCAAGTGACCTTGGCCGTCTGCAACCACCTTTATTGTCCCGGTTGCCAAAGCCGTGGGGCCAGCCAGAACGCCGGAAGTGCAGGTGATTCGTCCATTCACGGAAGTGTTGTCGTACCCGTAAGCGATGGGTGGAATCCAGACTTCGAGAACCAAGCTCAGGACTAATGCGCCGATCGAAATCGCTGGTGCATTGCGGTTCATATCACCCCTCCAGGTCGAACTATTAAATCACGTCGTGTTCAACGCGCTCAGATTGCCTTTATCCCTGCGGTCGAAAAGCGAAAGCGACCAGTGCGCCAATCGTCGCCGCCGCCGCGCAGAACTCGGCAAAGAGATCGCCGTGCTCGGTATAAAAGGTGCGGTTGCCGGTCCATAAGACAGTTTCCGTTTCGGTGATCCGGGTAGAGAGTTTGCTTGCGGCAACTATTTCCCCGGTGGGACTGACCACCGCACTGATCCCAGTATTCGCGACTCGCACCATCGCAGTATGGTTCTCGAGCGCCCGCATCGCCGCCATAGCTAGCAGCTGATAGGGCGCCGAGGTGGTGCCGAACCAAGCGTCATTGCTCAGGTTTACCAGCACATTGGCTCCGGCCCGGACAGAGTTGCGGGCGAGCGATGGAAAGATAGACTCGTAGCAGATGAGCACTCCAAGCTTCGCATCCTTTATCGGCAGGACCGTCTGCCGAGTCCCCGCCGTGATGGGACCAATGCTTTCGACAGGCTTATCGATGAACCGACCGAAGATACGCGCCATCGGAACATATTCGTCAAACGGTACCAACATCATCTTGTCATAGTAGCCGACAACGTTGCCGTCGGCCGAAATGAGGTCAGCACGGTTGCGCGTGGAAATCCTATCACTGAAGTCTAGCGCGGGTGCGCCCAGTAGGAGTGGTTGGCGGGTGTCACGCACCAGCTTCAGCAGCCGGTCGTGATAGGCCCGGTGAAACTGAAGCGGGCCGGGTGCGTAATCGGCTTGCGCAATGAAAACAAATGGCGCCGCGGTCTCCGGCCAGATCACCAGGTCCGGATGCTGTTGCGAAGCTGACAACGTCTCTTGTGCATAGATCTGAAACGTTGGTTCCACGCTCGACTGCTCCCACTTGAGGCTCTGAGGAATGTTGGCTTGGACGAGTGCGACCCGGAGGCTGCCTACGGCGGGAGTCGCGTGGAGTTGGCTAATGCGCGCCGTGCCGAAAAGCAGCGCAATACCAACCGCGCCGAACGCCGTGGCGGCCTCTACTAATTTCGCCGTGATGGTCGGAGAGCGCGTGAGCATCCGGTAGGCCGCGACATTGACCAGTACTATCAACGCCGAGACTCCGTAGATTCCGGTGAACTCCGCGAACTGGATCAGAGTCACGTCACGATACGCCGCATAACCGAGTAGCGCCCATGGAAATCCCAGCGGAAGGTAGGTGCGCAATAACTCGAAGGCGACCCATGTAGTCGGTAGCGTGATGGTTCCAGGCACCCCGAGCCGACGGCTGATGAGCTCTCCCAGGGTGAATGCTGCGGCAACCGACAACGCCTCGACTGCTGCGAGGAAACGCAGCTTGGCGAGCGCGGCTGCCAGCGATGCGTGAGCGTAAGTAATCAGGGCGACCGGGATCCAGTAGAGTATCGCAAGAAAAAAGACGAATCCTTGTAGCCACGAATATGCAAAAACCCTCTGCAGCGGGTTTCGCTCGATCGCGAATAACAACGGCACGAGGGCAAACCAGATGACCCCGGGGAGCTCGAATTTCGGGAAAGCGAGCGCGAGAATTAGTCCGCTGCAGGCGCTCAGCGCGAGGCGAGCAGAGTCGCGACTCCCAAACCGGCTCCGGCACTCGGTACTCATTTAGAAGTTAATATACTGCTAGCAGATTGTTGACAACCTTCGTGTTAGCGCGGCGTGTCCGTCAATCACACCGACGTGGGAGAAGCACTTCCCCATACGCAGAGATTATCGTATCGCATGCGTGCGCCGCTTATTGGAGCGCCTTCAAATCCTGATTGTCGGTATAGCCGCGCTTGCCTGGTTGTGTGGATCGCCGGGATTTGTCAGCGAGGCGCAAGCCGGGGACGGCGGAATCGGCGGTGGTTGTGGCGCCGAAGCCCGTAGTCGCGCACTTATACGAATTTGCCCACGCACCGTCAATCTCTCACCACAGCATTTGTCAACAGGCGGTCAAGCCTTTAAACTCGGCGTGTAACCCTTTGGCACACACCCTGTTGCCGTCGGCTACGTTCAACCGAGAAACGGAAAGGCCGTGTGGAGAGAAAAGCTCTCAAAATTGGGGCATAAGTTTGCGCACCTCTGGCTGGCACAGAACCTGCGTCGCCCGCAAGTTCGATGAGACGATGGGCGGCTTCCGCCGCTGCCGACGCGATCGCCCATAGATGACGAACTGTCGATTATCGGCAGTCTGAGTGTTGACATAACTGGCGTCTCGCGACTCTAGCAGGTGAGGTTCAGCGTACCGATACGATCGATGCGAGATCTCGAACTGGGGGTCGTCGATGATCGACAGCATTGCGCAAGTTGCCAAAAAGCGCTTCGGGCAAGGCACCAAACCGGATAAATCATTCCCGTCCGGCAAATCCCTCCGACGCTCCCTGATTTTGTTTGTCACGATCGGGGCGCTGATTCTGTCCACGCTGGCCGGAACTTCGATTCCCGCCGCGGTGGCTGGGGGGTATCCGGGGAACACCCGGGGGACATAATGCCAAGCACACCGACGCGGCAGGAGCACCTCCCCATAGGCGGAGATTATCGTACCGCATGCGCGCGCCGCTTGTCAGAGCGCCTTCAAATCCTGATTGTCGCTATAGCCGCGTTCGCCTGGTTGTGTGGATCGCCCGGATTTGTCAGCGAGGTACACGCGGGAGGCGCCGGATTGGGCTGCAATCCGACAGCGACCGCGACTCCGACGCCCTCAATGCCGACCCCTACGGCAACCCCGATTGTGTGCGGCAGCGGCACTCCAACTGTCACGTTCCTCACGACTGGCACCAGTTGGACCGTTCCGAACGCTTGGAATAGCTCGAACAATACTATCGAGTGCATCGGAGCTGGCGGAAACGGAGGCAATACAGTTGAGACCGGCTATGGCGGAGCCGGAGGCGGCGGCGGGGCCTACGCAAAGATCACCGGTCTTAGCCTCACTTCGGGCAATTCAGTCACCTATCAAATTGGTGCCGCAGGCGGGTCCACAACTACGACCGGTGCGACCTACTTTAATGGCACGAGCCTGTCAGGTTCGAGCGTCGGAGCGGCGGGCGGGACTACTCCCACAACAGTTACGGGCGGTGCTGGCGGGAGCACGGCTCATAGCGTCGGCAACACACTGTATGCGGGCGGAAACGGTGGAAATACGGCAGCACTAGAGTATGGAGGAGGCGGTGGTGGCGCAGCAGGACCGAATGGTCCTGGCGCGAATGGCAGCGATGGTTATTGTAGTTCTGGTGGTAATGGTGGAGCGGGAGATAACTTTGCGGGTGGCGTTGGTGGAACTGGCGGTAGCTCTAGCTACGCTGGAGCGGCTGGTGGAAATGGCTCTGAGTATCAATCATCACCTGCCTATGGCAGTGGCGGAGGCGGAGGTGGCGGCGGCGTGGGTGCCGATTATTCTCCAGCGGGTCCGGGCGGAGCTTATGGAGGCGGGGGAGGAGGAGCCGGTCTTGGTGAGGGAGGTATTGGGAGTGCGGGCGCGGGCGGTCTTATCGTCATCACATATTGTCCGGCGCCAACGCCGACAGCGACCGCGACTGCGACGGCAACGGCAACTGCGACGGCCACTCGGACCGCAACAGCGACTGCAACCGCGACGGCCACTCGGACCGCGACCGCGACTGTGACGGCAACTTCCACTGCAACGGCGACGCCGACCGCGACTGCAACGGGGACTGCCACCGCAACACCAACTCAGACGGTGACCGCAACTGCTACGGCGACTGCAACGGGGACTGCCACCGCAACACCAACTCAGACGGTGACCGCAACTGCTACGGCCACGCCGACGGCGACCGCTACCGCAACGCCAACATCAACCGCTACGGCTACTGCCACCGCGACCGCAACCGCAACCGCAACGGCGACCGCCACGGCGATCCCAACCGCGACAGCTACGCCAACTGCGACGGCTACAGCCACTGCGACGCCGACCGTCACCGCGACGACAACTGCGACAGCTAGCGCAACTGAGACTGCGACGGCAACGTCAACCGCCACGGCGACGGACACTCCAACTGAGACTCCAACCGCAACGCCTACGCCCACGGCCACTGCGTCGGCGACAGCCACGCCAACTACAGCTGCAACGGCGACGCCGACTTTGACGGCAACTGCAACCGCGATTTTGACGACCACGCCGACTGCAACTGCAACACCTAGCTCAACCGTCAATACGCTCGTGGATGACAGCGGCTCCAGCGATGGCTTGTGCAGCTTGCGCAAAGCGATCAACAACGCCAACAACCCGGGAACGGATACCACCGGCGGGGACTGCGTATTAGTCACCGGCACCACCAACGACATCACTTTCAGCGTCACCGGTACCATCACGCTAAGCAGCGGGCTCCCGGCGATCGCGAACAGCTCGCCCGGCAGTCTGACGATAGATGGGACCGGGCAGGCCATTACTGTCAACGGCGCCAACTCGTACCAGATACTCTACGTGAATTCGGGTGCTACGCTCACCCTGAATGACCTGACGATTGCCAACGGCAGTTCAGGAGACGAAGGCGGCGGTGGCGTATACAACAGCGGCACGCTGACGATCAACAACAGCACCTTCTCCGGCAACAACGCGCCCGGCGGAGGTGGCGGCATCATCAGCTACGGCACGCTGACCGTCACCAACAGCACCTTCTCGAGCAACAGCGCGACTATCGAGGGCGGCGGCATCTACAGTTACGGCCCGCTGACCGTAACCAACAGTACCTTCTCGGGAAACAGCGCGGGGTACTATGGCGGCGGCATCTTCAACGAGGGTGCCACGCTGACCGTAACCAACAGCACCTTCTCGGGCAACAGCGCCATTCTCGACGACGGCGGCGGCATCTACAACGATGCTGGCACCGCCACCGTAACTAACTCCATCCTGGCTACGGACACGGACGGAAACTGCGGAGGGTCCGGTGTCACCGACGCCGGCTACAACATCTCCGATGACACCACGTGTGGTTTTACGGCTGCGGGGAGCACCAATAGTACCAATCCGAACTTCGCTACCGGCGTGTTGGCGGATAACGGCGGGCCTACGTATACGATCGCGCTTGGGGCCACGAGTCCGGCTATCGATATGATCCCGAGTGGGAGTCCAAATTGTCCGGGATTCGACCAGCGCGGCGCACTGCGCCCCGCGCCCACATACACCGACTGCGACAGCGGCGCGTTCGAGTACGGCGGTGTGGTTCCGACGCCTACGCCGACAGCCATGGCAACCCCGACTGTCACTGCAACGGCCACTCCGACAACTGCGACAGCTAGCGCAACTGAGACGGCGACGGCAACAAACACCCCCACAGCGACAGTGACCGTAACGGCCACGGACACGCCAACGCTGACACCGACGGCGACTCCGGCAGCGACGGCGTCGGTCGTTTGGCCGATGTTTCTGCATGATCCACAGCATTCAGGTCTGAGCCAAGCTAACACGAGTGCGAACACCGGCGCTCTAAAGTGGTATTACGCAACCAACAATGCGGTGGAGTCGTCAGCGGCAATCGGACCCGATGGCACGCTTTACTTCTATTCAGACGACGGAAATTTTTATGCCGTTAACAGAGGCTGGTTGAAGTGGGCCTATGCAACCCCCCAACTTTCGCTGACGTCTGCGGCGATCAGCGCCGATGGCACGACGATTTACGCCGGGGGCTCGGATGGCAATCTGTCTGCGATATACACTGCCAATGGCTCGTTAAAATGGTCTTTCAAAACCGGCGGTTCCGTGAGCTCCCCGCCTGTGATCGGACCGGACGGCACAATTTACTTCGGCTCTGATGACGACAACCTGTACGCGTTGACCGACGGCGGCCCGGGTACGGTCACGCAGAAGTGGGCATTCCCAACGAAAAGTGCGGTGGTATCCTCGCCTGCGGTCAGCGTCGATGGCAGCACGGTTTATTTGGCTTCTTCCTTGGACGGCAATCTCTACGCGATAAATGTCTCCGATGGTTCGAATAAGTGGACGTTCCCAGGGGGGGCGTGGACGTCCTCGTCCTCCCCGGCGATCGGCCCCAGCGGCACTATCTATTTCATCTCATCGGGCAACCTCCTCTACGCGCTAACCGACGGAGGACAAAGCAAAGTGACCCAGAACTGGCAGCTCAGCTTGGGCTGGGGTTCGAACTCTTCACCGGCGATAGGGCCTGATGGAACGATTTATGTGGGCTCTGAGGATGCCAACAATGACGTGTACGCGGTAACCGATTCTGGCAGTTCGCGTTCGGTGAAGTGGACCTTCCCAACGGGGGCCGTTGTAGATTCATCGCCCGCGATCGGCGCCGACGGCACTATCTACATCGGTTCCGAGGACGGCAACCTGTATGCGCTGACCGATGGCGGCACGTCGGCGACGCTGAAGTGGAGTTTCACCACCAACAGCGAGATCGATGCCTCGGCGGTGATTGGCGCCGACGGCACGGTCTATATCGGCTCCGAAGACAACAACCTCTATGCCTTTGGATCCGGCACCTCCGTGCCCACTCCAAGTGCCGCGCCAACGCCGGCGCCGAGCATAACCAGCGCCTCGCTCTCCCCGACTTCGCTTAACTTCGGCTCGGTGCAACAAGGTGCGACAGCCACCGGAAACGTGACGTTCACGGTCGCCGGCGTTTTTCCGCTGTTCGTTTCCACCCTGACCTTCTCCGACCCGGTTGACTTCGCTGTCGCAGGCAACAGTTGCGCCGCCGGCGCTGCCAGTGGCACAACCTGCACAGTCACGATCGCCTTCGCGCCGCAGTCGATTGGCGTTATCAGCGGGACGCTCACGATCGGCGACAATGCGGACACGAGCCCGCAAATTGTCAATCTGACGGGAACAGCGACGGCGCCCAACGGTACGACGGATTCGGTCACGCCAAGTTCGGTAAATTTCGGCTCGGTGGCGAAAGGAGGTTCGGTCACGGCGAACGTCACTATCACGAACAGCGGCGCGTCCCCGCTCTTCATTTCCGGGGCCGCCCTGTCGGACGGCGCGGATTTCGGCATAATGAGCAATGGATGCCAGGCACCGTCGGCGATCGGCCCGGGCGGGTCATGCACAATAGCGCTCAATTTCGCACCGCAGTCCGTTGGAACAATAACCGGGACCCTGACGATTACCGGCAACGCCGACCCGCAGACCGTGAACCTTACAGGAAACGGGAACGCACCGGCGAGCCTGCCGGTGTCGCTGTACCCGACGGCGATCAACTTCGGTTCCGTGATGGAGGGAACCGCGGCGCCCAATCAGAGCATCACGATCACGAATAATCAGGGGGTCACGATGAATATTTACAACCTGACATTGGCTGGCGCGCTCGGGTTCGGAATCGCCTCTTCAACCTGTGGCTTGGGGCTTGGCGGCTCGGCAGCCATCGCTGCAAACTCGAGTTGCACGCTCGTGGCTTCCTTCACCGCCCAGTCCGTGGATGTCTCTAACGCAACGCTGGCGCTTGTGGACGATGCGGCCACCAGTCCGCAGGTGGTCAACCTGTCGGGGAGCGGGACGGCGCCGTCGCCCAACGCCATCGATACGCTCGCACCCAATCCGCTCAGTTTCGGCCCGACCGCGGTGGGCTTTTCGACGCAACAAGACCTGACCGTAACCAACCGCGGAGACATTCCACTATACATTTCGAATCTGACTCTTTCAGATGCGGCCGATTTCGGGATCGCCACCAACGGATGTCCGCGTGCGCCGAACAGTCTTGCGCCGGGCTCGAATTGCGCGATCGCCTTCGACTTCGCGCCGCAATCCACCGGCACGATCAACGGGACGCTGACGATCGCGGACAACACGGCCGCAGGATCGGACACGGTGAATCTCGCGGGCAGCACCACCGGCTGCCCGGTTGGAGAGTCGTGGGGGCCAAGTCCGCCAAGGGCCAACCCCAGGGGGTTCTTTGCGAATGAAGAGACCGTCGTCACGGTCACCACGCAGGTGCCCTTTGACCCCAGCCTGATTAGTGGCAGCGTGACGCTGTTCCAGGTCGATGCCGCTGGGAACCAGACCGCGAACCTGGGACCGATGTACGACGACGGCACGCATGGCGACGCGCATGCGAACGACGGTCAGTACACCACGCAAGTTACTTTCAATCCCGCATCAGCGGGGCCAATTTACCTTGCGGTGCGGGCTAGCTATTCGGGTTCTCCTGGATGCAGACAATCGAATAACAACGACTGGCCAATCGTGGCTTCCGGGCCGCGCACCACGCCAGCCCAAATGCAGGCAGAGGACGCAGTGGAAAGCGCAGCGAACGCATATTATGACGGATTACTCGCGCCTGGGGGCCAGGATGAGGGCAATCCCGCGCAGGCGAAGGAGGATTTGATCAATTTCGTACTGACTAATTACGGCCCCAACGGGACGGTTAACCCAGGCCTTGTGGTACGCGTAGTTCTCGCTCCGGATGGCCAGTCTGTCTGGTGGTACTACAACGATGGTCTTAAAGTTGGTGTGGGTGACATCTCGCCGGACATGGGAGGCTCGGGTCTCTCAAACAACAAGAAATCCGTTGCAGACAAATCCAAGGCCGCGCAGCCCGCGCCCGCGCACGCAGAGGGGGTTAAACCTCCCAGTCATGAGGCCGCCCCGGCTGGGAAAGACCAGCCGCTGGCCGAAGCGCCGGTATCGCCCCAGGTTCCTCAAGCCCAGTCACCAGCCAGCAACCATCCGGAAGTTGGTAGTGAGCCCTCTCAGAGATCTACCGGGGGAAACCCATGATCGCACCAAAATCGAATCTGGCTCTTGCTGTAATGCTGGCCGTGGTTGCAGCTCTCCCCGTTGCAGCCATCGCGCAGACGGTGGACCTAACACAAAATTCCAAGGGGCTTATCTTGGATCCATTGGCGGGTTTTAACCCTGGCGCCCCAGATCCCACCGCCATCATCCAGCAAGACCTTTCCGGGATGTGCAGCGGCCCGCCGGACGTGTTTGCTTCTGGTTTTGCGAACATTCCTGCATTCTGGAACATTGGATCTCCCTCCTATGGTGCAATCACAATAGTGTCGCATGGATTTATTGATGATACGGGGCAATTAACGATTTTAGCTTACGACGAGGTAACCGACGCGACGAAGACAGCATACGCCAGCGATGTGAATTCACAGCCGCCCCGCATCGAACAATATCATCAATGGTGGGCAATCACGCCGACGTTTGTGCAGTATTACGGGAAGGGACCCCAGAATCGGATTGTTCTAGCCAGCACCTGTGATAGCTACTTGGACACGACATTTTCAGATGCCTTCTTCGGCTTCAGCAGCGGCGAGCAAGCATATCTTGGATACAACAATTCCGTATCGTTATCCTATGAATACTTAGCTGATGCCTCGTTCTACGAGACGCTGACTGATCTGACAAGATCTCCAGACCAACGAACGGTTCAGCAAGCTCTTCAGCAAGCCTACCAGTCTAGCCCGCCTCTGCAATTGGCCGCCGGCAGCGACCCGAATCTGGTACTGGAAGGCGGCGTCGTCAATGGCAATTTTGATACTGGCGATTTTACCGGATGGACGGTCGGCTTCACGACCGTGGCGACCGAGAACAGCGGCGGGGGGCCGTTTCCAGAGTACGAATCTGAACGCGAGGTCGACGGCTCCCCCGACGTGCCCTGCGTGCCTGCTGCTGACGGTCCCTATTCCCAAGTCACGAAAGAAAACCCTGTGCCACCGCCTACTCCGCCGCGTAAGGTGTCCCACCCTTACTCCGCGCGGATCGGAGCTTGGGGAACGCCCTTTGTATGTCTTGACCCGCAAGATTGGTGTCCGTACGAGGATTACCCGGACGTGGAACCGGCAGGCGATGACTACATTTATCAGGATGTTCAATTGGGAAGCGGTGGTCCATCCGGCCCGACGTCGTTTACGCTTAATTATTCCTGGGACATGGAGTCGGAGAACTATGATGGGGCGTCGGACTATTTTTACGTGTTGATAGAGGATCCGAGTTCAACTCCGGACCACCCAACCATTCTGGCAATTGTTCTGCCACCGACCAGCCTGACGGGGTTCTGCAGCCCCATGCAGGATAGCCGCATGAAGCATAGCCCCATGGAGGATAGCCGCACGGAGGATAGCCCCATGGAGAATCCGCCTTCATCCGCCGTTTTGTGTCCTCAGTATGTTTCGGGTTCGACCGCCGCCCTACCTTCGCAGAGTTCCTGGCAGCAGGGATCGTTTGACCTGTCGGCATTTGCCGGACAGACGGTCCGTCTTTTGTTCGGCGAATACGAAGACGGCTGGGGCGACCAAACGGCCACCTTCGTCGGGAACGTTTCCATTGGGTGTGCTTTAGAGGCGCCGGCTGGCCCGGCAGAAAGGGCTCATCATAGTAAAGGCCACAAGGATCGGAGATCGCGTTTCTCCCCGCAGGCGAATTTAAAGCGGTGATCGGCTTGGCGAACGAGGAGTACCGGAGAGAGACGAAACAGAGCCGAATTTCCGGCGACCAGATTCTCTCGAGCACAGATGTTTTCTTCGGGCCGAATAGTGCGCCAAGCTCGGGCCGAAATCCGCCCTTAGAAACGCTCGCGGCTGTCGGTACCGAAAACCTGATTCAGGGTGACGGGCGGGTCGCACTGTGATAATCGAACGCCCGACGGTCGATTTTCTGGTCAAGTTCCTGCTCGTCGTACGATCCCGACTGAAGTCACGGACGAGACTCGAGACTGAAATTCTCGTGCTGCGGCAGCAGGTGATCGTCCTGAGCCGCAAGTCCCGGTCTCGAGTGTGGCTGAGGAACACCGATCGGCTGATCTTCGTGTGGATGTACCAATTGTTCCCCTGGATTCTGAATGCGGTCACTGTCGTTAAGCCAGAAACCGTGATCCACTGGCATCGGCGTGGCTTTCGGGACTACTGGTCCTGGAAATCCCGCCGGCGTGGTGGCCGCCCCAGAATCGACCGCGAGATCCGCGACCTCATCGGAAGGATGAGCAGGGAGAACCCAATATGGGGAGCGCCGCGGATACACAGTGAACTGCTGATGCTCGGCATCGAAATCGCCCAATCAACCGTGGCAAGGTACATGGCCAGGAGGCAGGGGCCACCCTCGCAGGGCTGGAAGACATTTCTGCGCAACCACGCCGCCGGGATTGCTTCGGTCGATCTCTTTGTGGTTCGTACGATCTCATTCAAGCTGCTCTATGGCCTGGTAATTCTTCGCCACGCCCGAAGGCGATTGGTGAGAATCGGCGTGACAAACAATCGTAATTGCTACAACTCCGAAAGGAAGTCGCGGGTACGGTTGAATGGTCATACTGTGGCTGGATATTACCTCGAAGCAGATGCTGTCGATATTCGCCAAGGCGGTCAAACATGAAAGCTACTCCATTCGTGCCATTCTTTTTGTGTCTATTAGCAACACTGGGTGCTGCACAAGAGAAAGCTAGCTCAACTACGGTCACTACCACTCGTCTCGAAAGCCCTGAAATATCTCTAAACCCGCCTACTGTTCGTCCTTGTGAAACATACGTTGAGCAGGCTGTAATCGAAATAACAGACACGCACGACGGCAAGCATCCTCGCTGTACCGTAGAGATTTTTAATTTCTGTAAGGATCTCGCTGAATCTGCACGTGAATCTCCCAAGGTCCGAGGCATGCATGAAGCTCACGAACGTGAAGAAGTTGAGAGTTTCTGTAGGCATATGTTACCATTACCGGGCCACCAGTGTTTGTACACAGGCGAATGCGCTGCACTTGACGGGCACATCACGGAGTTGCAGCGTTTACAGTCTTGGGTCGATGGAAAATCGGGGGTTAAGAAGTAGCGTGAAGGAGTCAGACGAACAGTCACGCTGTCTCCGGATATGTTGGCTTCAAAGTTAAAGAGTTTGAAACGACTCTTTCTGTCCGGCCTTGACATCCGCCTTCGAAGCAGCCGGCGACGAGGTCGTCGCGACCTGCCTGTCTGTCCTGAGCGGCTACGGATTGGATCGCCGCGAGGGCCTTCACGCTCTCCGCGCGGTGCGCAGCGCCGTGCATGGCTTCGTCTCGCCCGAAATCGCAGGCGGATTCGGATTTCCGCTTGACTTCGCTGTCATTCGGAAAAACGGTGACAGTCGGAACTACCAGCAAGCCCAAGACGGTCACGATCAAGAATGCGGGTAAGAAGAAAACAGGTCTGGCGGTGAGTATCGAGA
>Ga0209415_10014536_pt1 | contig 12853 bp, 11 predicted proteins | sample PeaSoiSIISIP2007_FD_187696 | JGI IMG/M metagenome (GOLD analysis project Ga0209415, IMG submission 187696) | Peat soil microbial communities from Weissenstadt, Germany - SII-SIP-2007 (SPAdes) (version 2) | ecosystem: Environmental > Terrestrial > Soil > Wetlands > Peat | place: Germany...
TCACATAGGTCGGCGAGACCGTCCGATCGACGAACACCCGCACCTCGTCGCCCGACCTGAGTCGTTGAAGAATCGTGGCGACACTGCCACGACTGGGACCGCCAGGCGCGCGTCCGAACAGGCTCTCGACCCGAAGGACGTAGTGCGCCGGGACGTCGGCGGCAAACCATTCGCCGAGCAGCTTCGAAGTCGCGTACACGCTCTGCGGGTTCGGCCCGTCGGACTCCGTATAGGGTCTGTCGGTCCGACCGTCGAAGACGAAATCGGTGCTGTAGTGGACGAGCGTCGCTCCACACTCGGCGGCCGCGCGCGCCAGCGCCCTCACACCGAACGCGTTGACCTGCAGGGCCGTGACGGGATCGTCCTCAGCCTGGTCGACGAGGTTGTATGCCGCGCAGTTCACGATCGCGTCCGGGGCTTCGGCGGCCACACGCGTCAACACGCGCGCATCATCGGTGATGTCGAGATCCTGGCGGCCGAACGCGACGACCTCGGCGTGAGGGCTGAACTCGTGCACGACGGCAGCGCCGAGCTGTCCGCTCGCGCCGAGAACAAGGACCTTCATCTGCTCCCTTGTGCCGCCACGGGACGGAACCAGCCGCGAGCCCAGTAGTAGACAGTACCGGCGTAATCGTAGAGGGCTTCGTCCGAGGCGGCAAACGAGTCCTGGTTCGGCATGAGGAATGGCGGAGACTGTGAATGGTCCGGCGCCAGGTGGGCCACCGAGGCCACCACCTCCGCACCTTGCGCACGGAATACCGCGACCGAGCGCGGCATGTGGGTCGGCGACGTGACCAGCACGAATCGATCGATACCGCGTGATCTCAGGAGTCGAGTGATGATGATCGCCTGCTCGTGCGTCGTCCTGGACACGTTCTCGATGACGAGGTGATCGCGGGGTACGCGCAGTCGTTCCAGCGCGTCCGCGGTCACCTCGCCCTCGGGCGTTCGCTGATCGACGCTCGTGATCCCACCCGACACCACCACGATGGGACGCCCCTCGAGCAGCCGGAACACCCGAGCGGCCTCGAGGACTCGTAACGTGGTCGAATCGTCCGGATACGCGAGCGCCTCGGAGCCCGCGACGAGCTCGCTTATGCCACTGCCGAGCACGACAATGGCGCTGGCCGAACCCGCTTCGCCGGGATCCTCGATCGAATGGTACCCATGAGCGAGCGGCGCGACGAGCAGCGAGCTGCCGAGCGGCGTGCTGACAAACCAGTACGCCAGGGTGACGGCCACCATCCAGCGCCGCCCCCAGCGCGGCCGCAGGAACAACAATGCCGCGCCGATCGAAAGAATGGCGACGAGAAAGGCGATGTTGCCGAGGCGAAGGGCCACCTTGGCCCAGTTGACGAGGTCGGTCACGCGTGGGGCTCGCGCTGAGGACGCCTCACGCCGCCTCACGCGCGCCGAAATGACGCATCCGGGAGTCGTCCAGCACGCCTTCCCAACGGGCGACGACGGCCGTCGCGATGCAGTTGCCCATGACGTTCACGGACGTGCGTCCCATGTCCATGATCTGATCGATCCCCAAGAGAATGGCCGCGCCTTCCAGCGGGAGACCGAACTCGGTCAGCGTGGCGGTCAGCACGACCAGCGCGCCTCGCGGCACGCCCGCCACGCCCTTGCTCGCGAGCATGAGGATCAGCATCATCTCGAGCTGCTGGCCGATGGTCAGCGACACGCCGGCCAGCTGCGCGACGAAGACGCTGGTCAGCGACAGATAGAGCGTGCTTCCGTCCAGATTGAAGCTGTAGCCGGTGGGCAGCACGAACGCGGCGATATTGGCAGGCACGCCGAGCCGTTCCATCACCTCGAGCGCCTTGGGCAGCGCCGCCTCCGAGCTGGCGGTGGTCAACGCGATCAGGAACGGCTCGCGAATGGCGCGCACGAAGGTAAAGAACGGCACGCGAATGACGCGAGAGACGCCGCCGATGACAACGACCACGAAGATGACGAGGCCCACATACATCAGCGCAACCAGCTTGCCGAGCGCGAGGAGAATGCCGAGGCCTCTGCCCCCAACCGTCGCCGCAATGGCGGCGAAGACGCCGATCGGCGCGACCGCCATCACGTAGCCCGTGACCTTGAACATCGCGTACGCGACGGCGTCGAGCAGCTGGATGACTGGCTGTCCCTTTGAGCCGATTGCGGCGACCGCCACGCCGAAGAACGTCGAGAAGACGACGATCTGCAGGATGTCGCCCCGCGCCATGGCGTCGATGACCGAGGTCGGAAACAGGCGCAGGAAGATGTCCCACGCATGCGGCCCGGTTTGCGCGATCGCGTCGACGCCGGCGGGATTGGCCGTCACGTTCAAGGGGGGCACCGCGAGCCCGAGCCCGACTCCAGGCTTGAAGATGTTCACCAGCCCGAGACCGATCGCCAGCGCCACGGTCGTCGCGACCTCGAAGTAGACCAGGGCCTTGACGCCGATTCGGCCCATCGTTTTCAAGTCGCCCGTGCCGGCAATCCCGACCGTCAGCGCCGCGAAAATGAGCGGCGCGATGATCATCTTGATCATCCGCAGGAACGCGTCGGCCAGCGGCTTCACGCCGACCGCGAAATCCGGCCACCGGTAGCCGACGGCGATGCCGACGACGAGCCCGATGAACATCTGCGTCGTCAGGCTCGGCAACCGTCTCATGTTCGTGAAGGGGCGGAGCCGCGCGTCGCCGACGGCCCGGTCTGGTGAACGAATCGAGCGATCGCGTCCACGACCGTCTGTTGCTGCATCATCGTGAGCTCGCCGTAAATGGGCAGCGCAAGGCTTTCCCGGGCCGCGCGCTCTGCGGCGGGAAACGCCCCGGCGCCGTACCCGAGCGAGGTGAAGCACTCCTGCAGGTGGAACGGTACCGGATAGTAGACCTCGGTGCCGATGCCGCAGCTGGTCAGGTGCTGGCGGAGATCGTCACGCCGCTCGCTCCGGATCACGAACTGATTGAAGACGTGGCGGCACTCGGGCGGCTCGATCGGCAGCGTGATGTGAGCGGTCAAGCCGGCGTCGCGGAACAAGGCCGCATAGCGCTTCGCGTTCTCACGTCGGGCGTCGGTCCACCGCGCAAGATGCGGCGCTTTCACGCGCAGGATCGCCGCCTGCAGGCCGTCCATCCGGAAGTTGCCGCCGATCAGGGAATGGTGATACTTCGGCTCCATCCCGTGGGTGCGCAGCATCCGCACGCGGCGCGCGAGCGCCTCGTCGTCGGTCGTGACGAGGCCGGCGTCGCCGAATGCGCCGAGGTTCTTGCTCGGGAAGAACGAGAAACACCCGCACGTGGCAAGGCTGCCGACCTGCCGGCCCTTGTAGGTCGCGGTGATGGCCTCGGCGGCGTCTTCGACGATGGGGATGGCTCGGCGCGTGGCGGCGTCGACGATCGGATCCATATCCGCCGCAAGCCCGAACAGGTGCACCGGCACGATCGCCTTCGTGCGCGGCGTGATGGCGGCGAGGACTCGCTCCGGATCCAGATTGTACGTGTCCAGATCGATGTCGACCAGAACGGGCCTGGCGCCCAGACGCGCGATCGTCCCGGCGGTCGCGAAAAACGAGTACGTCGTCGTGACCACCTCGTCGCCGGCCGTGATCCCAAGGGCCATGAGCGCGACGAGCAACGCGTCGGTGCCCGACGACACGGCGATCGCGTGGCGCACGTCGAGCAGCGCCGACAGCTCGTGTTCGAGCGCGTCGACCTCGGGTCCCATGATGAATCGCTGGCTGTCGCACACGCGCGTCACCGCGGCGAGAATCTCGTCGCGCAGGGGCGCATACTGCGCCTGCAGATCCAGGAGTGGGACGGGGGTCATCGCCGCCGCTCCTTGACGGCCGCCCGCGTCTCGCGATCCACCTCGCGCTTCTTGATCGTTTCCCGCTTGTCGTACTCCTTCTTGCCCTTCGCGAGGCTGACCGCGACCTTCACGCGGCCGTTCTTGAAATACATCCTGACCGGCACGAGCGTCATCCCCTTCTCGACGGTCTTGCCGACCAGCTTCAGGATCTCGTTCCTGTGCAGCAGCAGCTTCCGGCGGCGCAACGGCTCGTGATCCGCGTAGCCGCGATGGCTGTAGGCACTGATGTTGACGTTGTACAGGTACACCTCGCCGTCCTCGACGCGCGCAAAACTGTCGCGCAGGTTGACGCGGCCCTCGCGGATCGCCTTCACTTCGGTCCCCAGCAGGACCAGGCCGGCTTCGAAGGTCTCGAGGAGATGAAAATCGTGGAAGGCTTTGCGGTTTTCCGCAATGTTGGACCGCGCCTTCTCACGTTCCGTCTTGTCCGCCATGTCCTGATTCGCACCGGCCTACGTCCGTGCGGCCGGTCCTTCCGGACCCGCCAACTTCGCGGCGAGAAGAACGGCCGCGATCATGCTGTCCGGATTCGCCACGCCCCTGCCGGCGATGTCGAACGCGGTCCCGTGATCGACCGACGTCCGCACAATCGGAAGCCCCAGGGTCACATTCACCGCCTCGCCGAAGGCGACGAGCTTGACGGGAATCAAGCCCTGGTCGTGATAGCAGGCGACCACGAGATCGAATTCCCCTCGATGCGCCCGAAGGAACACCGTGTCGCCGGGGAACGGCCCGCAGACGTTTATGCCGCGCGCCCGGCACGCGGCGACGGCCGGCGCGATGATCGTCTCCTCTTCATGCCCGAACAGCCCGTGTTCGCTCGCGTGCGGATTCAACCCGGCGACCGCGAGACGCGGGGTCGCGACGCCCAGTCGCGGCAGCTCGCGCGCGGCCAGCTCGATCGTCGCTTCGAGCGAGGGCCTCGTGATGGCGCGCGGCACTTCCGCAAGGGGGATGTGCACGGTCGCCAGCACGACGCGCAGCGACGGCGAATCGAACATCATCGCGACGTGCGGCGCGCCGGTCAGGTGTGCCAGCAGATCGGTGTGGCCGCTCCACGGCAAGCCGGCCAGACGGAACGCTTCCTTGTTGACCGGCGCCGTCGCAATCGCATCGACGCGGCGATGCAGCGCATCGTCGACCGCACGCACGATGGTGTCGTACGCCGCACGGCCGGCCTCGCCGCAGAGCACGCCCGCGGCGAATCGCCCGGCATCGGGAGCGGCGTAGACAATCGGCTCGCATACGTCGAGCACCCGTGGAGCCCCTGCCGCCGCGGCGGCAATCTCGGGGCCGATGCCGGCGGGATCGCCCGCCGTGATCGCGATGCGGGGTTTCCTCAAGGGCGACAGGAGTCGCAGCCGCCGCTGCCGCAACCGCCAGCGCCACAGCCGCTGGGATTGTTGCAACCGCCTTCGCTGCCGCAGCCGCCGTGTACGACGCCGTTGGCGTTGGGCAGCTCGTACCGAAGGCAGCACTTGAGGCGGCCGCACAGGCCGGACAGCTTGGATGGATTGAGGCTGAGATCCTGCTGCTTGGCCATCTTGATCGAAATCGGCTCGAACGAGGTGAGAAACGTCGTGCAGCACAAGGGCCGCCCGCAGGTGCCGTAGCCACCGATCATCTTCGCCTCGTCGCGGACGCCGATTTGCCGCATTTCGATGCGAGTTCTGAATTCGGCGGCCAGCTCCTTGACCAGGTCACGGAAATCGACGCGGGCCTCCGCCGTGAAGTAGAACGCGAGCTTCGACCCGTCGAACGCCAGCTCGACGCGGGACAGCTTCATGCCGAGTCCCCGCTCGCGCACCTTGAGCGTGGCGATGCGGTGCGCCTCGCGCTCGCGGTGCTGCTGTTTCATCCGCGCGACGATGTCCTCGCGGGTGGCCATGCGGACGGCACGCTGCGGCGAGTCGGGCGCTGGCTGCTGTCGCTCGGCGATTTCAGGCGCCGCACGGACGACGGTGCCCACGGCGGGACCCCCATCGGTTTGCACGACCACTTGATCGCCGACGCGGGGAGTGGCATCGGCGGGGAGGTCGCCTGCGAGAAACGTCTGCGCCCTCCCGACCGGGTTGAACTTCACGGACACAAGGCGCGCGGCGGATGGCGGCGTCATAGCTCCAGCACCAGCCAGTCGGCGACGATCTTCACGCCCGCGTTCCACTCGAGCGCCACGAGCGCGCGGTCCACGGCAGCAAACGCTCGGATGCCGCGCCCGCCCTGGTACGCGGGCATCAAGCGATCGAGCTCGGGGCGGACGTCCCGGTTCGCAAGCGCGCGGGTATCGGCACGCGTCGCGAGCAGCTCGATGTCTCGCAGGAGCGAGGCCATCGCGCGCAGATGCGAGGCGAGTTGCTCGCGATCCAAGGCGCCGCCCCCGCCGGTCTTGGCCAGCAGCTCCTTCGCGCCCTCAATCCGTCGTCGCGGGTCGGACGTCACCGCCGCGTGGGCCAGCACCTGCCGTGCGACCTCGCGCGCGTGGACGAGCTCGCCCGCGCGCGCCTGGAGCGCCCGGCCGAGACTGCCGTCCGCCGTGGCGGCGACGGCGCGGGCCGCCGTCTCGCTCTCGCCACGGGCGACCAGCGCGTCGGCGATCTCGTTGGGCGAGAGCGGTCTGAAGTCGAGGCGCGGGCACCTGGAGCGGACCGTCGGCAGCAGCACGTCCGGACGAGCGGTCACCAGGATGAAGACCGACAACGACGGCGGCTCTTCGAGCGTCTTGAGCAGCGCATTCTGGGCCGCGGGAACAAGAGCGTCGGCCTCGTCGATGATGACGACTCGCCGCCGGCCTTCAAACGGGCGATAGCCAGCGCGAACGACGACCTCGCGTGCCTGCTCGATCTTGATGGATCCGGTGTCGCCTGGCTCGAGGACGAGGACGTCGGGATGGACACCGCGGGCGATCCTGGTGCACGCCGCGCATTGACCGCATGCGTCAACTCCCGGTGCCACACCTCGGGGTGCCGGGTGCCTGGGGCCCGGGGCCTGGGGCCCGGTGCCGGATGCTCGGTGTTTACGGTGCTTGGTGCCCGGTGAGTGCTTCGGGTCCGGTCCGAGACAATTCAGCGCCTGCGCGACGGCTGTGGCGGTCAGACGCTTCCCGACGCCGGCGGGCCCCGCGAAGATCAGGCTCGGCGGCAGCGAGTCGCCGACGATCGATCGCACCAGCAAGTCGACGATTCGACGATGACCGACCACGTCGCGAAACGGCATGAAAAAGGGATCGTATCACGCTAATTCTTCTTGTCGGCCCCGCCGCGGTGGAAGATTCGCGACCAAAAACTGCGCTTCTGGGGCGTCTCGGGAGGTGGCGGTGGCGCCATCTGAGCGGTCGAGCCTGTCGAGGCGACCGCGACCGGCGGCAGAATGCCCGTGTTCTCGACACGCGGCGGGGGCGGCTTCTCGCTGCCGGTGAAGACGCCGGCGATCTTCCCGAAGATCCCCTGCGTGGGATGTAGGTCGCAGCTGGCGGTTGGCTCCGTCCCGTGCGCGAAGTACTCCGTGTAGACCATCGAGCGCCGCTCGATCTGGCCATTCCGATCGACGACATCGACGTGCTCGCACCCTTCAGTGGCGAGCTTGCCAGACAGACGGCACACCGCAACGGTCGTAATACCCGGAGGTGGCGGGAACCACTCCGGCTTGTCGTCGTGCGTCGCGGCCTTCATGAATTCCGTCCACAGGGGCACGGCGATCTCGGCGGCAAATCCGTTCGGGAGAATCGTGCGCGGCTGATCGAAGCCGACCCAGACGCCCGCGACGAGCTTCGGCGTGAACCCGATGAACCAGGCGTCGTTGAAGTCGTTGGTCGTGCCGGTCTTGCCGGCGGCGGGCAAGGTGAAGCCGAGCCGTCGCGCGCCCGCCGCCGTGCCGGCGTCGACGACGTCGGCCATCATGTTCGACATCAGAAAGGCGGTGGTCTCGCTGATGGCGCGCGCGGACGACTGCTCCGCTTCGAACATCACGCGTCCGCCGCGATCCTCGACCCGCCGGATGAGCGTCGGCTTCGGCACGAGGCCGCGATTGGCAAACGCCGCATACGCTGCGGTCATCGACTGGAGCGTGACCTCCCCGGAACCGAGCGCGAGCGACGGCACGCTCGGCACATCGCCGACCCCCATGCTCTTCGCATATTGCACCGCGCGAGAAATGCCGACCTCTTGAAGCAGACGAACAGCGGCGCGGTTGCTCGATGTCCTGAGGCCAGTCCGGAGGCTCATGGCATCAGCCGTCGAATGCTCGTCTTCCGGCGTCCAGCCGCCACGCGGCGTGGCGATCGGGTCGTTCAAGCGATCGATGATGCTCGAAGGGGCATAACCGGCCTCGAGCGCGGCCGCGTAGACAAACGGTTTAAAGGCCGACCCGGGCTGCCGATGCGCCTGAACAGCGCGGTTGAACGGGCTTTCACCAAAATCGCGCCCGCCGACCATCGCGCGGACGTGTCCGGTCGCGGGATCGAGGGCGACGAGCGCCGCTTGCAACGGATCGGCGTCACGCTCCACGGGCGCGGCATCATTCACCGCTCGCGGGGCCCCGTCCCCACTGGCCGCGGGCCGCGGGCGCTCGCCCCGCGCCGCTGGCCGGCGGGGCTGCTGGGCGGTCGCCCGACGGAGGGCCAGTGCCTGGCGGCGTGCGTCAATCGACTTCAGCGACTGGGCGACCGCTTCTTCGGCAGCCACCTGCATCGGCATGTCGATCGTCGAGAACACTCGCAGTCCACCTTGATAGACGAGCTGCCATCCAAATCGGTCGACCAGTTCCCGCCGCACCTGCTCCTTGAAGTACTGGCCGTGCGGGTCTGCGGCGCGGAGCCCGTCATGCAGCGACACCTTGGCGGTGCGGGCAGCCTGCCACATGGCGCGGTCGATCGCGCCCGTGTCGAGCATCGCCTGCAACACGAGGTTACGGCGCGCGACGGCGCGCTCCATGCTGACGGTCGGCGCGTAACTCGACGGTGATTTCACGAGGCCGGCGAGCAAGGCCGCTTCCGACACCGACAGGTCCGAAGCCGGCTTGCCAAAATAGCCGCGTGACGCCGCCTCCACGCCGTACAAGCCGTCGCCGAAGTACACCTTGTTGAGATAGTCCTGGAGGATCTGATCCTTCGAGTACTTTGCTTCGATCCGCGAGGCGAGAATCAACTCCTGCAATTTGCGCCGGATGGTCTTATCGGGCGTGAGGAAGCTCTGCCGCGCGAGTTGCTGGGTGATCGTGCTGCCGCCTTGCGCCGCCCGAAGGTGACGAAGGTTCGAGAGGGCGGCGGCCACCATGCGAAATTCATCGAAGCCGCGGTGATCGTAGAACCGCTGATCTTCGATGGCGAGGATCGCGTGGATCAGATGAGGCGAAACGCTCGCGAGGGTCGTGTCGATCCGCTGCTCTTTGAAAATGGTGAAGGCGAGTCGATCGTGGTCGTCGTACACCGCCGTCGCCTGGTCCATTTCCCCGATCCGGGCGATCGCGTCCTGGTCAGGAAGACCCGCCCGAAGCCTCGCCAGATACCACGTCGGTCCGGCAATCGACAGCGTGCCGACAATCGCGAACCCGATGAGCACGCGGCGCACCAGTCGCGAGGACCGCCGTGACGTTCGGCGCGGCTCAAGCGGTCCCTGCTGGCGTACCTGATGGGTTCGTTTTCTGAGGGGCACTGAGCGCTAAGCCCTGCAATAGATGCGCCACGGGTTCACAGATCAGCAATATCGTTCATCTGGTTGTACACGTGGCACTTGCGCTGCTGAACGAGCCACCGGAGGCACCCCCTGAGCGCGGCCGCTCGGTGGGCCTGCCGACACGTGCTCCCATTCTTACCGGGTGCCGCAGACGGAGCTGCCGCGGCCAGTAGCGCCCGAGAGCTGACCGACAAGCACGTTCAGTCGAGCACGAATTCCCCGCGCCACGCCTCGTCTTCCACGATCGGCGCCTGCTCGGCCTTTTCCAGAATGAAATTCTCCAGGACGAGAGCGTCCATGTTGGTCCGCATGAAACAGCGGTACGCATCCTCGGGGGTGCAGACGATCGGCTCGCCTCTTACGTTAAACGAGGTGTTGACGATGACCGGGCAACCCGTCTGGCGGTAGAACGCGGCGATGATGTCGTAGTAGCCCGGGTTGGTGTCGCGCCGCACCGTTTGAATCCGCGCGGAATAGTCGACGTGGGTGATGGCTGGCACCTCCGATCGCGGCACATTCAACTGCTCGATGCCCCAGAGCGTCCTGGCATCGGCGGGCACCGGCAACCGATGACCGGGCTGCACGTCGGCGACGAGCAGCATGTACGGGCTGTCGCCATCGAGCTCGAACCATTCGTGCACGCGTTCGCGAAGCACCGCCGGCGCGAACGGCCGGAACGATTCCCTGAACTTGATCTTGAGGTTCATGATCGACTGCATCTTCGGCGAGCGGGCATCGCCGATGATCGATCGCGCGCCGAGCGCACGCGGACCGAATTCCATCCGCCCGAGCAGCAGCCCGACCACCTTCTCGCCGGCCACGAGCGCGGCAATCTCGTCGGCGCGCGAGGGAGGCGGCACACGCCGCGCCTTGTATCCCTTCTGCTCCAGGAACCGCGCGATCTCGTCGTCGCCGAAGCGGGGACCGAGGTACGACCCGTTCATCCCGTCGGCGTACTTGCAGGGCGGGTCCTTTCGAACCCGCCGATCCGACGCCGGGTCCAGCAGGACCTGGCCGCGGACTGGACGCTCCCACGTGCCCGCCCGCTCCGGACTGACGCGCGCGTTCTGCAGATGCCTGTGCCACAAGGCGAGCGCCACGCCGAGCGATCCGCCCGCGTCGCCGGCCGCCGGCTGAATCCACAGCTGCTCGAACGGTCCGTCCCGCAAGATGCGGCCGTTGCCGACGCAGTTCAGCGCGACACCGCCGGCCAGGCACAAGTCGGGCAGGCCGGTCTCACGATGCGCGAAGGCGGTCATCTTCAGCATCACCTCTTCGGTCACGTCCTGAATCGAACGCGCCAGGTCCATCTCGCGCTGGGTCAGCGTGCTTTCGGGCTGCCGGGCCGGCCCGCCGAGCAAACGTTCGAACGCGCTGCCCGTCATGGTCAGCCCGCTGGGGTACGTGAAGTACTCCATGTTCATCCAGAGGCTGCCATCGTCGCCAATTTCGATCAGATGCTCCTTGATCAGCTTGACGTATTTCGGCTCGCCGTACGGCGCGAGGCCCATGACCTTGTACTCGCCGGAGTTCACCTTGAACCCGGTGAAATACGTGAAGGCCGAATAGAGCAGGCCGAGAGAATGCGGAAAGCGCAGCTCCCGCAGGAGCTCGATCTCGTTGCCGCGGCCGACGCCGATCGACGAGGTCGCCCACTCGCCCACTCCGTCCATCGTCACAATCGCCGCCTGCTCGAATGGCGAGGGGTAGAACGCCGAGGCCGCGTGCGATTCGTGATGGTCGCCGAACAGGATCTCGCCCTCGTAGCCTTCGAGATGCTGCCGGATGTCGTCACTCATCCACAGCTTGTCGGTGAGCCAGAGGGGCAGGGCCATCAAGTAGGACGTGAGGCCGCGTGGCGCGCACGCGATGTAGGTTTCGATCAGGCGCGAGAACTTGACGAGCGGCTTCTCGTAAAAGCCGACCAGATCGAGCTGACTCGCGGTGATGCCCGCCTCACGCAGACAGTACCGAGCGGCTCGAGACGGAAACGACGCGTCGTGCTTCTTCCGGGTGAAGCGCTCTTCCTGGGCGGCGGCCACAATGCGGCCGTCCTCGACCAGACAGGCGGCCGAGTCGTGGTAGTACGCGGAGATCCCGAGGATTCGTGTCGCCACCTAGAAGAGCGTGTAGATGAACGGCGCGACGGCGCTGGTTTGCGAGAACACAATCAGCAGGCCGAAGAGGATGAAGACGATGACGATTGGCACGAGCCAGTACTTCTTTTCCTGACGCAGGAACTGCCAGAACTCACGAAGAACGCGCCCTTTGCTCATTTAGAACATCCGTGTGTAGTGGTGCCGGTCACGGTATCGCACCGGGTACGGCGACCATCCCGGCCACCGGTCGCGGCGCCTCGTCAGGGGATCTTTGCCGGTCAGCCGCCAGACGAGCGAGAGCGGGACGAGCACGATCGAAAACAACAGGGTCAGCAGGATCCGGGCGTTCACCTGCCCGAGCGCGCGCGAGAATCGCCACCAGACCACGCTCGGCCGTTTCAGGATCGGCGGGTAGACCAGGCCACATGTCAGGAGCACGGCGCCGGCCAGACCGATCACCTCTGCTCGACCAGCGTGCCCGCGCCAGACGAGCGCGGCGGCGATCGCGCACAGCACGAGGCCAACCGACACGCCAAAAGACCGTTCCGGGCTTTTCGGATCCTTGTTCACGCCCTGACCTTCATCTTAGCGTGTCCTGACGAAAATGAGTTGACGAGCCAGCGTCGCGGGTTTGTTTTGTCCTGGTACAGAGCCATAATGTGCGACACACTTCGAGTCAGCAGCTGAGCAACCGACCGATGCCCTGTCCTCATTGCGGCGCAGATTTGCCGCCCGCATCTGGGCGATGCACCGTCTGCGGACAGCTGGTTGCGGCCGCCACACTGGGTTCTGTCGGTGTGCTTACGCCTCCCGGTGCCTCCGGGTCCCTCGATTCCTCCTCCGGTTCAGATCACGGGCGCGAGGAGGCGGCCACGTTTCTGCCCCCGACCGATCGCGCCACACCGCACCGTCTCGCCGTTGGCGAATCCTTCGGCCCGCGCTATCACATCCTGCGCGTGCTGGGCGTGGGCGGCATGGGCACGGTGTATCACGCGTGGGACAACGATCTGAGCGTCGCGGTGGCGCTGAAGGTGATTCGCCCCGATGTCCTGGAGGACCCGAGCGCCGCTGACACCCTTGAGCGCCGGTTGAAGCGCGAGCTCCTGCTGGCTCGTCAGGTGACTCACAAGAACGTCGTTCGCATTCACGATCTCGGCGAGCTCGACGGCATCCGGTACCTCACGATGCCGTACATCGACGGCGCCGACCTGTCGACCATCCTGAAGAAGAACCAGA
>Ga0209415_10014537_pt1 | contig 12853 bp, 12 predicted proteins | sample PeaSoiSIISIP2007_FD_187696 | JGI IMG/M metagenome (GOLD analysis project Ga0209415, IMG submission 187696) | Peat soil microbial communities from Weissenstadt, Germany - SII-SIP-2007 (SPAdes) (version 2) | ecosystem: Environmental > Terrestrial > Soil > Wetlands > Peat | place: Germany...
GGGTCCCCTCGGACCGCGCTGTGGCGAACGCAGCGCCGGCGTGCGGGGCTTTGTCCGCGCAATGCTCGTTCGGGACGTCTGGCTTCGCGTCCACAGAGGCCGACGCGCCTGTCTCGCCGAGGATCGGGCCGAGGCGTCGGCGCGTCTCAGACTGAGGGCGATGGCCGCCGCGGAAGCGATGATCAGATATGCGAACCACGACGCCGGGACGTTCGAGAGCCAGAGCACGATCGCCAGGACGGGGGCGAAGATCAGCCAGAGCTTGACGAAGAGGAAGGATCGCGATCGCCGGCGGGTGGCGGGCACGGCCATAGCATGCCACGAAGCCGCCATCAGCGGCGCTTCTTCTCCGGGCTGGCCGGCAGGGTGGATGGACTGCCTACTGATGAAGCCCGCATTCGGTCTTGTCCGTTCCGGGCCAGCGCCCTGCCCGCCGGTCCTCGAGACTCGACACCGGGCGCGTCGTGGGGCTGCAGCCGATGGAGAGGTATCCCTTGCGGAACAGCGGGTGGATCGGGAGCTTGCGGTCGGCTTCGTAGTGCGAGACGTCGTCGTGGGTCCAGGTGGCGATGGGATTGATCTTCACCAGACCCCTGGTCTCGTCCCAGTCGACGATGGGTGTGGCGGCGCGTTCGATGCTGTCGACGCGCTTGAGGCCTGTCATCCAGGCCTCCTGCCCCTCGAGGGCCCGCTGTAGAGGCGCGGTCTTGCGCAGTTCACAGCAGCGCTGGGAACCGCACGGCCACAGCTCGGCGTCGGCCCCGGGGGTGACGACTCTCAGCTTGAGCTGATACTGGGTTTCCACCCGTTCCACGTAGGTCATGGTCTCGGGGAAATGGGCGCCCGTGTCGAGAAAGATGACCTCCACCTTGGGGTCGACGCGGGTGACCAGGTCGATCAGGACGCAGTTCTGGAACGAGCACACGAGGGACAGCCGACGTCCGAAGCGTTCCACGGCCCAGGCCACGACCTCTTCGGCCTCGGCCCCTTCGAACTGGGCGGCGAGCCGCTCGTACTCGGCCGCAGCGCTGTCGCCCACCATGGACAGCTTCGTGTTGATCCGTCTTGCCGGTGAGCCCACGTCCCCCCCCCAGGTCCCTCGCGTCCCCGAACGTGCGTACCGATCACGACACTGCGCTCAACGTGTGTTCGGCCCGCCCCTCAACACTATGTACTCGACACTATGTACCTGCCAGCGCCATTCGCATCGTCAATAGTAACGAATGAACCGGCTCCGGTCCTGGTCACAGCCTTGCCGGGTCCCCTGAGGGGTGACGGCCAGGCTGAGAGCGCCAGGCGGCCCGCTCCTGACGCCCCCGGGACCGGGTCCCAGAACCCCGGGTCCCAGAACCCCGGGTCCCAGAACCCCGGGGCACGGACCGGGCTCTCTCCCCCCGTGTGGCTGAGCCGGCGGCGGTGGAGCGGACCGGGACGAGAGGTGGACGCCCTGGTGCGGGCGCGGTTCAATGGCTCGAGTCCTTGCGACGAGCAACGAAACGAGGGGTGCGCCATGACGATGACCGGTCTTCCGCCGACTGCGATCCACCGGGGAGAAAAAGAGCTGCCCTTCGTCGACATCGGGGACGGCGCCACGTTGCAGCTGCTGCAGGTGGACCTGGCCAACGGCGTATGGATCGTCCGGAACCATTTCCCCCCCGACACCACGATCCAGACCCACAAGCACACCGGACATGTTCTCGCCTTCACCCAGAAGGGCTCGTGGTACTACCAGGAGTACCCCGACGTCGTGAACACGGCCGGCTCCTATCTCTACGAGCCGGCCGGGTCGATCCACACCCTGCACGTTCCCGCCAGCAACGACGGTGTCACCGACGTGTGGTTCGCAATCCACGGGGCCAACTTGAACCTGGGCGCCGACGGCAACGTCGAGCTCGTGATCGACGCGCACGCAATCCTGCCGTTCTACCTGGCCGCATGCGCCGAGCAGCACAACATGAGCAACCCCCCCGTCGTGGTCATCGGGAGCTGACTGGTGCGAGCCGCCGTCCTGGCCGAGGATCGCCCTCGGCTCGAGCTCGCCGACGTGCCCACTCCGGCGCCGGGCCCCGGCGAAGCGCTGCTGCAGGTGACGGGCTGTGGCATCTGCGGCAGCGACCTCCACATCGCCAGCCAACTGGCAGCGACCGGCGCGGTCCTCGGCCACGAGATCGCCGGGGCGGTGGCGAGCGTGGGGGAAGGGGTCGACGACGCCCGTTGGCGGGAAGGCAAAGCCGTAGTGGCGCGCCCCTTCTCGGGTTGCGGTCGGTGCGCGTTCTGTCGGCGTGGCCGAGCCGACCACTGCACCCAATTCCAGCTCATCGGCTTGGAGCGGGCTGGAGGTTTCGCTGAGTTCGTGACCGTGCGCGCCGACGAGCTCTTCGAGCTCCCGGCCTCCGTCCTCGCCGACGAACAACCCCTGGTGGAGCCGTTGGCGATCATGCGGCGTGCTTTTCGACGCGGGGCGGTGACGACGTCGGATCGTGTGGCGGTGCTCGGGGCCGGGCCCATCGGACTGGCCGCGGTGGCGTGGTCGGTGGCGATGGGTGTCGCGGTCGTCGTGGTGAGCGAACCGTCGGACCTGCGCCGGGACCTGGCGGCGAAGCTGGGGGCCACAGCGACGTTCGACCCTGCCGAGGGCCCGGTGTCGGCCGGGGTCTTCGAGGCGACCGGAGGCGGCCCGTCCGTGGTCATCGAGTGCAGTGGCCGGCCGGGGCTGATCGACCAGGCCATGCAGATGACCGCGGTGGACGGTCGTGTGGTCGTCGTCGGCATCTGCCTGCAGAACGACCCCATCTTCCCGTTCTGGGGCCTGTCCAAAGAGCTCGATATCCGCTTCTCGATCTACTACGGACGAGAAGACTTCACAGACACGCTCGACGCGCTCGACGACCGCCGGCTCGACGTCGTGCCGATGGTCACCGAGACCGTCAGCCTCGAGCAACTTCCGGAGCGCTTCGCCCGGCTCGAGCGGGATCCTGACGCCGGCAAGGTCATCGTCCGGCCCTAACGTCACATGCCCTCGACCGTGCGGGGTCGGATCCTCGTGGTCGCGCTCGTCCTGATCGCGTTGTTCTTGGCGGCGACGGCCCGGCTGTTCGTCTGGCCGCCGACCGACCCTCGCACTCGGGTCGACGCCGTTGTCGCCCTCGGGGGAGACCCCGGACAGCGCAGAGCGCACGAGGCTCTCGAGTTGGTGGGCGCCGGCTTCGCGCCCGTGGCGGTGATCTCGCTCGGGGGCACGCCCGCTGTGGCGTGCCCGCGCCATGCCGCCTCGGTGCATGTGATCTGTTTTCGGGCCAATCCCCTCGATACCAGGGGCGAGGCCGAGTACGTCTCCCGCCTCGCCCGGGAGCGACACTGGGACCAGGTCATCATCGTCTCGGAGAGGAGCCAGTCCACGCGCGCTCGGTTGTTGTTCAAACGGTGTACGGCCGCGCATCTGCACATGGTGCCGGTGAGCGACCCCGTCTCACATCTCCCCTACGACATCGCCTACGAGTGGGGGGCCCTGGTGAAGGCGCTCGTCGTGGAGCGGTCGTGTTGACCCTTTGACGCCGCGTTGACCCATTAACACCCTGTTGACCCATTAACACAGATGTCATCGTGGGGACCCCTCCCGTTCACCACCGCCTCGTACGCTCCATACGTCCCGTCCACAGAGGCGTGAGCGCCGAGAAGGTCGGAAGGTCCCGATGTTGTCCACTTACCAGCCGGGGCCGGGCTATGACGAGCTCGTCGAGCCCGGGGGTCCGCCACGCCCCACGGCCAGGGGGCTGTGGCGCCACCTCACGACGTTGGGCCTCGATGCCCTCATCGAGCGCCAACATGCCGCCGACCGGGAGATCCACAGCATCGGCGTGACGTTCCAGATCTATGACGGCGATGCCGTGCTCGATCGTCCGTGGCCCTTCGACGTGATCCCCCGGATCCTGGCCGCTTCGGAGTGGGCCCGGGTGCGCGAGGGGCTCGTCCAACGCCTTCGGGCCCTCAATCTCTTCATCGACGACGTGTACCACGACCAGCGCTCGGTGCAATCGGGCATCGTGCCCTTCGACCTCATCACGGGGTCGCCGAATTTCCGACCCGAGTGCATGGGTGTCGACCCACTCGGCGGGATCTGGGCGCACATCTGCGGGAGCGACCTGGTCCGGGGCGAGGACGGAACGTTCTATGTCCTCGAGGACAATCTGAGGATCCCGTCAGGTGTGTCGTACCTGCTCGAGAACAGGATGGTCGCCAAGCGCGTCTTTCCCGAGCTGTTCCGGTCCTACAGCATCGAGCCGGTCGATCCCTACGTCACCCGCCTGAGCGGGCTCCTGTCGTCTGTCTCACCCATGCGGGACGAGCCCACGATGGTCGTCCTGACACCCGGTATCCACAACTCCGCGTACTTCGAGCACGCCTTTCTGGCCCAGCAACTCGGGATCGAACTGGTCGAAGGGCGGGACCTGGTCGTTCTCGACGACGACACCGTGTACATGCGCACGGTGGGCGGCCTCGAACGCGTCGACGTGATCTACCGGCGTGTCGACGAGCTCTTCTTGGATCCCGAGGTGTTCCGGCGAGACTCTTTCGTCGGGGTACCCGGACTCATGCGCGCCTGGCGGGCAGGGAACGTCGCCGTCGTGAGCGCGCCAGGCGCCGGGATCGCTGATGACAAGGCCGTGTACGCCTTCGTGCCCGAGATCATCCGGTACTTCCTCGGCGAGGACCCCATCCTGCCCAACGTGCCCACGTGGAGGTGCGGTGACCCCGAGGACTGCCAGTTCGTGCTCGGGAATCTCGACGCCCTCGTCGTGAAGCCCGCCAACGAATCGGGTGGCTACGGCGTGGTGATCGGACCGACGGCGGGCGCCGCCGCCCTCGCCCTCGTGGCGCAGCGCATCGAACAGTTCCCGCCCAACTGGGTGGCACAACCGGTGCTGTCGTTGTCCACCATGCCGACCTTGTGCGACGGGGAGGTGGTGCCCCGTCACGTGGACCTCAGGCCCTTCGCCCTCCTCGGCCCCACCGGTGCGTACGTGACGTCGGGCGGGCTCACTCGGGTGGCTCCGAACGCGGGGTCGCTCATCGTGAACTCGTCACAGGGCGGTGGCAGCAAGGACACCTGGATCGTCGACGCCACGTTGGCCGACCTCGACGACACCGGGGCGACGGCAGAGCCCGACACACCGGCACCGCCACCCCTCGGGGAGCCGGAGGTCGCCATGTACCGGTCGGAACGCACCCTTCGCATCGACGGGTGGGAGTTGGCCCAATAGGACCGAGACCGAAACGGCCTTCCCCACCCCTCGGAGAGGAGCGAGTGATGTTGTTGGCACGGATGGCTGAGGCGGTTTACTGGGCCGGTCGCTATCTGGAGCGTGCCGAGGACACGGCTCGCATCGTGCAGGTGCACGGCGAGACGCACATCGACCTGCCGGTGGGCGAAGACGTGGGCTGGGCGCCGCTGATCGAGATCGCCGGCACCATGGCCGGCTACCAGGAGCGCAACAGCCAGCTGGGCTCGGGGACCTCGGCGGCCGCCTTCAAGCGGTCGGTGGAGGCGCGCGTCGTCGCCTACGTGCTGACCGACCGCGACAATCCCTCGTCCGTCCTGGCCTCGATCGCGGGTGCCCGTGACAACCTGCGCCTCGCCCGTCCGGTCGTGCCCAGAGAGGTGTGGGAGCTCTGCAACGAACTGTGGATCTCCCTGAGTCCCGCCTCCATCACCATCGGCGCCCGCGACAAGCGGGTGCGCTGGTTGCAACGGGTGATCGATGAGATCCAGCGGATGAACGGGGTGATGCAGGGCACGATGCGTCGAGACGAGGCACTCGCCTTCTTCCAAATGGGCCAGCAGCTCGAGCGGGCCGAGATCACGTGCCGGGTCCTGGCGGTGCGGGTCGACAGCGCCGTGCCGGATCAGCGGCGCGAGGTCTACAACGAGGTCCACCAGATGGCCATGCTGCGATCGCTCGCCTCGTACCAGCCATTCCGCCGTGCCATGCCGGCACGGCCCGACACGACGTCGACCCTGCGGTTCTTGCTCCAGGACGAGGCGTTCCCCCGGGCTGTGTGCGCCTGTCTGAGTGAAGTGCGCGATCTCGTGAAGGCCCTCCCCCACAACGAGGCGATCCTCTCGGCGTGCATCGATACCGCCGTGTTGGTGGCCGATGCGCCTGTCGTCAACCCGACTCTGTCGAGCCTGCGCGCGTTCCTGGCCGAGTTGGGCCCTGCCATCGGCAACCTGAACGACCACATCGAAGCGTCGGTTTTTTTGCATGAGGCCACGTCGTCGCCGGCCACGAGCGACGTCGGGGCATGGGAGGTCCGACCCGGATCCCCGCCCTGCCCCACTGCATCCCACCGACTCCGGACGCCGACGGGCAAGATCGCACGCGTGGCCGAGGAAGGGGTCTACCGCGTCACCCACACGACGACCTACGAGTACGCGGCCCTCGTCGAACAGTCCTACAACGAGGCCCACCTCCGCCCCCGCCAAACAGACCACCAGGTGTGCATCGAGCACACCCTGCACATCGACCCCGCTCCGAGCACCCGCTTCGAATCCGTCGACCCGTTCGGCAACAACGTGGCGACGTTCGTGGTGCAGGGCGGGTTCGACCGGATGTCGGTGACCGCCACCAGCGAGGTGCAGGTCTCGTCACCATCTCCCCCGCCGGTGGGACCCCCCTGGGAGTCGGTGCGCACGCTGCTCGAGATCGACCGCCAGACCTCGGCGCGCGAAGCCCGGCGGTGCCGGGCCCCGTCGCGCCTCGTTCCGACGTCGAACGCCTTGGCCGACTACGCCCGAGAATCGTTCGCGCCCGGCCGTCCGCTGGTGGAATCCGTGATGGACCTCACGGCCCGCATCTACCGGGAGTTCCAGTACGAGCCCGGTTTCACCTCGATCTCCACCCCGCTGCTGGAGGTGTTCGAGCAAAGGCGCGGCGTCTGCCAGGACTTCGCCCACCTCATGATCGGGTGCATCCGGTCGCTCGGGCTGGCGGCGCGGTACGTGAGCGGCTACATCGAGACGTTTCCGCCACCGGGTCGAGAGCGTCTGGTCGGAGCCGACGCCTCACACGCCTGGGCGTCGGTGTACCTGCCCGGCTGGGGTTGGGTGGACGTGGACCCGACCAACGACCAAGTCGTGGCGGAGTCCTACATCACCACGGCCTGGGGACGTGACTACTGGGACGTGTCGCCCCTGCGAGGATCGGTGGAGGGAGGGGGCGGGTCACACCATCTCGACGTGGCGGTGGACGTCACCCGTGTCGTTAGGACGACGGCCGACGCCTGACGTTGTCGCCGCCGCCCGCCGTCGCGCCTGATCGAGCTCTGGCAGGACGATGCCAGGGCGCTTGGCGCCGGGGTCGGTATGCCCGTTTCGGCCGGTGACGAGTGAGTTTCTTGAGCACCCCGTCGATTTCCATGCTGGCGACTGCAGCCCGGTCAGCGAGCTCAGCGCTAGAGCGGGCCTGGCCCACCTGGGCTGACTTCGGGAGGAGATCCTTGAGCCCGATGACGGCCTGATCGAGGACCCGGCATTGCGCCTGGGACCTCAGCGAGAGCCCGTCGGTGCCGGGGGCGGTGTGCGACGTCCACATGATCTCCTGGACCAATTCGCCCATGTGCTCGACCCGGAGGCGCAGACGGGCCCGTGCCGCGGCCTCACGGGAACGCTCGGCGATCTCGACCGAGCGCCGCGCCGCCGCCGCCGCCTCCCGTGCTGCTCGGACTGAGGCCCGTGCGTAGAGCAGGCCCGCGGCGGCCACCACGGCGGCGGTCGTGGCAGCGACATCGGCGAACGACGGTGATTGCATCGCTTTCGTCCCCCTTGGCATCATCCGGGCTCACCGTCATCGGGTGGCTCCGAGAGATCCGCTGTGCCACTTCCAGCCTATGGGCCACTCCTCCGACGACGGTCCCGCTGAGGTCGGCCCGACACCGAGCGGTCGTTGCTCAGGACGCCCGGGACGTTCCCCCCGGACGGCCCGAAGGACCAGGTGGGGGCCTTAGTCTCTTAGTCACGGCTGATTGAAAGGAATCTCCAAGCTGCCGTACAGGTTCGAAGTCCAAGATGCATCAGTCATCGTCATTCGGTGTCGATGGACAAGGTCGTCGAATCGGTAGACAGGAGCACAGTGAGCAACGACGCAGGTCAACAAGGGCAACCGGCAGGGTACGGGGACAGCGCGCCGATCGGGCACGAGCCCGGGGCGGAACCGCCACCGCGGGATCCCGCGATCGAGCAGACCCCGGTCACCGAAGTCCCCACCACCGAAGTCCCGGTGTTCGGCATCCCCACCAGCGAAGTCCCGCTGTTCGGCGCTCCCACCAGCGAAGTCCCCGCGACCGAGCCCGTCGCCGGCGGAGCCGTACCTCCGTCGCCGCCCCCGCCCCCGCCGTGGGTGCCGGGGCCGGGCGGGGCCAACGTCCCGGGCGGCTACTGGGTACCCGGGTCCGTGCCTCCCGGTGCTGCTCCGCCCTATGCCTACCAAGGCCACTACCCCTACGGCCCTCCCGCGTATGCACCCGCACCCAAGGGCAAGCCCCTCGGGAGCTGGGGCGTGGCCGCTGTCGCGGTCGCCGCCGTCATCGCCATCTCCGGTGTGGTCGGCGCTGCGGTCGAGCATGCCGTGGACGGCCCCTCGGCGAACAACAACTCATCGGCGTTCGGCACCTTCCCCAACGAGGGCTCCTCGGGCCTCGGATCGGGATCGGGCCTCGGATCGGGGTCCGGGTCGGGATCGAACAACACCCCCGCCGGTGTCAACACCTCGGCGATCGCCGCCAAGGTCGACCCCGGGCTCGTGGACATTGACACCACGCTGGCCCAAGGTGGCGCGGCGGCAGGGACAGGCATGGTCCTCACCTCATCGGGCCTGGTGCTCACCAACAACCATGTGATCGAGAACGCCTCGACCATCAATGTCCAGGTCGTTGGGAGCAGCCGGACCTACTCGGCAACGGTGCTGGGCTACTCCGTCACCGACGACGTAGCTCTGCTCAAGCTTCAGAATGCATCAGGCTTGAAGACCGTGGCCACGGGGAACTCGGCCAACCTCAGCGTCGGCCAGCCCGTGGTGGCAATCGGTAACGCCGGGGGCACGGGAGGGACGCCGAGCGCGGTGGGCGGGACCATCACGGCCCTGAACCAGACGATCACCGCGGGTGACAGCGGCACGTTGTCCGAAACGCTCAACGGGCTGATCGAAACCAATGCCAACATCCAGCCCGGAGACTCGGGCGGCGCCCTGGCCACCACGTCCGGCAAGGTCATCGGCATGAACACCGCGGCTGCGGCGACCAACGGGACCACCGCCAATCAGGGGTACGCCATCGGCATCGACCAGGCCCTCGCCCTCGCCAACCAGATCAAGAGCGGCCAAGCGAGCTCGACGGTCCAGATCGGTCCCCGTGCATTGCTCGGAGTCGAGGTGACCGACTCGTCGCAGTCGGGCACCGGGTTCTTCGGCGGGTCGGGTGGTGGTTCCAACGTGGCCGGTGCCTACGTGGCAGGGGTCGAGTCCGGGAGCGCGGCCGACAATGCCGGGATCGGGATCGGCGACTCGATCGTGTCGCTCAACGGCACGACCATCTCGTCGGCGCAGGATCTGACCAACGCCCTGCTCAAATACAAGCCGGGCAACTCGGTGACGGTCGGATGGGTCGATGCCCAAGGCGCCAACCACAGCGCCCCTGTCCAGCTCACTACCGGTCCGCCCGCCTGACGGACCCGACGCGGCTGTGCCTAGCCGACACCCCGTCCCGGGCTCGGCGAGGCACAGCCGATGCAGGTACGGGCTCCGGGTCGAGCTGCCAGGCGATCGGCCCCCACGGGGCCACCGCATCTCTCGCACGTCGAGTAGGTGCCCGCCTGGAGCCTGGCCAGAGCCCGGTCGAGGTCGACGAGATGGGCCCGGGCTGCGTCGAGGAGAGCGCCGACCTGCGCTCGTTCGAAAGCGATCGTCGATCCTTCCGGATCGTGCTCGTCATCGATGTTGGCGTCCGAAAGCGTCCCGACGATGGCGTCGTGGTCGACGGTCATGGCTTCAATGCGGGTGAGGGTCAACGAGCGCTGCGCCTCGAGGCGATCACGGGCGATCGCCTCGTCGACGTCTCCGTCGGCCCCTCCGCCGGGTTCGTCGCCAGGCATGGGCCCGAGGCTACGGCCCCGAGGCGGCGACGACGCTCCAGTGTCCGCAGCGAGCCAGCCCACGCCGGGACACGTTTCTGGTGACAAGGGGGAACGGGTCCGCTCGCAGCGCGCATATCTCGCCGTTACAATTGCGTCGGGTTGGGTGCAGGGGGGGGTCCATGCCATGAGGTACCTCGCAATTCCGGAGATGCCGCCACACAGTTTTTGGGCTTCGCTGCGACATCGTGGCCGGTGGGCGCCGCATTGGCACGCGGTCGCGGACACGTTCCCGAAGCCGATAAAGACGCTGTGCGGTCTTTCCTACATGGCCGAGGCGCATCGCACCTGGGACCAGACAGATGCTGCGGGCCGGTGCCCTACGTGCGATCGCCTGGCGACAACAGCCCAAAAGTCCAAAGGCGCCACGTTCATCACAGAAACGGCTGTGTCTCCGAGGCGTCCGTGATCCGACCCGCCCTTCAGGGCCGATACCGGGCCCTTCCTGTGCAGCGGGGTGTGCGGATCGAGTAGGGCTACGCGGCGTCGTGTTGGGCGTAGGGTTCAGGCTCGTCACCATCAACACAGGGATCGTTCCGTGTTTCCGCCCCGGTCGCCGACCGTACCGAATCAGTTCGGTCGAAGATCCCAGTCAGCCAGAGGACGACGAACACCGGGACAAGCCACACAAGCGCCAGCAGCAACCCGCTTGCTCGTGAGAGATCGGCGATTTCTGTCAAGACCACGACAGCCCCGATGTAGCAGATGGCAGCAGCCGCGCTGAGCACCACGATCTTGGGGAGCCCCAGAGGTACCGCCTCGCGTTCCATCTGTTGTTCAGTGGGACGATGCCAAAGCTCCTTGTCATTGTCCATACGAGGGAAATACCCGATTCCTCTTGCGACCAACCCACCCCGCATCGATTCTGCTGAGGACTCTTCTGTGCTGGCGGTCGGCAGACCTACGTCAAGGTGAGGTGCCACCGTTTCTCATTCTCGACACGCATTTCGGTAGCCTGCCAAGGTGGATCACGCCGAAGGCGAAGTGGTTTATACCGATGTCGCCAAGGGTGAGGAAGGTTTCCCGGAGTTGGGCGTCCAGGCCGGTAGCGCCCCTGGCGATCGTGCATGGCGTCCCGATGTGGAGGGGCTCAGAGCCATAGCCGTGGCGCTCGTTCTGGCCCTGCATTTCAGTGTGCCGGGATTTGTCGGAGGATATGTCGGGGTCGACGTCTTTTTCGTCATCTCTGGGTTCGTCATCACCGGTCTTCTGCTTCGCGAGAACCTGCGCACGGGTGGGACATCCCTCGTCGACTTCTATGCGCGACGTTGTCGGCGCATCTTGCCCGCGGCCACGTTGGTCATTCTGGTCACGGTTATCGCAACCTACGTATTAGTGGACTCGAGGTTCGGCAAGGGCAGTGCGCAAGACGGCATTTGGGCGGCGGCTTTTGCTTTCAACTTTCACCACTTCTATCCGGGCTGGAACCCGCTCTCCCCTTTCGATCATTATTGGTCCCTGTCCGTGGAAGAACAGTTCTACATCGTGTTCCCGATGCTGTTCCTTGCGGCGGCCAAGATCAAGGGAACGGGGTCCATCCGAACTCGCCTCGCCGTCGGGCTGGGCATCGTGATCGCAGCCTCCTACTCGCTGTCGATACTGCAATCCCGAACGGATGCCAGTTGGGCCTTTGTGTCTCCCCTTACCCGGGCGTGGGAACTTGCTCTCGGGGCCCTCGTGGCGGTGTCCACGCAGTGGTTGCTTCGAGTTCCGTCCCGACTGGCTGCTGCTCTGACGTGGATAGGACTGGGTGCCATCTTCTGTTCAGTCTTCACGACAGGGGTCTCGACACATGACTACCCAGGATGGAGGGTTGCCATCCCAGTGGTGGGGACAGCCATGGTCATCGCGGGGGGAATCGCCGTTCCGCGATTCGGCGTCGAATCCCTCATCGGTACGTGGCCGTTCCGGTGGTTGGGGAAGCGTTCCTATGCCCTGTATCTCTGGCATTGGTCGGCTCTCATTGTGGCCTCTGAGGCGGCAGGCAACGCCAGTCTTTGGAAGGTGAGAGTACCGTCGTTCGTGGTGTCGCTGGTGCTGACCGTGGCGACCTACCACTGGGTTGAGAATCCCGCCAGACGCTGGAAGCTGCCGTCGCGACAGATGATTGGATTTGGGCTGGGGCTCGTCGTGGCGACGATCACGGTGCTCTCAACCATGATTGCGCTGAGTCCATAGTGCTGGGAGTCAAGGCACATCTCGTGAGAGCGCGCCGGGAGAGATGGTGGCGTGACTCCCCGATGAGGGTGCCCGAGAAGTGGGGGGCCCTGGTCCACTGGCGCTCCCCTGCCCGCGATCCTCACAATTGAGGAGACGGAGATGTCACAACTGCGTCGGTAACGCGCAGGCGCCTCTTTTGTGAAGTAATGGTCGAAGAAGTTTACAATCTGGCTTCCCAGCGGGAAGGATGAGACATGATGCCTCGATCCGTGCGTCTGACAGCAGTGCCGTCAGTTCTGCTGGTTCTGCTGGTTGTTTGCCTTGCAACAACGCCAGCCGAAGCCGCCAAAGTTTCCCGCCATAGTGGATCGGCTGGCACCGAGGTGTATCGGGCCGGCTCATACACAGAGTTAAGCTTCGAAACACCGATGAACTAGTGCGGTGACACTCAAATAGCGCGCGATTGACGCACGGTCTCGAGAGCCACTCGCCCGCGACGCACTTTGGTGA
>Ga0209415_10014538_pt1 | contig 12852 bp, 15 predicted proteins | sample PeaSoiSIISIP2007_FD_187696 | JGI IMG/M metagenome (GOLD analysis project Ga0209415, IMG submission 187696) | Peat soil microbial communities from Weissenstadt, Germany - SII-SIP-2007 (SPAdes) (version 2) | ecosystem: Environmental > Terrestrial > Soil > Wetlands > Peat | place: Germany...
GGGGGGGAGAAGCTCAATTGCCGAATAGCAGCTGGAAGATCGTCCGCGGCCGGCGCCGGTGCTCGCCGCGATCGTATTGCGAGGAATCGAGCTGGCCCCACGGCGACCAGCCGCCGTCGGTCGGGGCGTAGCGTTGCGTGTTCTGGGCGACGGGCCGCGCCGCCCGCAGCATGAACTCGTCGGTGGCGCCGTCGACGCTCGCCACCACCACGCGGTCGTCCTGCCAGGTCCAGTTGGCGACCTTGGTGCCCTCGCGGTGCGGCTCGATCGCGATCACGCTGTTGGCGTCGAGGTCGAGGATCGCCACCTGCTCGACCTCCTCGGGACCTTTCTCGCCGGGCGTCACCCCGCCCTTGAAGCGCAAGGTCGCGATGCCGAGGAGCGGGGCCGGCTTCACCTCGAACTCCAGGAGCTGTGGCTTGCCCTCGCCCGCCATCTCCAGCGGGATGCGCAGCTTCTTGTACAGGTCGCTCACCGCGAAATACTGCGACCCGTGCTGCACGACCTTCCACTTGTCGATGCCGAGGCCCGGCACCTCGCGATCCTCCTCGTCGCCGAGGTCGGCGCCGAGCCGCTGCAGGCCGGCGGAGGCCTGCTTGAGGCCGGGCTTCAGGGCGATGGCGCGCTTGTAGTCGGCGACGGCACGCTCGTTGTGGCCCTGCGCCTCCTCCAACTCGCCGTTTGCCCACAGTGCTTCCGCCCCGTCGGGCTCGAGCTTCAAGGCGGTCTCGGCGTCCTTGAGGCCGATGTCGGCCTGCCCGCTCTGCTTGTAGACGACGGCGCGGTATGCGAACGCGAGCGCGGAGCGCGGATCGAGCTCGATCGCGCGGTTCAAATCGGCGAACGCCGGCTCGGCGGCTTGCGACATGCCGTAGGCGAGGCCGCGCGCGGCAAAGCCGCGCGCCGACTTCGGATCGACCTCGACGACGTGCGAGAAATCCTTGAGCGCGGCTTCGGTGTTGTCGCTCGCCAGATACGCCTGGCCGCGCAGGAGGTAGAGCTCCACGTTGCCGACGTCGAAGGCGATGGCGCGCGACAGATCCTCGATCGCATCCTGGTTGCGACCGATATCGAGCTTGGCCTCCGCGCGACTGCGGTAGCCGGCGGCAAAGCGCGGGTCGGCGGTGACGGCGCGCGTGAAATCGCGGATGGCGGCGTGCGGGCGCCCCACGCCGAGATAGACGCGGCCGCGCCCAGCGAGCGGCGCCGCTGCCTGCGGCATCAGCTTGATGGCGCGCGTGTAGTCGCCGATGGCCTGATCGGGGTGGCCGACCTGCGAGTAGGCGCCGGCGCGGTTGCCGAGCGCGGCCGCGTAGCCCGGCGCAAGCACGATGGCGCGGTTGAAATCCTTGATCGCCTCGTCGGGATAGCCGAGCGCCAACAGCAGGCTGCCGCGATTGTTGTAAATCGCCGCATACTCGGGAAAGAGCTGTGCTGCGCGATTGAAATCGTCGATGGCGAGCTTGGGCTGGCCCAGGCGCGCGTAGGCGACGGCACGGTCGTTGAGGATGGTCGCGCGCCGGTCGTTGGCGAGCCCGGTGTCCTTCAGCGCCTCGGTGTAGTCGGCGACGGCCTGCCCGGTGTCCCCGCGCACGAGCGCGGCGGCCCCGTCCTGCGCCTTGGGCGACAGATCCTCCTCGGCCGCGAAAGCCGCGCCGGCGCCGCCCGATAGCAGCAGCACAATGAGTGCAAGCGCTCGCAGCATCATCGTTTCTCGCGCGTCACGCCAAACCACTCCCCGCCTCCGATGGTCCCCGAATCCAGCATAGGCCATTAAGCGCCGATTGTGGCGCCCAATCGATCCCGGCGGGAAGCCCGAATTGCTCATATGCCGCCTGCACCGAGCCCAAGTCTTGCCAACACCGCTGGCAGCCGCTCGGGCAGATCCTCGGCGATCAGGCCGGGCCCGAATTCGGCCGCCGCCGCTCCGTGCAACCAGACAGCGGCGCAAGCGGCCGCGAACGCCGGCATCTCTTGCGCGAGGAGGCCGGCGACGAAGCCGCCGAGCACATCGCCGGCGCCCGCCGTGGCGAGCCAGGGCGGCGAGCTGTCGTTGATGGCGGCGCGGCCGTCGGGAGCGGCGATGACGGTGTCGGCGCCCTTGAGCACGACGACGGCGCCGCTGCCGGCCGCGGCGGCGCGCGCGCGCTCGAGCTTGCTGCCTTGCGCGATCGCAGGGAAGAGGCGGCGGAACTCGCCCTCGTGCGGCGTCAGCACGACGGGGCGCGACGGCATCGCCGCGATAGCGCGGCCGAGCGCCGCCGCGTCGCCCTCGAACGAGGTCAGCGCGTCCGCGTCCAGCACTGTCGCCGCGCCCGAGCCAAGCGCGGCCGCCACCAGCTCGCGCGTTGCCGCGCTCACCCCCAGCGCGGGCCCGAGCAGCACCGCATTCTTGCGCTTATCGGAAAGGATGTGCGCGAGCCCGCTCGCGCCCTCGAACGGCGCGAGCATGATCGCGGTGAGGTGGGCGGCGTTGACGGCGAGCGCGTCCGGCGGGCTTGCGATGGTGACGAGCCCGGCACCGATGCGGAGCGCGCCGCGGGCGCCCATGCGGGCAGCCCCCGTGTGCGCGAGTGGACCGGAGACGACGAGCACGTGGCCGCGGTCGTACTTGTGGCCCGCCGGCGTCGGCTGCGGAAACGCCGGCAGCCACAGACCTGGCGCGTTGGCCCAGGTGCGCGGGTCGATCTCGCCCAGCACCGAGGCCGGGATGCCGATGTCGGCTACGCCCACGAGCCCGCAATATTCGCGCCCCGGCAGCAGCAGGTGCCCGGGCTTGCGGCGGAAGAAGGTGACGGTGCGGCGCGCGTGCACGACCGCACCCAGCGCAGCGCCGGTGGTGCCGTCGAGCCCGCTCGGCACGTCGACGGCGAGCACCGGACATCCCGATGCGTTCATAGCCTCGACGGCTGCGGCCGCCGCGCCTGCCAGGGGGCGCGTCAGCCCGGCCCCGAACAGCGCATCCACGATGAGCTGCGCTGCCTCCAGCGACGACGCCGACAGCGGCTCGATCGCACCCGCGTAGCGCTGCGCCATGGCTGCGGCATCGCCTTTGAGCGCCGTGCGCTCGCCGAGCAGCGCCAGCGCGATCGCGTAGCCCCCCTCGCGCAGGTGGCGGGCGGCGACGAAGCCGTCGCCACCGTTGTTGCCGGGGCCGCAGAGGACGGCAATGCGACCGCCGGCGGGGACCATCAGCGCGGCCTCCTCTGCCACCGCCCGTCCGGCGTTCTCCATGAGCGCGAGGCTCGGGACGCCGGCCGCGACTGCCAGCCGGTCGGCGCGCGCCATCTGCTCGCTCGTCAGCAGCTCAAGTGAGGTCATGCGGGCCCCCGTAGTCCGGTCCGTTCTCCCGCAATTTCACGCCGCCGCGGAATTGGGCAGTGGCACATTCCATGCGCCCGTGTTTTATGCAGTATGCGTGAAATTTGTGCATCGGTAGCCATGTCGGAACGGCAAGGGAGCGCGGGGCACCCCCGCAACACTTTGGATTCACGGTTGATTATTTGGCGGCAGCAGTTGGCATGGGCCATGCTAACCCATTGCCCGTCCGGACAATCCGCCCTTGCAGAACGACAGAAACTTGGAGGGACCCAGGGGTCATGAAGAAGATCGAGGCCATCATCAAGCCATTCAAGCTCGACGAGGTAAAGGAAGCCCTGCAGGAAATTGGTTTGCAAGGCATCACCGTCATCGAGGCGAAGGGCTTCGGCCGCCAGAAGGGTCACACCGAGCTCTATCGGGGTGCCGAGTACGTCGTCGATTTCCTGCCCAAGGTGAAGATCGAGGTCGTGCTCGCAGACGAGATGCTCGAGAAGGCCGTCCAAGCCATCCAGAAGGCGGCCAAGACCGGCCGCATCGGCGACGGCAAGATTTTCATTTCCGCAATTGACAACGCCATCCGTATTCGCACTGGCGAAACGGGCGCGAGCGCCATCTGAACGGCGCCGACTAGCTTTGAACCGATTTCCGGGATACAGGCATGCCGCGGTCTGCAGGCAGCCCGATGCGGGACAGGTAACAGGGGAGTCTCATGAAGAACGCAAGCGATGTCCTCAAGATGATCAAGGACAAGGACGTCAAGTTCGTGGACTTCAGGTTCACGGACACCAAAGGAAAGATGCAGCACGTGACGGCGCAGCAGAGCTGCGTCGACGAAGGCGTGTTCACCGACGGCTACGCTTTCGACGGTTCCTCCATCGCCGGTTGGAAGGGGATTGAATCCTCCGACATGCTGCTGATGCCGGACCCGGTGACTGCGCACCTCGACCCCTTCTTCGCGCAGTCCACCGTCGCGCTCTTCTGCGACGTGCTCGAGCCGACCACCGGTCAGTACTACGAGCGCGATCCGCGCGGCATCGCCAAGAAGGCCGAAGCCTACATGAAGTCGACGGGCGTCGGCGACAAGGTGTTCTTCGGCCCCGAGGCCGAGTTCTTCATCTTCGACGACGTGCGCTTCAACATCGATCCCACCAACTGCGGCTTCAAGGTCGACTCGGCCGAGTTCCCGTCCAACAGCGGCACCGAGTACGAGATGGGCAATCTCGGCCACCGTCCGCGCACCAAGGGCGGCTACTTCCCGGTGCCACCCGTCGATAGCTGCCAGGACATCCGCTCCGAGATGCTCTCGGTCATGACCGAGATGGGCGTCGAGGTCGAGAAGCACCACCACGAGGTCGCCTCCGCCCAGCACGAGCTCGGCATCAAGTTCGCGCCGATGGTGACGATCGCCGACCACATGCAGATCTACAAGTACGTCGTGCACATGGTCTCGCAGGCCTACGGCAAGACCGCCTGCTTCATGCCCAAGCCGATCTACGGCGACAACGGCTCGGGCATGCACGTGCACCAGTCGATCTGGAACGGCTCTACGCCCGTTTTCGCGGGCAACAAGTACGCCGACCTCTCCGACACCTGCCTCAGCTACATCGCCGGCATCCTCAAGCACGCCAAGGCCATCAACGCCTTCACCAACCCGACGACCAACTCCTACAAGCGTCTGGTTCCGGGCTACGAGGCCCCAGTGCTGCTCGCCTACTCCGCGCGCAACCGCTCCGCCTCGTGCCGCATCCCGCACGCGACCAACCCCAAGGCCAAGCGCGTCGAGGTGCGTTTCCCCGATCCGGCGGCGAACCCGTATCTGGGCTTCGCGGCCATGCTGATGGCGGGCCTCGACGGCATCACCAACAAGCTGAGCCCCGGCAACGCCATCGACAAGAACCTCTACGACCTGCCACCGGCCGAGCTCGAGAAGATCCCGACCGTGTGCGGCTCCTTGCGCGAGGCGCTCGACAGCCTCGACAAGGATCGCGCCTTCCTCAAGATGGGCGGTGTGATGACCGACGACATGATCGACGCCTACATCGAGCTGCGCATGGCCGAGAACATGCGCTACGAGATGGCGCCGCATCCGATCGAGTACGACATGTACTACTCGGTCTAAGGGCGCGGACTCTGCTCGCGTCAACACGTTCGCGGCCCGGGAGCGATCCCGGGCCGCATGCATTTTCGAAAAGTAGATTTCAGAAGTAGACGAGCACGGCGAGGAACAGCGCACCCCAGGCGAAGAGGCGCAGCTTGCGCCGGTGCGCGCCGACCCACTCTGCCGCCCGGCGCGGCAACTCCGACCAGCGGATCTGGCCGAGGACCACGATCACGATGCCGAGGCCGAGGCCGGTCACCACCGAGACGTAGTCGAGATAGACGCCGGAGAGCGGAAGCCGGATGGGCCCATTGGTGTCGGAAGCGCTCACCACGATCACGGCGGCGAGCATGAGCCCCAGCGCCAGCATCGAGAAGAAGCCGAATACAGCTCGCATCAAACGACCCCTGAAGCGTCCCCCAAAATGCGTCGTGGTGAGCACGCCCACGGGCTCGAACCTAGCCTTGGCCCTTCAACAATCCGTTAACCATGCGAAGGCGGTGCGCATGCCGTTATGTCGAGCGCGCAGGCGGTCATGTCGCGCGCGCAGAGGGTCATGTCGGGCGTGCAAACCGTTATGCACCCCTGCCGATTGACACCCGCACCGAGCGGGCGCAACCTTAAAAAATGCTGCCTCCGGGCCAGATCGAGCCGCGCTAGCGCGGCCCCGCTGGGCTGAGCGGCCGCGGCAAATCCGACATCCTCAAATTGAGGCGGTGCTGCGTGCCAGACCGGCCACAGCAGCCTGTGCAAACGCCCGAATGCGGGCAGGCTTTCAGCGAAAGCCATCAAACCAGGCCTGGACGGCACAGCCGTTCCGGGCCTTTTCGTGCGCGGCGCCCCGGTTGGCGCCGGCGCCGACGGCTGCAGGAATTGATGGAAAATTCACCATGAGCGTGGCACCGTCTCAGCTTGGGAAGGGTATTTTCCCCTTCTTTCAACGGTGTGCGCTTGTCGCTTCAGAGTGGCCCGCAGTCTCCTCCGCCTAGGGTCTACAGTGAAATGCGCAAATCCGTTCAGGCTTCCCGACTAGCGGGAAGTCGTGATCCGGGAGCCGCGCCATGCGCGACGCATCGAAGGCCGACACAGCCGCTTCCACCTCCGGTCTGTTGAAGATCATGGACGACATCGCGGGCCTGCGCGCCGCGCCCCTGCCGTCGATCGCCCCCGGCGGCTACCGCGTGCTGAGCGTACGCAGCGACCGCCCGCGGCCCTCGCGCGCCGCCGCGATCGCACCTCGGGCGGGGGGCAACCCGATGCGCATGCGCGGGTTTCTCACGGCGCTGTTTGCGGGCGGGCTCGGCCTCGCCGTTCTCGCCGGCCCGGCGACCTGTCCCGCCTGCGAGCCGGCTAGAACGGACGCCGAGCTCGACGCCCAGCGCATCCAGTCGCGGCTGAGCTACACGCCGGGTGCCGTCGACGTCGCCGCGCGCGCAACACCGCCGCTCGAGCAAACCGAGGCTGCCGTGCAAGCGCAGCGCGCCGAGCCGCCGCCGCTGTCCGAGGTTGCGCTGGCCGAGCCTGAGGGCACCGCCTCCCCGATCTCGACCTATGCGCTCAAGCCCGCGCCCGACCATGTGCCCGATGAGGCGCCCGACACTGTGCGGGCCACGACCCCGACGCCCAGCGAGCCGGTGGCCGCCGCCGAGCCCGAGACCGGCGCCGCGAAGGTGCCCGAGACGGTCGAGGAGCTACCCCAGAAGACGCCGCCCGAGACCGAGGTCGCCGCGGCGACGGTGGACAGCGAGCCCGCAGCGCCGCTGCCGCCCGTCGGCGCGACGACGGTTCCGCTCAAGGACATCACCGCCGAGGACAGCTACGACCCGGCGCCTGCCGCGCGCACGCCGGACAGGCACGTGAAGCAGCATGCCGCCAGGGTGAGAAGGGGCGCGCCGCGCAACGCCGCGCCGAGGCTCTATTCGCCCAACAAATACGCCCAGGTTCCGGGGTGGGCGGCGAAGATGTACGAGACGCCCTGGCAGAACAAGGCGTTCTCCTTCCAGTAACCCCCCGAGCAGCGGTCCCGCCCTCAGCGCGACACATCGCGTGCGCACTCTTTTCGCATGCGCGCGGCGCTCATTTTTGCCGCCGCCATCGGCATGCTCGGCACGGCGCCTGTCGCCGCGGCCCCGGCCTACGCATGGCGCTCGCCGGCCGACACCCCCCCCTATGGCACGCTCGCGGAGCGCATCGCGCCGCCGCCAGGCTTCGCGCGCGTCGCCGCCGCGCCCGAAAGCTGGGCCGCCTGGCTGCGCGGCCTGCCGCTGAAGCCGCCCGGCGCGCCCGTGCTCACCTACACGGGCGTGCCCAAGTGGCGGCAGGACGTCCACGTCGCCGTCATCGACATCGACGTCGGCAGCAGAGACCTGCAGCAATGCGCCGACGCGATCATGCGTCTGCGCGGGGAGTGGCTGTTCGCCGCCGGCCGCCCGGTCGCCTTCAACGACACCGATGGCAAGCGACGCACATTCTCGGCGCGCGACAAGTCCGATCACGCCGCGTTCCGCAAATACATGGATCTCGTGTTCGCCTACGCCGGCACCTACTCGCTGGAGCACGAGCTGAAGCCCGTGCCGCTGAGCGGCATGGAGATCGGCGACGTGTTCGTGAAGGGCGGCTTCCCGGGGCACGCGGTGCTCGTCGCCGACATGGTCGAGAACGCGCGGACGGGAGAGAGGCGCTTCCTGCTGATCCAGAGCTACATGCCGGCGCAGGAGATGCACGTGCTCAAGAACCCAGCCGCGCCCGACGGCTCGCCGTGGTATCCGGCGGCGTTCGCCGGCGACCTCCTCACGCCCGAATGGACCTTCCAGCCGGGCGCGCTGCACCGCTGGCCGTGAGCCGCGACGGCGTCTCGCTAGGCGCGCACCGCCAGGATCATCATGAACACGGACGCCAGCACGAAGGTGCCGAGCCCGGCCGCGGCTTTGATGCTGGAGTGCGGGTCCGCGTGCGTCATCATCTGCATCAGCGCCTCGCCGAGGCCCGTGAGCCCGACAAGGACGATGATGAAGCCGATCAATATGCCGAATGGTCCGCGCATTGGTTGTCTCCGCTCACGTTCCGATGATCACTGCACGCCTTGACTGCCGTCATTGCCCCGGTGCCGATGGCTCGCCCTGCTTGTCGAAGTCCTTGAGGTAGCGCTCGATGGAATGCGGGTTGTCCGGCAGCGTCAGCGTATAGCCGATGACGCCGACGAAACCCACTACCGCCAGCAGCATTATCGCGATCGCGCGCTGCACGACCGAGCGGCGCTTTGTCGCCCAGGCCCACGCCGGCCGGATCAGCCCTACGACGAGGTAGAGCAGCGCCAGCGCTGAGGCGAGGGCGAGCGCCGTTTCGGCACCTGCAATGAGCCGGTCGGCCAATGACGTTTCCCCCGAGCGGCTCGGCGCCGCTTCTGTTCTTGCTCTTCGCGCAGGCGGTCTCGCCCGGGGCGGAACCGGCGCCTAATCCCCTTCACCACGCAACGCCACGGCCCGTCAAGGGCTTAGCCGAGGGATCGCCGTTACGGCTGCTGGGTTGTGGCCTGGCTGCCCGGGCTGGGCACGGCCGCTCCATCGGGAGCGCCGTCGAGCGGGCGCACGGCGATGTAGAAGGCCGTGGAGGCGACGAGCAGCCCGACCACCGAGACGACCGCAATGGTCCGGCGCGAGCCGGCGCCGACCCATGCCGGCTTCATCAGCCCCACGACCAGATAGAGGACGATCAGGATGAAGATCGCCTGGAACGACCAGGACGAGTAGTCGAGAAGCGTGTCGGACAACATTGGCTTTGAGCCTCGAGGTGGCAGCCGAGCCGCGATCTTGACGAGCGAGGCTTAACGGCGGGGAAATTCGCGCGCCTGCGTTCGATCGATCGGCGGGAGAATTCGCTAGCCGCGCGCCCCGGCAAGAGCCGGCGGCAGCGCCGCGGCGAAAACGGCGAGGTCCTCGTCGCGCCCGCAGCTCACGCGGATGCAGCGATTGAGGGGGGCGACGCTCGGCATGCGCACAAACACGTCACGCGCGACGAGCCCGTCGAGGACGCGCTTGGCGAAGGCGCCGTCGCTGCCGCAATCGATGGTGACGAAGTTGGCGCCCGACGGCAGCGGCACGAGGCCGTTGTCGGCGGCGACGCTTGCGATGCGCGCGCGCGCGCAGGCGATCCGGCCCACCACGTCGGCGAGATAGGCCTGGTCCTCGATGGCGGCGAGCGCGCCGATCTGGCCCACGCGATTGATGCCGTAATGGTTGCGGATCTTCTCGAACTGGCGGATCAGCGCCGCCTCGCCGAGGGCATAGCCGATGCGCGCGCCGGCAAGCCCGTAGGCCTTGGAGAAGGTGCGCATGCGCAGCACCTGAGGGTTCGCCGGGTCGACAGGGAGCACCTCTGCGGGCGCGGCCGTATCGCAATAGGCTTCGTCGAGACACAACAGCAGCCCGTCGGGCAAGCGTGCGATGAGCCGCTCGAGATCCGCGGCCGGCACCACCGAGCCCATGGGGTTGTCGGGCGTGGCGACGTAGAGGATGCGCGCGTCCTCGCGGACCGCGGCGGCGAGCAACGCCTCGAGATCCTGGCGGTCGTCGCGATAGGGCACGCGCACCAGATGTCCGCCGCCGCCCGCGACGTGGAAGTTGAAGGTCGGATAGGTGCCGTCCGAGGTGACGACGGCGGAACCGGGCTCGGCCGCGAGCTTCACCGTCAGGCCCAACAGCCCGTCGATGCCCTCGCCGATCACGACGTTGTCGATGCCGACGCCGTGGGCGCGCGCGATCGCGGTGCGCAGCTCGTAGCTTTCCGGGTCGGCGTACATCCAGTTGCCCGCGGCCGCCGCCTGCATCGCGGCGATGGCCTTGGGCGAGGGCCCGAACACGCTCTCGTTGGCGCCGAGCCGCGCCGCGAAGGGGTGGCCGCGCGCGCGCTCCTGCGCCTCGGGTCCGACGAACGGCACGAAGGCAGGCAGATGTTCGATTAGCGGGTTGAGGCGCGGGCGCGGCATCGGGTTTCCGGCGATCCTACAGGAGCCCGAGGTCGGCCAGCTCACGCCGCATCTTCGGCGGCAGCCCGGTCAGCTTCCTGCTCCCGCGGCCGAGATCGGGCGGCGCGTCGGCCGGATCGAAGTAGCGCCAGCCTTGGAAGGCGCGGCGCGACAACGGGCGCACCGGCACCAGCGCCGGCTCGAGCACGATGAGGCAGCAGGGCGAGCCGTCCTCCTTGTGGCCTTCGTCGAACCCGGCGATGCGCTGGCGCACCTGGATCAGGCCCTTGATCACCCAGTAGAGCGAGCCGCCGTCGATGAGCTCGGCCTGCCGCTTGGGCGTCTGGAACGTCGTGTGGAACAGCCGCGGCTTCTCGCCGGCTTTCTTCTGCTCGGCGAGCCGTCCGCGCTGCCACGCAGAGAGATCCTCGATCGAGGCGGCACCGACGCACAGCTTGATCAGATGAAGCGTCATCGCCTCACTCCTTCTCGGACGACGATCTAGGTCTCAGCATCGGCGATCGGGCCGCGCCAGCGCGAGCGCAAATGCGCGTGCGTCCACAGCGAACACCGCTCACTTGGCCTTGCAGGTGCCGGCGTACTGCGCAAACACCGGCTGGCCCATCAGCCCGAAATGGCGCGAGTGCACCGCCGGATAGGTGCCCGTCGCGGCATCCTTGTCGTAAACGGTCGTGAGATTGAGGAAGCCCTCGTTCATGACCTCGAGGAAATGATTGGCGTTGATGGCGCGCACGATCTTGAGCGTGCCCGGCTTTTCGTGGCCGTCGGTGATGAGGCGCGCCGTTTGGCCATCGAGATCGATGTCGCTGATCTCGAAGGAGAGCGGCGCCGAAGCCTCCGACTTGAAGCCGCCGCCATCGTAGCTCCACGAATTGCCGACCGAGAAGGAGCAGACGAAATGCTTGGGCTCGTCCTGAGCGCGCGCCGGCCCCGAGACCAGCCCCAAGGCCGGCCAAAGGCACGCCATCGCTGCCAGCCCGCGCGCCGTTGCAATCCGCATCCTGTTCCCCTCGATCTCGCTTACCCCCGCGTGCGGCATTGAACCTTGGCCGCCGGTCCGGCACAACCCCGCGCGAACGGCCGCTCGCCGCGGTCAAGCGTCGCGAAATGCCTTCAATCCGCCCCGATTGGGGCCTCGATAACCTCATTCGGTTGAGTGGAAAGCCATCATGGTCCGGCTCGGCGCCTGGGGTCTCATGCTGCTGACGGTCGCGCTCGCGTGGGGATGCGCCGGCGCGCCCGTCGAGGCACCGCCGTCGCTCGTGAGCGATCCGCCCCCGCTCGCCAACGATGCCGCCGCCTTCTCCGACTACCAGCTCACCGAGGACGAGAAGAAATTCGATTGCAAGAAGCTCACCGGCAAAATGCAGGTGCGCATCATGCAGATCCGCGGCTACGACACGCGCGCCAAGGCGAGCACCCTGGCGCGGACCACGCAGCAGGTCACGACGCCGATCTTCGGGGGCACCAAGGAGGGCATGGACCCCGACCGCCAGTACCGCAAGGATCGCGCGATGCTGGAAGCCTACAATCGCGAGCTCGCCTTCAAGAAGTGCAAGACCTTCGACATCGAGGCTGAGCTCAAGAAGACCGACGGCACGCCCGAGCCGATCCCCACAAAAGCAAAGCAGTAAGCGTCCACGTTATGGGGGGCGGCGGCATTCTGGTGTAATGGTCGTGCGCCGTTGCACTGGGGGTGACGTCGATGCCGCAAGCCCTGCCCGATTCGTCCGACCGGCCGAGCGACATTCCCTGGCCGCCGATCCTGATCGTCGCGGTCATCGCCGGCGCGATCGTGCTGAGCCGCGCCGCGCCGCTGGCGTGGCCTGGGCTCGACGATTCGGCGGCGCACTACATCGGTCTGGGCATGGGCGCCTTGGGCATTCTCCTGCTCGTCGCCGCGATCGTGACGCTGCGCCAAGCCGGCACCACCTTGCGCCCGCACGCAGCCGCGACCGCGCTCGTGACGACGGGGCCCTACCGGCGCTTCCGCAATCCGATCTACCTCGCCTACTGCCTCATGCTATTCGGTCTTGCCGAGATGACGAAGGACGTCTGGTTCGTCGTTGCCGCCATCGTGTTCGGCCTTCTCGTCACCTGGCTCGCGATCCTGCCCGAGGAGCGCTATCTGGAACGCCGCTTCGGCCGCGCCTATCTCGACTACAAAGCCAAGTCGCGGCGCTGGATCTAGAGAGCACGGATGGCCATCGACTATGGCGAGAGGGAGCGCGCGTTCATCGACGGCCTGACCGAGAATTCGGGCCGCGATCTGGCCGCGTGGATGGCCGCCATCTCGGCGGCCGACCTTCCCCACCGCAACGACATCATCGACTGGCTGCGCCGGCAGGGCTTCATGTTCTCCAAGGCCTCGTGGCTGGAGCGCATCCACCACAACGGCGGGCGGCCGATCTACGCCGGCAGCGTGGGGGCTGCGCGCGCGCGGGTGCAC
>Ga0209415_10014540_pt1 | contig 12851 bp, 9 predicted proteins | sample PeaSoiSIISIP2007_FD_187696 | JGI IMG/M metagenome (GOLD analysis project Ga0209415, IMG submission 187696) | Peat soil microbial communities from Weissenstadt, Germany - SII-SIP-2007 (SPAdes) (version 2) | ecosystem: Environmental > Terrestrial > Soil > Wetlands > Peat | place: Germany...
CGGTTCGCAACGCGGGCTATATGGTGACCGCGGGTGAATAGCATGATGCGCTCCTCGGCGCTCTCCTTGGCGCTCGGCTACGTCGCGTTGGGCATCACGGCCTTGGTGCTGTTTGCCGCGCCGCTGTGGTACGCCTGGCAGGTCACCATTCAGGACGGCCGCAGCGAGATTCTTCAGGCCGACGCGCAGCGACTCACCGACGTCTACCGTCGGGACGGAAGCGCAGGCCTCAAGAGCTTCATCGATACGCGTCTGCACATGCAGATCGCCGGCGACCGCATATTGTTGCTGACCGATTCGTCGCTGACGCCGCTGACGGGCAACATCTCCCACTGGCCGCGCAATCTGCCGGCGGCGCCCGGCAACTACCGGGTCGACGTGGATACGGCCGATCACGGTATCCAGTCCACGCTGGTACACGTCGCGCAGCTCGGCAATCTATATCTGCTGGTGGGTCGGGACAACAAGCTGTTTGCGCCGCTGGAGCGGCGGTTTTGGTACGGCTTGACCGCCGCCATCGCGGTGCTGTCGATCGCCGGCCTGTTGGTGGGCCTCATCACGCGCCGTGCGCTCATGTCCCGCGTGAACAGCATCCGCCGGACCATCTCGGCCATCATCCACGGCGATCTGAAGCATCGGCTGCCGAGCCATTCGAGCGACGATGAGCTCAATACGCTGACGCGCACGATCAACGGGATGCTCGATCAAATCGAATTATTGGTGCACGGCGTACGCAACGTCTCGAATTCCATTGCCCATGATTTACGCACTCCGCTCGCGGAACTGCGCTCGCGCTTGGAAGAACTCTCCTTGATACGTCCGCCGCCCGAAAAGACGTTCGGCGAAATAGACGCCGCGGTCGCGGACGTCGACCGAGTGATCCGCATTTTCGATGCCTTGCTGCGCCTCGCGGAAATCGACGCCGGGATGCGCCGTTCGGGGTTCGTGCCGCTCGACTTGGTCGATTTGGCTTCGGCCGCCGTCGAGTTCTATGCGCCGGCGGCGGAATTGAAGCGTATTCAACTCAGCTTTTACGGCGACGGGCCGTTGCCCGTATTGGGCGATCCAATCCTGCTCGCACAAGCGCTCGGCAACCTGATCGACAACGCCTTGAAGTATGCGCCCGAGAACGGAGCAATCGATGTCGCGGTAAGGCGCCGCTCGGACACGACGGCGGAAATCTCGGTCACGGACAACGGTCCCGGCATCAAGGATTCCGAAAAGGCCAAAGTGTTCGAGCGCTTCTATCGCGGCGACGCGAGCCGCGGCACTCCGGGGGTCGGCCTCGGTCTCAGTCTGGTGCACGCCGTGGCCAAGCTGCACGCCAGCGTGCTCGAGCTTTCCGATCGGGACCCCGGCCTTAGCGTCGTGCTTACGATGCCGAGCGCCCTGGCCGCGGGCACCGGCGCAGCTCAACCGGCGCCGAGTCCCGCCGCCGCAAGCGCGGCAGCGACGCCCGTCACGGCGACGCCGGCGCCGAGCAGCTGATCGGGATTGCCGCAATGGATTTCGCCAGCATCGGCGGCATTCTATATCGTTGCCGCCCGTCAGGAGCCGCAGTCCGGACAGCCTCCCAAATGGGCTCCGCCGTACATCGGCACATCGTACGGGTCCGTGGGATCAATGCTCACCATGCGCCGTTCGGGATTGCGGTCGCAGAAAAAAGTCGCCGAGGTCGATGAAAATTCGCCCAACCTCCATCCCGCGTCGAGCCATTGGAGCATGGCGAGGACGAACACCCGCTGTAAATCGGTGCCCCCCGGCAGCTCGCGCGATTCGAGCACCGTGCCATGCATGCTGCGCACGACATACCACCGCGGCTCGGCGGCGGACTCGAGTGGATCATGCGCGGCGCGTCTTCTGGCCATGGATGAACGCTACCCGCACCGCGCGATCGAGGTCCACCCAGTAGTCCGCGGCGCAGCAAGCTGTATGCGTCGCTCGACGCGCATGCCGAGCGTATGGTGCGATTAATCTGTAAGATTCGCGCCGATGCGCAAATACACTGAGTTGGCTGCCACGGCAGCGGTTATCGCAACAACCCTGCTAAGTTCCTCGAATGGCGTCGCGCAGACCCCGGAGCAACAAAAAAGTTGGGATGCGGACCGGGCGCGCGCAGCCGCCGAGGACAGGGCCGCCGCCGAACGGCTGGCGCAGGAGCGGGCGGCGCGTAAGGCCGATCCGATGGCGTGGGTTCGCACGCTGGACCCGATGGCCGCCGGAGGTTGGGAGTTTCGCGCAGTCGACAGCGACGGTTTTTGGGCGACCTTCAGCAGCAGCCATCAAGTCAAGCGGTCGGGCCAGGTGATCACCGTTTGGCTGCGGCAGGAATATGCCGAGCCTCAAACCGGCAGCGGCGGACACTACTTGAGCGTCGTCGACAAATCTCAATACGATTGCAAAAAGGAACAGACGCGCAATCTGTTGATTATCTACTACCCCACCAACAATATTCGAGGCGACGCGCAGACCGAGGAAGCAGACCCCAAATTGACTCCCTGGAATCCGATTGTCCCCGGCACGCAGCAAGAATCGATTTTTCTTTGGGCATGCGCCCTGGCTCATGCGCGCGGCGGCGGCGCCAATTGAATCGTTCCGGCCAGCAGCCGTGAGCGGTCCGCGCACGGCCCCACCAGTATCTCCACCTCGCCGGGTTCGAACACCGGCTGCAGATCGAGACCTAGAAACTTGAGCTCCTGAGCGGCCAGAAACATCGTCACGGTGCCCGATTGACCGGGATCGAGGTGAATCCTGCCGAAGCCTTTGAGCTCGAGCAGCGGCCGCGCCACGCTCGCGAGCTTGTCGCGCGCGAAGAGAAACACCGTCTCTTCGGCGCCCCGCGCACCGCCGTTCGCGACATCCACTCGAATCTCCACCGTGTCGTGTTCCGTCACGCTCTCCGGGGTCACCCGCAAGTTCGACAGCGTGCATTCTCCGTAGGTGAGCCCGTGACCGAACGGAAACAGCGGCGCATCCGATGCATCGAGATACTTGCTGGTGAATCGATCCTTCGGATCGGCCGGACGTCCGCTCGGGCGCTGGCCGTAAAATAGCGGCACCTGTCCGATCGCGCGCGGCCAGCTCACCGGCGTGCGCCCGCTCGGGCCGATCCGGCCCATGATGAGATCCCCAATGGCATTGCCCGCCTCGCTCCCCGGGAACCAGGCCGCGAGAACGGCGTCGGCTTGTTCGATGAGCCACGGCACAACCAGCGCACGTCCCGAGAACAAGATGACGATCACCGGTTTGCGCAGCACCCTGGCGCGCTCGAGCACGGCTTCGGCCAAGGGGCGTTGACGCCCGGGAAGGCCCAGATGCGCGCGACTGGCGGCCTCACCGCTCATGGCCGCGGATTCGCCCACGCACAGGAGAATCGCATCGGAGTGCGCGCACAGCTCGAGCGCACTCGCGATGCCCGACACGCTCTCGGCGTCGATCTCGACTCCCGGCTGATGCAGCACCCGCGATTCCCCGAGCATGCCGCGCAGCCCCGCGAGCACGCTGACCGGCTCCTCGGAACCGGCGGCGGCCCACCACGGCCCGCGCATTTCGGCGGATGCATCCGCCAGCGGGCCGATCACGGCCAAACGCCGCACGCTGTCCGGCAGCGGCAGTACAGCCCCGTCATTCTTCAGCATCACGATCGCGCGTGCGCCGGCTGCGCGCGCCAGGCGCCGCCGCGCCGCGATGACTGGTGCGCTTTCCGGCGTCTTCCCGCGACGGTAGGGATCCTCGAACAGGCCGAGGCGCACCTTCAAGCTCAACACCCGGCGCACCGAGGCCTCGATATCCGCCATGGTCACCCACCTGCGCTCCAGCGCGATCGGCAGGCCGCGGCGGTAGGCATCGGCCATCATGTCGATGTCCACGCCCGCGTTGAGCGCGAGCGCGGCCGCCTGCGCCAGATCGGCGGCGATTCCGTGGCGAATCAATTCCCCGACGGCGTTGAAGTCGCTCACGATGACGCCGTCGAAGTTAAGCCGCCGGCGCAGCCAACCCGTGAGCAGCGCGCCGTTGGCAGTCATGGGTATTCCGGCCAGATCCGTGAAGGCCGGCATGACGGCGGCCACGCCCGCCGCCACCGCCGCCGCGAATGGCGGCATATGCACCTCGTGCAAGGTGCGCTCGGAGATGTCCACCGAGGCGTAGTCGCGCCCCGCGGTCACGGCGCCATAGGCGCAATAATGCTTCGCAACCGCCGCCAAGGCATCCGGCGCGGCGAGATCGGCGCCTTGGAAGCCGCGCACCTTGGCCTCGGCGATGCGAGCTGCGAGCCAAGGGTCCTCGCCGGGCCCCTCGGCGCCGCGCCCCCAGCGCGCATCGCGCGACACATCCAGCATCGGCGCAAATGTCATGGCCAATCCGTCGGCGGCCGCTTCCACGGCGGCCTCTCGCGCCGTCAGCGACCACAGCCGCGGATCGAACGTTGCCGCTTCACCCAGCGGTATCGGAAACAGCGTGCGGTGCCCGTGCACCACATCGAGCCCGATGAGCAGAGGAATCCCCAGGCGCGATTCCTCGACCGCCAGGCGCTGCAATTCCCTCACCCGGTCCGCGCCGAAAATATTGAGCAGATTGCCGATGGTGCCGGCTTTGATCGCTTCGGTTGAATCGCCCGCGGCGAACGGTCCGGTGACTGCATAGTCCGCCGCCGTCATGGTGAGCTGGCCCAGCTTCTCGGCCAGCGACATTTTGCCGATCAGTCGCTCGATCCGATTCATGGATCGAGCCGCCGTTCTCTATCCAGCGACGGAAACGTGGTCGATAATGGCGTCATTGTCTGATTCCTAAAGAAGCCCACGCATGATCATAGATCGGCCGGACCCTGCAGTCAGTTACCCGCACGAAAACGACGGGATTACCCAATCGGGGCTGGTACCCCAAGTGACCATGATGAGCCGTGCATTATGGGCCGCGCCGGTGCGCAACACGGTGCTGGTGCTCGCATTCGCGATATTCATCGTCATCGCGGCCACCGCCTACGGGCAAATCCGCCTCAACAGCTGGAATCGACCGTTCTACGATGCGCTGGCGCATCGGAACTTTACCGAGTTCATGTATCAGCTGGGCGTTTTCGGCGTGATCGCCGGCGCCCTGCTCGTGCTGAATGTGGTCCAGCGCTGGCTCGGCGAAACACTGAAGCTCAAGCTGCGCCAAGGGCTCATGCACGACCTGGTGCAGAATTGGCTGCTGCCGGGGCGGGCGTTTCGATTGGCCAACGCCGGCGCCATCGGCGTGAATCCCGATCAGCGCATGCATGAAGATGCTCGCCATCTGACCGAACTGTCGACCGATCTCGGTGTGGGTTTGTTGCAGGCCTCGATTCTGTTGATCACCTTCGTCGATATCCTATGGGCGCTGTCGACCGACTTCGGATTTCACATTGCCGGCCGGCGAATTGAGATTCCCGGCTACATGGTGTGGGCGGCGGTTGTGTACGCCGGATCCGCCTCGCTATTAAGTTATTGGGTTGGGAGCAATCTGATCGACCGCAATGCGGAGCGCTACGCGCGCGAGGCGGACCTGCGCTTTTCGCTGGTGCGGGTGAACGAGCACATCGACGCGATTTCGCTCGCCGGCGGCGAGGCGGACGAGGCGCGGCGCATCGAGATCGATCTCGCCGCCGTGCTCGAGGCCATGCGCCGCCTGGTCACGGGGATCACCAATCTGACCTGGGTCACCGCCGGTTACGGTTGGTTCACGCTGGTGGCGCCGATCATCGCGGCGGCACCGCTCTATTTCGCCGGCAACTTGTCCTTCGGCGGCCTCATGATGGCCTCCGGCGCCTTCATGCAAGTGCAATCCTCGCTGCGCTGGTTCGTCGACAATTTCAGCGCCATTGCGGATTGGCGCGCGACGCTGCTTCGGGTCGCGAGTTTCCGCGGCGCGGCGATCGCCACCGACGTGCTGCACGACGTCGAAAGCCGCATCACCTTCACCGAAGGCGAGCCCGGCAAAATCGTCATCGACCAGCTCGTGATCGCCTCTCACGGCGGCTGCGCCCGGCTGCAGGAGCCGCATGTCGAGGTGAACGCCGGCGAGCACGTCTTGATCGTCGGCGATCACGGCTCCGGAAAGACCCTGCTGTTCCGGGCGCTCGCGGGGCTCTGGCCGTGGGGCTCGGGGCGGGTCGCACGGCCGGATGGTGAAATCATGCTCTTCGTTCCGCGCACGAGCTATCTGCCTCCCGGCACGTTGCGCGAAGTCCTCGCCTACCCATCGACCGTCGCGAGCTTCGACGCCGGCGCATTCGCCCATGTCCTCGGGCAGGTGGGTCTCAACCGTCTGGTGCCCCTGCTCGATCAGACCCGGCGCTGGGACCGCGAATTGAGCGACGGCGAACAGCAAACCCTGACATTCGCGCGCGCCCTGCTGCATGCGCCCCCATGGCTGATCATCGATGAGGCCATGGACACCCTCGACGACGACACGCTTAGGCGCATCACCGAGGCATTCGACAAGGATCTCCCGGGCACCGGCATCATCCATATCGGCCGCCCCGCGGCTCAAGGCCATCTATTCAGGCGCGTGCTGCATCTCGTCAAAGATACCGAGGCGCACCGGCTCGCCGCACCGAATATTATCGGCGCGCGGACCGCCCTGCCTTCGAAGCGCTGAATACGGATAAAAACATGCCAAAAGCCGCTCGACGCAGCCGCGCCAAACCGGCGAAAAGGAACCGGGAGACCCTGGATCGCCTCAAACCCTCGGTTCTAGCGGCTTTGCCGGACAAGGAATTGCTCGAGGCGGTGCAACGCCGGACGTTTCGCTATTTTTGGGAAGGCGCGCATCCGGCCAGCGGGCTTGCCCGCGATCGCCTCAAGACCACCGGGACACCGAGCGACGATCTGGTCGCCATCGGCGGTTCGGGCTTCGGGGTCATGGCGCTCCTGGTCGCCGTGGAACGCGGTTGGGTCGCGCGCGATGCGGCCGCGGAGTGCCTGGAGCGCATGCTGCAGGTCCTCAGCCGCGCCACCTGCTATCACGGAGCGTTCCCGCACTTCATGCACGGCGGCAGCGGCGCCACCATCCCCTTCACCCGCAAGGACGACGGCGGCGATCTGGTCGAGACGTCGATGCTGATCATGGGACTGCTGTGCGCCCGCCAATACTTTCGCCGCCGGACACCCCAAGACGCGAAGCTTAGGAACCTGATCAACGGTTTGTGGCACGACGTGGAATGGGATTGGTATACGCGCGATGGGCGCAATGCGCTTCATTGGCATTGGAGCCCTAACAACGGCTGGGCGCTCGATCTCGAGATTCGCGGATGGAACGAATGCCTCGTCACGTATCTGTTGGCGGTGTCGGCTCCCCGCTACGCCATCCCGCCGCTCGCCTATCATCAAGGCTTCGCCGCCGGGCGCGACTACGCCAATGGCAGATTGTATTACGGCATCCCGCTGCCCTTGGGCCCTCCCTATGGCGGGCCATTGTACTTTGCGCATTATTCCTTTTCCGGCATCGACCCGCGCGGCCTGAAGGACCGGTATGCCGACTATTGGATCCAAAATCTGCACCATGTGCGCATCAACCGCGCACACTGCGCGATAAACCCGCGCCGCCACAAAGGCTACAGCGCGTCCTGTTGGGGGCTCACCTCGAGCGATGACATGAACGGCTACGCCGAACATTCGCCCGTCAACGACAACGGCACCATTTCGCCCACCGCGGCAGTATCGAGCGTGCCCTACGCGCCACCCGACTCGATCCAAGCCATACGCCATCTTCTCGGCGTGCATGGGGAGAAGGTGTGGGGCCGATACGGGTTCGTCGACGCATTCTGCGAGGCCAAGAACTGGTACGCGGACGCCTTTCTTGCGGTCGATCAGGGGCCCATGGTGGTGATGATCGAAAATTACCGCAGCGGGCTCTTGTGGAAGCTGTTCATGGGCGCTCCCGAGGTGCAGGCCGGCTTGCGCGCCCTCGCCTTCGAAAGCCCTCACCTTGGCGGCGGCACCGCCGGCTGATGCAGCCGCTCGATCGCTGGATAGAGCGCCAATACCGCCACAGCGCGGCGGGAATGCTGCGCAGCGTCTCGCCGGCCGGCATCGTCAAGATGCGCCCGGGATTCGGCCAGCGCATCCGACCGCGCGAAGGCTCGATCGTCGCCTCGCCGGTGCCGGGGTCGTACGATCCGGAGCCGGACTATTTTTTTCATTGGTATCGGGATTCGGCGCTCGTGGTCGACGCGCTGCGGCTCCTGTCCGAAGATAAGAACGCCGGCATCGATGCCACCTCGTTGTTTGCCGATTTCGTCCATTTCAGCCTCGAACTCAACGCTCTCGACGGGCGTGCGATAACCATCACCGATTGGCGCAGTCGAGTCGCCGAGAATTTCGTGCAATACCTGCGCACCGATTCGGAATTGGAGTCGATTCACGGCGACGCGGTCGCGGCCGAGACCCGGGTGAATCCCGACGGCACGCTGGATGTGTCGCGCTGGCCGCGGCCGCAGTACGACGGCCCGGCATTGCGGGCGCTAAGGATCCCGCGAGGCTATTCGATCGCGGCGACGCGTTCCTCAACACCGTGCGCGCGTTTACTCCGCCGAGCGGCGATCTGTCCGAGCAGTTCGATCAAAGTACCGGCGAACAGCGTTCGGCGCCGCATCTTGCCTGGAGTTATGCGGCCTTCATCTCGTGCATCGCCGCGCGCGAAGCGGCGACGCAGCATTTGTAGCGCTCAAATCCGCTGCGGCGCGAGCCGCCAAGCGCTCGCGGGACACAATTTGAAGCTGTGACCCATCTATCAAAAGGTATTTCCATAGAGTTGAACGCGATCACGTTCTAATCCGGTGAGTTGTATTTAACTTATCCCGAGCATCGCCAACGTGCCGGCTAGTGCCCAGTTCAAATTCTCCAACGGAGGTTCGACGATGGGACCATCACAGCTTAGAGCAGAATCCAGTCCCGCGGATTTTCTGGATTCTCTGACTACATTCGGCAAAGAGCATCGAGCGCAGCGCTGGGAGGGTACTCTCGGGGATTTCTTGACGTTCATTTTGCCGAACCGCCCCGCGGCCTTGGTTCGCACCAGCCATGAATATATATGGGACATGCTGCTCTGGCACGGTCGCCAAGCGCAGGGAGACGACACCCAAAAGGCGCGCGAGCTCTTCAAGCGCGAGCTGTTCGGCGTGGACGAACCCCTCGGACGAGTCGTCGATTATTTCAAAGCCGCGGCCGCCGGTTCCGACGTGGGACGGCGGCTCCTGCTGCTGCTCGGCCCGCCGTCAGGGGGCAAATCGACGCTCGCCATTCTGCTGAAGCGCGGACTGGAGGAATACAGCCGCACCGACGAGGGTGCCCTATACGCGATCAAGGGTTCGCCGCTGCGTGAATCGCCGTTGAATCTCATTCCCACGAGCTTGCGGGCGGGATTTCGCGAGACGTACGGCGTCGACATATCGGGTGAGCTCAGCCCGTGGGCTCGCGATTATCTGGATCGCGAGTGCGAAGGCGATTATCTGCGCGTACCCGTCGAGCGCATATTCCTGTCGGAAGCCGCCCGTTGCGGCATCGGCACCTACGCACCCCACGATCCCTCGACCGCCGATATCGCCGATCTGGTCGGATCCGTGGATCTATCCAAGGTCGCACGCGTGGGAGATGAGGGCGATCCGCGCGCCTGGTCCTGGTCCGGCGCGGTGTACGCAGCGAGTCGCGGCGTGCTCGAAATGATCGAGATCCTTAAGGTGAAGCGCGAATTTCTCTATCTGTTGCTGACCCTGACCCAGGAAAAGAACGTGAAGGTGGCGCGCTTTCCGCTGATCTATTTGGACGAGACCATCCTGGCGCACACGAATCTCGCGGAATTCAACCGATTCCTTCAAGAGAAGGAGAACGAAGCGCTGCTCGATCGCATGGTGATCATCAAAGTGCCCTATGCGCTGTCGTATCGCGACGAGGCGAGAATCTACAAGAAACTGATCTACGGAGCGCCCGCGTTTCGCGACATTCATCTCGATCCGCACGTGCTCGATCTGGCGGCGGTGTTCGCGATCCTCACCCGCCATACCAAACCGGAGCGCGAAGGGCTCGACTTGCCGAAGAAGGTGCGGCTCTTTGCCGGCGAGGCGGTCGAAGGGTTCTCGGAGACCGAGGCGGTGCGCCTGCGAGCCGAATCGCCGGATGAGGGCCTCGCCGGAGTCAGCCCGCGGTTCGTGATCAACGCGCTGTCCACGGCGATAACCCGGGGCAATTCGCGCAGCCTCACCAGCATGGAACTGCTGCTCGCGGTGAAGGACGCCATCGAAAGCGACGCGCGCATGGATGCCAAGCAGAAGAAGCTGTGGTTCGATCATCTGGTGACCGCGCGCAAGGAATTCTACAACCGCTGGGTCAAGGAAGACGTGCATCGCGCGCTGTTTGCCTCCTTTCAAGACGAGGCGCAGCAGCTGCTCGAGAAATATTTGGATGAAATAGAAGCCTCGCTCGATCAACGCAAGGTCACCGATCCGATGACCGGCGAAAATCGGGCGCCGGACGAGCGGTTCATGCGATCGGTCGAGGAAAAGATCCACGTGTCGGATTCCGGCAAGCAGTCTTTCCGGCAGGAGGTCATTCGCAAGGCCATGGTCGCCTTCAAGGCGGGCGAAAAATTCCGCCTCGCGAGCCATGCGCGGATAAGCGAGGCCATCGAACAATATCTCTTCGAGGAGCGTCGCGACGTCCTGCGTTTGGTGACTTCCACGGCGCGGCCCGACGATGAGGCGCGTCAGAAAATATCGGTGGTGCAGGAGCGCCTCGTCAAGGAATACGGATATGACGAACACAGCGCGCAGGAAGCGCTGAACTACGTGACCACGCTCCTGTCGCAAGAGTAGCGGCCACATGACAACCATCGCCCGGACGGAGTCTCGATGAGCTACGACCCGACGATCAAGCAGTCACAGACCCTGAGCGGCTGGTATGAGCTGTTCTCGCGCGGCTCGCGGGATTGGCTGCGGCACAGCGAAAAGATACGCGAAGCGGTGCGCGAGCACCTTCCGCAAATCGTCGCCGGCTCCGACATCATCAAGGACGGCTCGCGCACGGTCAGGGTCCCGGTGCGCATGCTCGAGCACTACCGCTTCAGACTGCTGGAGAACGGCGAATCACAGGGTGTCGGCCAGGGCAAGGCGAAACCGGGGGACCAGCTCGGGCCGGCCAACGCGGATAGCGTCCCGGGGAAATCCGGTCCGGGCGGCAAGGAGCGCGGCGGCACGGAACTGATGCTCGAATTTAAAGTCGACGATGTGATCGACTGGCTGTGGGAGGACATGAAGCTGCCGAATTTGCTGCCGAAAATCGGCGCAACCGAGGAATCGGAATGGAAGAAAGAGGGCTGGGACCGGCGCGGCGCGCGCTCGCGCTTGGACCGCCGGCGCTCGCTCAAGGAGTCCGTCAAGCGCCGGGCACTCGATGCCGATTCGCCCGCCTTTACCGATGACGATCTGCGCTTCCGGCAGCTCACCCGCCGCCGTCAGCCGGCGCTGCGCGCCGCCGTCTTTTTTCTCTTGGATGTCTCCGGCAGCATGTCCGAGCGCGACCGCCAATTGGCGAAGACGTTTTTCTTCTGGGTAGCGGCCGGACTTCGCCGCGAGTACAAGGCTCTCGACATCGTGTTCGTAGCGCATACCACCGAGGCCTGGGAATTCAGCGAACCGGATTTCTTCAAAGTCACCGGCAGCGGCGGTACCGTCGCGTCGGCAGGCCTCTGCAAGGTGCGCGAGATCATGCAGGCGCGCTTCGATCCGGCAGCATGCAATGTGTATTTGTTCTATGCATCGGATGGAGACAATGCAGCGGACGATCGAGCCCAAGCCCAACGGGAACTCGACGGCATCGCCAGTGCGGCACGCTACGCCGGATATGTGGAGATATGGGCGGGCGCACGCAGCACCGAGAGCGAGACCTCGCAACTGTTTCAGGCGGTTGCCGACGCCGGACTGCCCTGCAGCCGTCACTCGATCGGCGGTCCGGACGATGTTCCGGCCGCGCTGCGTCATTTCTTCGCGAGCGAATTGCAGGCGCTCGCGCCGGGCGGTGCGACGGATGCAGGTCCATGAGCAGCGATTGGCGCAGTCACGTACCGCAGCTCGAGGATCTGGCGCGCAAGCTTGGGCTCGACTGGTCGCCGGTCGTCTTCGAAGCCGTTCCCGATAGCTTCATGACCGAAATCGCGGTGTACGGCCTGCCGGTGCGCATGCCGCACTGGTCCTTCGGAGCCCGTTACATCTATCAGCTCTTGCAGCGGCACATGGGTTATTCCCGACTATTCGAGGTGGTATTCCCGGGTAATCCGGGGCATGCGTATCTCGCCGCGAGCAACGGTCTCGCCGATAACGTGCTGGTGACCGCGCACGTGCTCGGTCATGCGGATTTTTCCAAAAACAATATGTTGTTTCGCCGCTGTCAAGAGCAAGTCAACGCGCACATCATCGAGCACGCCGCCAGCCACGCGCGACAGATCGAGCGCGACATCGAGTCCCACGGCTTCAAAGCCGTGGAACAGGTGCTCGATGCGGCGCTGTCGTTGGAACAATACATTGATCTCGATCAAGCGCTGCGGCGCGAGCGCTACCCCGAATACCAGGCCGCCGCCGCGGCGATTCCCGACGACACCTTTCGCACCCGCTTTGCAATCCTGGATGCGGCAGCCCAGGGCGTTTCGCAAACCCGCAAATTACGTGCGTCGCTGCCGCCGCACCCGGAACGCGATCTGCTCTGGTTCATCGCGACCTATGCGCCCGAAATGGAGAGTTGGGAACGCGACATCTTTCTTGCGGTGCGCGAGGAATCCTTTTACTTCTATCCCGTGTTCGCCACTCAGATCATGAACGAGGGCTGGGCGTCCTATTGGCACGC
>Ga0209415_10014541_pt1 | contig 12851 bp, 7 predicted proteins | sample PeaSoiSIISIP2007_FD_187696 | JGI IMG/M metagenome (GOLD analysis project Ga0209415, IMG submission 187696) | Peat soil microbial communities from Weissenstadt, Germany - SII-SIP-2007 (SPAdes) (version 2) | ecosystem: Environmental > Terrestrial > Soil > Wetlands > Peat | place: Germany...
CCGTTCACGTTCACTTTTTCGCGATCGAGTCCCAATTCTTTTTCCACCGCCAGATACTGCGCCGCGAACGCTTCGTTCACTTCGATCAAATCGATGTAATCCAAGGTCAGCCCGGCGCGCTGCAACGCAATCTTCGTCGCCGGAACCGGACCGCTCCCCATGATCTTCGGATCGACGCCGGCAATCCCCCAATTTACGATTCGTCCGAGCGGACTCAGATTCCTTTTCTGCGCCTGCTCCAGCGACATCACCACCACCGCCGCTGCGCCATCGACGATTCCGCTGGCATTGCCCGCCGTCACCGTCCCATTCTTTCCAAACGAAGCCCGCAGCTTCGCCAACCCCTCCAGCGTTGTTTGAGGACGCCGGTGATCGTCCTCGGTCAGCATCTCTCCCGTCGCCTCGCCCTTCGCATTGCGCAGCGGAACCGGCGTGAGTTCTTCCTGCAAGCGTCCCGCTTTATACGCCTCGTCGGCCTTCTGCTGCGACCGCAGTGCGAATTCGTCCTGCGCCTGCCTTGTGATTCCCTGCTGCTCGCCATACAGCTCCGCCGTGTTCGCCATGTACAGTCCGCAATAGGTGTCGAGCAGCGCCACCATCAGCGAATCTTCCAGTTTCCCTCCCGGAGCGAGCGTGAATCCATCGCGCCCCCGAATCGAAAACGGCGCCTGCGACATCGCCTCCATCCCGCCCGCCAGCACCATCTTCGCTTCGTCGGTCTGGATCATCTGCGCCGCGCTGACAATCGCCTGCATTCCCGATCCGCACAGCCGATTTACGGTCAGCGCCGGAGTTTCAATCGGCAGTCCCGCTCGCAGCGCCACGTGCCGCGCTCCATACAGCGCGTCGCCCGAAGTCTGCTGGGCGTTGCCGAACACGGCATGATCGAACTCTTTCGCCTCGATCCCCGCCCGCTCGATCGCTGCCTTCGCGGCCACCGCGCCCAGTTCCTGCGCCGTGTAATCTTTGATTTTTCCGCAATAGCGTCCAAAGGGCGTGCGCGCCCCGCTGACAATGGCAATGTCTCCAGGTCTGAGCATGATTTGTTGAAAGTTTAGCAGGAAGGCAGTCGTTGGTCGTTCGTCGTTGGTCGTTCGCTGTTAGCGTCTCGGCGGTGAAAGTTCTACGCCACCGCTGCCGATGCGGCGAACTGCGGCGCTTGACTTACAATCTTTCCCGCGCCCTGCGTCACGGCCAGTTCCAAGGCGTGATCGGCGCGGTTGGCGACTTCGGTCACAATGTCCACCGGATCGAAATTCTGCTGCATTACCGCCTGGGCGAGCCCGGCACTGAACTGGACCGGCCGGTCGTTGTTCTTGTCCTTGTCGTTGTCCTCGTCCCTGCCTGGGAAGCGCACCTCCGCCAGCAGCCGCCGGAATTTCTCGACTGCCAGCAGCGCTTCTTTTTCGCCCGTATCGCCAAGCACGAGCGCGACCGTAGTCGCCTCGTAGCGGAACGCCAGATCGTTGGTCCGAATGTTGGCCGCGAAGAGTTGGCCGACCTGTTCCATGACGGCGGTGACTGCGTGCTCGCCATATTCCTTGATCAACGCGCTGCGCCGTCCGAACTGCATGAGCAATACCGTGACCGCCGTCCCTTGCTGCAAGCCGCGCCGGGTTTCCGCCTGCAGAAGATCCAGATATGAGGCCCGCTTCATAAGCCCCGATTTTTCGTCGGTGACGGAGAGATTCTTTACCAGCCGCCGCAGCCCGGCATTGTTGAGCGCGATCAGCACCTGGTCGCTTAGCGTCCGGATCACCAGAATCTCCGCCGCCTGCCACACACGGCCCGTATTCTGGGTCAGGATGAGGACTCCGATCTGGTCGTTGTTACTGTCATTGCCATTGCCTTCCGTCAGAGGTATTGCCAGCAACGATTCGATCTGCAACTCCTCGATCGCGCTACGTATCTCTATTAGCTCTGGGGCGTTTCGCGCATTGCCGATGGTTACCGTGCCTCGCGCCACCGCCAGATCATGTAGCGCTTCCACCAGGCTGATGAGCGCTGCCGAACTGACCGGGTCCAGGCCCTCCATGTGATAATCCTGCACGCTGGAGGGCGGGAGGCCGGGCTTACGCAAAGCCGCGATGCAGCGCGCCGTGCGCCAGTTTGCGCCGATTTCGTGCGCCGCCGCTTTCAAGACTCCTTCCGCGTTCCCCTGCTGGTACAGCTTGCGCGTGATTTCCGCCACTTTCGCCAGACTGCTGACCTCGGCCCCATCGCTGGCCGCCGGTCTAGCGGCAGGCGGCGCGGCCGGATGACTGGTCGTGGCTGCCGCCGCCGGCGCGGCTGGTGCGGCTGGTGCTGCTGACTTCACGTAGTGTGGCTCAATGCCTGCCGCGAGATACAGTTTTTGCAACTCCTGGTTGTGCTCTTCCTCACGCGGAAACAATTCCTGAATGCGCTGCAATCGTTCCATGGCCTTGGAGCGCATCCCGTACTGCACCAGGATCTCAGCTTGCAGCATCAGGTCCTGTAATGCGGCCGCTCCCAGCGTCGGTTCCGGGGCCTTAACGGTCTGCTCCTGGTCTTTTTCTTTCTTGACCGCGGTAAACCGCGAAGCAATCATATTGAAGCGCTGATCGTCGATCTTGCCGCGCAGGGAGTCGAGACGCTTCTGGTGTCCCGGCTCGTACGGATCGACTTCCGCTGCCCGGTCCAGGCACTCTCCCGCTTTCTGGTAATCGTGTTTCTTGCAGTACAGGTCAAAGAGCTGCAGCAGCGCGTGGGCATAGTCGCTTTCACGGTTCGATGCGTTGAACAGCTCCGCCAGAAATTCCAGCATCTCCGCCGAAGGACGGTGCGATGCCAGGAGTTCCTGCATGGTAGCGATAAACGATCGCCGTTCTCCATGCCGGCGTTGGAAAGCCTCCAGTTTCCTGGCCAGGGCCACCGCTTCCGCGTCCAATTCGGAATCGATCATTTTTCCGATAAGGCTTACCACCTGGTGCATGCGTGCCGGGTTGTGCTCAAAAATCTGCCAGATGAGCGGCTCGCTTTCCACGCAGCGGCCGGCCAGTAACAGCGCCTGCGCATACAAGTCGCGCAGCTCAAGCGATGCATCGGCAGCATGCACGAGCGGTTCGAGAATAAAAATCGCCGCCCCCGCCTCACCCCGCGCCAGCAGGCTCTTGCCATAGGCCATGGCGATCTTTGGATCTTCGGGATTCTCCGCGTATGCCCGTTCAAACCACGAGCCGCCGTTTCCACCCGAGGTTTCGGCGAGCTCGGCCAATTGCAGGAACGACTGTGACGCCATCACATGCTCGCCCAGTTCCGCCGACAGTTCCGCGACCCGCAAATGGTGGGCATGAGACGGGTCCAAACTCACAATCCGGCGCAAGACTAGCAACCCCTCTTCTTTTCGCCCCTGGCGCTGCAAGTCTTCCAGCGCATTCTCATACGTCCCGATGGCCAGCTTCTTGTTGGAATGTTCCAGGAGCTGCCCGAAGCGTACTTTCTGTTCCCAGGTTGGGGTGGCATAGCGGGCCAGCTTCTTGTAGGTCAGACTCGCCCGCGTGGCATCGGCCGCCGCCACCTGGCGTTCAAACAATTCCCCGAGCATTTGCACGGCCTGCGGTCCCCGATTCAGAGAGAGACACAGGTCCGCTGTCATCTGCCGCACATTGTCGTTTGCGGGATCACTTTCAAGGATTTGCACGTACTCCGCCAGGGCGTCGGCCGTTTTCCCTTTCTGCAGGAGTTTTTCTGCCTTTTCTACGCGGCGGGCTATTTCGGCACGATTGGGATTTTCCGGCATGGGCGGTCTGGCGAGAGAGAGTTCCGCCTTGATTCTAGGATTCACCCCGCGCACCAGCAACGCGGTTAGCCCGCAGGGCGATTACGAAAGTCACGCGCTCGTCTCGCTCCGAAGCAATAGACTGAAATCACAGGTTTGAACCGGAACGGCGCAAGACTGGATTTTTCTACGACCACGCCGATTTCTCTATAGTGGCTGTCTCGCAACAACCGATGGCTATAGCAGCCAGTATCGATCGCCACGGCTCCCGCATGCGCGAGTTCGCGAACCTCCGCCAAACGTGGTTCGTGGGCCTGCTCTTTGGCGCACTGATCGCCGCCCAGGTGCTGGGTTTCTTCGTGTTCGGAACGGGCCGGGCAGGCCGTGGTGTTGCCGAGTCGATCCTGGTGCTTGCCAGTTTGCTCTCCCTCGCTTGCGTTTGGATTGCCTTTCGCCGCGCGCAAGGCATTGCTGCCCTGTTCTGGTTTCTGTTTGTCCTCGTCCTAGCGGTTTTGCTGGTTCCCACAGCCCTCCAGACCTACGACACCCTGTTTGACCAAAGCATCTTGTCCGACTCGACGTGGCGCCTACTGTACTGCCTTTATGGCGCTCCGATCCTGATGATGCTCTTTCTTCCGGATTCGTATCGGCGGGCAAGGGTGAGGTCAGAGATCTTTCTCGATCTCTTTCAGGTCGCAATCGTCGTTGGCGTCATTTACTCGACCTTCTTCTTTCTTCCGGCGCGGCAGATGTTGGCCGCCGACGCGCTCCTCCGTAATCTCAGCATCAGTAACGCGCAAAGCTTATTGCTACTGATCGCAGCCCTTGTGCGCCTGCAATTCGCCCGTGTCCCCAGCACTCGCGGTCTGTTACTCCGCTTGGCGCTCTTTCTGCTGGTCTGCGCAGTTGCAACCTTTGCCGGCGACTGGATCGATTTGCACCACTATGTGTCCGCCGCGGCCTGGTTCGACCTGGGCTGGGCCATTCCCAATGTTGCCGCCGGAATCCTCGCTCTCACCTGGACTCCATCCCCCGAGACTCAGTCCACTCCCGAGCCCGCTAATTTCCTCAGCTTTCTCGGCACCAACCTGGCGTTGGTCGCAGTCCTGGTCTGCACGAATTTATTTATGGGCCGCTGGAAACAGGCCTACGGAGGAACTCTCGCAGACGTAGCCATCGCCGCATCGCTTGTCGCGTTCACCTTGCGCTTGGCTCTGACCCAGTTCCACCAGCACCAGGAAATCGCTCAGCGCAAGACAGCGCAAGACCAGCTGACTGCCTCCCACCAGGAAATCGCTCGTCTGCTCGCCGATGCCCGCCGCCAAACCGCCGAAATCACTCAAATCAGCGATCTCGGAAGCTTGCTCCAGGCCTGCACCTCGCGAGAAGAGGTGTTTCGCCTGATCCCGGAGCGCTTGCGCCGTCTGTTTCCTGGCGCCTCGGGTTGCATCGCACTGCTCAATGCCTCCAGAAACCGCGTCGGGTCTGTTGCCAAGTGGGGCATCTGTCCCGCGGACCAGATCTTCGCGCCCGGGGAGTGCTGGGCCCTGCGCCGCGGACGCATCCATGCCCAACCCGGTGGACGCTCAGACTCGCGTTGCTCGCACCTGCTTGGAGAGGGTCCTTCGGTGTGTATTCCTCTCATCGCCAATGGCGATGCCATCGGAATACTGTCCGTCCAGGACCACGATCCGCCGCATCCCGTTCCCGACCCAGATGTTGACGCCAGTGCCTTTGCTCGCCGACGCCAGCTCGCTGCCACCGTCGCCGAACACATCGCTCTCGCGGTTGCCAACCTTGGCCTCCGTGAATCTCTCCGCTTGCAGGCCGTCCGCGACCCGCTCACCGGGCTTTACAACCGCCGCTACATGCAGGAGTTCCTCGAGCGCGAACTTCACTCCGCTCGACGAAAGCATCGTCCGCTTGCCGTCATGATGCTCGATCTCGACCTCTTCAAACGCTACAACGACAACTTCGGACACTCCGCCGGTGACCAGGCCTTAGCCGCTATCGGCGAGATGCTTCTGCGTTCGGTGCGCGCCGAAGATATTGCCTGCCGCTACGGGGGCGAAGAATTCACGCTCATCCTCCCCGAATGCTCCCTCCTGCAGGCGACCGTGCGCGCGGAGGAAATCCGCAAACGCCTTACGGAATACCGCACTCAACCAGAGCGCCCGGCCTCGGACCTTACTTTCTCGATCGGCGTCGCGGCCTTCGATGAAACCACCGATCGCGTCGATCTGCTCCTCAGGTTCGCCGACGACGCTCTTTACGAGGCCAAGCGCGCAGGCCGCGACCGCGTGGTCGCCGCTCGCCCCGCATCCGCTTTACCCGAACTAAATTTCACCGATAAAAATCCGGTCAGCACCGTCTAATCCGCGACTGTATCCAGGTGGGATGGACAGCTTGCTCCGCCTCGTCACGTTTTCCCCGCCACTCGGTCCCTGCTTCTGATATACGATTACGAGCCGCAATGCCATTTCCATCCTCCAACGCATCTTCATTTAATCCAGAGTCCGGCCTCCGCCATCAGCTCACCGCCGGCCAGATGACCATGGTCGCCGTGGGCGGTTCCATCGGCACCGGACTCCTTCTCGGCACCGCTGCCGCCATCGAACTCGCCGGCCCCGCCGTCATCCTCAGCTTCGTTCTCGCCGCCTTCATCAGTTGGACGGTCGCGCTTGCCCTCGGCGAACTCGCCAGCACTCATCCCGCCGCCGGTTCCTTCGGCGTTTATGGAGACCTCTATCTCAACCACTGGGCCGGCTTTATTTCCCGCGCCGGCTACTGGCTCGCCATCGCCGTCTCTATCGGCGCCGAGATGGTCGCCTCCGCCACCTACATGCAGCTCTGGCTTCCGCGCGTGCCCGCCACTTTTTGGGTCTTCGCCTTCTCTGCCTTCCTGCTCTCCACCAACGCGCTTAGCGTCCACACCTACGCGAGCTTCGAATTCTGGTTCGCCATGATCAAGGTCGCCGTCATCACCGCTTTCGTGATGCTCGGCGCCGCCCTCCTCCTCACCGGACGCGCCGCTCCTCAATACACTACCCACGGCGGCTTCTTTCCTCTTGGCCCCGCCGCCCCGCTTCTCGCCATCACCTTCGCGATCTACACCTTTGGTGGCGTGGAATTCGTGGCCGTAGCCTCCGGAGAATCCACTTCCCCTACGGCCATCGCCCGAGCCGCGCGCATGACTTTTCTTGCCCTCACTTTTCTTTATCTCGGAGCCATCACCATTCTTGTTGGCATGATGCCCTGGAACCGCGCCGGCGTCACCGAAAGCCCTTTCGTCACCGTTTTCCGCTCCGTCAGTCTGCCCGGCGCCGCCCATTTCATGAATTTCGTGGTACTGACCGCCGCCCTCTCGGGAGCCAACGCCGCTCTCTACATTTCTTCCCGCATGCTCTTTTCGCTGGCCCGCACCGGATGGGCTCCGCACGCCCTGGGCCGGCTCAGCGCAAAAGGTACTCCAACCCTCGCCCTGCTCGTCTCTTCTTACGGAATCGTCGTCGCCCTGGTGCTCGAACGCTGGGCTCCGGCCAAGGCCTTCGAGTACATTCTCCGCGGCGCATTCTTCGGCATGATGCTCTCTTGGATCGTCTCGCTCGCCGCCCACATCAACTTCCGCCGCCGACTCAGCAATGCACAGGCCGCTGAAATTCCCGCCCGTTCCCCTCTCGGTAAATGGGGCTCCATCATCGGCCTGATCGTCGTTCTGGCATCGATCGCTAAAACCTGGTGGGACTCTCGCATCAACCTGATTGCCGGGCTGACTTTCCTTATCGCTCTGACCGTCCTCTACTTCTTCCTCCGCCCCAGAGCGATGCGGAACGACTCCCAGCCATCTCATAAATGAACCGACGCAGTAAACTGTGCGGACCCTCAGGGGCTAAAGCCCACGTCTTTATTGGCTCTGGGCGCACGACTGAACAGCTTGCGAAAAAAAGTCGTTTTCGAGCGACAGCCGTGGCCTCAGGGGCTAAAGCCGTATTCAAAACAAAACAGTTATCGCAGCGATAAACCGCTGCGCCACCCAAAATCGACAGCAAGATCGACTTTTTCCGCAAGCTGTAAAGCCGCGACCTACCCAAACCGATTGGTGAGATAGCTTCCAAGAAGGTCGAAGCTGCATTGCGGCTGCATTGGGACTCATTGCATACTGGGAGTCGTGGAAACGGAAAGCCCGGTTTTGTCCGGCCACCATGTTCGCCTCGAGCCGCTTGGCCACCGCCACGTTGCCGGCTTGGTAGCGGCGGCGGCAACTGATTCCTCGCTCTACCAGTGGAGTCCCGTCCCGCGGGGGAAGGCCGAAGCCATCCGTTACGTTGAAACCGCCCTGGCCTGGTGGGACGCGGGCAGCGCAGTGCCCTTCGCGACGATTCGTGTTGATGACGGCGTGGTCATCGGATCTACGCGATTCTTTGATTTGGAGCGATGGGCATGGCCACCGGGACACGCGCACCACGGCAGGAATGTCCCCGACGCTTGTGAGATTGGCTACACCTGGCTGACCAGTTCGGCGATCCGGACGACAGCCAACACCGAGGCCAAGCTGCTGATGCTGGAGTACGCTTTCGAAACGTGGCAGGTGCTGCGTGTTTGTTTTCATACGGACGTGCGCAACCAGCGTTCCCGCGCCGCGCTGGAACGCATCGGCGGGAAGATCGAAGGGATCCTCCGCGCTCACCGGATGGCCGCTGACTTCATCCCCCGCGACTCGGTGCGCTATTCGATCGTGGCTGCGGAGTGGCCGGATGTGAAGCAACGGCTGACGTGGTTCCTAGATCAGAAGTAAGTTCTCAGTTCCCGGTTCTCAGTAAAAGCGAACCCGGCTCTCCACGAAGAACTAGAACTGAGAACTTCTTTCTCACTGCGGTCGGATGGCGATCAAGTTAGGAAGGCAAAGGGAAGCTGAGCCACCCTGGCTGCTACACATGTTCGGGTTGTTATCGTTGTTGATGTTGACATACGGGACCTGCTGGAAGTCGCCTTGTCCGACATTGGGCGGTGTGTTGCAAGATAGGACGCCACAAGTGTTGACGATGTGCACGGAGCCGGCAGCGCAAGGCTGACTCGGATCGTTATTCGGGTATGCGTCGCAGGCGGCGATATAGACCTGGCTTCCGTCGGTAGAGGCGGAGGCGGAGAGCGGATCGGTGTTGCCTACCAGGGCGACCGAAGAGGTCGTCCCGTTGCTCACGTCGAACACCAGCACGGCCGGGAGATGGCGGGCGACGACAATGACCTCGGCGCCGTCGTTCACGAGTTGCGCGTAAACCGGAACGAAGTTTTTCCCCTGCCCGAGGTCGAAGGACTGCGCTGTCTGGGGAAAATTCACGGTCGGATCGAGATCCACGAACGGAGGTTGAGCATTGCAGAGGAACTGTCCATCGGGCAGAGACTTCCGCTCTTCCGTGGTCGCGAAGACGTCTATGCTGCCGTTCGCGGGATCGAGTACGAACACGTGCTGACCGTCCGGCGACGGGAAGATCTGCAGGGGGATGCCGAGGGTGGTTACAAAATCATAGGTGGCAGTGGCCGGATCGTGGTGCGTAGGCTGGTCATCGCAGGTAGCGAAACCGGAAATCGATGTTGGAGTCGGCGATCCCGCGACATAGGCAAAGCTGCCGTCCGCGGAGAATTTGACGTCCGTCCCCGGCGCGGAGGTCGAAACCGAGGTCGGCGCGTCCACGGTGGAGGAGATGTACATGTTGCCCAGGTTGGTGAGGATGAAGATCTTTAACTGATCGGGAGAGAAGGCGGCGGCAGTGGCGATTTCACCGGGGATGATGAGGTCAACCGGGGCGTTGCCCGCGCTGTTGTAGATGTAAACATCGCTGGGCGTAGAAATGTCGTCCGAGACCACTACCATTTTGCCGTCGTTTGATACGGTAAGGACTTTCCCGCACAAGGCGACACTGCAGGGGGTTGAGGAACCTGAGACCAGGGTGGCGGTTGTGCCACTGCCGGCGACATCCAGATACATCAGCCCTTGATCACTGCCGACATAGACCCGCGCCATGGACTGATGATTGAACACCATGGAATTGGGTGTGCGGGGCAGGTTCACGATGGCGACGATGGGCGTAATTCCAGGCGTCACCAAGAACAGCGCACTGCTGCAAGCGGATTGGTCGTTGCAATCGGTGGTGGCCGCCACCGCGTTGTACGTCGGCACCGCGGAGGTGGAAGTCACGTCCACCGAGATCGCCCCGTATCCTTTGGTCCCGTTCGGCAATTGGCATGGGGGATTGCTGGTGGGGAGGCAATCGCTGGCGTAAATGGGGAGACCGGGCAGAACTCCGATATTGCAAGTTGGGGGCGTGCAGGAAGCGGTGAGCGTGGCGCCCCCCAGGTTATTGCGGGTCGCAGCATTATTACTTCCCGTACTGTTGGTGGTGGTGGAGAAGGCGGCAACCTCTGGATTCGTCGTGCTCCAGGTGAGCGGCGGACTGGCTAGAGCGGTGGTGTTGGCGATGCCGTAAAGTGTGTCGACCGCGGTAGCGGTAACGGACACGGAAGCGCCGTTGTTTACCGCAATCGAGTTTCCTGCCTGTCCCTGGCCTCCGATTTGGAGATAGATCGCCTTAATCAGGCAGGTTGTATACGGATAGGCGCCGCTACTGGTCCCGGAGACGGTAGCAAAAAGCTGGGTGATCCCGGGAGACAGAGCGGTGGTCTGAACCTGGTTGAGCACAGCAGGCTGATTGGGTGGCACGTAGGGAGTTGCACTGACAACGCCAGCATTGACGGACGACCAACTCATGGGGCCGACCGTGTTGGTGATGTCCACACCTTGGCTGTAGGCCACTCCCTGAAACAGCCATGTCTGGCCTTGGGAAAAACAGTCATACTGGGGCGGCTGGGTTTGGGCTTGAGTAATCTGAATGCTGTCGATGTGCTGGTGGACGTACACGGTCGTTGGCGGGCTGCTGACGCCGTTGACGACCGCAGTTACGATTGCGATACCGGAGTTACCGGAAGCGCAAATCGCAGCGGTCGAGTCCCATGTGCCAGCACAGGCGGAGCCACTGCCGGCCCCATTGTTGATCACCGAGAGCGGCGCGGAGCCGTTCGGGCTGCCATTCGCGACGATGAATTGGATGTTCGTGCCGAGAACCGCGTGGCCGTTGCCATCCTTGCCAACGGCGGTAAAGACTCTAGTATCGCCGACGTTAATGGACATCACCCCGCCCGGGCTCAGCGTAACGGATTCGACGCCTCCGTTGGCGGCGTTGCTGCTGCTTTTGCCAAGGCAACCGGTGAAGGCGACGACGAAGGCGATGGCCAATGTAAGAAGAAAACCGGAACTGCACCGATGCATGAACCCTCCTCGCGTCCGTTTCCAGGCGCGAGATTAATGTGGATGTACGGAAAACTGTCAGTGTAGAAGGTAAGGTGACAGGTTTCAAGGTGTTCAGCGGTTTAAAGACACGGGGCAGCGGATGTGGGCTTGCCCTGCGCCTTGAGATCTTGAAACGGTGAAACCGTGGAACCTTAGTTTTCCCATCTTTGCTTCGATGCGGTGAACGGTGGTTGACGATGTGCAGACTAGTTGTTATTATCAAACAGTTCTGCGAGTTCAAGAGCGGTGAAGAAATACGTGCCCGGTTGGAGTTGAAGCCGGGGACGCCCTCGCTGAAACATCCTGCGAAAACCTTTTGCGCCCGGGCAAGAGAGTATAGGTCTGGGAATCGCGCGAGGCTATGCTGGAGGAGCAGACGAAACGGAACGCCTCCGAACCTGAAAATGAGGTGAGGCGTGGCGTCACCGTCGTCGGCGATTTAGTCTGAGCGGGAAACTGAACGAATTCTCCCCGGCATAATGCTGCGCGGGAGAGTATGGCTGGGCGCTACAGCCTGTGCCAGAACTGGGACCGGGGAAGCCCTGTCTTCGGTGCCAGTACGAGAAGATTCGGATGGCTTTGAGGAGTTTCGAGAGTGCCTACTTTTAATCAGTTGGTGAAATTCGGCCGCGAGCGGACCAAATACAAGACTGCGAGTCCCGCTCTGCAATCGTGTCCGCAGAAGCGCGGCGTGTGTACGCGTGTCTATACCCAGACGCCGAAGAAGCCGAACTCGGCGCTGCGCAAAGTGGCGCGCGTTCGCCTGACCAATGGAATTGAAGTGACGACGTACATCCCTGGGGTCGGCCACAACCTGCAGGAGCACTCGATTGTGCTGATCCGCGGCGGCCGCGTGAAAGACCTGCCAGGCGTGCGTTATCACGTGGTACGCGGCACGCTGGACGCGACTGGGGTCGCGGGCCGTAACCAGGGACGCTCGAAGTACGGCACGAAGCGCGCGAAGAAAGCGTGAGAAAGCATGGTTAAGATGCGGCTTGCCGCGTCGCAGGCTCTAGCTAGAAGCTAGCAGCCAGGAGCTAGAAGCTGAAATGCCTAGAAAAGGACATATCGCCAAGCGTACGACCGAGGCCGACCCAGTGTATGGATCGGATCTGGTGACGAAATTTATCAACTCGATGATGTGGCAGGGAAAGAAGTCGACGGCCGAGGGCATCTTTTATAAGTCGCTCGAGAAACTGCAGGAAAAAGGCGGCGACGAGGCCTTGAAGCTGTTCACCAAGGCGGTCGAGAATGCCAAGCCGCTGCTGGAAGTGAAGACGCGGCGCGTGGGTGGCGCGAACTATCAGGTACCGATTGAAGTCGCACCCGACCGCAGGACGTCGCTGGCGATCCGCTGGATTGTGAGCTATGCGCGGGGCCGCGGTGAAAAGGGAATGATCGACAAGTTGACGAACGAGTTGCTGGACGCCTCGAACGGTAAAGGCGCCGCCATCAAGAAGAAAGAAGACGTACATCGCATGGCGGAAGCGAACAAGGCGTTTGCGCATTACAGATGGTAGAAGAGCTGCGAGCTTCGGGCCGCGAGCTGCGAGCAAGAAGCCAACGACTGACGACCAACGACGAACGACAGATTTTCGGAGCCCCAGAAAGAGTTAAGAGAGCCGTGCCCAGAACAGTCCCATTAGAGCGTTGCAGGAACATCGGCATCATGGCCCACATCGATGCCGGCAAGACCACGACGACGGAGCGCATCCTGTTTTATACGGGAAAGACGCACCGTATCGGCGAGGTGCATGAAGGCACGGC
>Ga0209415_10014544_pt1 | contig 12850 bp, 12 predicted proteins | sample PeaSoiSIISIP2007_FD_187696 | JGI IMG/M metagenome (GOLD analysis project Ga0209415, IMG submission 187696) | Peat soil microbial communities from Weissenstadt, Germany - SII-SIP-2007 (SPAdes) (version 2) | ecosystem: Environmental > Terrestrial > Soil > Wetlands > Peat | place: Germany...
GACTGGTGGAATCAGGCCTCCAGACCTTGCCGCTCATTTTGCTGTTAGCGATTCCGATCTTCTTCGCGCTCGGAACGCTGTACAAGTGGACCGACGCGGGCTATCGGGCCGAACACTTTGCAACCGGCCACAAGGCTGCTTACCTGAACCCCACCTGGTTCATCATTCGGACCTTGATCTATTTCGCGATCTGGGGATTCTCGGGTTATCGCATTCTGGGGATGGCCAATGAGCACGATCGCACCGGCGATCCGGCGCTCTTCAAACGGATCAAGGCGCGCAGCGCTCCTGCGTTGCTGGTCTTCGTGCTAACCACCACATTAGCGTTCATCGACTGGATCATGTCGCTGGAGCCCGATTGGTACTCGACCATCTATGGCTGGATGTTCACGGTCGGCGAAGTGCTGCTGACGTTATCGTTCCTGGTGGCCGTGCTGGTGCTGCTATCGAAACGTGAGCCTTTCGCCAGCTTCCTGACGCGGCAGCACTATCACGACATCGGCAATCTCATGCTGGCGTTTACGATGCTGTGGGCCTACATGTCGTTCGCGCAATTCCTGATTATCTGGGCCGAGAATCTGCCGGACGAAATTCCGTGGTACGTTCGTCGCTTCAGCGGTGGATGGGGCTACATCGCATGGACCATCGCGATCTTCCATTTCTTTGTGCCTTTCTTCCTGCTCTTGCTGCGCTTCGTCAAGAAGAATCCCACCCGGCTGCGCACTCTGGCCATCTGGATCATCATCATGAAGATCCTGGATGTATTCTGGATTGTAGTACCGGCGTTTCGTCAAAGGGGACTGGAAGTTTATTGGACCGATGCGGCCGTGCTGATCGGACTGGGCGGCGTCTGGCTGGCTTATTTCATCCGGAATCTGAAGTCCAGGCCGCTGCTGGCGTCGAATGATCCTCGGGACACCTATTCCCTGCTCGCCAAAGCGCATGGACACGGACACTGACATGGAACACACCGTACATCACAGCCCGAACGGAGCCGGCCACGAGCAGAGCGAGGTCAGCGTACGGCTCATCGTCGTATCGCTGGGATTTCTTGCGATCGGAACGGCGCTGGTTTTTATCCTGGTGGTCGGGATCTTCCGCTACTTCTACGACACCAATAAGACCGCTGATGCCCTGAGGCAAGGTGTGGTTCCGCCCGAGCCGCGCATCGAAGTGGCGCCCTATGAGCAACTGCAGCGGCTGCGGGTACAGGAAGACCACATTCTGAACAGCTACGCCTGGGTGGACCAGAAAGCCGGCACGGTGCGTGTGCCGATTGACCGCGCCATCGACATGCTGGCGGCCAAGGGCCTGCCATCGCACAACTATCTCGACGACATTATGGCGGGAAGAAAGCCGCCCGCGCCGGCCAAGGAGCCGGAGTCAGCCAAGCAAGGAAGCAGTAATGCGAAGTAACAAGTTTTGGATCGCCGGGTTGATGATTGCGGCGCTGCCACGGATCGCCGGGGCGCAGCAGTTCGGTATTCCCGCTGCGACCGTGCCGATGGCGGTGCAAGGCGTGGGCATCGACCAAAATCTAAACGCGCAGATCCCACTGGAACTGCCCTTCAAGGACGAAACCGGCAAGGCGGTGCGGCTGGGCCAATATTTCCGCGGGAAGCCGGTGGTACTGGCGCTGGTGTATTACGAATGCCCTGGTCTCTGCGACCTGGTGCTCAACGGGCTGACACACGTCATGGAGCAAATCTCATTGAATGTCGGCTCCGACTACGACGTGGTAACGGTCAGCTTCAATCCCAACGAAACCTGGCAGCTGGCCGGCGCAAAAAAGGCCAACTACGTTGAAAAGTATCAGCGCGGTGGCGCCAAGGAAGGCTGGCATTTTCTAACCGGCCAGGAGGATGCCATCAAGAAGCTCGCCAACACCGTTGGGTTCCGTTACAACTACGATCCGGTGGCCAAACAGTTCGCGCACGCCAGCGGCATCATGGTGCTGACGCCGGAAGGAAAGATCGCGCGCTACTTCTACGGAATCCAGTACAAGCCCCGTGATTTCCGCCTCGGCCTGGTGGAAGCTTCCAACAACAAAATCGGCACACCGGCCGATCAGGTTCTGCTGTTCTGCTATCACTACGATCCAACAACCGGAAAATATGGCATGGTCATCACCCAGATTACTCGAGCGCTTGGCACGGCGACCGTGCTTGCCCTGGGGGCGTTCGTGTTCATTATGATTCGCCGCGAACGGCACGCCGCCGCCGGGAGGGTAGCTTAGCCTATGCAGCTGCCACTTTGGCCCGAAGTTGCTTCCGCGGTCGCCGCTGATGTCGATCACTTGTACATCTACTTAACCTTGGTGAGCGTCGTGATGTCGGTGCTCATCTTCACCGTGATTTTCGTCTTTGCGATCAAGTACCGCCGGCGCGGCGATGAGGTTCCAGAACCCATCCATGGTTCGCTGCGCCTCGAAATCACATGGTCGGTTATCCCGTTCCTGGTGATGCTCACCTTCTTCTGGTGGGGCGCCAAGATTTTCTTCCTGAACGCCACTCCCCCGCCCGATTCGATGGATGTCTACTCGGTGGGCAAGCAATGGATGTGGAAGATCCAGTATCCGGGCGGCCAGCGGGAGATCAATGAACTTCACGTTCCGATTGGCCGGCCTGTCAAGATCACGCTGGCGTCGGAAGACGTGATCCACAGCTTCTTCATCCCCGCGCTGCGCATTAAGCACGATGTGGTCCCCGGGCACTACGACACGATGTGGTTTACGGCCGACAAGCCCGGCCGCTATCACCTGTTCTGCGCCGAGTATTGCGGAACCGAGCACTCCGGCATGGTGGGCTGGGTCACCGTGATGACTCCGTCCGACTATGAGAACTGGTTGAGCGGCGGAGGCTCGGGAGGCACCATGGCTCAACAAGGCGAGCGTCTGTTCGAACAGATGGGTTGCTCCACTTGCCATCTGCTCGACCGGCAGGGCCGCGGTCCGATCATGCGCGGCGTCTATGGATCGCGCGTGCAATTGGCCGATGGAAAAACGGTGCTGGCCGACGACGCCTACATTCGCGAGTCGATCCTGAATCCCAACGCCAAGATCGTGGCCGGCTATAAACCGAACGTGATGCCGAGCTTCCAAGGCCAGATCAGCGAAGAAGGCATTCTGCAGCTAATCGTCTACATCAAATCGCTGGCGATAACCAACGCGCCGGGTGCGCCCACGGCGGCCTTGATACAGCAAACTGGCGGTAAACAATGAGTACAGTTTTACAAGATCCTCAAACTACCGAAACCCCAAATTATTTGAACGCGGAGTACGGCTGGAAGTCGTGGCTGTTTACGACTGACCACAAACGCATCGCGGTGCTCTATCTGATCTCCATCAGCGTGATGTTCGCCCTAGGCGGTGTCTTCGCGGGGCTGATCCGCATGGAGCTGCTCACTCCGCAGGGTGACCTGGTCAATTCCGACACCTACAACAAGATCTTCACCATGCACGGCGTAGTGATGATCTTCTTTTTCCTGATACCGTCCATCCCAGCGACGTTCGGCAATTTCCTGGTGCCCATGATGATCGGCGCCAAGGATCTCGCATTTCCCCGCATCAACCTGCTGAGCTGGTACATTTACATCCTCGGAGCGCTCTTCGCGCTGGCCGCCATCGTCCTGGGCGGCGTCGATACCGGCTGGACTTTCTACACTCCGTTCAGCACCACCTATTCGAACACTTTCGTTATCACCGCGGCCGTCGGCGTCTTCATCTCTGGTTTCTCGTCGATTCTGACGGGTCTGAATTTCATCGTCACCGTTCACAAAATGCGGGCGCCCGGCATGACCTGGGGCCGTCTGCCGCTCTTTGTTTGGGCCAATTACGCCACCGCGTTGATTCAGGTGCTTGGCACGCCGGTGGTCGCTATCACGCTCGCACTGGTCGGCCTGGAGCGGGCTTTTCACATCGGTATTTTCGATCCCGCCATCGGCGGCGATCCCATTCTGTTCCAGCACATGTTCTGGTTCTACTCCCATCCGGCGGTCTACATCATGATTCTGCCTGGGATGGGCGTCATCAGCGAATTGGTTACCTGCTTCTCGCGCAAGGGTATCTTCGGGTATTCGTTCATCGCCGGCTCCAGCCTGGGCATCGCGATCATCGGCTTCCTGGTTTGGGGTCATCATATGTTCGTCACCGGCATGTCGATGTACGCCGGATTGTACTTCTCACTATTGACGATGCTGGTGGCCGTTCCTTCCGCCATCAAGGTCTTTAACTGGACCGCAACCATGTTCCGCGGCTCCATCAGCTACGAAACGCCGATGCTGTACGCCTTCGGCTTCATTGGCCTGTTCACCATCGGCGGCTTGACGGGACTGTTCCTCGGCACCCTGGGCGTCGACGTACACGTCACCGACACCTACTTCGTGGTGGCCCACTTCCACTACGTTATGGTGGGCGGCATGGTGGTGGCTTACATGGGCGCGCTGCATTTCTGGTGGCCGAAGATAACGGGCAGAATGTATCCCGAGGGTTGGGGCAAATTCTCCGCCCTACTGGTATTCGTCGGATTCAACGTGACCTTCTTCCCGCAGTTCATTCTTGGCTATCTGGGCCAGCCGCGACGCTATCACGCCTATGCGCCGGAGTTCCAGGTGCTGAATGTGATGTCGACCGCGGGCGCATCCATCCTGGGTGTCGCGTTCCTGATTCCGCTGATCTATCTATTGTGGTCGCTGCGCTATGGCAAACCGGCGGGCAACAATCCCTGGGGCGCAAAGGGCCTGGAATGGACCACTCAGTCGCCGCCCACCACGTTCAATTTTGATGTGACACCGGTGGTAACCGAAGAAGCCTACGCATACGCAAAACACGAGGAGACGCACGTTGGCTGACACCCACGTTGTAGACGCGGAGCACGCTCACTCGCCGCATTTACGTCATCACTTCGATGACATGCACCAGCAGTTCGACTCGGACACCTTTGGCATGTGGGTGTTTCTGTTGACGGAAATCATGTTCTTCGGCGGCATGTTCGGCGCCTACACGGTGTATCGCAGCATGTATCCGGAGGCCTTCGCCGCCACCAGCAACTTTATGAACCCGGCGTTCGGCGCGGCGAACACCGCGGTTCTGATCGTCAGCAGCTTAACAATGGCGCTGGCGGTACGAGCCTCACATCTCGGCCAGCAAAAACTCCTGCAATGGATGCTGGTCTTCACCATGATTTTCGGCCTCGCCTTCTTGGTGATCAAGGGTTTCGAATATCACGAACATTGGGTGGACATGAAAGTCCCCCTGTTCCCTGGCCATTGGTCTTGGACCGGACCGGAAGCCCCCCCGCAGTTCGCGCACGAGGCCCAAATCCTGTTTTGTTTTTACTTCTTTATGACCGGGTTCCACGCTCTTCACATGCTGGTGGGCCTGGGAATCATGACAACACTTCTCGTGATGGCGCGCAAAGGAACCTTCACACCCGCCTATTACGCACCTGTGGAAGTGTCCGGCCTTTATTGGCACTTCGTCGACATTGTGTGGATTTTCCTGTTCCCGCTGCTCTACTTGATCGGACATACGAAGAAACTTATCTAACATGCACCCCGTCACTCCAGTCCGCACGTACGTTCTTATCTGGCTCACGCTCACGATCCTGACCTTCGTCACGTTTTATGTGTCGACCATCAACCTCGGTGCGTTGAACATCGTGGTCGCGCTTGGCATCGCCTTTACCAAGATGATGCTGGTGATCTGGTTCTTCATGCACGTCAGGACCGACAATCCGTTGACCAAGCTGTTTGTCTTCGCAGGATTCTTTTGGATGGCGATTTTGTTGACCATGACACTGGGCGACTACTTCTCGCGCACCTGGATGCCGCTCGGCAAGTTCTGGTAAGTCTCCAAGAACGCGAAGACGCGCTCCTCAAACTCCCGTGGAGCGGCGCCATATGCGCCCGTGTGCCCTGCTCCCGGCACCAGCCACAACTTGGCACATCGGCGATTAGCCGCAGCCAGAATCTCTGAATGCATCGGCGGAGTCTTCGCGTCCTTCAGGCCGTGGATCAACAGCACGGGCGTGGTTGACTGAGCAATCGCGGCCTCGGGCGACGCAGTGCGAAGGTCCAAACCATACCGCAAGCGCGCATAGAGGAATGCCATCCAAACCACTGGCGCCCCCAATAGTCTGCCGAAATTCTGCGGCAATGGCAGTCTCTCGGCAACCCGGTCTCGCGCCAGCCGGTCCAGGCTGGAGAACGAACATTCGGCGACTATGGCGGCGAACCGGGGCTCCACCACGAGCGACTGGATCAATATCGCTCCGCCGAGCGATTCGCCCAGACCAAACACCCGGCGCGGGTGCTGGTCTGCGATCAGCCATGAAACCCACCGATGCAGATCATCGCCTTCCTGCAGCCCGTAGGTCTCAAACATTCCCCCGCTTTCGCCCTGCGCCCGGCTATCCGGGGCCAGCACCGTGTATCCGCGATCCAGAAACATGCCGGCGAACCCGACTTCGCTGCCACGAGAGTCGGCGATGCCGTGCAAGATCAACACGGCATCGCCATTGGATTTCTCTGGAAGAAACAGCCAGGCCCGCAGTAACGCGCCGTCGCGGGCCGGCATTTGAATCGTGCGCGCCTTGGGATTCGGAAGCACCGGGCGCCGGGGAGGATGCAGCGCGATTTCGCACATCACGACGCCTCCCAGCCCGCAAACGACAATAGCGGTGGCGACAATCGCGCCTATGCTCCCGAACAGCCAGCGTCTCGCCATCACCTCAGGATACGCGCGACGCCCGGTCCAAGTTCACCGCTTGGCTTCATACACCAGATTGAAGGGCGTCTCCGTTGCCCGGCGGAACTTGGTGAACCCTCCGTCCATCACCACCTTGCGCATGCGCGCTTCGCCAGCCTGCGCGCCCATGCACAGCCCGACTTCCTGCGCCCGCGACGCCGGCGTGCAAATCATCGTGGATGCACAGTAGGCCAGCCGCCCAAACGGAGTGAGGTTTTCCTCGAGCTTGTCGTTGGCGAACGGCTCCACGATCATCCACGCGCCATCCGGATTCAGCATTTCGTGGACGTGCCGCGACGCGCCCACCGGATCGCCCATGTCGTGCAGGCAATCGAAAAACACCACCAGATCGTACCTGGCTCCATGGAAGTCCTTGGCCGTGGCCACTTCAAAAGTCGCGTTTTTCGCTCCGGCTTTGGCAGCCGCGCGACGCGCCCAACCTACCGATGGACCGTGATAGTCAAATCCTACGAACTCAGAATTCGGATACGCCTTCGCCATCAAGATGGTGGAGGCGCCGTGGCCGCAGCCCACGTCGGCAACTCGCGCGCCGCGCTTCAGCTTCTCATCGATGCCGCTGAGCGAAGGAATCCAGGAACTGACCAGATTGGCCGCATAGTTGGGCCGGAAGAACTTTTCCGTGCCTTCGAATAGCGACACATCGTGTTCGTCCCAGCCCACGCCGTCGCCGGTGCGGAAGGCTTCCACCAGTTTCGACTCGTCCTTGATAATGGCGCTCACCAGGTAGAACGCGCCCGGGAGATACGCGGGGCTGTCTTCCACGGCCAACGCGAAGGCCTGTTCGTCGGGCAGCAGAAACGCCTGCTTGTCTGGAAGGTATGTAACGAATCCTCCCGCCGCCTGCGCGGAAAGCCATTCCCGGATGTAACGCTCGTCGGTGTTCGTCTTCTTGGCGAGTTCGGCGGCCGTCATCGGCCCGGCTCCAGCCATCGCTTTGTACAGCCCCAGTTTTTCGCCGATCAGCACCAGAGCGGCGTTCATGGCTGCGCCGAGCTCTCCGACGACTTGTCCTAAGAACTTTTCCAGTTTTCTTTGATCAATCTGCATGTTGTCCCCGTTCTTTGTACGAATGTGATTCCGCTTCAGGCGGATTTGGCAGTAGTATAACCCAGTCACGTCACCCCAGAATTCCGGGCTCGGGTACCCTAAGAGAGTGCTGAAATATACTCTGCTTCTTTGTCTTACGACGGCAGCCGCATTTGCCGAGGTGCATCCGCTCACGCTGCGGCAAGCCGTGGAAACCGCCCTGAAAGAGAATCCCGACCTGATGCTCGCCCGCCTGGATGAGCAGAAAGCGCAGGCCGCAATTCGTATCGCCAAGGATCCATTCGTTCCGAAGGTCTACGCCGGCAGCGGGCTGGCCAAAGTCTGGGGCTATCCAACCAGCATCGAAGGCGCGGCGCCATCCATCATCCAAGCGCGCACCGATATGTCGCTGTTCAACCGGCCCAAGAGCTACGAGTTGGCGCGCGTTCGTGAAACTGCGCGGGGTGCGGAGTTGGACACGCAATCGAAGAGCGATCAGATCGCCTACCAGACCGCTACCCTTTTCCTCGAAGCCCAGCAGATGGCCCGCAGCGCGCAGTCTCTGGAACTCGAAGTGGAAAGCCTGAAGCGCGTCAGCGCCGCAGTCGGGCTCCAAGTGGAGGAGGGTCGCAAGCTACCTCTCGAGAACAAGCGCATCGCCGTTGATCTGGCGCGCGCCAGCCAGCGTTTCGAGGGCTTGAGCGGCGATCTGGACTATACCGAAGCTTCGCTCGCGGTGGTGCTTGGCTTTTCAGCTGCCGACCGCGTCCAGCCGAGGGAGGAAGAGCGCGCGGCGTTCGAAGTGCCGGCCACCCAGGAAGCCGCAACCGAGCTCGCCTTCGAGAATAGCAGGGACATTCGCAAGCTGGAATCGCAGCTCCAAGCCAAAGGCTTCGAAGTAAAAGAGGCCCAGGCCGCGCGCTTGCCGGTGATTGACTTAGTCGCCCAATACGCGCTATTCGCGAAGAGCAACTATCAGGCTTATTTCGCTCATTTCCAACGCAACAACACCGAACTGGGTGTATCCATCCAGATCCCGATTCTCACGGGATCCGCGAGCAAGGGCCTGGCTTCCCAAGCCCAAACCGACATCCTGGAACTGCGGACGCAATTGGGCCAGACCCGCAATCGAATCCAGCTCGACACCGAGAAGAGCTATCGGGAACTCAAGAAGGCCGCATCCGCGCAGGAAGTCGCCCGCCTGGATCTCGATTACGCGCGTGACCAGGTTTCGCTGCTACTGTCTCAACTGGGCGAAGGCCGGGCCACCCAGCAACAGATAGACGATGCTCGGCTCGTCGAGCAGGAGAAGTGGATCGCCTTTTACGATGCACAGCATCTGGTTGAGAATGCGCGCTTAGACGTCCTGCGCCAAACTGGAACACTACAGGCGGCGTTGCGCTAGGCGGGGTTTGAGAGTTTTCGCCATTTTGCCGCACTTGCCTGTTTGAAAACCATCTGGAGAACTGTCCTGGCCGCCCTGCTGGTTTTCCTGGCCGCTTGCAACACGGATCCAAAGGTCGTGAGCCGGAAGTATGTCGACCGGGGCAACAAGTACTTCGCTCAAGGAAAGTACAAAGAAGCGTCCATCCTCTACCGGCGCGCGTTGAATAAAGATCTGCGATCTCCGGATGCGTGGTATCGCCTGGGCCTGGTCAACACGAAACTCGGTGTGCTGCCGGAAGCCCGCAAGGATTTCAGCCGAGCGATGGAGCTGAACCCCGCCAACCAGGACACGGTGGTCCAACTTGGCGATCTGGATCTCGCGTTCTACCTCTTGGACCCAGCCGGAGGCCGACCCTTTCTTGCCGATCTCAAGGCGATCACCCAGCGTTTGTTGAAGAAGGACCCGAGATCGTTCGACGGGCTTCGCTTCGCCGGTAACATCGCCCTGGCCAAGAACGATACGCCGGCCGCCCTGGAAGCCTTCCAGGCCGCGAACCAGGTGATGCCCGATCAGCCGGATCTGGTGCTCACTTTGGTTCAGACCATGTTCGCCGCCCAGCAAAACGAGGCTGGCGAGAAGCTGGCCGGCCAACTGATCGAGAGGCGAAACTCCTTCGCGCAAATCTACGACGCGCTTTACATCCACTACCTGAGAGTGAATCGGCCGGACCTGGCGGAGCAAGTGCTGCAAAAGAAAATTTCGAACAATCCGGCTCGGGCGCAGTATTTGATCCAGCTCGCGTCGCATTACTTCCTGGCCCGCCGTCAAGAGGATGTTCTGGCCACCATTGCGTATCTGACTTCCGACTCGAAGCGATTCCCCGACGGTTGTCTCGAAGCGGGTGACTTCTTTGTGCGCGTTCGCGATTACCCGGCTGCCTTGCGGCAGTTCCGAGCGGGCCTGCAGCGGAACCCGCGACAGAATCCGTTAACCGCTCGCGTTTACCGTAAGAAAATCGCGGAAGTGTTAGCGACGGAGGGCGAGCGCGATCAGGCTCAGAGCATAGTTACGGATTTGCTCAGGGAAGATTCCAAGGACCCGGAAGGCCGGTCTCTGCGTGCGACGTTGTTGCTCGCATCTGGCGAGTCTCGGAATGTAAAAGCCGCGATTTCCGAGCTGCAAGATCTAACGAAAGCGCTGCCTTCGAACGCGACCTTGCATTTTAATCTTGGACGCGCCTATATGACGGATCCGGATCCACAGAGTCTGGAACTGGCCCGGCAGCAATTGGAAATCGCGCTTAGAATTGACCGCCACCACACGCCCGCCAAACTGGCCTGGGCGGAGCTGGCATTGTCGCGCGGCGAACCAGCGAGGGCAGCCCAGGCGGCCGACGAGGTCGTGCGCGAAGATCCCGCCAATCCCGAGGCGCGCCTGATTCTCGCCCGCAGCCTGCTCAAAATGAAGGAGCCACAAAAGGCGCGTCAGGAGCTGACGGCCCTGCTCGGGATGTACCCGGCGTCGGCCTCCTCAAATGACGCTCGCGATCAGCTCGCCGAATTGGATCTGTCCGAGCACCGCTACCAGCAGGCCGAGGATGGGTTTCACTTTCTGGTCCAGGCCGGCGACATCCGAGGTACGCCGGGCTTAATTCAATGCGCGATCACGCAAGGGCAATGGCTGCAGGCCACCCAAATCGCAAGCGAGCAGCTGCAGCGTTCGCCGGAGAGCCCAGATTATCGGTTGGAGTTGGCACAAGTCTACATCGCCTCAGGCAAGTTCTTTTCGGCTGCCGCGCAATTTCAAGCGATGATCGCGAAGAATCCGAAATCTGCCCGCCTCTACCTGCAGCTGGGTGAAGCCAAGGTCCGTGGCGGCGACATCGCCGGCGCCCTGGCGGCGTTTCAAACGGCCCGTCAACTGGCACCGTCCGATGCTACGCCGGTTCTCGATTTGGCCCAATTGCATGATCGAACGGGCCATTCCAAAGAAGCCCGCAAGGAATATCAAGCCGTGATCCAGCTCCAGCCGGAGAATGCCGTGGCCCTCAACAATCTGGCGTATATCGACGCCGAGGAAGGTGTGGATTTGGATCAGGCCCTGGCGCACGCGCAACGCGCGCAGCAAAAGATGCCGGACGATCCCGACGTTCAGGACACGCTGGCACTGGTTTACGTCCGGAAGAGCCTGACCAACGACGGCGTCCGCATGCTGCGTGATCTGGTGCGCCGCAATCCGGAGAACGCCACTTTCCATCTGCATCTGGCTCAGGCTTTGTACCAGAAAGGCGACCGGTCCTGGGCCAAGCGCGAGCTTCAGGCCGCGTCGCACAACAACCCGGACCCCGCGCAGCAGGCTAAGATAAAGGAGTTGCTCGCGAAGATTGGCTAGGATGATCCCTCGGGACCGGCGTTGACAGCAGAACGGAAGACAGATTGGGCAGCCTTGCCGTATGTACTGCCGTTTGCCGTATTTCTCGCCTTCCTGGCAATTCAGAAGTACCTTCCCATCCCTGCCAGCCTCGTATACACGGTCCGCGATTTGCTTCTGGCGGTGGTGTTGTTCGCGTTCTCGCGCCACGCGATCGAGCTTCACAGTTTTCATCGGCTGGAGACCGTCATCCTGGGTGTAGCGGTGTTCCTCATCTGGGTGGGGCCCGACCTGGTATTCCCCACCTACCGCCAGCACTGGCTGTTTCAAAACGCCCTTTTCGGACAGCTGACCAACTCGGTTCCAGAGAGCGTTATCCGCGCTCCTCTCGTCCTTTGGCCCCGCATCATCCAAGCCGTCATCGTCGTGCCCATCCTGGAAGAGCTCTTTTGGCGCGCCTGGCTGATGCGCTGGCTGATCTCTCCGCAATTCGAGAAGGTTCCACTGGGCGCGTACCAAGCCGGCGCGTTTTGGATCACGGCTGTATTATTCGCGTCCGAGCACGGCCCCTATTGGGATGTCGGATTGGTCGCCGGCGTCGCCTACAACTGGTGGATGGTGCGGACCCGCAGCCTGGGCGACTGCATTCTGGCACACGCGGTTACTAACGCCTGTCTGTGCGGCTACGTCGTGGCGACGCGGCATTGGGAGTATTGGCAGTGACGCCCTGACTTTGCAATACTGGTACGGAAATCCGTGAAGTGGAGGTTTCCATGAAGATTCCTAACGGGAAGCGGTTGCTGGTGGCCTGTATGGGCCTGATCCTAAGCGCCCTGCCAGTGCTCGCGCATCATTCTTTCGCCGCCGAGTACGATAGCAACCTGGTCACTCTGACCGGCGTCATCACCAAGGTCGAGTGGACCAATCCGCACATTTACTTTTACATCGACGTCAAAGACGCCGCCGGCAACGTCGTGAATTGGGCCGTGGAAGGCTATCCGCCCAACACCCTCAAGCGAACCGGCTTTACGCGAGACGACTTGAAGGTTGGCGACATGGTGACCGTCACCGCGTACAAAGCGAAAGACAGCTCCTCCCGCCTGGCAGGCCGTGAAATCTCGTTCCCCGGCGGAAGCAAGAAGTTCGCCGGCCCGGCCGCGGCGCAATAGGAGCCTCACGTGACCATTCGCTCACTGCGTTTTCTCGCCATCGCAGCCCTGGCTGCATCTCTTGGATTAGGCGAAACCAAGCCGATCCCCAGGACCGCTGACGGCAAGCCCGAGCTTTCCGGCGTCTGGCAG
>Ga0209415_10014545_pt1 | contig 12849 bp, 12 predicted proteins | sample PeaSoiSIISIP2007_FD_187696 | JGI IMG/M metagenome (GOLD analysis project Ga0209415, IMG submission 187696) | Peat soil microbial communities from Weissenstadt, Germany - SII-SIP-2007 (SPAdes) (version 2) | ecosystem: Environmental > Terrestrial > Soil > Wetlands > Peat | place: Germany...
GGCGACGAGCCATTGTGCCTTCGCCGCCGTCCGGTTGTATCCGGAGAGCGGGTAACCGGCATCCAACAGCCGTTTGGCGATCCGCCCGCCCATCACCCCGAGTCCGACAAATCCAAGGGTCACCACGCGTGCCTCCTTCGGCGTCATGCCGTCAGCACAGCCCCGGCGCGTCGGCCGCCGCGCCACTGGGCGCCCGTGTGATCCAGCTCTTCAAGAAAATGGGTGAGGACGCGATCGCGCACGAGCGAGCCTGAGGGGTGCTGAACCCAACGGGACGCCCCAATCCTCGCATCGCAGGGGTGAATGGCCAGCGGGGTCGACCGGCGGAGATCGCGCTGGTCAAATCCTTCATCCGGGTGTTCCGCCTGTGATTGAAGCAAAGCGAAGCTGGTGTTCGCGGCCGAGTCAATCTGTCCTCCGCCTCTCCCCGCCTCTCCAGGGCGTGCCTGCGGCCGCCGGGCATCAGCACCTGGTTGAATGTGGCCGTCCCCTGGAGGCGCTCCGTGCGCAGGCCGAACTCTGCCGCTTACGTAATGGAAGGGAAGCGGGGATTCCGCATCAGGAATGCCTGTCTCGCTGGACGCATACGTCCCAATATCACGTTAACGGAAGAGTATGTTATAATACTTTGTGCACTTTTCGGTTAAGTCTGGGGTAGGAGAATAAGCGGATGAAGACTGTTGACGAGACCAAAGCCGGTGGGGGGGATCCGGAGCTGGCGCCGGCCGAGACGCAGGCCGCCAACTACCGGATGGAAGAAGTCGTCCGCCGGACCAGCCTGACGCCACGGGCGATTCGATACTACGAGGAAATGGGCCTCCTGGCACCCTCGGGGCGAACCGCCGGAGGGTTCCGGCTCTTCACCGAGGCGGAGATCGCGCAGCTGCTCCGGATCAAGGAGCTGCAGACGGTACTCGGCATCTCGCTCGCGGAGATCAAGGAAACGCTCGACGCGGACGCCGTGCGGGCGGAGATTCGTGAGGCTTATCAGCAGGCCACGGATCCCGCGACCCGCCTCGGACTCCTCGACCAGGCCATCGCGCTGGTCCAGTCCCAGATGCGCATCGTCGACGAACGCACGGCGCGCCTGGCCAAGCTGGACAGGGAACTGCAGGAGCGGTTGGCCCGGCTCCGAGCGCGGCGCGAGCAGGTGCTGCAGGAGGATGCGTCACGCCGAGCACCATCGCTGGAAGGAGTGGGGGAGGTCCGATGAACGACGCACCCACCGCAACCGACGTGGAGGCAGGCCCGATCACCGTGGCCGAGGCCCCCAATACGCGCGCCGCCGACCCGCAGACGCCCCCCCGGCCCCGCAGGTCCCGGCATGGTCTCGCGCTCCCGGTCGCGGCCGCGGTCGTCCTACTCATCCTGGCGGCGGCGTTCGCGTACTGGCGGTCGAATCTCGGCCTCGTCAAGACCGACAACGCGCAGACGACCGGCGACCTGGCGCCCGTCTCCGCCCAAATCACGGGCACGATCATCAAGATCGACGTGACCGACAACCAGCTGGTGCAGACGGGACAGGTATTGATCGCGCTCGATCCCACGGACTACCGTCTCGCGCTCGGCTCCGCGCAGGCGAACCTCAGGGCCGCTGAGGCGCAGGTGAACGCCGCGCAGGCCGCGCTCACCGCGCAGGAGCAGGAGTACACCACCGGCCTGAGCGTCGCGCGCGGCGCGCTCCAGGCGACGACACCCAAGCTGCCCCAGGCTCGGGCGCAGCTGGACATGGCGCGACTGCAGACGGCCGCCGCGGTTTCCCAGGCGCAGGAACAGGTCACAACGGCGCAGGCCAACATCGCCTCGACCAAGGCGAACTTCGACGCGGCACAGAAGACGCTCGACCGGGACCGTCAGCTCCTCTCCCAGGGGGCGATCGCCCAAGCGCAGGTCGACGTCGACAACGCGGCGTACGAGACCGCGCAGGCGGCCTATCTCTCGGCTCAGGATGCCCTGCGGCAGGCGCAGGCGGCGCTGGTGTCCGCGAAGGCGAATCTCCAGCAGGTCACCATCGCGGAACAGAACATCACGGTGAACCAGGGAGAGATCGCGCAGGCCCAAGGGACCCTGGCTGAGGCCGAGGCGGGGAACACGCTCGTCCAGCAGAAGGCGCAGATGCTGGCCCAGGCGCAGGCGCAGGCGGCCCAGGCCGCGCAGGCGGTCACGACGGCGCAGGTGAACCTCGACCGGACGCTGATCCGGGCGCCCGCCAACGGCTGGATCACGAACCGCACGGCGGAGCCCGGGACGGTGGTGCAGCCAAACCAGCCGCTGCTGTCGGTGACGCTGGCCCACGACGTCTGGGTCGTGGCGAATCTCAAGGAAACCCAGCTCGGCAACGTCCAGGTCGGGAATCCGGTACGGATCACCGTGGACGCGTTCCGCGGCCGGGTCTTCCAGGGCCACGTCCAGAGCCTGGGGGCGGCGACCGGATCGAGCGTGGCGCTGCTCCCGCCCGACAACGCGACCGGCAACTTCGTCAAGGTCGTCCAGCTGGTGCCCGTCAAGATCATCCTGGAGCCGGGCACGGACCCCGGCCGCCTGTTGCAGGTCGGACTGTCTGTCGAGGTGGCGATCGACACCCGACGGGTGGACAAGTAAGCCGCCCGGACGATGGCCGCGACTGCGACGCTCCCGGCGGCGCTGCCCCGACGCGACTTTTCGGCGCGCCCGAACAAGTGGCTGGTCTCCGTTTCCATTTTGTTCGGGGGCATGATGGGGGCGATCGACACGAGCGTCGTCAACGTGTCGCTCGCGCACATCGCGGCGACGTACGGCGTCACCATCCAGCAGGTCACGTGGGTCACCACCTCCTATCTGATCACCCTCGTGATCTTCATGCCGCTCACCGCGTGGATGGCCTCGGTGTTCGGCCGCAAGCGCATGTTCATGCTGTCGATCTTGGTCTTCACGATTGCCTCACTGCTCTGCGGCATGTCACGGACGCTCGGCGAGCTGATCGCCTTCCGGGTGCTGCAGGGGATCGGCGGCGGCGCGCTGCAGCCCGTGTCCCAGGCGATCATGCGCGAGACGTTCCCGCCAAAAGAGCAGGCCCAGGCGATGGGGATGTTCGCGATGATCGGCATGCTCGGCCCGGCGCTCGGCCCGAGCCTCGGGGGCTGGATCACGGACAACCTCTCATGGCCGTTCATCTTCTTCGTCAACATCCCGATCGGGATCCTCGGCCTCTTCCTGGCCTCGCTGTTCATCGTGGATCCGCCGTACATGCGGGCGCAGGGCATCCGCCGGATCGACGGCATCGGGATCGGCCTGATGGCCGTCGGCCTCGCGTCGCTGCAGATCCTGCTCGAGCAGGGGGAGACGGACGGCTGGTTCGGGAGCCCGCTCATCACAGCGCTCGCCGTCGTCGCGGTGATCGCGCTGTTCATCTTCGTCCTCTGGGAGCTGCGCGTCGACCAGCCCGTGGTTGACCTCCGGATTCTGCGGAACGCGTCGTTTGCCTCCGGGACGATCGTCATCGGCGTGCTGGGGCTCGCCCTGTGGGGCGGCATGATCCTCATGCCGCTGTTCTTCCAGGATCTCCTCGGCTACAGCGCGACCCAGGCCGGCGTGACCCTCATTCCGCGTTCGCTCAGCATGCTCGTGATGATGCCGATCTCCGGCCTCCTGTACAACCGCCTCGGCGTATACGTGATGCTGCCCTGCGGCCTGCTGCTGAGCGGCGGCGCCGGCCTGATGATGGCGCTGTTCAACCTGAACACGGGCGAGCTGCAGATCCTGGTGCCGCAGGTCCTGCAGGGGGTCGGGTTCTCGCTGATGTTCGTGTCGCTGTCGACCGCGTCGCTGTCCCAGATGCCGCGGCCGCTGATGCAGAGCGCGACCGGCCTGTACAACCTGGTCCGGCAGCTGGGCGGCAGCCTCGGCACCGCCATCGTGATCACGCTGGTGGACCACAAGATGGTGACGGCGAGCGCCAACCTCGTGAAGTACGCGTCCGTCTACAATCCGTCGTTCATGCAGTGGTGGAAGCTGCTGCAGGCCGGATTTGTGGCCCGCGGCAGTGACCCCACCACCGCTCACCTGCAGGCGCTCGCGATCCTGCAAGCGTGGATCGGCCAGCAGGCCGCCGTGGTCGCATACGACTACGCGTTCGCCATGATCGGCATCGTGTTTTTCGCATGCCTCCCGCTCGTGCTGTTCATGCGCCGGGGGCAGCAGCAACCCGCGGCCGAGGTGGCGGTCGCCGACTAACCGGTGCTGGCGGCCGGGCGTCGGCGGCGGTATACTAGATGCGGTGGGTCACGGCGCGGGCCCGGTCCGGGCGCGGATGCACGGTCGCCCGGAGACGGACACGCCGACCGAGGAGGGTATCGTGCCGAAGATCACCGATCCGAGCGCCCCGGACTACTGCCTTGAGAGCTTCCCGCGCGACGACTTCCCGCGCTACGTCTGGACGCAACGCCCCGCAACGCTGCCCCGGGAGGCGTGGACAACCGAAACGACCCACCGCGACGGGCAGCAGGGCGGGCTCCCGCTGACCACCGCCCAGAGCCTCAAGATCTACGATCTGCTGTGCCGGTTTACCGGGACCTCCGGCGCGATCCGCCAGGCGGAGTTCTTCGTGTACCGCGGCTCCGACCGCGCGGCGCTCCAGGGCGCGCTCGAGCGCTACCGGGGCGGCGCGCCGATCGAGCCGACCACGTGGATCCGCGCGACCCCGAAGGACGTGGAGCTGATCAAGACGCTGGGGATGCACGAGACCGGCATGCTGGCGTCCGCCTCCGACTACCATACGTTCCACAAGTTCAAGCCCGGCGGCCGCGTGCAGGCCGCCGGCGTGTATCTCGACGCCGTGAAGATCTCGCTCGACGCCGGCGTCCGGCCGCGGCTGCACCTCGAGGACGCCACGCGCGCCTCGATGGACTTCATGCTCGCCTTCATCGACACGGTCATGGCCACCGCGGCACCCTACGGACCGTCGCTGCGGCCGAAGTTCCGGATCTGCGACACCATGGGCCTGGGGCTGCCGTACGACGACGTCGCGCTGCCCCGGAGCGTGCCCTTGATCTTCCGCGCGATGCGCAAAGCCGGGCTCGTGGCCGAGGATCTCGAGTTCCATCCGCACAACGACACCGGGCTCGTGGTCGCGAACTGCCTGGCCGCGGTCCGGGAAGGGTGCGGCGCGATCAACGGCACCTGCCTCGGCAAGGGCGAGCGGACGGGGAACGCGCCGCTCGAGCAGGTCCTCCTCCACCTCGTCGGGATGGGGTACTTCCCGACGGCGCGGCCCGACTTCACGGCGCTGAACGATCTCGCCGTGCTCTACGCGGAGATGGGGGAGCCGCTGCCGCCGAAGTACCCGCTGTACGGCCGCGACGCGCACCGGACCCGCGCTGGCATCCACGCCGACGGGCTCAACAAGTTCTGGTGGATGTACGCTCCGTTCGACGTCCCGACCCTGCTCGGCCGGCCGCTCGAGGTGTCGCTGACCAAGGATTCGGGGATGGCCGGTTTGATCTTCCTGATCAAGCAGCACATGGGCATGGAGCCGGCGAAAGACGATCCGGGCCTCCACGAGATCCACGACTGGATGGAACATGAGTTCGACGGCGGGCGCCAGACCGCGATTGAATGGGAAGAGCTGGAGCCGATCGTCCGGCAGCACCTCAATCACATGCGGGTGCGGCCCCAACCGGCCAAAGCCTAGGCGCCATCCGGTTCTCAACCGATGCCCGCCGGTGGCCGCATCGATGCACGGGAAACGTCTGCGCCGGTCCGCCCGGGGGCATGGTAGAGGCGAACCCCTCGCGGCGGTCCCCGCGTGCCGGATCGCGACTCCGGACAACGGCGGCACGTGCGGAACTTCAGCAGTAAAGGAGCGAGCGTGTCGACCGCCGCGGTGAGCCTGTCGGACGTACTTGGGTCGCTGTCGTACGCGCTGGACCTCGCCGAGGGCCAGACGTCCGGCCACGCGGTCCGGTCGTGCCTGGTCGGGATGCGGCTGGCCGAGACGCTCGACCTCGATGCGGAGCTGCGCTCGGCGCTGCACTACGCGTTGTTGTTGAAGGACACCGGCGGATCCAGCAACGCGGAGCGGATGGCCGCCGTGTTCGGATCGGACGACCACATCGTGAAGCGCCGGCTCCGAGCGCTCAACTGGCCCCGCCATACCGACCCCATGATCTCCAACATCCGCTCGGCGGGCATCGGACGCCCGCTCCCGGAGCGGGTCCGCCACATGGGCCGGATCGCGCTGACCGGCTCGCGGAACGCGAGGGAGCTCGTGCGGCTGCGCGCGGAGCGCGGCGCCGAGATCGCCCGGCGGCTCGGCCTTCCCGAGGAGACCGCGGAGGCGATCCACGCGCTCGACGAGCACTGGGACGGCCGGGGGCATCCGGAGGGACTCCGGGGCCCGGCGATCCCGTTTCTCGCGCGCATCGCCGGGCTCGCCCAGGCAGCGGAGGTCATCGTAACCGAGCGCGGTGTGCCGTCGGCCATCGGGACGATCCGCACGCTCTCGGGCACGTGGTTCGAGCCCACGCTCGTCGAGGTCCTCGCCGGCTGGGGCGACGACGAGGAGTGGTGGACGCGCGCGTGGGGCGACGAGGGGCACGAGATGGTACGCGCAACGGAGCCGGCGGAGATGGTGCGGTACGTCGACGAGTCGGGGCTGGACCGGATCGCCGAAACGTTCGCCGAGATCGTCGACGCGAAGACGGGATTCACGTCCGGGCACTCGTCGCGGGTCGCCAGGTACGCCCGCGGGATCGCGGAGATGCTCGGCATGGATGCCGACGCGCAGCGGCGGCTCTACCGGGCCGGCCTGCTGCACGATCTCGGCAAGCTCGCCGTGTCGAACCGCATCCTCGAGAAGCCGGGCCCGCTGACGGCGAGCGAGCGCCAGGCGATCGTCGAGCACGCGACCCGCACGTGGGAGCTCCTGTCCCGCGTCGAAGCGTTCCGTGAGGTCGCGCGGCTGGCCGCGCAGCACCACGAGCGGCTCGACGGGAGCGGCTACCCGTGGCGGCTCACCCGCCCGCAGCTCAGCGCGGAGGCGCGGGCGCTCGCCGTCGCGGACACCTTCGAGGCGATGACGTCGTGGCGGCCCTACTGCGCGGAAGTCCCGCCGGACACCGCGATCTTCCTGCTGAAGCGCGAGGCCGACGAGCGGTTCGACGCCGACGCGATCGCCGCGCTCGAGCGGCGCGTCGCCGATGCGGGGGACGAGCCGGCACGGGACCCCGGCGACCCCGCTCCCGTCTAACCGCCCGTCCCCGCCGCGCGCCCCGAGAGGCGCCCTGCGCCCTCACAGCGAAACGTACCTCACGTTCCCCCTCGACGGAGGTCAGGCTCTCATGGAGCGAAGCAGCAGCGCCACCGTGTTGGACGCGATCCGCAGCCGGCGGAGCGTCGCCAGAATGAAGCCCGATCCGGTGCCCCGCGCGCTGATCGAGCAGTGGCTCGACGCCGCGGTCTGGGTCCCCAACCACCGTGTCACGGAGCCGTGGACGTTCTACGTGCTGGAAGGGGACGCCAAGCGCCGGTTCGCGGAGTTCCGGCGGGAGTTTCAGCGCACGAAGCTCCCGGACCCCAACGCGCCGGGGGCGCAGGCCGTGCTGGACAAGGCCTACGCGTCTGCGGCGGAGACGCCGGCGATCATCGTGTTCGCGTGCCGGCCGTCGAGCGACCCGGAGCTCGGCGAAGAAGACGTGTGGTCCACGTTCGGCGCCGCGTACGCGGTGATGCTGGCCGCCTGGAGCGACGGGGTGGGCACGTACTTCCGCTCCGGCGAGTTCCGCAGCTACGGGCCGCTCCGGGAGTTCCTCGGGGTCGCGCCGGACCAGCGCATCATCGGCATGCTGTACGTCGGCTATCCGGTCGAGCTGCCGCAGCGGCGGCGCGCGCCGGGCGCGGCGAAAACCGTGTGGCTCACGGGCCCCGAAGGCGCCGCGCGGGGCGGCCGCTGATGTCAACGGCCGTGGCCCCCTCGCGGGGCCTGGAGCTGCTCGACACGCCGTCGCTGGTCGTGGATCTCGACCGCCTCGAGCGCAACATCGCGCGGTGGGCGGCGTACGCCAAGGACGCGGGCGTCAAGCTGCGCCCGCACGGCAAGACGCACAAGTGCGTGGAGATCGCGCGCCGGCAGCTCGCGGCGGGCGCCGTCGGGCTCACGCTCGCGAAGGTCGGCGAGGTCGAGGTGATGGCCGCCGCGGGGGTCGAGGACGTCTTCCTCGCCTACGAGGTCATCGGCGGCCCCAAGGTGCCGCGCCTGATCGCGCTCGCCCGCCGGATCCGCGTCCGCGTCGGCGTGGACAGCCTGGCGGGCGCCGAGCCGCTCGCGGCCGCCGCCGCGAACGCCGGGCTCGTGCTCGACGTGATGCTGGAGGTCGACTCTGGCCTTGGACGCTGCGGGGCGGCACCGGGAGCCCCGCTCATGGAACTGGCCCGCGGGGTCGCGCGCCTGCGCGGGCTGCACATCGCCGGCATCTTTACGTACCGCGGGTACCTCCCGGATCTCGAGGCCGCGGGGCACGAGGAAGGGGAGATCATGGTGCGCGAGGCGGAGCGCCTCCGGGCCGCGGGCTTCCCGATCGCGGAGGTGAGCGTCGGGTCCACGCCGACCGGCCGGCCGGCGGCGCGCGTGCAGGGTGTCACCGAGATCCGCCCGGGCACGTACGTGTTCAACGACGCGATGCAGGTGCAGTGGGGATCGGCCACGCCGGACGAGTGCGCGCTCACCGTCCTCGCCCGGGTGATCAGCCGTCCCTCCCGTGACGTCGCGGTCCTGGACGCGGGCAGCAAGGTGCTGACCAGCGAGACCGGACCGTACAGCAGCCTCGGGCCGAGCCACGGGACGCTCCGCGACTACCCGGACTGCCAGATCGACCGCCTGTGGGAGGAGCACGGACGCGTGCAGCTGACCGCGGACGCGCGGCGCCTCCGGGTCGGGGATCTGGTGCACGTGCTGCCGGCGCACGTTTGCCCCACCGTCAACCTGGCGGAGCGCCTCGTGGTCGCCCGCCGGGGGATCGTGGAGGCCACGTGGACTGTGGCGGCTCGCGCGCAGGTCCAGTAGGATCGGGACGGCCGCCGCTCGCGCCGCGGCTGATTACCGCAACGGGCACCCCGCGTGCCGGAAAGGACGGAACCGATGGACTTCAGGTCGTGGGTCACGCGAGGCCTGGTCAACACGCACGAGCGCGTGCAGCTGTGCACCGCGGATTTGACCGACGAGGAGGCAGGCCGCGTGCTTGCCGGAAAGCTCACGCCGATGATCTGGCAGGTCGGGCACGTCACGCTCACCGAGGCGGGATACGCGCAGCGCGGAGCGGTCCCGGTCGAGCTGCCGGGATCGTACGAGACCTTCTTCAAGATGGGCACGGGCGGTCAGGCCAAGTACCCGCCGCTCGCCGACGTCCGGCGGGCGTTCGACGCCACGCACCAGGCGCTCCTCAAGGTCGCCTCCACCGCCGACTACGCCACCCCGGCCGAGGGGCGTGCCTTCTCGAACATCGGCGAGATGCTGGTCGGCGCGTGCATTCACCGCGGGTACCACATCGGCAAGATGACCACGCTGCGGGCGCTCCTCGAGAAGAAGCGGCTGTTCGGGTAGGCCCCGATACGGAGGAGGCCGCGATGACGGACGCGGAGCTGCTGGAACGCGGGCGCGCGCAGATCCAGTAGTGCCGGGCTGGCCGTTCGCGGCGCGGCCGGCCACACTCACGGGCACCCCGGTGCCGAAAAGGACGGAGATCGATGGACTACAGGTCGTGGCCCACACGAGGCATGATCGCCACGCACGAGCGCGTGCAGTTGTGCACCGCGGATCTGAACGACGAGGAGGCAGGCCGCGTGATCTCCGGGCTCACGCCGATCATCTGGCAGCTCGGACACGTCACGCTGACCGAGGCCGGATGGGCGAAGTTCGGCGGGGTTCCAGTCGAGCTGCCGAGCGCGTACGCGACCTTCTTCAAGATGGGCACGGGAGGCGAAGCGAAGTATCCGCCGCTCGCCGAGGTGCGGCAGGCGTTCGAAGCCACGCACCAAGCGATCCTGAAGGCCGCCGCGACCGCGGACTACGCCGCCCCGACTCCGACCCAGGGGCACTCCTACTCCAACGTCGGCGAGTTGATGGTCAGTGTGTGCATCCACCGCGGGTACCACATCGGCAAGATGACCACGCTGCGGGCGCTCCTCGGGAAGCGCCGGCTGTTCGGATAGGCTCCGACACGGAGGAGGGAGCGATGACGGACCGGGAGCAGCTGGAGCGCGGACGCGCGATACGCCGGCACCTTTGGCCTGACCGCGAGGGCGGCGTCGCGGTGTTCCGCGCCCTCGACCCCGCGTACGCCGACTTCATCACCGCGCACGCGTACGGCGGGGTGTACGGGGACGAGACGATCGATCTCCGCACCCGCAGCCTCATGACCTGCGCGGTCCTCATCGCGCTCGGGCGGAAGGCGGAAAACCACCTCCGCGGCGCCCTCAACATCGGCGTGACGCCCGCGGAACTGATTGCGATGTTCAAGCAGGTCGCGCTGTACGCCGGCTACCCTGTGGTCAACGACGCGTTTGGGACGCTCAAGGCCCTGTTGGACGAACGCCAGGCACAGGCGGGGAAGCAGAAGGCGTAGCACCCTCCAGCATCGGCCGCGCGAGGACCGCCGCCGCGGCCTCCGACCGGTCCGCCCCGGGGAGCCCGGGCTCCCACAGGGTCATGGAGAACGCGGAGACCTGTCCGGCCGACGCGAGCCGCGCGATCGCGGCGCGCACCGTCGCGGCCGCGGGGCCGCCCGCGGCGGGATAGCTCACCGCGGGCATCTCCCCGGGATCGACGACGTCGACGTCCAGGTGGACGTACAGCGGCCCCGCGGGGAGCGGCATCGCGAGCAGCCGCGCAACGCTCACGTGGAGCAGCCGCGACTCCGCGACCGCGCGGTCCTCGCCGGGGTCGAGATCGCGCCCGTCCACCAGCACGACCCGGTCCTCCGGGATCGGCCGGAGGCCCGCTGCGCGCGCGACCGTCTGCTCCCCGCGCCCAACCGCCATCGCGAGCGGCATCCCGCCCAGGAACCCCGACGGCGTCGTCTCCCACGTGTTGAAGTCGCCGTGGGCATCGAGCCAGATCAGCGTCGGCGCGAGGCCGCGCCGCTGCAGTCCGGCAAGCACGCCGAGCGTGAGCACACAGTCGCCGACGTAGACGGCACGCACGGGATCGCCGGCCACGCGCGCGGCGATCGCATCGCAGAGCGCCCCGAGACGCGCCTGCGGCGTGCCGTCGGGGAGCGGGGGACGGAGCACCTCGTGCTCGACGGCGACGTGCGGGACGGGCATCGGCTGCGCGATGCGGAACGGCACCACCAGCACCCGAGGGCGCGCGGGGTCGCTCATGCGCTCATTCTCGCAGGCCCGGGGGCCGGCGGCAAGCCGTCCCGCCGAGGGGCCGCCGCCGTTGACAGCGCGCGCCCGTGTTGCGATGCTTGGCATCGCGGACCCGAGACGGCTCGACCCGGAGGAGGTCACATGGACGCCCGGTTTCTGGCCTATCTTGCCGTCGCGGCGGTGCTGATCGTCACCCCGGGGCCGGACATGGCGCTCGTCGCGCGGAACGCGGTGAAGGGCGGCGTGCGGGCGGCCCGGGCGACCGCGTTCGGCGTCGGCACCGGCATCCTCGGCTGGGGCCTGTGCTCCGGGCTCGGCGTCGCCGCACTGCTCGCGGCGTCCGCGACGCTGTTCGCAGGGCTCAAGCTCGCCGGCGCGCTCTTCCTCGTGGTCCTCGGCCTGCGCAGCCTGTGGGCGGCCGCGCGGGGGGCCGAGGGGCCCGCTGTCCCGGGCCCGACGCGGCCAGCGCCGCTCGGCGTCCGGGACGCGTACGTTCAGGGACTGGTCGGCAATCTCCTCAATCCCAAAGCCGGCATCATCTTCGTCGCGATCGTGCCGCAGTTCATCGCGCCCGCGGACGGGCCGCTTCGGATCGCCGCGATGACGGCGGCCTTTGTCGTCATGGTCACGGGATGGCTGGCCGTCTACGGCGCTCTCGTCGCCCGCGCGGCGACGCGGCTCGGCCCGCGGGTGCGGCGCGCCCTCGACGGCGCGGCCGGCGCGGTCATGATCGCCCTCGGCGTGCGGCTCGCCGTGGAACGCCGCTAGCCCGCGCGCCTATTTCGCGAGGGAGGCGTCGGTGAACGCGGGGTAGACGAGGTAGTTGTACTTCACCCCCTGCACGTTCGGCCGGCGCACCCACACCGCGAGCTCGTCCATCATCGGGATCGCCACGGCCCGGTCCAGCAGCGTGCGGTCGAGCTGGAGATAGATGGCGCGGCGCTTGGCCGGATCGAGCGTACTGCGCCCCTCGGCCAGCATCCGGTCGATCTCGGGGTCGGAGAAACAGGACCAGTTGAAGTTGCTGCCGATGTTCACCGAGCTGAACAGCGCAGAGAGCGTGTCGGGATCGTTCGCGCGCAGGAAGATCGTGCCGAAGTTGTCGGCGCAGGTGAAGTTGTCCTGGGTCCTGGCACCGAACGCCTGGCTCTTGATCTGGGCGTCGAACCCGAGCTCCAGCAGCTGGCCCTGCACCGGCTGGATGTCCGGCAGATCGCCCCCGCCCGAGTTGAGCGAGTTGATCACCACCCGAAGCGGCTGGCCGGCTTTCTCGCGCACGTGGTTCGGCCCCATCTTCCATCCCGCTTCGTCGAGCAGCTGGCCGGCTTTCGTGGGATTGTACGGATACGACGCGCAGGCGGCCGGGTCGGGCAGCAGGATGTGGCTGACGTACCCGCACGCCGGCTGGCCGAGGCCCCGGTAGATCGCGGCGATGATCGCCCGGCGGTTGATGCCGTACAGGATCGCCTGGCGGACCCGCACGTCGTCGGTCGGCGGCTTGCGCAC
>Ga0209415_10014547_pt1 | contig 12847 bp, 10 predicted proteins | sample PeaSoiSIISIP2007_FD_187696 | JGI IMG/M metagenome (GOLD analysis project Ga0209415, IMG submission 187696) | Peat soil microbial communities from Weissenstadt, Germany - SII-SIP-2007 (SPAdes) (version 2) | ecosystem: Environmental > Terrestrial > Soil > Wetlands > Peat | place: Germany...
GCCGCGGAGCTCGAAGCGCTCGACGGAGGACAACGAGAGCTGCCGCAACCAGGACAAGTCGCTTATCGGCTCCATATTTCGCCTTCCAGCTCCAATATATCCCTGGCCGTGAAATAGAGCAAACCGATTATGGCCGGATGCCGAAGCGTTCGTCCTCCGCGTTGCCTCGCGGCTCGACATGGACGATGACGTCGTAGACCTCGGGCAGGGCGTCCTTGATCGCGCGCTCCACTTTTTCCTCGTTGTGGTCGACAATCACGAACGTCGCGCCTTGCGTCCGCAGCTCGTCCGCCGCGCCTCTTCCCACCCGGCCAAAGCCGCAGACGATGTAGTGGCCTTGCAGTTTTTCGATCATTTTCTTGACCCGCCGTTTTCCGAAAAATTGATTCAGCTCCAGCTCGATAATGGTCTGCGTCATGGCCCCGATGGCCAGCAGCATCACGATCACGCCAAAAAAAATCAGGAATGCATTGAAGATCCGCCCGGGATGGCTCAGCGGACGGATCTCGCCTGAACCGACGGTGGTCACCGTGGTCAGCGTCATGTAAAACGCATCGAACAGGGAGTAGTGTTCGATGAGGTAGAACCCCGCCGTCCCGCCGGCAAGCGTCACCCCGAGTGCGATGGCAATACGAACCAGCCGGCGCGGAAGATGATCCATCAGATCCATCTTAGTGGGGCAGGGCCATGCCCTGCCGCCGACTACTTATAGTTCGGAAACCAAGGAACGAACGCCGATGTCGACTTTTGATACTTCCGGTACGCCTCACCCTTGCTGCGCAGCGCCTGCTCTTCGGTCGGCGGGATGCCGGTCACGCGCAACAGGAAATAGAGGATCAGCGCGGGCGAGAGAAACCCGAAGTACCCGTATTGCGCCGAGCTCGCGACCAGCGCGAACGACACCCAGATCAGCCATTCGAAGAAATAATTCGGATGACGCGAATAGCGCCACAACCCCGCGTTGCACACTTTGCCTTTATTTTTCGGATCGCGCTTGAACCGCGCCAGTTGCCAGTCGGCCGTCAGTTCTCCCAGGAACGCGACCGCCCAAGTCCACGCACCGGCGGTTTCCAGCTCCGGTATGCCTTTCAACGGGTCGTGCAGCGCCAGCAGGAACGGCAGCGACAGCACTCCGCACAGCAGCGCCTGAAGTTCGAAGAACGCCAGGAGTTTTAGCCCGATGTTCGACCCCCACTTGCGCCGCAGCTCGACGTAACGGCCTTCTTCCGGCTGCCCGTTCACGCGCGTAAACAGCAGATAGAACCCCAGCCGCAGCCCCCAGATCGCCACCATCGGCAGCAGGATCAGAGTGCGCCGCCAGTAGCCCGCGCCGTGCACCGCGTAAATCATGGCCAGCAGCGCGAGGCCCATCGCCCAGCCCACGTCGACGATAGCCGCATTGCGCAGAGGAAAATGCAGCAGCCACAGAATGAACATGAACACCGCGATCACCGCGGTCCCTTGAGCCATCCAAATGAGCAACCCGTGCATAATATGAATTCGGCAGTCGCGTGGCGCACTTTAGCCCCATGCGTAGCCAGGGGCCGAGAGGGCCGAGAGGGACAGGCAGAATTGACACGGATTAAGAGTTAGCGAACAGCGCAGACGGCTCCGTCCCCTTGATGAAAACTGGCGGATTTCGGCGCATTTCTGGGTCGCCGGAGCTCTCCGACAGGCTCTTGATATCGCGAGGTTGACGGCTTGGCGCGAAATACGAATGGCGCAACCATCGCTGAATCTTCGCCGCTGGAGGTCGAAACGGGGCAGCGACGACTTATGGAATCATGAAGGGGACGTAGCCGCCTGCACGATTCAAGACATTTTTACGTTCATCGATTCTGTCTGTCCCTGTCGCTCATGTCGCTCCCTGTCGCCTGTCGCGTCCAACGAACCGATCATCGCTCCAACCAGGCCGGCGAGGGCGATGGCGAGGACGATGATGACGACGGAATCACGCGGGCCAGATAGCGGCGGCCGAGGAGTCCCTCCGTTGTCAGGCCGACAGGAACCTGGATTTGGTCAGCAGACATGATGGCCCATGGGTCACACATCTAACCCCTCTCCCGCAAGCACCCCCATCAGCGCGAATAAATACGCCGCCAGCGCCGGCCTCTGCTCGAACGGATAATCCACCGCCGCATGCACGAATACCGCGATGAGCCCCATCCCCCACAACGACCGCACTGCCTTGGGCGCGAGTTGGGCCACCACCGCCAGCATCGCCAGGAACAACGGCACTCCCCCCTCCACCGCCCATTGCGCCCAGTCGTCGTGAGCCTGGTTGACGAAGGTCCCATCGTCGTAGCGCGCATATTTTGGATACACCGACGCCCACGTGCCCAGCCCGAACCCCTCCATCGGCCGCTCCCGAACCATATCGAAAGAGGACCGGTTCAGATCCGCCCGCACCCCGTACGGATTCGGTTCCTGTAATCGGTCCCAGATGGTCTGCCATCCCGCCACCGCCACCAGCGCGCCCGCCGCCGCCGCGCCCAGCACGGACACTCGAACCAGCGCGCCCACCGGGATCACCCCGCGCAAATACGCGAACAGAGGCAGCGCGATCAACAGAGCCAGGCAGATCGCCGACCCCGTGCGCGACCCCGCCGCCACCACCGCCGCGAACAAAGCGCCCGCGAGGAATACCCATCGCACCGGCCGGGCCCGGTCGCCCACCGCCGCCGCAATTGCCAGTCCCAGCGCGGGTTCCAGAAATGCCGCGAACTGGTTGCGGTAAACGAACGGCCCCAGCGACCCCAGTGTAAACAACCAGATCACCCCGCCCACCGCCGCCAACAGCCCGAAAAGCAACTGCGCGGTGAGAAATTTCTGCCGCGTCGCGCGATCTCCCGTCAGCCGCAGCGCCAGGCAAAACGCCGCGCAGTTCGCCGCCCAGTGCAACGACGATTCGAGCGTCCGCTCGACGTCCGCGGTGATCCCGGCCGCCGCTTGCACCACGCCCAGCAGAGCCACCGCGCCCAGGATCGCACCGATCGCATGAATACGGAGCGCGAACCGCTGCCGCACGATGGCCACCGCGGCCAGCGTGAACAATGCGGTATCGAACGCCGTCAGAGCCCATCGCGACTCGACACGCATCGCCAGAATTCCCGCCCACAGCAGGCCCGCGAAAATCCAGATCACTGCGCGGCCTCCATCCGAACGTGCCGCAGCTCCACATTCCCCTCGGCCCGAGGCTCGCCCACCGGACGCTGGTACACCAGGGCCAGATCGGCGAACCAATCGCCCGCCACGAGTGTCACTTCACCAGCCGTCCAGTCTTCGCTCGGCAGCAGTGCCGAATGCTGGCCCGCGACGCGCCATTCCAGTCCCGATGGCGATTTGATCCCCACCGTCCGCGTTTCCCAACGAAGCACGTACCGTCGTCCGGCGGCCACGCTCAACACCTGCCGCAGCAGCGGGCACGATTCCGGCTGCTGCCCGTTCAATGCAATCCGATGCCCGGCGGGCGCGCTTAAGTTCACATGCGTCACTCCCGGCCATTCCATCAGCCTCCAGTCAAAGCCGTGATTCAGAGGCGTCGCAGCGAAATCGCCGTTGAACACCCCCGCCGGCGCGGACTGTCCGGTAAGCTTCCAGACCTCGAGAGCCGCGCGGCTGCCAGCCTCGATCAACTGATCCGACGCCCCGTAGAGCAGCGGCAGGTCGGACTCATCATGATACGCCGCCAGCCTCCGCGCGACCGCCGTCACGGCTTCCAGCCGCTTCGTTTGCGACAGATAGACCAGGTAAGCGGCGGTCACTTCGCGCCGCTCCGGGATCGCGCGCTTCAGAATTTCTTCGGCATCCGCACTCAGCCGCCAGCACAGGTCGAACGCCGGAGTCCTGTCGCCATACGATACTTCCAGCGCCAGGCGAATCCATTTCCAGAAATCGTCCTGCGCGTCCCCCCGAAAATAAAAATTCGCCAGCGTCCATCGCGGCTCGAATTGACGATCGACCGCGGCCGCATCCAGCAGCCATCGTTCCGCGCTCGCCCGGCGCCCGAGCACCTCCGCCGCCAGGCCGAGCTTGATGCGCGGCGCCGAAGAATAAGGATTCAGCGCCGCGATTTTCTCCGTCAGTGCCCGGGAATCCGCGCCGTCGTAGTCCAGTTGCAGGGCGCGCAGCGCCAGATAATCCGTGTTGCGCGGGGCGATTTCGACCGCCCTTTCGACCGATTCCGGAGTCGCCGCGCGGAAGTACGCATCGGCGCGCGCCAGCACGATGGAAAACCAAACGGCGATTCCCAGCGCGCCAAGCGCGGCCATCCCTGAGATCCGGGCGACAGTAGACATGTAGCCCTTGATTTTAAGCTCATTGTGGCGCAGGCTACCGAGCCGCGACCGCAGGGAGCGATCTGACTCGTGTTTTTCAGCAATCTCCGGCGTCCCGCGCCCCGAGGCGATCGAGCACTCTCCGCACGCAAATCTCCACGCTTTCCCGATCGGTCCGGCACTCGACTTCGGGCGTTAGCGGAGCCTCGTACGGATCTTCGAGACCCGTAAACGAAGCAATCTCCCCGCGCCGCGCTTTTTCGTACAAGCCCTTCGGATCGCGCCTTTCGCAGACATCCAACGGCGCGTTGACGAAGACTTCCACAAACCGGATCCCGGCGCGTTCCATTTCCTCGCGCACCTGGTTTCGAGCCGCCCGATAAGGAGAAATCAGCGCCACCAGAACCACCACTCCATGCCGCGCCAGCAGGCCCGCGACGTAGCCCGCCCGCCGCACGTTCTCATCCCGATCCTGTTTCGAATACCCCAGCCCGCGGGAGAATTTCTCGCGAATCAGATCGCCATCGAGCACCTCCACGCGCGTCCCGCCCGCGATCAGTTCCGCCTCCACCGCGCGTGCGATGGTCGATTTTCCGGCGCCGCTCAGTCCGGTCAGCCACACCAGCATGAATCCTCAGCTCCCTCCAAACACCTAGGCTGGCAGCCGGTTGGCAACCTGCAGCGAGTTAGTAACCTTGGGCGCGTGGAAACAAATAGGGCGCCGGATACCAACCGGCACCCAGGATGCCATCCTGCCCCACATTGGAGCCGACCTATCGCACGACCACTTTCGTCAACCCCGCGTTACCCGCGGCGTCATAGACGCGAATCACCAGGAGATGCTCACCTTCCGAAACCTTGTCCAGGCGGATGAGAAAACGCTCGCGCGGGGAGTCGGTGACGCCATCCGAGGCTTCGACGGGAACCCACTGCCCGGCGTCGATCGAATACTCGCAGCGCCGCAGCACCGAGCCGCGATCCTCCGCATCGACATCCACCTCGACCATGCTCCCCGACCGGCGCGGGGCACTCGCGGTCACCACCGGCGGCGTGCTGTCGATCAAAATCGGAGCGCTCACCAGCTCCGCTTCGCGCGCCAGATTCGCCGGATTCGACGGCGCATCCGACGCGACCACGCGGAAATAATAGCGGCCGTCGGCGAACACGTCGGCATCGATCAGGAACGTGTTCTCGGTCATATTGGCGCGCAGCAACTTCCAGCGCGTCTCGTCCTCGCCGCGAAAATAGAGGCTGTAAATGAGCCGATCGCCGTCCGGATCGTCGGCCTGCCAGTAGATTTGCACCTGCTGCCCGGGGATTCGCGAGAGCGTCTGCGACGGCGTCCCGGCTGTCGCTGGAGCGTCGCCGGAATCTGTGACCGTGATCGCGTAACTTGCGGTTGCCGCCGCTGTCGCCGCACCCGATTTCGCCGACCCGCTGACCGCAGTCACATTAATGCTGCGCACATTGGGAGGCGTGTTCTGTGGAAGATAGGCGATCGTCACGCTATCGAGCGCCGGAGCCGACCCCGTATTCCCCGAGAATTCCGCGCGCCATTGGATGTACCGCGCGTTCGGACTGGTGATCCCCGCGTGGTCCGGATCGGTGAGCGGTTCGGACCAGTCGCTCCACGTCGCATCGGGCCGCAGTGAATTCCCGCTACGCGTCTTGAACACGATCCCCTTCGCATCGCCTCGCCATGCCAGCCTGCCCCAGCGCGCCACGGTCGAGGAATCGTGCACCGGCGATTCGAACCATCCCGTGGCCACCGTGCCCGTATCCAGGCGCAGAAGCTTTCCCAGATTGCCCGTCGCCGCCAGCAGCGCTCCTCGCGATTCCACCAGCCGCGTGGCCTCGCCCTCATTCGACTGCGCCACCAGCGTCGCTTTCCGGTCGCCATCCAGCCGGTACAAACGTCCTTGCACGTCGGTGACGAACAGCAGCGATGAATGGAACATCGCCACGTCGTAAATATTTTCTTCCTTCGAACTCCACAGCGTCTCCACCGTATTGTCGGGATGAATTACGTACAACGCGGACTTGTCGACGCCCGCGTAATCCACGGCTGGAGAAATCGCCATCCCCGGAGACTGCGCGCCTGTTGGCGCTTTCGTGGCCTCGGGCTTCGGAGGAGGTGTGAGCGCCGCCTGCTGGTCGGTGACCGTAACGGTGGCCACCACCGGCGCCACTGTGGCCCCTCCCGCGCCGTTTGCTCCACTGTTCGCCGATCCGATCCGCCGCGCGACACTGCCGCCCAGGGCCGCGACATAAAGGTTGCCATCCGCCGCCGGTACGATGGCGCGGATCTCGGGAAGACTCGCGTCATACAGCACAAAGGCCTTGTTTTGAGCGGTGATGCGATAGAGAATGCCATTGGGTTCGCTGCCCGCCAGCAGCGCGCCTCGCGAATCGAGTTCCAGACAGGTCACGTGCGATTGCCCGGTTTCGTAATACACAGCGCCCACACCGGCGGCCGTCACGCGAAACACTTTTCCCTGATCGCCGGTGCCCACGAAAAGCGACCCGTCCGCGGCGGCTTTCAAAGCCCAGATATACCGCGCGGCGGGCGAAAAATATTCCGTGGCTTTTCCGTTTTCGATGCGATAGACCTTCCCGTCGGGCGACGTGCCTGCGTACACCACGCCCTTCGAATCGACCGTCACCGCGAAAATTTCCGACTGATCCGCTGTCCACACCAGCGAGCTTTTTCGCGCCGCGTCCAATTTGTAAAGCCGCCCGCGATGCCCCGTGCCCAGGTACAGCGATCCATCCGGCGCCTGCGCGACGCTCCAGATTTGCGGTTGCCCCGAATCGAATACCGTGTCGAGTTTCGAGCCGAGCATCAGCCTTCCGTCGCGCGTCAGCGACAGTCCGTTGATGCGCCCGCGCAGAAAATCCTGATAGCCGGTCATCTCCCAAGTCGCGGTCGTTGCCGCAAATGCCGACCCGGCCATCAGTATCAGCGCCGGCCACTTCATTGCTCTTTCACCTCGACCTGCACCGTCTTCGTTCCGGTCACCACGTTGTCGCCCGCGGGAATCTCGATCTCCGCCAGCTTCGATCCGCGCAGATTCGGCAGCCCCGCCGCTTGCGTCTGCGCGCGATTCAGAATCATCGCCACCGATGGTGGAGGACTCGGCAGATCGCGGCCGTCGATATTGTACGCGGCCTCATTCCGCCACACGCGGATATACGCTTTCGTGTTCGGGCGCAGCCCGTTGAGAAACTCCAGCACCTGGCCCGGCGAATGATACTGCAATCCAATCGACGCGCCGAATTCCGTCATGTTCGTAGACGACGCGTCGGTGGCCGTGAAGTTGATCGGCCCCAGAGGCGAGCCCACCGGCACGCGATACAAAACCTTCTTCTGCGTCTCGACGCCGTTTTCGCCTGCCAGCGTGACAATCAGCTCGACTTCCTCGCCCGGCCGCACGGTGCGCGGCGCGGCGAGATCCGCGATCTGCACCTGGCTCTTCCGGTCGACCACGCTCACTTCCAGCGTCACGCCTTTTAGCCGGAACGCGTCGAAACCGCTGGCCATCGCGTAGTTGAGAGACGTCCCCAGGCCGAGCGCGGCCAGCGCCGGAACCGCCACGTCGCCGCTATAGACGTTGTCGACCCGCACGCTGCCGCCTTCGAAATCGAGATGACCCCGCACCGCGAAGGTCGACCCTCCCTGCGCACGCTCGGTCGCGTCGATCGCCGAAAACAGAGCCATCTGCGTCACCAGGGGCGTCATCACGCGATCCTGAATCGCCTGCATGTGATAACTATTCTTGCCGACGCGAATATCCACCGGCGCCATCGCCGCACGCCGGCCCATCACGCCCGAAACAGCCGTGCTGCGGTCGTCGGTCAGCGCGCCCATCCACTCGCGGGCCGCGGAAATTTTGAACGAGCTCGATACGTTCGGCAGCAGCGCCAGCACCTCGGCGCGCGCAAACGGAATATCGCTGGGCCCCGACGCCATGAAACGATGCCCGAACGCGTAAACGCGATCGCCGTCGATCAAGGTCACCGTTCCATCGGCGCTGATGCTGTAATCGCCCGAAAGCAATTGCGCGCTGATCATCGACCCAGGCTGGATGCTCTTCGGATCGCCCATCCGGTCCGTGGGCCTGCCTCCGCCCGAAACGCCCTGGCGCGGATCCATGCCCATTTCGCGAAGCTGCGCGCCAAAATGTTCAAGCGTGGCGGAAGTGAATCCGGAGAACGAAACCGGCGTGGCGATTTCTTCCAGCCGCGCGTCTTTCGAAATGTACCGCCCGCGCGCCATCATGCGCGCGCCCTCCGGCTGGACGCGCAGCATGTCCTCAATGGGACGAATGCCCGCGATGGCGTCTTTCGAATAAGGGAAACTCAGTGCGACCGCGCCGGCCAGCTTCCCGTCGATATACACGGGCGATCCACTCATGCCCTGCATCACGCCCGTGTGTTCCAGCGGCCCGCCTTTGAGACGGCCCAGGATAATCGACTCCTTGGGCGCCATGTTTTCCAGCACACCGAGGATCTCCACGTCGAATTCCTCAATGTGCGAGCCGGAGAAAACGGTGCGCCCGACCCCGTGCTGACCCGCGCGGATGTCCTTCAGCGGAAAGATCGCGGGAGCGGCGTGGATCGTGGCGGCGGCAATCGCGAGCCCGCCGAAAAAACGGAGCGGCAGCACGTTTTTATTGTAGTTGTAATTTTTCCGGGCGATACAATGGTTCGTGCGACTTAGATGGACCGCCGCAGGCGCGATCGCGATAATCGTCGTCACCGCCCTATACTTCGCCTTTTCCTCACGCCGCACTCTTCCCGTCCGCACTCTCGACTCCCCAGCCGTGGTGCGCGAAATCCAGAGCCTCAGCGAACTGGTCTCCGTCAAATACACGGTGCAGAAAGTCGTCGGCCTGGAGGAAAAGAAAACGCCGGTCGGTGCGGAAAAACTGTTGCTCATCGTGCAGGCGGAAGTGCTGGCCGGCGTCGATCTCGCCGCGTTATCTCCCGGCGACATCAAAATTCTCCCGGACGGGAACGTCAAAATAGCACTCCCGCCCGCACGCATCTTTCATATCGTGATCGACGAGAAGGAGACCAAGGTCTGGGATCGCCAGATCACCTGGTGGACGCCGTGGGTCTCCCCGGATCCCGATCTTGAACGCCAGGCGCGCCTCGCCGCGACTAAATCCATCGAGCAGGCCGCGCTCGACATGGGCATTCTCGACCAGGCCCGCCGCAACGCGGAAACCGTAATCCGCAATCTACTGGAAACCCTCGGCGCGAAGTCGGTTACGCTCAGCCGGACTTAATTCCGACCAGAGGGCCCGCCTCGATTTTGTGACAGCTGCGCCGTTCAAGCATAAACATCGTGCGAAGGAAAGTCCCCCTTCCGTTCGCTTAAGATGGCTAGAGTGACGGCTCCCCAGGACCTGACGCAGCTTCTTATCAACTGGCGCAACGGCGACAAGGCTGCGCTGGACCAGATGACTCCCGCCTTGTACGAGGAGCTGCGCCGCCTCGCCCGCTTCTTCCTCGCCAACGAACGTCCCGACCACACGCTCGAACCCACCGCGCTGGTTCACGAAGCCTATATCCGGCTCATCAGCCAGCACGCCGTCGACTGGCGCAATCGCGCGCATTTTCTCGGCGTCGCGGCCACCATGATGCGCCGCATTCTCATCAACCACGCGCAGGCCCGCCTCGCCGCCAAGCGCCAGGGACAGGCGCAGGCCGTCGCTCTCGAGGACGCGCTCGGTGTCTTCACGACCTCCACCATCGACCTGCTCGAAATGAATCAGGTTCTCGAACAGCTCGCCGACCTCGATCCGCAACAGGGCCGCATCGTCGAACTGCGCTACTTCGGCGGCCTCACCATTGAAGAAACCGGCGAAGTGCTCGGCATCTCTCCCTCCACCGTCAAACGCGAGTGGAGCATCGCCCGCCTCTGGCTGCTGCAAAAAATGGAAGGAATCGCCTCCCCATGACCGCCGGGCGCTGGAGCGAAGTGAAAGCCGTCCTCTCCGGCGTCCTCGATGCCGACGCCACCGAGCGTCCCGCCCTGCTCGACCGCCTTTGCGGCCCAGATACCGAGCTTCGCACCACCGTCGAATCTCTCCTCGCCATGGAGAGCAAAGTCGGCCAGTTCGATACCGGCGTGTTGCCCGGATCGGCCCTCTGGACCGACGCCCCGGAAAAACCTCCGGCGCAAATCGGCGCCTACACCATCCTCCATGTGATCGGACGCGGCGGCATGGGCGTGGTCTATCTGGCCGACCGCGCCGACGGCGAATACCGGAAGCGTGTCGCCATTAAGCTGATTACCGGACGCCACCAGCCCCATCTCGAACAGCGCTTCCGGCGTGAGCGTCAGATTCTCGCGCAACTCGAACACCCCAACATCGCCCGCCTCCTCGACGGAGGAGCCACCGAATCCGGCCAACCCTACTTCGTCATGGAGTATGTCGAAGGCCCGCTGCTCGCAGCCTGGTGTGACGACCACCATCTCGACATCGACGCGCGTCTGAAACTTTTCCTCTCCGTCTCGGACGCCGTCTCCTACGCGCACCAGAAACTGATTGTCCACCGCGATCTCAAGCCCGGCAACATCCTCGTCACGCCCTCCGGCGATCCGAAGCTGCTCGATTTCGGCCTCGCCCGCATGCTCGATAGCGACACCGAACTTACGCAAGCCGGCCCCACGCCCATGACCGTTGCCTACGCCAGCCCCGAACAGATCCGTGGCGAACGCCAAACCGTCTCGAGCGACGTCTATTCGCTCGGCGTGATTCTCTATGAGCTGCTCACCGCGCATCGCCCTTATCAGGCCGAAAATTCTTCCTTCGCCGAAATCGTGCGCATCACTTGCGAGCAGGAGCCCACCCCTCCCTCGCAATTCCTGCGCAGCCTCTCGGGCGACCTCGAAACGATTCTCCTCAAGGCTCTCTCCAAGGATCAGCGTCTCCGCTATACCTCGGTCGACGAGTTCGCCGCCGACCTTCGCCGCTATCTCGACGGTCAACCCATCCACGCCCGCCCCGCTACCTTCGTTTATCGCACTGGAAAATTTCTCAGCCGTCACCGCATTGCCGCTCCCGCCGCCGCGCTCGCCATCGTGCTGATTCTTTCCTTCGCCGGCTTGTCCTGGTTCGAAGCCCGCCGCGCCCAGCGCCGTTTTAACGACGTCGAGAAGCTGGCCCACTCGGTGATGTTCGAGTTTCATGACGCCATCGAAAAACTCCCCGGATCCACCGCCGCCCGCGAGCTTCTCGTCAGCCGCGCCCTCGAGTATCTGGAAAATCTCTCACACGAGGCCGCCGGGGATCCTCGCCTGGCCCGCGAAATCGCCCTCGGCTACAGCCGCATTGGCCACGTGCAGGGCAACCTCGGCACCGCAAATCTCGGTAAGATCCCCGCGGCCCTCCAAAGCTATCGCAAAGCCGAGGAAATGCTGGCCCGTCTGCTGGCCCTGTCCCCTTCCGACGATTCTCTCCGCCTCGATTACATGAGCGTCGCCGATGCGCTCGCCGGAGCCTACAGCGTCGCGGGCGATCTGGCCCACGCACGCCTTCTTTCGGAAAAGAATGTCGCGCTCGCCGCTTCCGCTCTCCGCACCCGCCCCAACGATCCCGCCTTCCTTCATGCCATGTTGAGCGCGCAGTCCATCGCGGCCGATTTGCTCACCGATGAAAAGAAGTACCAGGAAGCCATTCTTATCCGCGAGTCTATCCTCGATCTTCAGCGGCGCGATCCCGGCGCTCAGACGAACCTTGCGCTCGCTCACAAGCGATTGGGTGCCCTGTACGGCGTCGTCAAGCGCTATGAGGAAGGCCGCCGCGAATATGAGCAGGCCCGCGTCATCGACGAACGGCTTCTCGAAACCGACGGCGGCACCCGCGCCCAGCTCGACCTCTCCTACGACTACAGCGATCTCGGCTGGGTCACCATCCGCCTCGGCGATCAGCCCGCCGCCCTCGCGCTCTTTCGCATGGCGCAGGCCCTGCGTCAATCCGCCGCCGCCGCCGACCCCAAGGATTATCGAGCCGCCGTCTCCGTCGCCAGTATCAGCGAACGCATCGGCGTCCAGTTGCGCCGAATGGGCGACCTGCCCGCCGCCCGCGAGGAGATGCAAGGTGCCATCGCTCTATGGAAGGAACTGGCGGACCGCCCCGGCTCAGCCTGGTCCAACACCAGCGACCTCGCCGACACGCACGCCGAATTTGCCGAGGTCTATATCGACATGAAGGCCTTCCCGCGCGCCGTCGCCGAATACGAGCAGGCCATCAAGCTTTATAGTTCATTGCGCGACCGCGGAGTTCTTCCCAAGGCCCTTTTTGAGCACATCGATGAATTAAAAACGCAGGCGGACAAATGCCGCAAGTCCGCCTGCGTAGTGCCTTAGCAGGTTGCTGAAACAGTCGTAAACACCGCTTCCTGCGGTCGCGACTCGGAATGGACGCTTCATGAAATCAGCTGCTTACCGAGCCGCGACCACAGGGAGCGGAGAAATCGATTACTTTTTCAGCATCCTGATAGAGCTGTTCCAGAGAATCTATAGACCTGGTAGGGCGGCCAATTATGGCTGCAGCCTA
>Ga0209415_10014548_pt1 | contig 12846 bp, 11 predicted proteins | sample PeaSoiSIISIP2007_FD_187696 | JGI IMG/M metagenome (GOLD analysis project Ga0209415, IMG submission 187696) | Peat soil microbial communities from Weissenstadt, Germany - SII-SIP-2007 (SPAdes) (version 2) | ecosystem: Environmental > Terrestrial > Soil > Wetlands > Peat | place: Germany...
ATCGCTCCGGCACGGCTCATCTCGGAAAGCGGTCCGGAGATCGCCCGAAAGTTGAAGGAAGATGCCGTCGACGCCGTACTTCTGGCGCCGGTGTGCCCCTTCTGTCATCAGGCCGCGGGATTGCTGCAAAGCATTATTGAGAAGGCTGGCACCGCGACCGTATCAATATCGCTGCTGTTGGACATCACCAAACGCGTCGAGCCGCCTCGTGTCCTGGCTGTGGACAAGCCGCTTGGATACCCCTTGGGCGAGCCCAACAACGCGGACCTCCAGAAAAGAATCTTGTTGGCAGCGTTGAACCTGCTATCGTGCGCTGTGGCTGAACCCGTGATCGTCGTGTTTCCTATCGAATGAACTTGGATAAGCCGCGAAGAACGCTGCCCGAAGTGCCGGAAACGGTGGCAAACGACGTCACTCGCCGGAAATCAGTTTCACCGGGTCGACGAAATCGCGGATGTATGGTCGCGCAACCATTAGCTACTTTGGGGCGGGTGGCAGACCATGAATGACGATAATGTTGCTTACGGCGTTGCTTTGCGCCGTCACGCAGACCTGCTGGGTGATAGCAACTGCACTCCGGTCAGGCGCCGGTGAGGAGCGGTATCTGATGTTCGGTGAAATCGCGCTACGGTTGCCGTTTAAGGTCGCTGAGGTGCTCCTCTCCGCGTATTGTTACAAACCGGGTAGTCCGCTTGGAAGCAAGCCTGCCGCGATGGCGTTCGTTTACCCCCAGGGCTCCGAGCGGAACCTCCGCTAGGGCGTCGCCCAGTACCAGCCTTCGGTTCTCGTGTATGATGAATATGAGGATGGCCTCATATTCCTCAGCTCAGAGTAGGGCAGTGCAACGCAAAGTCCCGCGGCAACAACGGGGCGAACGGCGCGTGGCCGAATTGCTGGAAGCCGCCGAAGCGGTAATTGCCCAAATGGGGTATGAAGCCGCTACCATGAGCGCGATCGCCGGCCGGGCCAGGGCCGCCATCGGATCGCTTTATCAATTTTTCCCCAGTAAGGCCTGCATCACACAAGCCTTGCGGACCGAGTACGCCAAGCAATTCGACAACCTGTACGCACCGCTCGCGACACAGGCGAGAACCCTGAATTGCCAGGCGCTGGTAAGCCACCTGATAGATTTAACGGTTCGTTTTGTGGATACTCATCCCGCACTCCCCGCCCTGCTCGACGCTCCTCAGAGCACCCGCGCTCCCGCGGCCATGCGCGCGGTTCTGCGGCAGCGTTTCGCGGAGGTGCTGCTGGCTCAAAATCCTCGCATGTCGAAGCCCAAGGCGCTGCTGCTGGGGACCGTCGCCCTGCATATTGTGAAAGCGTTGAATCAGCTTTACGGCGAGCTTCCGCCGCGAGAACGTCGCAAAATGATTCAGGAATTCAAAATGGTTCTTCTTTCCTACTTAAGCGCGCGGATGAACCCGCCCGCCCGCCGGAGGGTCCACCCGTGACTTTCCTGCCGGCTTTCTATGTCCCACGGATCGCGCCGGCCTCAGCACTCTTCGGCGCGCTGCTTCTGGGCGTCACGCTCCTGCTTAGCGCCTGCGGGAAAACTGAGGCTACCAACGGTGCGCCGGCAGCCCGTCCGGCGATGGAGGTCGGTGTAGTCACGGTCATCCGGAAGGATGTGCCGAGTTACGGCGACTGGGTGGCGACGCTGGACGGTTACACCAACGCCAATATTCAGCCGCAGGTCAGTGGTTATCTGATCCGGCAGGTTTACAGCGAGGGATCGCAGGTTCACAAGGACGACGTCCTGTTTGAGATCGACCCGCGCCCCTTCCAGGCCGCGCTTGACCAGGCCAAGGGGCAGCTCGCCCAGGCGCAGGGGCAGCTTGCGCAGGCCGAAGGCCAGCTCGCGCAGGCCCAATCCCAACTGGCGCTGGCCGGGATCAATGTCAAGCGCGACACCCCCTTGGCCCAGGCGCGCGCCATCGCGCAAAGCCAGTTGGATAACGACACCCAGGCGCAGGCGCAGGCCACGGCTCTGGTCAAGACCGATGAGGGCTCCATTCAAGCCAGCAAGGCGAGCATCCAATCCGCGGAAGCCGCCGTCGAACAGGCTCAATTGAATCTCGGCTTCACGAAAGTGCGGTCGCTTATCGACGGCATCGCCGGCATCGCCAGTATTCAGATCGGCAACCTGGTCGGCCCTACTACCGTTCTTACCACGGTCTCTGCCGTCGATCCGATTAAGGCAAGTTTTTCGATCAGTGAGCAGGAATACTTGGCGCTGGCCGATAAGATCCACCCTGACGCCGCCGGAGATGCTTTCAGCCGCGGGAGTGAGGTGCCGTTGCAGCTGACCCTGTCGAACGGCAACATTTATCCGCACCAGGGCCGCATCGTCTTTACCGATCGCGGAGTAGACCCGCAGACCGGAACCATCCGGATCATCGCCGCGTTCGCGAATCCCGGGAATGTGCTCCGCCCCGGCCAGTTCGGGCGCATTCGTGCGATGACCGGATTCGCCAAGGGTGCGCTGCTGGTGCCACAGCGCGCCGTGAGCGAGTTGCAAGGCCGCCGGCAAGTAGCCGTGGTCGGCCCCGACAATAAAGTGAGCATTCGCGAGGTGCAGACCGGCGACCGCTCCGGCGAACTGTGGATCATCACCAGCGGCCTCAAGCCCGGGGAGCGCGTCGTCACCGAGGGCACCTCCAAAGTGGCCGAAGGAGCCGTGGTCAATCCGAAACCCGACTCGGCCAGCCCGCCTGCGCCGGGAGTGGACCGGTAGAGCATGTCGAGATTCTTCATCAATCGTCCGATTGTCGCAATGGTGATCGCAATTCTGATGGTGGTCATCGGGCTGGTTTCCGCGCTGGCTCTGCCGGTGGCCCAATTCCCCAACATCGTTCCTCCCGAAATCCAGGTCACCGCCACGTATCCTGGCGCCGATGCCCAGACCCTGGAACAATCGGTGGCCACGCCGCTCGAAGAACAGATCAGCGGCGTCGACAACATGAATTACATGTACTCGGTGAATTCCAGCAGCGGGCAAACCCAAATCACCGTCGATTTCGACGTCACCACGGATCCCAATATCGATCAGGTGCTGACGCAGTTGCGCACGTCGCAAGCCCAGCCGCAGTTGCCCGCGCAGGTCAACACCTCCGGCCTCATCGTGCAGAAATCGCTGTCGGCCCCGTTGATGCTCGTTTCCCTTTCTTCGCCGAACGGAAGTTACGATAGCACCTTCCTCGCCAACTACGCGTATATCAACCTGGTCGATGAACTCACTCGCGTTCCCGGGATCGCGCGCATACAGGTGTTTGGGGCGGGCCAATACGCCATGCGTTGCTGGGTAAAGCCGGATCAGCTCGCCAAGCTGCACGTCACAGTTCCGCAGATCATACAGGCGTTGCAGACTCAGAACGCGGTGAACCCCGCCGGGCAGATCGGAGGCAATCCTATTCCGCCCGGCCAGCAATTCACCTACACGGTCCGTACGCAGGGCCGGTTAACTACGCCCGAGGAATTCGGCGAAATCATTCTTAGAGCCAACCCGGACGGGTCGAATCTCCGGTTGAAAGACATCGCGCGCCTTGAACTGGGCGCACAGACGTATAACCTAGCCGGACGCTACAACGGCAAACCATCGGCGATCTTGGCCTGCTATCAGCTTCCCGGCTCGAATGCCGTGGATGCGGCTAAACTGCTGCGCGCCCGGATCGCGGACTTAAGCAAGCGCTTCCCCACCGATCTGGCCTATACGGTCAGCCTCGACACCACCGCTGCCGTAACTGCGGGAATGCACGAGATTCTCTACACCCTTCTGGAGGCGCTCGCGCTCGTGGTTTTGGTGGTCTACATCTTCCTCCAGGGCTGGCGCGCGACGCTGATTCCGCTATTGGCGGTGCCGGTGTCGCTGATCGGGACTTTTCTTGTCTTCCCTATGCTGGGATTTTCGATCAACACGCTTTCGTTGTTCGGACTGGTGCTCGCGATCGGACTGGTGGTGGATGACGCCATCGTCGTTGTGGAGGCCGTGGAGCGCCATATTGAAGAGGGCCTTTCGCCGCGCGATGCGGCCCTGAAGGCGATGGAAGAAGTCTCCGGTCCCGTGGTCGCCATCGCCCTGATCCTGAGTGCGGTGTTTATTCCGACTATCTTTATTCCCGGCATCACTGGCCGACTGTATCAGCAGTTCGCCGTGACCATTGCGATCTCCGTAATCTTCTCGGCCTTCAACGCTCTCTCGCTGAGCCCAGCGCTTTCGGCTCTGTTATTGAAACCCCGTAAGCCGCGGCGGCGCGGGCCATTAAAGCTGTTTTTCGGCTGGTTCAATCGTGCGTTTGGCCGGGCTACGGCAGCCTATGTCAGTTTTTCGGGAGTCCTGATTCGTAAGGCCGTGCTTAGCTTCCTGATGCTGGCGGCCGTTGCCGCCGCAGCCGTATTCATTGGAGCGAAACTGCCGTCCTCCTTCCTTCCGGAGGAGGATTACGGCTACGTGTATACCAGCCTGCAATTGCCGGATGCATCCTCCATGGAGCGCACTTCCGAGGTCGCGAAGCAAGTAGAAAAAGTGATCATGGATACGCCCGGAGTGCAAGGCGTCACATCCGTGCTCGGCTTCAGCCTGCTCAGCCGCGTGCAGGATACCTACAGCGCGTTCTTCTTCGTCACGGAAAAGCCCTGGGATGAACGGGCCAAGCCGGAGGAGCAGTATCAGGCCATCCGCACCCACATTACCGGCGAGTTGAGCAAGATCCGCGACGGCATCGCCTTCTCCTTCGCACCGCCCGCCATTCCCGGCGTCGGCACGAGCGGCGGCGTTACGTTTATGCTCGAAGACCGCTCCGGCGGCGATCTTCAGTTCCTTGGAACGAATGTGGAAAAATTTGTCGCTGCGGCTCGCAAACGACCCGAGCTTACCGGCGTAGCCTCGACATTTTTGGCCGGGGTTCCGCAACAGTTCGTCGACGTGGATCGGGCCAACGTGGAGCACCAGGGTGTCGATATCGGGGAGGTGTACCAAACCCTCCAGGCCTTCATGGGCGGCTATCTGGTCAACTATTTCAACCGCTTCGGCCGGCAATGGCAAGTATACGTCGAGGCCGAAGGCGCATACCGCACCCGTGCTGAAAACATGGGCCAGTTTTATGTAGCGAACAGCCACGGCGGCATGGTTCCCTTGAGCGCCGTTACCGGCTTGAAGAGCATCAGTGGACCGGAGTTCACCATGCGCTACAACGAATATCATGCGGCACAGATCAACGCGTCGGCGGCCCCGGGATTCAGTTCCGGGCAGGCTATGAAGGCACTGGAAGAAACCTTCGCCCAGACCATGCCGCCTGAGATGGGCTTCGATTACAGCGGCATGTCCTTCCAGGAGCAGAAAGCGGCCAAGGGAGTGCCTCCCGCGGCGATTTTCGGTCTCTCTTTGTTGTTCGTCTTTCTGATCCTGGCGGCGCTGTATGAGAGCTGGTCCTTGCCTTTCAGCGTCCTGCTGGGAACCCCGATCGCCGTATTCGGCGCTTATCTCACATTGTATCTGCGGGCCTTCGAAAACAACGTGTACGCGCAAATCGGATTGGTTATGCTGATCGGTCTCGCCGCCAAGAACGCGATTCTGATCGTCGAATTCGCCAAATCCGAATATGAAAAGGGGCGAACCCTGGAAGACGCGGCGCTCACCGGAGCCCGCATTCGCCTGCGGCCGATTTTAATGACCGCCTTCGCGTTCATCCTGGGCTGCGTTCCTCTGTGGGTCGCGGCCGGCGCAGGCGCCGTTTCCCGCCAGGTTCTTGGCACGACGGTGATCGGAGGAATGCTGTGTGCTTCCCTGATCGCGATCTTTTTTATCCCCGTCACCTTCGACGCGGTGGAACGAATGTCGCAGTGGACCTCGCGCAAGCCGCGACCTACCCCGAAAAGAGAGCCGGAGCAGGTCGCGTGAGGACTGCTCTCGTCATTACCGCGGCTCTCGCGCTGGCCGGATGCACGGTCGGTCCGAATTACCGCCGCCCCACCGTTGATGTCCCGGCAAGTTTCCGCAACGCCGACCAACTCGCGGCCGCGCCTTCCCTCGGCGCTGAAAAATGGTTTACCGTTTTCCAAGACACCGAGCTTCAGAAGCTGATTCGCACCGCCCTCGCTCAGAACTACGATGTCCGTATCGCGGCGTCTCGCATTTTGCAGGCGCAAGCCCAGCTCGGCATCACCCAATCGAACCAATTCCCGCAAGTCAGCCTTACCGCCGGCGGTCTGGGCCAGAAGATCACCGTTTTCGGTTACGCGGCGTTCGAGCTGCAAGGGGCCCTTTCCTGGAATGTCGATTTTTGGGGGCAATACCGGCGCGCGACCGAAGCCGCCCGCGCCACCATGCTCGCTTCGGATTGGAACCAGAAGGAGGTGTTGAGTACCGTGGTCGCCAACGTTGCTTCGGCCTATTTCCAGCTTCGCGAGCTGGATCTGGAGTTGCTTATCGCCAAGAATACGCTGGCTTCCCGGCAGGAATCGCTTCAGCTCACCGACACTCTGGAGCGCGGGGGCGCCACCAGTCTGCTCGACGTGCGGCAGGCCGAGCAACTCGTTGAAACCGCCGCCGAGAGCATCCCCGAGACAGAGCGCCAGATCGCGGCGATGGAGGATATGCTGAGCACCCTGCTCGGCGAAAACCCCCACGATATTCCGCGCGGCTTGGCGATCACTGAACAATCCGTGCCCGGCGCGGTCCCGGCGGGCTTGCCTTCGGAGCTACTCGAACGCCGTCCGGACATCCGTCAAGCGGAACAGCAACTCATCGCCGCCAACGCGCAGATCGGAGTCGCTCGCGCCCAATTCTTTCCCAGCCTTCCCTTAACCGGTGCAGGCGGCGCGGAGAGCAGCAGCCTGGCAGGCTTGTTCGCCGGATCGGCCTGGAGCTTCTCGGCGCCGGTTACACAACCCATCTTTACCGCCGGCCGGCTTCGTTCAAATTTGAAATTGGCCGAAGCGCAGCGGCAGCAGGCCCTGCTCACCTATCAACAGACCATTCAGCAGGCGTTCCGGCAGGTGTCCGACGCCCTCATCGCTTTTACGAAGTATCGCCAATTCCGCGAGCACCAGGGCCTCCTCACCACGGCAGCGCAGGGAGCCGCCGAACTTTCGGAGATCCGCTACCGCGCCGGCGCAGCCAGCTATTTGGAGGTTCTTACCAATGAGACCAACTCCTTCGCCGCGGAGCTGAACCTGGCCCGTGCGCGTCTGAATGAGCGTCTCGCCTTAGTCCAAATCTACAACGCTCTGGGCGGCGGCTGGGAACAACCGTAGTTCACTCTAAGGTCACGTATCCTTTCGGAATTGCAGAAGTAGACCGTCTGGAACAGGCTGACCGGCAGCAATCCTTCCGCGCCTGCTTCGAACGGGGGGAACGGCCCCGTCAATCGCGCGCACGAGGTTTCCGGCCCTAGGGATACCCGCCACGCGCTAACAGTGGCCTTAGTGAAGCCGGGCCGGGGCACCTGAACCAGGCCAAGAACTCCTCCAACGCCATGTTGTAGACCCGTTTCGTGATTGGCGAGCTGACGTTATCGAGCACGAGCGCCTTCAGTTTCTTCCATCCCGCGATCTTCTGCACCCAATCAAATCGCTCATTTTGGGGTCCTGTTGCTCACCCGTTGTTGGGCAATATCGGAAGTCATCCAGACGGCACCTCTGCGGGGCGAAGCAATCAAGCGAGAGAAGGTTAACGGCACAGATGTTAGCGCAACTCAGCCAAGGGGGATCTTTCGTGGGCGCACACCTGGAGGAAAGAACGCCCGTCAAGGGTTGGTGACCTACAATCAAGTGGAATGGCACGAAATCCCCTCAGAGTCTGAAAACGTGGTCAGACACTTACTGTGTCGCTACTCATCTGCAACAGGCGATTCTTCTGGAAGAGCCGCGGGCGCTCGGCCAACCTTGGCATCGGAGGACTCTTTGAGCACCCCATCCAGAAGACACAGCATGGAGGCAATGTCGAGCGGCTTGGTCACATACGAGAGCGCCCCTGCGGTCAATGATCGCTGCACTTGTTCCGGAGTCGTGTCGGCACTCACGATCACGACGGGAATTGTTTTCGTCTCTAGGTCCTCCCGCAGATTTTGGAGGACCTCTTGTCCCGATATGTCCGGGAGGTGGAGATCCAACAGGATCAGATCCGGCCGGTGAGTGCGTGCCAGGTCCAAACCCAGTCGTCCGCTCGATGCTCCGATGAGTTGAACCTCACCCCACGATTCCGCGATGCGTTTCATCAGAGCCATGTTAGAGGGGTTGTCCTCGATGTACAGAACGATCCGGTTTTGCGAAGCGACCGCCCCCGACTCGGAAAGGATCAGACCATCGAGCTCCGGTAAGAGATCCGCGGGAGGCTCCGTGGACGCCAGGTCGAACCAGAAAGTGCTTCCTCCCGCGTCGCTTTCCACCCCGATCGTGCCGCCCATGGCTTCCACCAGCCCCTTGCTCAGAGCCAGTCCAAGGCCTGTCCCCTCCACCGCCAGCGATTCTCCCGCCAGTCGTTCAAAGGGCCGAAACAGCTTTTCCCGCTCCGGCTGGGGGATGCCAGGGCCGGTATCCATAACCGCGGTCCGGACCATACCGGTTTCCCGAGGTGCGATGGACACGTCAAGCCGGCAGGCAACCCCGCCTTGCAAAGCCAGGATGCGATGCGTCCGCGGGTCTAAATGGCGATTTGGAAATAGCCAGTTGTGAAAGGACAAACTCAAGCCTAAATACGCGGACGCGTAGGAAAACATCTTCGCGTCAGCAAGAGATGAAGGAACTTGGTCTTGGCTCTATAAGGAGGATTGGGTTCTCTAATGGCCCGCCTCCGGTTCAAGAATCTCCCTGTTGGAGAGTTTGGGAGCCTGTTACTTGCCATTGAATTAAGGATCGCGGCCGCTCAGTTCACCTTCCGTGGCGAGGCTTCGAGCCTGAGGCCCTTCGTCGGAGCCGGCGATGTTCAATAGGCAAGGCAATTGGCGGGCTGGCGCCTTCTTATAGACCCGACAAAACGCCTCTTCTGTCTACCGAGTCTAAGGTGTAGGTTTACGTCGTCGAGCCTGAGCTTTGCCTTTCTTTGTGGCCACCACCGGTACGGAGGGGGGCGCGGGGGCGTTCTTCGCTGCCGTGACCATCTTTAGCTTCTTGTCAAACGTCAGCTTCCCGGGATTCACCGGGGCCCCGTCCGCTATCCTCGAGTTGATCTTCTCTGCGCCCATTTGAGCAACCCGGTCAGCGGTCCATTCAGCGACCTGAGACGCTGATTGCCGCTTAAGATCGCCTTGCGTAACCGGTTTCGCCCATCTGGCGGCGGCGGCCTTCTTGGCGACTGCTACGCGCTGCTCTGGCGTGAGCTTTTCCATACGGGCCTTGCCGCTGGCTTTCCCGCCCTTGCGGCCGATCCCAGCCAAGTACTTCGATACCGTCGTCTTGCGAGCCACTGGTACTGATGCTACCTGTTTCAACTGCCAATTGACAGTGCTGAAGCGGACTCAGCATAATTGTCTGTGTGAATGCTGAAGCGGACTCAGCATGGGGACTAGCTTACGATAGACGACCCGAACGAACTTGAGCGGCTGCGCCGGGCGGCCGTATACCAAAGCGCATTCATCAAAGCCGAAATCGCCATCGCTTTAACATTTCTTCAAATCGCCGCGATAGACGGTAGGGAGCGCGAGGCAGCCAAGGAACAAGGCGAGAAAACCGTTGAGGCCGTGCGGCGCCTCCTGCCGCTAATCGAGGATCTACTCGAGACAGCAGATAGGGAATGGATTCGAACATACCTTCTTGAATTGGAGTTTGCGCTAAAAACGTTCGATCTTCCGCAAGCGCCCGAATCCTGAGTGCGCAAGGAATTTCGGCACCCGGGAACTGACTTTCAAATAACTTAGGGACCCAGTTTGATTCCACTGGCTGAGCACGCGAATGGTAGGCCAGCCGCGAGTCCGCGATTGCAGACTCCCGACTCAAGTACCAAACGAGGAATGTCGCGGTTTGCTGGGCTGCTCGGGTTTCGTACGTCCGGTCGTCAGCAGGCTAGAATCCGGCAGTATGCTGGCTGCCACATCGCATCCTTCGCCTGTTGACCGATGTCCCTGAGTTCAACGCCGCCCAATCCCTCCGCTAGCGCTGCGTCCGCGACAGCTACTGCAACCGTAACCGTCACGCTGCAAGTCGTCGATGTGCGGAAGCAGTGACGCGCCAGGTAGCCGGACGGCAACCAGACTGGACAACGCGTTTGCCGCGGCCGCGAGCATGCCGACGCTGATCAGGCGGGAGCGGGAAACAATTGTCCCGAGGCCCAGGCCAGGGTATAACATGGCGTTGTTCGCTTGACCAATGACGTGAGTGGTTCCTCTGTGAGTGAACCGGTGTGAACGGGCTACCGGTCGCGATTAACGCCCGCCCATCGGTCCAGGCGATCAGATCGGCTGGAGTGGCCTCGGCGAGCGAAGGGGGACTGGAAAGCGGGAAGATAATGGGCCGCTCGGTATGCCGGGCCATCTCTCTGACAATCGCCTCCGTGAACGCTCGCGCGGTTCCCGACGTGCCGATCAGCATTGTCGGCCGCACCTGGCGAATCACCTCAGCCAGTCCGATGGCGTTCGCAGTCTCCTCGCGCTTCCATCCCTTCACCTCCACTGATCATCACATCGCGAATCAGGTCGGCGACGCCAATACCCGCGGTACCAGTGCCAAAAATGACCACACGTTGATTCCGCAATAGCGTTCCGCAGACGCGCATCGCGGAGACCGCCGCTGCGAGCGTGATCGCGCCGGTGCCTTGCAGATCGTCGTTGAAAATACGGAACTGCCCACGATATTTCTCAAGGATGCGGCGGGCGTTGCCGGGCCCAAAATCTTCCCACTGCAGCAGGCGTTCGGAAACAGCCTCGCGGCGGTCTTGACGTAGGCGTCGATGAACGTATCGTAGCGTTCTCCGCGAACCCGAGCATGCCGGTTTCCGAGGTACATCGGAAGCTTTCCCGGTTGGTGCCCACATCGAGCATCACTGGAATCACGCGCGTCGGGTCGATCCCGCCCGCTGCGGTGTAGATCGCCAGTTTGCCGATAGAGACCTCGATCCCGCCCACGCCCCAATCGCCGATCCCGAAGATTTGCTCGGCATCCGTGGCCAGGATCAGGTCGATATCCTCAGGGCCGGCGAGGTTTCCAAACGCCTTTTCAATCGCACCGGCATGATCGATCGAAAGGTACACGCCCCTCACCACCACTACCAGCAATCGATTGATTCCTCCGGTTGACATGTACTACGATAGGCTAAACGGCATATAACGGACGGTCCGGCTGCATTTTCTCGCTCGGGCCGCCGATACAGTAACGGACTGAAAGGCAGATGTTTAGAGGTACGGCAACAACCCTGTTGTGCATGACCGCGCTGTCGGTTGTAGCACGGGCTAACTTGGTCTTTAACGGTGGCTTCGAGACAGGCGATCTCACCGGCTGGACACTCACGAACGCTAGTGTGTACGACGCGGTGTGCGAGGCCGGCAATCCGATTGGCGCCGCGACCTGCATCGTAAATAGCGGGGATTACGCCATGAGCTTCGGTCAGGCCGGCGGCGTGACGACGCTCTCTCAGAGCCTCGCCACGACGCCAGGTACCGAGTATGCCTTGGATTTCTACCTTGCCAACGACAATCCAACCGATGCCGGCGTCACGACGTTCGATGTAATGTGGAACGGTAGCAGCGTCTACTCCCTGCCCAGCCCGCAACCCTCCTTCCCATATACCCCCGTCAGTCTAGAAGTCACTGCGGCCACGGCTTCGACCACCCTCTCCTTCCTGGCACAGCAAGACCCCTCGCAGTGGTTCCTTGACGACGTTTCAGTGCAAGCGATTCCGGAGCCCCCTGCGATGCTCATGATAGCCGTCAGTCTCGCAATCACGGGTTTCATGCACCGCGGCCGCCGGAAGTCCGTTCCAAGAATCTGACGACGGAGCGGCCTTCCCGGTTTGGCGATGTCCCGAGGAGACTTCGTCGGTCTTCTAGGGGAATCCCTCGTACTCTTTCGGGCGTGCAGACTGTTGTGAAGTGTTATCGGCAGCCGCCCCAGTCTCCGGGAGTAATACCAAAAACCAGCTGACGCGCTGGATCAGCGGAGCAAAGCCGTCCCGGTAAAAATCCGATTAACTTCGTCGAATGCCGTTGAGGGCAATTCCCAAATGACCGATGAACTATTCGTCAACCGACTGCTGTCGGCTCCGGCTTTCGAATTTCCCGGCACTGGCGTCTTGGGTGTCGAGCCGGCCTTTGCCTACCTGAAATTGTCCGCATCGAAGATGATCGGCGTGGACAGGTCATTGCGCGCAGCGCCGATTTCGATTTGCACCGACGTTGCGTCGCTTGGAGGGTTCGTAGGGCGTAAGCTCCCACGGTTCAAAATGACGCGACGCCGACGTCACGGAGATCCCCGCGAGCCGGCCCGGATGCTTGGCAAGCAAAATACCGTGCCGAAAGCCGGGAGTTACGATATGATGAGCGTGCATGGAAGCCGTCGCATGAAACCTCATTTGGCCGTGGCTCTCTGGGCTTGCATTGTAGTCATCCCTGCCGCGGTTGAGGCTCAGAATCCTATCGCGTCGGGGCGGCGGACGGAGGGCCAGCCGATCGAGGGCCGTCCACCGGAAAAAAGTGACGACAAGCCCGCGTTCCCCGAGCAGACTCGCGCACCCTATCACTCTTCCGCGCCCTTCCGGATTACGACGCTGGTCGACAATCTGCCTGCGCCCTGGAGCCTCACCTTCCTTCCAGACGGGAAAATCCTCCTGACCGAGAGGCTGCCCGGCAGCATACGCATCCTCGATATCAAGGACGACACCAAGGGTGTGCTCTCAGAGCCGGTGGCCGGTGTGGCGGG
>Ga0209415_10014550_pt1 | contig 12846 bp, 9 predicted proteins | sample PeaSoiSIISIP2007_FD_187696 | JGI IMG/M metagenome (GOLD analysis project Ga0209415, IMG submission 187696) | Peat soil microbial communities from Weissenstadt, Germany - SII-SIP-2007 (SPAdes) (version 2) | ecosystem: Environmental > Terrestrial > Soil > Wetlands > Peat | place: Germany...
GGCGGGTCGGCCGCGGGCGGGTCGGCAGCGGGCGGGTCGGCAGCGGGCGGGTCGGCAGCGGGCGGGTCGGCGGCCCCGCCGCTCGCCACCCCGTTGCCGGCGTGGGACCCGACGCCGTGCTGAGCCCGCCGCCCCGGCTTAGTCTCGGGGCGATGGGGGATGCGCTGCTACCGGACCCCGAACCGCGCGCGCGGCGGTACCCGGTCATCTCCGTCGACGACCACCTGATCGAGCCACCCGACCTGTTCGATGGTCGGATGCCTGCCGCGCTCGCGGCCGATGCGCCGCGCATCGTCGAGTTCGAGGACGGCCGCCAGGCGTGGGCCTACGAAGGCGGCCTCTACCCGAATGTGGGACTGAACGCGGTGGTCGGCCGTCCGAAGGACCAGTGGAAGATGGACCCGGCCCGCTTCGACGAGATGCGCAAGGGCTGCTGGGACATCCACGCGCGCATCGCCGACATGGACATCGCCGGGGTGTGGGCGTCGCTGTGCTTCCCGTCGCTGATCGCCGGGTTCGCCGGGGTCGTGTTCTCCAAGAGCACCGACCAGGAGCTGGGGCTGGCGTGCGTCCGCGCGTGGAACGACTGGCACCACGAGGTCTGGGCCGGCACCTACCCCGAGCGCATCATCCCGCTCCAGATCACCTGGCTGAGCGACCCGGCGATCGCGGCCGAGGAGGTGCGGCGCAACGCCGCGCGCGGGTTCAAGGCGCTCTCGTTCCCGGAGCAGCCGGTCAACATCGGCCTGCCCTCCGTCCACACCGGTCATTGGGACCGGCTCCTCGCCGCCTGCGAGGAGACAGGGACCGTCATCTGCCTGCACACCGGGTCGGCGTCGTGGACCGCGGCCCAGTCGCCCGGCGCCCCGCTCGAGCTCTACACCACGCTGTTCCCCGTCAACGGGATCGCGGCCGCGGCCGACTGGCTGTGGGCGCGGATCCCGTTGCGCTTCCCGCGCCTCGACATCGCCTTCAGCGAGGGCGGGATCGGCTGGGTGCCGATGCTCCTCGACCGGCTCGACTACATCGGCGACCACTCCGGGACCGGCGGTGCCGGCGTGTGGGACGGCGACCTCTCGCCGAGCGAGGCGGTGCAGCGCAACTTCTGGTTCTGCACCATCGACGACCCGTCGACCCTCGGCGCGCGCGAGCGGATCGGCGTCGACCACATCATGGTCGAGGTCGACTACCCGCACGCCGACTCGACGTGGCCCGACACCCAGGCGTTGCTCGCCTCGCGGCTGTCGGCGCTGCCCGACGAGCACGTTCGCAAGCTGACCCACGAGAACGCGGCCCGGCTCTTCCGCCACCCGCTGCCACCGGAAGGATGGTGCTGATGCTCGATCTGCTGCTCACCGGAGGGACGGTCATCGATGGCACCGGCGCGTCCCGCCGCATCGCCGACGTGGGTGTCCGCGACGGCCGCGTCGTGGTGGTCGGTGCGACCGACGAGCCCGCCACCCGCACCGTCGACGCGACGGGCCTCGTCGTCGCCCCCGGCTTCGTCGACATCCACACCCACTACGACGCGCAGCTGTTCTGGGACCCCACGGCGAGCCCGTCGCCCCTGCACGGCGTGACCACCGCGATCGGGGGCAACTGCGGCTTCAGCCTCGCCCCGGCCGGTGCAGCCCACGCCGACTACCTCATGCGGATGATGGCGCGCGTCGAGGGCATGCCCCTCGACGCGCTCGAGGCGGGCCTGCCGTGGGACTGGTCGTCGTTCGGCGATTGGATGGGCCGGCTCGAGGGCGCCATCGGCATCAACGCCGGCTTCCTGTGCGGGCACTCCGCGCTCCGCAGGGTCGCGATGGGCGACGACGCCGTCGGCGGCCGGGCGTCGGAGTCCCAGCGGGCGACGATGCTCGCCGCACTGCACGACGCCCTGGACGCGGGCGCGATGGGGTTCTCGACGTCGACCGCGCCGACTCACAACGACGGCGCGCTCCAGCCGGTGCCGTCGCGTGCCGCTGATCGCGAGGAGCTGGTGATGCTCGCCGGGGCGGTGCGGTCCCATCCGGGGACCACGTTGGAGGTGATCCTGGCCGGTTGCCTCAGCGGATTCACCGACGACGAGGTCGACCTGATGACGGCGATGTCGCTGGCGGCCGATCGACCACTGAACTGGAACGTGCTCGGCGTGAGCGCCATGGATCCCGAACGCCACTGGCGCCAGCTCGACGCGTCGACGCGGGCTGCGGCACGCGGCGCGCGGGTCGTCGCGCTGACGCTCCCGCATGCGATGGGCATCCGCCTGAGCTTCCTCGGCGGGGCCGTGTTCGAGGGCCTGCCCGGCTGGGGGGCCACGATGGCCCTGCCCGTCGACGAGCGCATCGCCGCCCTCTCCGACCCGGCCGTCCGGGTCCGCCTCGCGGCCGGCGCGGCGTCGGAGGAGGCCGGTGTGCTGCGGGGGCTGGCCAACTGGGGCAACCTCCGCATCGACGAGGTGCACACCGAGCGGCTGAAGGTCCACGAAGGCCGGCTGGCCGGCGAGATCGCCCGGGAGGAGGGCCGGGATCCGTTCGACACGCTGCTCGACATCGTCATCGCCGATCGCCTCCGGACCGGTCTGCGACCGGCGTTCCGCGACGACCCCAATGCCTGGCCGCTCAAGCTCGAGGTGTGGCGCGACCCGCGCACGATCGTCGGCGGGAGCGACGCGGGCGCGCACCTCGACCAGATGTGCGGCGCGGTGTACTCGACCGCGATGCTCGCCGGCGTGCGCGACCGCGGCGGGATCACGCTCGAGGAGGCGATCCAGCTGCTGAGTGACGCGCCGGCGCGCTTCTACGGCCTGCGCGACCGTGGCCGCGTCGCCGCCGGCCAGCGCGCCGACCTCGTCGTGTTCGACCCGGACACGGTCGGGCCGTGCGCGGAGCGCACCCGCACCGATCTCCCGGGCGGGGCGTCTCGCCTCTACGCCGAGTCGACCGGGGTCGAGCAGGTGTACGTGAACGGCACCGCCGTCGTCGAGGCCGGCCGGATCACCGGCGCCACGCCGGGGACGCTGCTGCGTGCCGGCCGCGACACCGAGTCGGTGACGGTCGGAGCGGCCTGATCAGGCTCTTGCTCAGATGGGCGCGATCTCGGTGATCCGACCGCTCTCGATGACGACCTGGGCGAGCCGGGAACCGTCCGGACCCCACACCGTGTAGCTGCCGGCGTCGAGCGCCGGCAGCACGCCGGCGATCGCGTCACCCCCGCCCGTCCGGAGGCGCCGGATCATGAGGTGGCGGTGGTGGGAGCGGGGCTCGCCGGCGCGGGTGACGTCGAGCTCGGTGCCGATCCAGGCGTCCGGGGCGTGGACGAGCAGCGCCCCGGTGCCGGCGCCGATGTCGAGCACCAGCGAGTCCGCGGGACCGCCGCCGGGTCCCGGGTCGAGGTAGGGAGCCTCGGTCAGCATCTACCTGATCGCCCCGGTGATGGCCCGGACCAGGCTCGGGCTCTGGACGATGACCTCCTCGGCGCCGTGGTAGACGGCGACGGTCCCCTTCGACGCGTCGACGACGTGGGCGACGAGGGGGCCGTCGACGGCATCGGCTCCGGCGTCGTCGACCACCGGCGCCACCTCGGGGCCGGCCGACCCGACGAGCCCCGCCAGACCGGGTGCCAGGGTGGCCGCCGCCCCGGCCGCGGCCGCGCCGACCGACGCGTGGCGCAGGAAGCTCCGCCTGCTCATGTCCATGGATGACCCCTCTCGTCGGGCGACGTCGGTTCTACGACGCCGGCCGGCCGGCCGGATGGGTCAGCAGGCGCCTTTCGGACGCCGCCTGGCCGTGCCCGGCTCCTGGGTCGGGAGCGAGGAGGTCGCAGGGACGGGATAGGTGGGGACCGGGGTGACGATCTCGTGGGGCGGGCACTCGCGCACCACGACCGGGTCGGTCGCACTGGCCGTGGGCAGGGTCGGCGCGGACATGTCGGGCTGCGAGAGATCGAGCGTGCTCGTCAGGTCGCCGGTCGTCGAGCGGCGCCACTCGGACAGGTTCGGCACCTCCACGCCGAAGCGGGTCTCGAGGAACCGCAGCGTCGACGTGTGGTCGAACGTGTCCGAGCAGACGTACCCGCCCCGGCTGAACGGTGAGAGCACCAGCATCGGCACGCGGAACCCCAGGCCGATCGGGCGGCTGAACCCCTGCGCGTCGCTCGGCAGCGGCGACACGGTCAGCTCCTCGCCCGCGGTGCCGGGTGGAGCCACCGGGGGCGCGACGTGGTCGAGGAACCCACCGTTCTCGTCGTAGGTCACGAACAGCACCGTCTTGGCCCAGACGGCGGGGTTGGCCAGCAGGGTGCTCAAGACGCTGCTGATGAACGCCTCGCCGACCTGGGGCGACGACGGCGGGTGCTCGTCCTGACCGACCGGGGGGATGAGCCACGACACGGACGGGAGGGTGCCCGCCGCGACGTCGGTCGCGAACTCGCCGATGTCGTGGAGGAACGCGTTCTGATACAGCGTCGACGTGGGGTCGGCGAACTGCTTGAAGTACCAGAGTCGGTTGTCGGTGATCGCGAGCGCGAGCGATGTCGTCGCGATGGCCTTGTCGTCGTAGACCTTCCACGACACGCCGTTGGCCTCCAGCCTTTCGGGCATGGTGGTCCACGACGTGCTGAAACGCAGCTTGGCCGCGTTCGACACCCCGGCGGTGTTGAGGATCGGCCCGCCCGCGACACCGGCCGGGTCGTTGGTGCCCGACATGGAGAAGAGTCGGTTCGGATCCGTCGGGCCGATCACCGAGCAGAAGTACGAGTCGCAGAGCGTGAACGCGTCGGCGAGCGCGTAGTGGTAGGGCAGGTCGGCGCGGGTGTAGTACCCCATCGCGGTGCCTCCGTCGGCGCCGTCGACCGCGGCATGGACGGCGGCGAAGTTGTCCATCGCCCCGCCGTTCCAGGCCTTGTGCTGGGGCCCCCAGTCGTGGGTGATGTCGTTGGTGCACGAGGCATTGGTCGTGGCGGTGTCGAGGTGGAACGGGAGCACGACGCCCGAGCCGCCGGCCGGCGCCACCTGGGCGAACGTGCCGTTGCCCCCGCTCGGGTGGTCGTCGAACCCGCGCACGCCGCGGTAGGTGCCGAAGTAGTGGTCGAAGGAGCGGTTCTCCTGGATCAGGATCACGACGTGCTCGATCTGCGCCAGCTGCGTCTTCAGCGGGGGGCAGGTCGTCGTCGGCGCGGCGACCACGGTGGAGGCCGTCGACGACGGTCCCTTCTTGCCGCTCGAGCAGCTCGCGAGAGCGCCGGCCCCCGCGACCAGTCCGGCGCCCAGCACCTGCCGACGCGACACCGTGGCCATCCCCCGCTCCCCTCTGCCGACCGCCCGGGAGGCTAGTGGCCGCCCGCGGTGCTAGACGTTGACGGATGGACGCCCCGTCCGCGCCGGCCCGCCGCGTCGTGGTGGTCGGCTCGGGAGCCGCCGGTCTTTCGGCCGCGCTCGCCGCGAGCCACGGGGGGGCGGACGTCGTGGTGCTGGAGGCCGACGGCCTGATCGGCGGGACGACGGCCATCTCGGGCGGCATCGCCTGGGCGCCCGGCCATCCCTACGGCACGGACGACGACGACGGTCTCGCCTACCTGCGCGAGCTCGCCGCGGGTGACGTCGACGACCACCTGATGGAGGTGTTCGCGCGCGACGCCGGACGCGTGGTCGCCGACATCGAGGCGCGGTCACCGTTGCAGTGGCAGGTGCTCCCGGACTGGCCCGACTACCACAGCGAGCTGCCGCACGGCATCGGCGGCGGGCGGTCGATCTGGCCGCGACCGCTCGCGGTGCCCGACGCGGTCGCGGCACGCGTCCGCCGGCCGTTCGAATACGCCCGCGACACCCTGGAGGTGCCGGCCAACGACGGCGTGGTGCTGCGCGGACCGGTGCGCGGCCACACCCTCATCGCCGGACTCGTCATGGCGCTCGACGCGCGCGGGGTCGAGATCCGGACCGGTGCCCGGGCGGACGCGCTCGTCGCCGACGGCGCGGCGGTCACGGGTGTCCGCGTCGGCGCGACCGAGGTCGACGGCCGCGTCGTGCTGGCGAGCGGAGGGTTCCAGTGGGACCGCCGGCTGGCCGCCACGTTCCTGCCCGTGCCGGACATCGCCCCGCTCGGCACCCCGGGCTGCCGGGGCGACGGGCTGCGGATGGCGATGGCCGTCGGCGCCGAGCTCGGGAACATGACCGAGGGGTGGTGGATGCCGGCGCTGCACGCCCCGGGCGAGCAGCTCGACGGCCGGCCGTTCTGGCGGTCGCTGCACTCGGAGCGGGCCCAGCCGGGGGCGATCCTCGTGGACCGGACGGGCCGGCGCTTCGTCGACGAGGCGCAGAACTACGGCGACGTCGGGCGGGCCATGTTCCGCTTCGACGCCGTCCGCCACACCTGGCCGGCGGCGCCGTGCTGGCTGGTGTTCGACGCCGCCTACCGCGGCGCCTATCCGGTCGGGCCGCTCGGCCCGGGAGATCCCGATCCGGCGTGGCTGCGCAGCGCACCGACGCTCGAGGCCCTGGCCAAGGAGATCGGCGTCGGACCGGCGGCGCTCGGGGCGACGGTCGGGCGCTTCAACGACGGCGCTGCCCGCGGCGTCGACCCCGACTTCGGTCGGGGGTCGCTGCCCTATGACCGCTGGGTGGGCGGCGAGTGCCTCGCGCCCCTCACGCGGGCGCCGTACTACGCGGCTCAGGTGCACGTGGGGTGCCTCGGGACCAAGGGCGGGCCTCGCACCGACGACGCCGGACGCGTCCTCCGCCCGGACGGGGCGGCGATCCCCGGCCTCTACGCGGCAGGCAACGCGGCGGCGAGCCCGTTCGGGACGGCGACCGCCGCGGGCGGTGCGACGATCGGCCCCGCGCTGGTGTTCGGCACCCGCGCAGGCGAGGCTGCAGCCCGTGACTGACGACCGGCCGCGGGGCGAGGTGTTCGTGCAGGGCCTGCTCGACCGTGACCGGGCGAGCGTGCCCGCCGCGCTGCGCGAGGCGTCGTTCGCCGACCCCGGCGACGTGGTCATCCCGCCCGAGCGCTACACGAGCCGGGCCTATCACGACCTCGAGGTGGCGCGGGTGTGGAGCAGGGTGTGGCAGATGGCCTGCCGCGAGGAGGACATCCCGTCCGTCGGCGACCACGTCGTGTACGACGTCGCCGACCTGTCGTTGATCGTCGTCCGCACGGAGAGCGGCATCCGCGCCTTCCACAACTCGTGCCTGCACCGCGGTACCCAGTTGCGCACCGGTGCGGGCCACGTCGACGAGTTCCGCTGCCCGTTCCACGGCTTCACGTGGAGCCTCGAGGGCGCGCTCGTGCGCATCCCGTGCCCTTGGGACTTCCCGCAGGTGGACCCGGCCACCTTCCGGCTACCCGAGGCCCGCGTCGGCGTGTGGGGCGGCTTCGTGTTCGTCAACCCCGACCGCGATGCCGTGGCCCTCGAGGACTACCTCGAGATCCTCCCAGCCCATTTCGCCGCATGGCCGCTCGAGGAGCGGTGGAAGAGCGCCCACGTCGTGCGCACGCTTCCGTGCAACTGGAAGGTGGCGATGGAGGCCTTCATCGAGTCGTACCACACGGTGGCCGTGCACCCGCAGCTGCTCCGCACGACCGGCGACTCCGACACGGAGTACGACGTCTACCCCGACAGCAGGCACATCAGCCGCATGATCACACCTGTCGGTGTGCCGAGTGAGCACATGGACCGCGAGGTGAGCGACGACGAGATCCTGCGGCTGATGTTCTCCACGCGCGACGGTGATGAGGTCCGGCCGGGCGCCAGCGCGCGCGAGGTGATCGCCGACCGGACACGTGCCGCGATCGCGGCCGACGCGGGCGAGCCGGTCGGGATGTCGGACACGGAGGCGGTGGACGCCGTGGAGTACTTCGTGTTCCCCAACTTCATGCCGTGGCCGAGCTACACGACGCCGCTCGTGTACCGGTTCCGCCCGAACGGCAACGACCCCGACTCGTCGGTCATGGACGTGATGCTGCTGCAGCCGGTGCCGGCGTCGGGTCGGCCGCCGGCGGCGCGACCGCGCGTGCTCGGACCGGGGGAGTCATTCGCCGACGCGCCGGAGCTCGGCTACCTCGGCCGCATCCTCAACCAGGACTTCTCGACGTTCGGCCGGATCCAGCGCGGCCTGCACGCCTCCGTCCGCCCTGGGCTCACCCTCGCCCGCTACCAGGAGTCGAGGATCCGCCACTTCCACGCCACGCTCGCGTCCTACGTCGGGTCCTGACATGGCCTCCCACTCGACCGCCTCCGAGCCGCCCGCCTCCGAGCCGGCCGCCTCCCGGTCGCCCTCCTCCAAGGCGCCCGGCTCCCAGCTGCCGGCCGACACATCGCATCCGCTGCGCGAGACGACGGTGGCCTCGATCCTGAAGGACGCGGCCGAGGCGTCCCCCGATCGGATCGCGCTCGTCGCCGGCGTCGCCGGCGTCGCCGGCGCCGCCGACGCGCGGGCCCGTTGGACCTACGCGGACCTCTGCGCCGACGCGGCGCGCGTGGGGGGCGCGCTGTCGTCGCGGTTCGACCGGGGCGACCGGCTGGCGGTGTACGCGCCGAGCCTGCCCGAGGCCCTCGTCCTGAGCTACGGCGCGGCCATGGCCGGCCTCGTGCTCGTGCCGTTCAACCCGGCCCTTCGCGCGCGCGAGGTCGGGCACATTCTCTCGTCGTCGGGCGCCGCGGGTGTGATGGTCGTCGACGTGCACCGGGACAACCGGCCCCGCGAGGTCGTCGAATCGCTGCGGCCGTCGCTGCCGGCGCTGCGCGAGGTGCTGCGGTTCGAGGACTGGGACGCGCTGCTCGCGAGCGGCCCGCCGGCCCCGCCCGGGCCGGGCCCCGACCCCGACGACGTCGCCCAGATCATCTTCACGTCCGGCACCACCGGCGCGCCGAAAGGCGCCCGCCTGACCCATCGGGGCATGACCAACGCCGGACGCTTCGGCGCCGAGCGGTTCGGGCTGGCGCCCGGGCACGTGTACGTCAACAACATGCCGCTGTTCCACGTCGGCGGTCAGGTCGTCGCGTTCGGGATCTGCCAGTCGCAGGTGACCGACGTGTCCGTCCCGGCCTTCGAGCCCGGCTTGGTGCTCGCGTTGCTCGAGGAGGAGCGGGCCACGCACACCGTCGCCGTGCCGACCATGCTCGTCGGGCTGATCGACCATCCCGACTTCGCGTCCCGCGACCTCTCGGCGTTGCTGGGCATCTCCTCCGGCGGCGCGGTCGTGCCACCCGAGATCGTGCGCCACATCGAAGCAAGTCTCGGGGCGCGCATGACGGTGGTGTTCGGACAGACTGAGTGCTGCGGGTACGTCTCCCAGACCGAGCTCGACGACGACGCCGAGGTCAAGGCGGTCACGCTCGGCCATCCGCTCCCGCACATCGAGTCGCGCGTCGTCGATCCCGGCACCGGTGATGTCGTCTCGCGCGGCACGGTCGGTGAGCTCCAGGTCCGCGGCTACAACGTGATGCAGGGCTACCACGACATGCCCGAGGCGACCGCGGCGACGATCATCGACGGCGGGTGGCTCCGGACCGGGGACCTGGTGACGATGGACGAGCGGGGCTACCTGCGTATCGCCGGCCGGCTCAAGGAGATGATCGTGAGCGGTGGGGAGAACATCTTCCCCCTCGAGATCGAGTCCGTCCTCGCCGCCCACCCGGCCGTCGCGCAGGCCGCGGTGGTTGGTGTCGCCGACCGGCGCTGGGGCGAACAGGTCGTCGCCGTGGTGCGGCCGGCCGATGGCGCAACGGTCGACTTCGCCGAGCTGGAGCGATGGGCGCGGGCCAGCCTGGCGCCATACAAGATCCCCAAGCGGTGGGTGGCGATGGACGAGATCCCGATGACGGTGACCGGCAAGGTGCAGAAGTTCCTGCTCCGGGAGCAGCTGGTCTGAGCGGGGCGCCGGCGCCCGCGGTGGGCGTGCAGCTGCGGAGGGGGCTGCGTGCAGGGCGGGGCGCCGCATGCTTCGATGCTGGTGATGCGGGTGACCGTGCTGGGGGCCGGCTCATGGGGTACGACCGTCGCGTCGCTCTGCGTCGGCGGCCACCCGACGGTGCTGTGGGCCCGCGACGCCGACGTCGCGGACGGCATCAACAACGACCACGTCAACCCGGCCTACGTGAGCGAGTTCCCCCTCCCGCCCCGCCTCCGGGCCTCATCGGACCTGGTCGAGGCGGCGACCGAGTGCGATCTGCTGATCGTCGGGGTGCCCACGTCGGCGTTCCGCGCCGTGCTGCGCGACGTCCAGCCGCACCTCCGCCCCTGGATCCCCGTGGTCAGCCTGGCCAAGGGACTCGAGCAGGACACGCTGGAGCGGATGACGCAGATCATCAAGCACGAGCTGCCGGGTCACCCGGCGGCCGCGCTCACCGGTCCGAACCTGGCGCGTGAGATCCTCGCCGGGCAGGCGGCGGCGAGCGTGATCGCCACCGAGGACGTCACGGTCGCGACCGCGATCCAGCGCGTCCTGGGGCGGGGCAGGTTCCGCGTGTACATCAACCACGATGTGATCGGATGCGAGATGGGCGGCGCGTTGAAGAACGTCGTCGCGATCGCCGCGGGGATCGGTCAGGGGCTCGGCGTCGGCGACAACACGCGCGCCGCGGTGATCTCGCGCGGGTTGGCGGAGATCACGCGGATCGGGGTCGCGATGGGGGCCAAGCCGGTGACGTTCGCCGGTCTGGCGGGGATGGGCGATCTCATCGCGACCTGCCTGAGCCCCTACAGCCGCAACCGGCAGGTCGGGGAGCGGCTCGGCCAGGGCCGGTCGCTCCCGGAGATCCTCGACGAGCTGCACATGGTGGCCGAAGGCGTGAACACCGCGGCCGTCGTCCTCGAGCTGGCCGATCGCCTCGGCCTCGACCTGCCGATCTGCCGCATGATCAACGGGGTCGTGATGGGCCAGATCAGCCCGAGCGCGGCCTACCGCGGGCTGATCCCGGCCGGCAACGAGGAAGACCCCGGATAGCCGTCGCGGGGGCTACGCGGCGCGGGACCGGGGCAGGCGGAGGATGGCGGCGGCCTGATCGGGCGTGGCGACGGGCCGTCCGGCCTTCTCGCACAGCGCGACGGCCTCGCTGACCAGCTCGACGTTGGTCGGGGTGCGCGGGCCGCCGTAGAACTCCAGGCCGAGGTGGAGGTGGCCACCGCGCTCGAGCGCGAGCGGCGCGACCTCGGTCGCCACCACGTCGCCCCCGACCGCCGAGACGGCCCACGGCAGGTCGCAGCCTTCGAGCAGCTCGAGGTAGGCATCGAGGGCGGTCGCGGTCGGCGGGAGGCCGAACGGCGCGCCGAGCAGGCCCTGTTCGGTCGAGAAGTACAGCTTGACCATGGCGCCCTGCGGGAGGCGGCCGGCCCGCCACCACGCCAGCGCGGCGCGCAGGAATCCCGGCTCGTAGATGGCAAGGCTCGGCCCGAGTCGCTGCTCCTCGCAGATCTCGAACACCCGGGCGATGAAGTCGAACGAGTTGCCGTAGACGATCCCGCCCGTCGGCACGCCCCGGTCGTCGGCCCGGCCGAGGTTGACCGACCCGGGGTCGCACAGGCCGAGGCGGAGCAGCCCGCTCTCGGCGATCAGCGGGAGGTGCTCGTAGCTCATCGGCGGGCCGAAGTGCACGGTCGGGTACCACAGCGCGTCCGGCCGCTCGGCCAGCACGACGCGCCACGCCGCCAGGTAGCGCTCGGCCGCCTCCGCCTCCGTCAGCCCGGGCAGATCGATGTGGTTGTGGATGACGGCCGCGCCCGCCTCGAAGCAGGCCAACGCGTCGGCCGCGATCTCCTCGGGCGTCCGCGGCACGTTCGGGTTGCGCTCCTTGGTCGTCGCTCCGTTGATGGCGGCTTCGATGATGACGGGCGCGTCGGGCATGCGGGCACGGTACCCCCAGCCGGCCGGGCGCCGCCGGGCCGGGGGGCCTTAGTGTCGACGCATGGACGCATGGGACACAGGGTTCGGCGGGCACGTCGGGCGCTACCACTTCGAGTCGACGCCGTGGTGGCCGGAGGCGCAGCGGGCGGCCGCCGGCGCACCGAACGTGCTGATCGTGGTGCTCGACGACGTGGGGTGGGCCCAGCTCGGGTGCTACGGCTCCGACATCGACACGCCGACGCTCGACTCGCTGGCGGCGGGGGGCCTGCAGTTCACCAATTTCCACACGACCGCGCTGTGCTCGCCCACGCGCTCGTGCCTGATGACCGGCCGCAACCACCACGCGGTCGGCATGGCCCGCGTGACCGAGCTGGCGGCGGGCTTTCCCGGCTATCACGGCCGCATCCCCCGCTCGGCCGGCTTCCTGTCCGAATACCTGCGCGACGCGGGCTGGGCGACGTGGGCCCTCGGCAAGTGGCACCTGACGCCGGAGGAGGAGTGCAACGCGGCCGCGTCGCGGAGGCGCTGGCCGCTCGGCCGGGGGTTCGAGCGGTTCTACGGCTTCTTCGCCGGTGAGACGCATCAGTTCGCCCCGACGCTCGTGTGCGACAACCACCAGATCGAGCCCCCCGGCCGGTGGCAGGACGGCTACCACCTCACCGAGGACCTCATCGACCGCGGCATCGGGCTGGTGTCGGACCTGCGCGCCGTCGACCCGGACAAGCCCTTCTTCGCCTACCTGGCGTTCGGGGCGTGCCATTCGCCGCATCAATCGCCGCTCGAGTTCCAGGAGCGCTACCGCGGCCGGTTCGACGGGGGATGGGACCAGTGGCGCGACGAGGTGTTCGCCCGACAGCGCGCCGCCGGGCTGCTCGCCGCCACGGCCGAGCTGTCGCCGCGGCCGGAATGGGTCCCCGCGTGGGCGGACCTGACCGACGACGAGCGGCGGGTGTACGCGCGGTACATGGAGGCGTTCGCCGCCTTCCTCACCCACACCGACCACCATCTGGGGCGCCTG
>Ga0209415_10014553_pt1 | contig 12841 bp, 14 predicted proteins | sample PeaSoiSIISIP2007_FD_187696 | JGI IMG/M metagenome (GOLD analysis project Ga0209415, IMG submission 187696) | Peat soil microbial communities from Weissenstadt, Germany - SII-SIP-2007 (SPAdes) (version 2) | ecosystem: Environmental > Terrestrial > Soil > Wetlands > Peat | place: Germany...
CCGTCGTCGCCGCCCCCGCCAACCCGACGACGCACGCGACGCCCGCGGCCCCGCCGGCATCGGCTCCGGGTGCGTTCAGCCTCGTCACGTCTGCCGCGAGCCCGACGGTCGTGAAGGCCGTGGGGGTGAGCGCGCACGACGTGCGCGCGGCCCTGCCGTCGTGGAAGTTCACGCAGTGCTACCGGGATGCGCTCCAGAAGACGAACACCGCGCTCGGGGGTCACCTCACGCTCGCGCTCACGATCGACCCTTCCGGGAGCGTTTCGCGGGTCGCGGTTCGAGGGGCGGGGGCGCTCGTCTCGGCGACGGGGGACTGCATGATGGACGCCGCGGGGCACGCCACGATCAGCGGGACGCTCGCGCCGGGCGCGACCGCCGACGTCGACGTCGCCTGCACTCCGCTTTGAGACTCGGGTGATCCTTGAACCGTGCGCGCACACCGTTCATCGCGGGCAACTGGAAGATGCACCACGGCGGGCCTTCGGGCGTCGAGCTCGCGATCCAGGTCGCCCGAGCCGCGGCGAGGGTCCCGGGCGTCGAGGTCGCGGTGGCGCCTCCGACGCTCGCGATCCCGACGATCGTGCCAGAGTGCCTCGAGGTCGCCCGCCAGCTCGGGTGCCCACCCATCGGCATCGCGGCGCAGAATCTCCATCCTGCCGCGAGCGGCGCCTTCACCGGGGAAGTGAGCGCCCCGATGCTCTTCGCGGCGGGGTGCCGCTGGGCCATCCTCGGTCACAGCGAGCGCCGTCAGTACTTCGGTGAAGACGACGCGTTCGTCGCCAAGAAGGTCGAGGCCGCGCTCCATTCCGGGCTCGGCGTCATCGCGTGCGTCGGCGAGACGCTCGACGAGCGAGCGGCCGGCAGGACGCTCGACGTGGTCCTGCGGATGGTCGACGCGCTCGTTCCGGCGTTCGGTCGCGCGGCCGCCGGCGCGGTCATCGCCTACGAGCCGGTGTGGGCGATCGGTACGGGGAAGGTGGCGACGCCGAAGGACGCACAGGAGGTGCACGCGGCCATCCGGTCGCGGCTCGCGAACGTCGCCGGCGACGTGGCGTTGCGCACGCGCATCCTCTACGGAGGCAGCGTGAAGGCGGACAACGCCCGAGAGCTGCTCGCCCAGCCCGACATCGACGGCGCGCTCGTCGGCGGGGCGTCGCTCGAGATCGGCGCCTTTGCCCCCATCTTGCAGGCGGCCTACGAGCTATCGGCGTAACCGCGCGCGCCGGTGGTCACGCGCCGCGTGGCGCGTCGGCGAGCGCGACCTCGTCGACGATCCCGACGATGACCGACCGGACGGGGCCGCTGGGCCCGGTGTCCATCAGCTGTCGCGCGGAGTTTCCCTCGTCCTCGACGAGCACGGTCTCTCCGACGCCAGCGCCCACGAGGTCGAGCGCGATGACGTAGCGGTCTCCGTCGAAGCTGCCGTCGGCCAGCGTCGCACGAACGATGAGCTGCTTCCTGCCGTTGTAGAACGGGTGCTGGACGGTCGACACGACCGTTCCGCACACTCGGCCGAGGATCATGTCCGCCCTCCCGAGGTGCCCGACCCGCGGCCCGAGTCGTGCGCGAGCTGGTCCACGATGCCCACGATGGCGTGGTCGACCGGGATGAACCTCGGAGCGTGCAGGAGCGCCGCCTCGCGCGAGGCCTCGTACGTCACGAGCGCGCCCGGACCGGCCTGGCTGGACGCGTCGGTTGCCACGAATGGGTCGCCGTCGTCGCGTAGGTCAAAGGTGAGCGGCCTCACGATGAGGAGCTTCAGCCCCTCCATCCCGTCGGCCTTGACCGAGGCGACCATAGTGCCAATCACGCGTCCGAGCTTCATCCTCTCCACTCCCTGAAGAAGCGAGTGCCGGTCGACATCGCGCGCTGAACGTCCAGGTCGGCGTTCGGGATGATCGACGTCGTCACCTCTCCGCTCGCGCGAGAGGCGCTCCGCCGCGTGACCCGCAGCACCAGCTCGATCGCGGCCTCGACGTCATGCACATTCCCCCAGAGCGTCGCCAGGGCCTTCCCTCCGAGCCCCTCCGCCACGCGCAGCTCCAGCAGATCCACCTCCGCCCCCTTCAGCGCGGAGTCCACCGCCCCAATCAGCAGCGGGCACGACGGAGACTGGACGACCCCAAGCGTGTCCCCGCGGGACGACGCGCGAACGACGCCATCACGAAACGCGGGGACGATTCGGTGCTCGGCGTCTGCCAGCAGCACGCTGTCCGCGACCGTGTCGCCTGCGATCTGCAGCGCCCGATCGAAGGCGCGGACAGCCGCTTCGACCTGTCCTCCGAACGCGATGAGGTAGTGCCCGCACTGCACGGTCCCCGTCGCCAGGATCTCGACGGGGGCTTCCTTCACGAGCGCGTCGAGCGCGCGGAACCCGGCCGGCACGTCGGTGATCTGGAGCATCGCCACCGCCGGACCGGCGGCCGGATGGCGGCGCGCAGTCGCGGCACGAACGGCCGTGGGGCCCGGAGGGGAGGTTCGCGCCATGAGGTCGGGATCACACGATGCGGAAATGGTCGACGATCGTGCAGCGGCGCCAGCGCGAGAAGTGACGCGGGCTCGTGAGCCCCTCGCCGGTCGGGGACGCGATCGTGAAGGAGGTAAACCCCTCGCCCTCGAAGCCCAGACCGGCGACCGCTCGGCCGTTCTTGACGAAGATGCTGCAGTTGCACTTGCGCGCCATCTTCGAGAGAGCGCCGAGATCGTGGGAGTGCATCGTCGCCGTATGGAAGCAGCTCCCCTCGGCCTCGATCGCAAGGTCGATCGCCTCGTCGACCGTCTTCACGCGGGTGAGGGGCAGAACGGGCATCATCTGCTCGGTCCACACGAGAGGGTGGTCGTTGGGGACCTCCACGAGCACGCAGCGCACCTCGGGACCGGCCGGGATCCCGAGCTCCTTCAAGATCACCGACGCGTCCTTCCCGACGAATTTTCGGTGGACCACGGCGTGTCCGCGCGGGCCCGCACCCTTCTCGAAGATCGCCTTCTCCAGGCGGGGGAGGTCGGACGGCTTGAGCTCGACGGCGCCGGCCCGCTTCATCGACGCCTTGAGCGCCTCCGCCACGGAGTCGACGACGATGACCTCCTTCTCGTCGACGCAGATGACGTTGTTGTCGAACGAGTGACCGAAGACGATGTCGCGCCCGGCCTTGTCGAGGTTCGCCGTCGCGTCCACGACCGCTGGCGGGTTCCCCGGCCCCGCGCAGATGGCGCGCTTGCCCGAGTTCATCGCCGCCTGGACGACGCCCGGGCCGCCCGTCACCACGAGCAGACGAATGAGCGGGTGCTTCATCAGCTCACCGGCGGTCTCGAGGGTGGGCTGCGCGACGCACGTGAGCGTGTTGGGCGGGCCGCCGGCCGCGACGATGGCTCGGTTGAGCAACTGGATGGTGGCGACCGACACGCGCTTGGCGGAAGGGTGAGCGTTGAAGACGACGCTGTTGCCGGCAGAGACCATCCCGATGGCGTTGCAGATGATGGTCGAGGTCGGGTTGGTGACCGGCGTGATGGCACCGATCACCCCGAAGGGGGCGGGCTCGACGAGCATCAAGCCGTTGTCGCCCGATCCAGCGATGGGGATGAGGTCCTCCGGGCCAGGGGTCTTGTTGGTCACGAGGAGGTTCTTCTGGACCTTGTCCTCCACGCGCCCGAGGCCCGTCTCCTCGACGGCGAAGCGCGCGAGGGGCTCGGCGGCCTCCCGCGCGGCGGCCCGCATCGACTTGATCACGAGGAAACGGCGTTCGAGGCCGAGGGCCGAGAGGGCGACGTACGCCGTGCGCGCGGCACGAATCGCGGCGTCGAGCGTGTCGAACACCCCGTCTTCGAGGCCCGCGCCGGGAGCCGGGGGGGCCGTGCGCGCCGCCGGTGCGGCCACGGCCGCGCGTGCGCCGCCCGCCGCGGACACGCCGGGCGTGCGAACGCTCAGCTTCTCGGCGATCGCCTCGGCGATACGCCGGATTTCTTCCGGGCTCATGGTGCTAGTCGCGCTCATCTCCCATCACTCTCAGTCGGGGTAGCCGTGCTCCTGGCCGTGCTTCTGGAACAGCTCCACGCCGCCGATCTCCCAGGTATCGACGATCGCCATGATCACCGCATCGCACGGGCGGTCTCGCGTCATCTCCGTCTGACGCGCCGACGAGCCGGAGGCGTAGAGGACGAGCTCCCCGACGCCGCATCCGACGGCATCGTTCGCCACGACGTACCCCCCCTCCTTCAAGGTCTCCGGGTTGACCTGCCGGAGCAGAAGAAACTTGAGCCCGTCTACCTTGGGGTCCTTGCGCGTGGACACGAGCGTCCCGACGACCTTTGCCAGAAGCATTGCCAGCACCTCCGTGAAGAAAAGGAGGCAAGCGCCGCTGCCGGGTGCGCTTGCCTGTCTCCCGCGTCGCTACTTCTTGCCGCCGTGCGACGCGAGCTCCTTCTCGACTTCGGCCTTTCGACCGAGCGGGAGGACGAGATCCACGTTGACGTGCGGGCGCGCGATGATGTGCGAGGCGATGATCTCGCCGACGCGCGAGGCGCCATTCTGTCCGGCTTCGACGGCCGCTTTCACGGCGGCGACGTCTCCCCGGATGACGGCAGTGACGTGACCGCCTCCCGTCTTCTCGTAGCTGACGAGCTCGACCTTGGCAGCCTTCACCATGGCGTCCGCCGCCTCCACCATCGCCGCGAACGAGCGGCACTCGATCATCCCCAATGCTTCGGCCATCTCACTGCCTCCATGACTCTGTCGTTAACCTTGGTTTACTTGCCACTGCGTCCCCCCATGCTCTTGAGCGAGGCCTCGGCTGCCGGCACCGCGACGTCGATGTCCCTGTCCTTCCCTGCGAGGTAGACACGGCCGAGTGAGCCGAACGAGACGATCTCGAGCACCTTGATGTGTGCGGCCTTCTCGGCTTCGTTCGCGGCGATGGCGGCGTTGGCCGCGGGCTGCACCTCGAGGGTGTAGAGCGACTCGCCCGCGACGATCATGTGACCGTGGCGCGTCCGGTTGATGAGCTGTGTTTGACGGTCGTCGAGGCCGCGGATCACCTGAGAAGAGAGGATCTCGGGCTTGATACGGTCGACCTCCTTCTTCCCTATCTCCGCGAGGATGGCCTCGCCCGCTCGCCGGACTTCCGCCTGCTCGTCGTGGTGGATCTCGAGCAGGCCGTAGAGGCGCTCGACGATCTGCATGCCAGGTGTGACGGCCGTCGCCTTGACCGCGATGTCCGTCAGCCGGTTGATCGTGATGCCCGGAGCCACCTCGATGAAGAGCGACGCCTGGTGCGCGGTCGGCAAGAAGCCCTTCGCGACGGTGCCGAGAAAGGCCGCGTGCTGCGGCTGTAGCGAATCGAGAAAGACGAAGCTCCGCAGATCGATCATGGCCTCAATCCTTGCGCGAAGAGACGGACTCGCGCCCCGTCAGCGACTCGATCGCCTCCGTGACCGCCACCTTCGCGACGTCGATGTCGCGCTGCTCGCCGCCGAGGTAGACCCGCCCGAACGCGCCCGTCATCCGGACGTCGACGACGTTGATCTCGGCGGCCTTCTCCGCCTCGTTCGCCGCGAACGCCGCGTAGCCGGCCGGCTCGACCTCGAGGATGTAGAGGGACTCCCCGGGGACGAGCATCATGCCCTGCCGGTTGCGGTTGATGAGCTGCACCTGGAGATCGTCGATGTGCTTGATGACCTGAGACGAGAGCGCTCGAGGCTTGATGCGATCGGCCTCCTTGAAGCCGAGGGCGTCGAGGATGGCCACGCCGGCCTGCCGCACGTCCGCCTGGGAGGCGCTGTGAACTTCGAGCATCCCGTAGAGCCGCTCGACGACCTGCATGCCCGGTCGAACATCGGTCGCCTTGACGGCGATGTCGGTGACGCGGTTGATCTCGATGCCCGGAGAAATCTCCACGATGAGCGCGGCCTCGCCCGCGATCGGGAGAAACCCCTTGGCGACCGTGCCGAGGAACGCCGCGAGCTGCGGCTGGAGGGAGTCGAGGAACACGAAGCTGCGGAGGTCGGCCATGATGGGTTGCTCTCGTCTTCGAGGCTAGTAGCCCGCGGACTTGGCGCCGGGCGAGCTCTTGGCTTCGCCGCGAGCTTCCTGGACGATCTTCACGCCAACCGACGCACCGATGCGCGTTGCTCCCGCGAGGATCATCTGCCGCGCGTCGGCCGCCGAGGACACGCCGCCGGAGGCCTTGACCCCCAGCTTGTGCTCGACGGCTTCTGCCATCAGCGCGACGTCGTGGGCGGTGGCCCCCCCCTTCGCGAAGCCCGTGGAGGTCTTGACGAAGTTCGCGCGGGCCTTCTTCGCGGCGACGCACGCGGCAATCTTCTCCTCGTCCGTGAGGAGCGAGGTCTCGATGATGACCTTCAAGAGAACGCCGCCGTCGCGCGCCACCTCGGCGACCGCGCGGATGTCCTCATAGACCGCGCGGTGGTCGCCCGACTTCAGCGCGCCGATGTTGATCACCATGTCGAGCTCGCGGGCCCCGTCGCGGATCGCCCTGCGTCCCTCGAGCGCCTTCCCTTCGGAGGGCGTGGCCCCGAGAGGGAAGCCGATCACCGTGCACACGAGCACCGGCGAGCCGCGAAGGCGCTCGTGGCACCGCTTGACGTAGATCGGGTTCACGCACACCGACGCGAAGCCGAACCGGAGCGCCTCGTCGCACAGCGTGTCGATCTGCGCGTAGGTTGCGTCCGGCTTGAGCAGGGTGTGATCGATCAGCTTCGCGATGTCGTTGGGAACCTTGCCGACGCCGAGGCTGCTGGACAGGCGCACGCCGGGGTGGCTCTCCACGATCGTCCGGACAGTGTCCGTGCGTTTCGACACGCAGTGTCCGCAGCCGGTGCAGCTGGGGCAGGCGGCGGTGGAATCGGTCGCGCCGAGCAGCGACGGGTTCTCGGCCAAGACGCGTGCGATCGCGTCGACGAGGGAAGGCTGATTGGGGAAGGCCTGGGCCATGGACGTACCGAGCATCGGGGCTCCGGCCAGAGGGCGGCGCCCTTCGTCGAGCGCGTCGATCATCGCGACACGTCGTTTGTGGCGGTCGACCGTACACTGGGTCGTCAGGAAAGCGTCGACAATTCGCAACGCGAGGTCCTCCGCGAGGTACCCCGCGCCGAGGGTGAGCACGTTGCTGTCGTTGTGCTCCCGAGCGTTGGTCGCGGTCGCGACGTCGAACGCCATCGCGGCGCGCACGCCCGGAATCTTGTTGGCGACCATCCCCGAGCCGATGCCGGCGCCATCGACGATCACGCCCAGCGACGCCTCCCCGCGTGCGACCGCCTCGGCCGCCGCACGCGCGAAGACGGGATAATCGCAGGGTTCGACCGTGTGGGTGCCCACGTCGATGACGGCAATCCCCTTGCCCGTCAGGTGACGAAGGATGGCCGCCTTGAGCGCGAACCCGCCGTGGTCGCTCGCGACGGCGATGACAAGGGGTTTGGCAGGGGAAGGGGTCATGATCTCGGCGGTTTCACCGCCTGTCTACGCGAACCCACATGGCGAGGGAAGCCCCCACGACGTGTCCGCGACGGATCGATCCGAGGCGCCGCCCTGTGCGGCGAAAGGCGCTGTCCCGGGACACGGCACCCCCGTCCCCGACAGCATCCGCTCCGGGAAACATCGAGGAACTAGGCATCCTGAACGCGGCACGACGTTCGCTCCACGGGACCTCATGCTCGCCACGGCGCTCGGCGCAACCCTCGTCGGTCTCGATGCCCACCTCGTTCGCGTCGAGGTGGAGGCTTCGCGCGGCGTCCCGTCGTTCGAGCTCGTCGGCCTGGCCGAGGCGTCGGTCCGCGAGAGTCGCGTCCGCGTGAAGAGCGCGCTTGGACAGCTCGGGGTCGACCTCGGTGAATACCGCATCGTGGTCAACCTCGCGCCGGCCGACCTCAAGAAGACGGGGAGCGCGTTCGACGTCGCGATCGCCGCGGCGACGCTTGCGGCGCTGGGGCGGGTCCCGGTCGAGGCGCTCGCGGGCACGCTCTTCCTCGGAGAGCTGTCCCTGACGGGCGCGGTACACTCGGTCCGTGGCGTCCTCCCGCGCCTGCTCGGGCTGCGCTCGCTCGGCATCGCGCGTGCGATCGTGCCGGCGGGCAACGGCGCGGAGGCCGCGCTGGTGCTCGGGCTCTCGCTGGGCACCCTGACGACGATCCGCGACCTTTGGGGCGCACTCCGCGGTGACGTCGAGCTCCCGGGGCCCGTCGCGAGCCACGCCCAGGCGGCGCCGCTAGGGCCCGATCTGGAGGACGTGCGAGGTCAAGCTTCCGCGCGACGCGCGATGGAGGTCGCCGCGGCGGGCGGGCACAACCTCCTGATGATCGGCCCGCCGGGAGCCGGGAAGACGATGCTCGCGCGACGCCTTCCGGGCGTCCTGCCGACGCTCTCGCCCGACGAAGCGCTCGAGGTGACGGCCATCCACAGCATCAGCGGCCTCCTCGGCGCCGCCCGCGGTCTCGTACCCGTGCGTCCGTTCCGCGCCCCGCATCACACCGTGAGCGAGGTCGGCCTCGTGGGAGGCGGCGACGCGCCGCGCCCCGGAGAGGTGAGCCTCGCGCACCACGGAGTCCTCTTCCTCGATGAGCTCGCCGAGTTCCGGCGCGGCGCTCTCGAAGCGCTACGCCAGCCTCTCGAGGACGGCGTGGTCACGATCTCGCGCGCGCAAGCCAAGGCGACCTTCCCCGCGCGACCCCTCGTCGTCGGCGCGATGAACCCGTGCGCGTGCGGCTACCGCGGGGACGGGACGTCCCGGTGCAGCTGCTCCGTCGAGCGAGTCTCCGCGTACCGCGCGCGTCTCAGCGGCCCCCTGCTCGACCGGCTCGACATCCACGTCGTCCTCCCGCCGGTGAGCGTGGGCGCCTTGCAGGGGACGGCGACGGGCGAAGCGACGAGCGTCGTCCGGAGCCGCGTCGAGCGCGCGCGGCAGGTCCAGCGTGCGCGTGCATCCAGCGGGGAGACGACGGGGGCGACGAACGCGCTTCTGACGGTGCGGGACGCCGAGCGCGTGGCGCGCCTCTGCGACGGGGGTGCGCGCCTCGTGGCCGCGGCGGTCGAGCGGCTCGCGCTGTCCGCGCGCGCGTACGCGAAGGTGCTGCGGGTCGCCCGGACGATTGCCGACCTCGAAGGCACGGCCGCGATCCGACCGTCCGACGTGGCGGAGGCCATCTCCTACCGCGTGCTCGACCGCACGCCGCTCCCCACGGCGGCGTCCGCCGCCTGAGCGGGCCAGGAACTCGCGTGCCGGGTCGGCACGGAAGCGCCCTCGCCGCCCCTCGAGGCGACGGGCGACGAAGTTCATCGAGGAAAGGAGAATCGAATCATGATGGAGCAGCTCGCAGAGAAGATGAAGGTGTTGAAGACCGTGGTCGCGTCGGTCGAGAAGCAATTCGGGAAGGGGGCCATCATGGCGCTCGGTGACGAGGAGGATACCGAGCCCGTCGCGACGATCTCGACGGGGTCGCTCGCCCTCGACATGGCGACCGGCGTCGGCGGCTACCCGCGAGGGCGCTTGATCGAGATCTACGGTCCGGAGTCGAGCGGCAAGACGACGCTCGCGCTCCACGCGATCGCCGAGGCGCAGCGCAACGGCGGCGTCGCAGCGTTCATCGACGCCGAGCACGCGCTCGACGTCGTCTACGCGCGCAACATCGGCGTGGAGACCGACCGTCTGCTCGTCTCGCAGCCCGACACCGGCGAGCAGGCGCTCGAGATCGTCGAGATGCTCGTCCGCAGCGCCGCGGTCGATCTCGTCGTGGTCGACTCGGTGGCGGCCCTCACGCCGAAGGCCGAGCTCGAAGGCGAGATGGGCGACCAGCACATGGGGCTGCAGGCGCGTCTCATGAGTCAGGCGCTCAGAAAGCTGACGGGCGTGACGTACCGCACCGGGACGACCATCATCTTCCTGAACCAGCTGCGCCAGAAGATCGGCGTGACCTTCGGTTCTCCCGAGGTCACGACCGGCGGGAACGCGCTGAAGTTCTACGCGTCGATGCGGCTCGACGTGAGACGCATCGGGCAAGTGAAGATTGGCGACGAGCCGGTGGGCGGTCGCACTCGGGTCAAGGTGGCGAAGAACAAGTGCGCGCCGCCGTTCACGGAGGCCGAGTTCGAGATCCGGTGGGGTCGCGGCGTCGACCGCGCGTCCGAGCTCATCGACCTCGGCGTCACGCGCGGCCTCCTTGACAAGACCGGCAACCACCTGGCGTTCGCGGGCACCACGCTCGGAAACGGGCGCGAGCGGTCGCGGGACGCGCTCCTCGAGAACCTCGAGCTTCAGACGACGTTGCGTCAGACGATCCTCGCGTCGGGGCCGGTCCGCCCGGGGAGGAGGGGAGAGGCGAGCGCCTGACGCTTGGGTGCAGCGGAGAGGAGCGCGGCGGGCCGGTCTCGCCGCGATCCTCGACGTCGCTCAGTCGCGGAGCGCGCGGAGGGCGTTCGCGTCCGCGCGCGTGAGCTCTCGCGACGCCGCGAGGACGATCAAGTACAGGGTCGCGACGCCGACCGCGACCAACGGCGTCAGCAGGCGCCCGGCGCTCGGAGCGAGCGCCCCGATCCCGGCAGCGACCGCCACCGCGAAGAGCACGCGCACCACAGTCGAGAGCGGGATGAACCCGCCAGCTTCCGTCCTGACCTGGCGGGCGGCGACGAGCAGAGTGACGGCCAAGCCTACGCTCGTGCCGATGGCGGTCGCCTCGAGCTGGGGCTCGCCGAAGGCCGCGCGAGAGGTCAAGAGCGCGCACGACACGAGCACCGAAAGGAGCGCGCCCAGCGTGATGCGTGACGCGAGGCGCTCCCTGCCGAGGCTCGACAGCGTGGTCGTCGCGATCGCGAGCATCGTGTAGGCGCCCTGACCGATCGCGAGGATGCGCAGCGTATGGGCTCCGCGCGCGGCGATCTCTGCGGTGTACGCGAACCGTATGACCGAACCCGGCACGGCGACCAGCACCGAGACCATCAGGCCGCACGCGACGGCGGCGAGCCGGGCTCCGCGCTCGACATAGAGGCGAATCCGCGCCGGGTCCCCTTCCGCCCTCGCGCGCGCGAGCATCGGGAAGAGGACCTGCGTGATGCTGAGGAGCAGCTGGTAGGGCAGGAACGCGAAGAGCTGGCACGCGCGGTACACGCCGACCCACTCGTCCGCGAGCGTCACGTCGGACGGCGCGTGCGACGAGAGGAAATGGCCGAGCAGCAGGATGTCGACCTGCATGACCGCGTTCGTGAAGAACTGCGCCGCCGCGAGCGGCCACAGCTCGCCGAGGTAGCTCGAGAACGTGGGGACCTTCGGCGACGGTCCTTCGGTCGTCGTTCGGAGCGGGAAGGCGACGCGCGTCGCGATGAGCGCGATGCAAGCCGCCGCGATCACGAAGCCGAGGGCCGACCCTGTCACACCCGGAAGCGCACGGCGGACGAAGAGCCACCCGACGCCGACCATCGCGATCGTCCGGATCACGGCGAAGGTGACGTCGAGCGCCGCCTGTCGGGTGAACTCCCCGCGGCCGTTCAGGAGCCCGACGATCGGCGCATAGAGGCCGTAAAGGAAGACGACCAGCGCCATCGTGGCGAGCGGCACCGCGATGTGCGACGCGCCTGCGAACCACGCGAAGGCGGGCGCCATCACGGCGAACAGCACGCCGAGGATCACCGCGAGCTTGGCGTGGACCCGGAAAACGGCGCGGAAAGCGTCGCGTTCGTGACCGAGCGAGCGCGCGATCGTCCGGCTGACCCCCTGGACGGACCCTGCGACGACGACGTTGTAGAGAATGCTGGCGACCGGCAGGACACGCCCGCTGAAGGCGCCATACCCGGCGAGCCCGATGGCTCGAGGGAGCAGGACCTGCTGCGCGAGCCCGGACATCACGAAGAAGATCTTCGCTCCCAGCACGGCGATCCCGCCGCGTCCGGCGCGTCGCGCGACGTCTTGTGTAGGGGAGCTCACTCGACCGATCGCGAACGCTTCTAGCGCAGATGGCTCGGGTCGAGGAGCTTGCCGTCGGGCCCGAGGCCGACCTGCTTGAGACGCTCTGCTTCCGTGGCCGGCGGCACGGTGTCGGGCGGGGTGATGTCGCGCACCTCGAGCCTGGCGGCGCGGCCCTGCGCGGTCGTGTCGACGCGGATGCGCAGGATTCGCTTCGGGTTCGCAGGCGCGGTCACGTTGTCGAACACGGTCGCCGCCGCTCCGACGGTCGCGGTCCCCCCCTGTACGCGCGCGCGGAGGTAGTTCGACAGCCGCATCGGGTCGACTTGCCCCCACGCGTAGACCACGCTCGCAAACGCTTCCTGGACGTGAACTCCGAGCGGGAGCTGGAGCTCGAAGGCGCGCAACGGACCCTCCACGAGCTCTCCGGGCGCCAGGTGGTCCGCAGGCTGGACGGACGCCGCGGGCGCCGAGGACGACGTGTCGTCGCTGCGGTGACACGACGCGACTCCGAGCAACACGAGCCCGGCGACGCTCCAACGCCGGCTACGAGGGTCCATGCGCGGAGGGTAGCCTCATCGCGACGCGCCTAACAGCGTGAGATGGAGCTCCCCCGAAGGTTCACTCTGCGAATGCCGCCCAGGAGTCGACGAGGGTGGGTGCGGACGGCGACTTCAACGTCTGGCTCACGACGTTCGAGCCGATGGCCGCGGACGTCCCCTTTCCGATGTTGGCTTGAAGGGCGTACGTCCCTGCCGTGACCGTCCCAGGGCTCGTGTGCAGGCCGCCGGTGTAGCTGTCCGTAGCCACCGACGTCGACGAGAGGCAGCTCGGGATCGATGCGACGCTGACGCCCGGGATGACCGTGCCGGCGGTCACAGTCGCGCCCGACTGGCTCGTGAGCGACGTGATCTGGCCGGTGACCGAGGAGAACGTCGGAT
>Ga0209415_10014554_pt1 | contig 12841 bp, 9 predicted proteins | sample PeaSoiSIISIP2007_FD_187696 | JGI IMG/M metagenome (GOLD analysis project Ga0209415, IMG submission 187696) | Peat soil microbial communities from Weissenstadt, Germany - SII-SIP-2007 (SPAdes) (version 2) | ecosystem: Environmental > Terrestrial > Soil > Wetlands > Peat | place: Germany...
ACCGGCTCCCATCAGGCCGGTCCCCGGCTCCGACGGGCTCCGACCGGCTCCCATCAGGCCGGTCCCCGGCTCCGACGGGCTCCGACCGGCTCCCATCAGGCCGGTCCCCGGCTCCGACCGGTTCCGGCCGGCTCCGGCAAGCCCGCCAACGCTGGCCCGCGCCGCTCGGTGCGGCCGATGGTGCCCGGCTGCCTCTGGGATCGACGCGGAGTCTCCAGTCCTGGTGCCGGTCCGGCAAGGGCCCGGCGAGTCCCGGTCGGTACCGGTCGGCGACCGCGTGTATGATCGCGCGTGATCGGCGACCGGCTCGCGATGTGGCGCCAGACCGGCCCTGTCGGTATGCGTCTGGGTCGGCCGCCTGGCCCCGACCGGATCAGCGGCGCCCAGACCGGCGAGCTACAGTCAGCGAACGCCGGATCGATCCGGTCGCGCGGTTCGCGTTCCGACCGGTCTCGGCTACCAACCCTTCCGGTATGCGACCCCCGTGGCGACCAGATCAGCCGCGCCCGGTCCGCCGGGTTAGGATTAGGGATCGTCGGGGTGATCCGGTCGCACGGTTCGCGTACCGACCAATCTGGCCTCTGATCGGACGGACGGTCGCCCGCGGGGTGGAGGCCGCCCAGGCCCGGACAACGGGAGAACCGAATGCAGCGCGTGCATCGCCGGTGGCTCCCGGCTCTGGTTGCGTTCCTCATCGTGATGGCAGCCGTGCCGCTGACGGCGCGGGGCGTCGCCGCCGATTCGAACTACGCCGCGAACTGCACCGCCCTGCTCAGGGAATCGCCCGCGACATCCGCCGCCTCGATCGTCAGCATGCCGGCCGGCACCATCGTCACCACGACGGGCACCGTGTCTGGCGGATCGTGGTCGGCGACGTGCGTCACCGCCGTCTCGGGCAGCACGTGGTACGTGATCACCGCGGTCGGCGGCACCAGCGTGTCGTCGCTGTTCGGGGTCAGCGTGGCATACGCCGCTACCGGCCTGTTCGCGCCGACGACCTCGCCGCCCCCGCCCTCCATGACATACCTCGAGGGGATCGACGTCAGCAACTACCAGGGGACGATCGACTGGGCCGGGGTGGCCGGCGGGGGCAAGCGGTTCGCGATCATGAAAGTCACGGAGGGCGAGGCGTACGTCGACCCGACGTATGGGGTCAATCACGCGGGCGCCCGGGCGGTCGGCCTGCCGGTGGCCGCCTACCATTTCGCCGCTCCGTCGAGCGACCCAAACGACGCGATCCTCCAGGCCGACTGGTACGCGCAGAACGCCGCCCTGGTGCCGGGCGACATGGTCCCGGCGCTCGACCTCGAGCAGACCGGCGGGCTTTCGGTGGCCGCGCTCCAGGCGTGGGTCGGCGCGTGGCTCGGGGAGGTGTACGCCAAGCTCGGCGTGCGCCCCATGATCTACACGAGCCCGGCCTTCTGGGCGAGCGCCATGGGCGACACGTCGATGTTCGCCGACCAGGGGTACGCGCTCCTGTGGGTGGCTCATTGGGCCACGTCGAGCCCGACAGTGCCCGGCAGCAACTGGGGCGGGCATGGCTGGACGTTCTGGCAGTACAGCAACTGCGGGACCGTGACGGGAATCTCGGGATGCGTCGATCTCGACCGATTCAACGGCGCCGACCTCTCCACCGTCGAGTTCAACTACACGTACGTTCCCCCGCCGCCCGTGCTGCTGCCCAACCCGCCGCCCATCCTGGCCGGCATCACGCCGGTGACCACACCCGCAGGTGGCGGTGACCTGACCATCACGATCCAGGGCGCGAACTTCGCCTCCGGCGTCTCCATCGCCACGTGGAACGGAATCCCGCTTGCCACGACCTATCTCTCGCCGACCGCCTTGACGGCGATCGTGCCCGCCGCGCTGACCACGACGGTGGCGACGGGCATGGTGACGGTGGTGAACCAGCCGCCTGGCGGAGGCGTCAGCGGGCCCATCCCATTCACGGTCACGCTCCCGCCGGCCCAGATCAGCCTCGCGCCCAGCGCGAGGGCGATCTCCTGGGGCCAGCCGGTGACCCTGGCCGTGCAGGTGGCGAGCCCTGGCGCGAACCTGCCCCTCACCCTGCAGCGCATGCAGGCCAACGAGTCCCAGTGGCTGGACATCGGGACCGTGACGACCGATGCGTCCGGCCAGGCGACGTTCAGCTACACGCCGCCCGTCAACACGCAGTTCCAGGTCGTGTACCCGGGTGGAACGGTCCTGGGGCCGGGCACGAGCGCGCCGGTGCGAGTCGTGGTGCGGCAGATCGTCGCGCTGCGGCCGACCGGCCTCGGCCGCGTCAGGTCCGTGCCGGCGGGGACCGCGGTCAAGTTCGCCGCCACGGTCCGCCCGATCGGGCCGACCCTGGCGCCCGCGAAGGTGACCTTCCAGTTCTGGCGCCAGCTGAACGGGCACTGGCAGTTCGTCACGAAACGCGACGTCTACATCGACGCCAGCGGTCGCGCCGGCTGGACGTGGGCGTTCACCTCCCGAGGGCAGTGGTACGTGCGTGCGGTGGCGGACCCGACCCTGACGAGCGCGAACAGCTACTGGAGCCCGCCCGAGCGCTATTCCGTCTTCTAGTCGGAGCCTTGCTCACGGGTCCGGCGTCCCGCGCTCGCGTCCCGGCCGGGGGCAGGTTGGCTGCGGTACCATCGCGCTTCGATGCCCAACGCCGACATGCCGGAGGCGCGTGCGCTTTCGGAGGCGCGTGCGCCTTCGGTGACGCCTGTTCGACCCCAGCGTGACCCGGTGCCGCCCCTGATCGAGGCACGCGGCCTGGTCAAGCGGTTCGGATCGTTCCTCGCCGTCGACGGGATCGACTTCGACGTGGCGCCGGGCGAAGCCTTCGGGTTCCTCGGGCCCAACGGCGCCGGGAAGACGTCGACCATGCGGATGATCGGCTGCGTGTCGCCCGCCACGGGCGGATCGCTGCGCGTGCTCGGGATGGACCCCCGCGTCGACGGTCCCCGGATCCGTGCTCGACTCGGCGTGGTGCCCCAGGCCGACACCCTCGACATGGAGCTGACGGTCCGGGAGAACCTGCTCATCTACGGGCGCTATTTCGACCTGAGCCGCCGCGAGGCGCTGCGCCGGGCCGGCGACCTGCTCGACTTCGTGCAGCTGGGCGATCGCGCCGACGACGAGGTGGAGCCCCTGTCGGGCGGGATGAAGCGCCGGCTCACGATCGCGCGGGCCCTCATCAACGAGCCCGACCTCCTGCTGCTCGACGAACCCACCACGGGCCTGGACCCGCAGGCGCGCCACCTGCTCTGGGATCGCCTCTACCGGCTCAAGCAGCGAGGCGTCACGCTCGTGCTCACGACTCACTACATGGACGAGGCGGAGCAGCTGTGCGATCGGCTGGTCGTCATGGACAAGGCGCGCATCGTGGCGGCAGGTTCACCGCGCGAGCTGATCGAGCGCTACTCGACACGCGAGGTCGCGGAGCTTCGGTTCAGGCCCGGGGAGCAGGACTCGCTCGGGGGGCAGCTCGACCCCCTGGCCGACCGCATCGAATGGCTGCCGGACCGGGTCCTGCTCTATGCGGACGACGGCGAGGCGGCCGCCGAGGCGGTCCATGCCCGCGGCGTCCGGCCGGAGAGCGTGCTGGTCCGCCGCAGCAGCCTCGAGGACGTGTTCCTCCGGCTCACCGGCCGCTCGCTGGTCGATTGAAGGGGAGCGGAGCATGACGGCCGGCGTCCGGGTCCTCGAGCACAACGCGATGGTGTACCGCCGCACGTGGCATGGGTCCGTCCTGAGCTCGCTCGTATCTCCGGTCCTCTTTCTCGCGGCAATGGGGATCGGTCTCGGCGGGTACGTCAACCGGGCAGGCGGCGCCGGCGCGCTTGGCGGAGTCCCGTACCTCGCGTTCCTCGCGCCCGGGCTGCTCGCGGCGCAGGCGATGCAGACGGCCGCCTTCGAGACGACGTACCCGATCATGGGCAAGATCGTCTGGGACAAGCTCTACGAGGCGATGCTCGCCACGCCCCTGACGGTGCGCGACCTGCTCGCCGGGGAGCTCGAGTGGCTCATCGTGCGGCTGTGCATCGTCTGTACTGCCTTCCTGGCCGTCATGACCGCGTTCGGCGCCGTCCGCTCGCCCGCCGGCGTGCTGGCGCTCCCCGTCGCGGTCCTCACCGGCCTCGCGTTCGCAACCCCGATCATGGCGTTCTCCGCCACCCAGCGCCGTGACTCGGGCTTCAACGTCCTCTTCCGGTTCGGCATCACACCGCTGTTCCTGCTCTCCGGCACCTTCTTCCCGCTCGACCAGCTGCCTTGGGTCGTGCGGCCCCTCGCCTTCCTCACGCCCCTTTACCACGGCGTCGCGCTAGCCAGGGCGCTCACACTGGGGCAGGTCGACCCGATCGCCGCACTGGCGCACCTGGTGGCGCTCCTCGTGTTCGTGGCCGGCGGGATCGTCCTGACTGCGGCTTCGTTCCGCAGACGGCTGGTGGTGTGACGTGAGCGGATTTGCCCGCGTCGTTCCGCTGGGTGCGGCCACTCGCCCGGGCCGGCTGTTCGAACGAAACCTGATGGTGTATCGCCGGACCTGGATGGTGATCCTGTCCGGCTTCTTCGAGCCGCTGTTCTACCTGCTCGCGATCGGCTTCGGGATCGGGGCGCTCGTGGGCAGCGTCGCCGGCCCGGACGGGCACGCGGTGCCGTACCAGGTGTTCGTCGCGCCGGCACTCCTCGCCTCGTCGGCCATGAACGGCGCCATCTACGACAGCACGACGAACGTGTTCTTCAAGCTGAAGTACTCGCACACGTACGAGGCGGTGCTGACGACGCCGGTCGGCGTGCCCGACGTGGCGGTGGGGGAGATCGCCTGGGCGCTCTTCCGGGGCACCCTGTATGCCCTGGGCTTCATGGCGGTGATGCTGACGCTGGGGCTCGTGTCGTCGCCCGCCTGGCTGCTTGCCCTCCCCGCTTCGGTCCTCATCGGCTTCGCCTTTGCGTCGGTCGGCATGGCGCTCTCGACGTGGATCCGCAGCTGGGCAGACTTCGACAAGTTGCAGATGGTGTTGCTTCCGATGTTCCTCTTCTCCGCCACGTTCTACCCCATCACGGCCTATCCGCCAGCGCTGCGCGTCCTCGTCGAGCTGACCCCGCTCTACCACGGCGTGGACCTGCTGCGCGGATTGACGACGGGCTTCATCGGACCGTCGCAGGCGGTGGACGTGGCCTACCTGCTCGCCATGGGCGTGATCGGCCTGACGGTCGTGTCGCGTCGGCTCGAGCGCCTGCTCCTGCAGTAGCCGTCACGGGTCGGGGCGCTGCCCGAATGCCGCCCCTATACTCTCCGGCGATGAACGTGACCAGCACTCCCGCCCCGCGCAGCACGGTCGTGCTCGAGGTGGAGCTTCCCGCGGACCGGCTCCAGCTCGCGATCGACGAGTCCGTGCGGCGCCTCGGACGGCGCACTCGCGTCGCCGGGTTCCGTCCCGGACGAGCCCCCCGGGTGATGCTCGAACGAGCGCTCGGCGTGCAGCGCGGCGGCCCCGGGACCAACCCGATCTACGACGACGCGAAGGACCAGCTCTTCAGCGGCACCATGACCGCGGCACTCGACGAGGCCAACCTCGACGCGCTGACCATCCCGGACCCCGAATGGCTGCGGTTCGAGGAGGGGCTGGGGGCGACGTACCGGGTGACCGTCCCCGTGCGGCCGGACGTCCGGCTGGGCGATTACACCGGGTACCCGTTCAGCGTCGAGATCGAGGCCGTCGACGACGCCAAGGTCGAGCGAGTGGTCGAAGAGCTGCGCGATCAGCACGCCAGCCTCCGCGCCGTCGAGGACCGGCCGGTCCGGATGGACGACTGGGTCGTCGTCTCGTTCGAGGGAACCCGCGACGGCCAGCCGTTCGAAGGGGGGCGCGCCGAGCGCTTCCCGCTCGTGGTTGGCCACGGCCGCATGATCCCCGGGTTCGAGGAGGCCCTGGTCGGACTCTCCACAGGCGAGGAGCGCGACTTCGACGTGGCCTTCCCGGACGATTACGCCGACAAGGAGATGGCCGGGGCGCCCGTGCACTACCACGCCGCCGTCCGGGAGATCCGCGAGAAGGTCCTGCCCGACGCAGATGCGTCGTTCGCGCAGGAGATCGGGCCGGCGTTCGCCGACATGGACGCGCTCCGGGTGGACATCCGCGGCCGGCTCGAGGCAGGCGCGCGGGACCAGGCCCGCCACGAGTTCGCCGACCGGGTGGTCGAGTATGCGGTCGCCAATGCGACGCTCGACGTTCCCGACATCCTGGTTGAGCAGGAGATCGAGGTCATGCACGACGAGTTGCGGCTGCGCCTCGCCGAGCAGGGGATCCCCTACGCGGAGTACCAGCGCGTCACCGGCAAGGACGATGCCGCGGTGCACGAGGAGTACCGGGTGCCCGCGGAGCACAGGGTGAAGGTCCTCCTGGTGCTATCGAAGATCGCCGATCAGGAGGGATTCGAGGTCTCCGACTCCGACATCGAGGCCGAGATCGGTCGTGCACGCACCAGGTATGCCGACAATCCCAGGCTGCTGAGCTACTTCGAGTCGGAGCGCGGCCGCTCGTACCTTCGTTCGACGATGCGGCGGACGCAGGTGGTCGAACGGCTCGTGGATCGCTGGCTGGAGGCGCACCCGGAGGTGGGGCCGCTGCCCCACCTGGAGGACGATTCTGCCAGGGCGAGCATTCTCGCCGGCGGGACCGGCCCGGCGGGAGGTGCGGGGACCGCGGAGGAAGCCGTCTCGAGCGGCGACCAGCTGCCGGCCGGGGAACAGCTGCCGGCCGGGGAAGAGGCAGCCGTGGAACCGGCAATGGGCGCCAACGAGGACAGGGACGCCGACCACGCGGTCGCGGCGGCGGTCGAGGAGGGTCGGGCATGAGCCGCATCGTCACTCCCGGGCGCTCGGCCGCCCTGCGGGCCGCGCAGGAGACGTCCGCGATGCTCATCCCGATGGTGATCGAGACGTCGAGCCGCGGCGAACGGGCCTACGACATCTACAGCCGGCTGCTGCGCGACCGGATCGTGTTCCTGGGCGACGCGATCGAGGATCACATCGCGAACCTCATCATCGCCCAGCTGCTGTTCCTGGAGTCCGAGGACCCCGAGAAGGACATCAACCTCTACGTGAACTCGCCGGGCGGCGTGATCACGGCCGGTCTCGCGATCTACGACACCATGCAGTACCTGCGCGCGCCGGTCAGCACGATGTGCGTGGGAATGGCGGCGAGCATGGCCGCGGTCCTCCTGGCCGCAGGCGAGAAGGGCAAGCGGTATGCCCTGCCGCACAGCCGCATCATGATCCACCAGGGTTCGGGCGGCTTCCGTGGCAATACCCCGGACGTGTTCATCCAGGTGAAGGAGATGGAGGAGCTCGTGAACACGAACCACGAGATCCTCGCGCGACACACGGGCCAGCCGATCGAGAAGATCATTCACGACACCGAGCGGGACTACTTCATGTCCCCACAGGCGGCCCGCGAATACGGCATCATCGACGAGGTCTACGCGGTGCGGGGCGATTCCCTGATCGCGCAGGCCCACGACCACGAGGTCTTGGCGGAAACGACAGGCTCCACGAGCGGCAGGACGGACGGCCCAGAGCCGCAGGCGCAGTGATCCGGGCGATCCCCAGTAGGGAGTAGTTGCGATGGCCACGCCCCCGGGCAAGAGCACCAAGGTTCCCTACCGCTGCAGCTTCTGCGGCAAGAGCCAGGAACAGGTCCGCAAGCTCATCGCGGGTCAGGGCGTCTACATCTGCGACGAGTGCATCAACCTGTGCCAGGAGATCATCGAGGAGGAGCTCCTCGAGGCGCCCCGGGTCAAGCCGCAGCCCGCCAAGCTCCCCGCGCCGAGCCAGATCAAGTCGTCGCTCGACCAGTACGTGATCAGCCAGGAGCGCGCCAAGCGGGTGCTCTCGGTCGCCGTCTACAACCACTACAAGCGCGTGAACGCCGGCCACCTCGTGGACGACGTCGAGCTCCAGAAGTCGAACGTCCTGATGGTCGGGCCCACGGGGTCCGGCAAGACCCTGCTGGCGCAGACGCTGGCCAGGATCCTCGACGTGCCCTTCTGCATCGCGGACGCGACCAGCCTCACCGAGGCGGGCTACGTCGGTGAGGACGTTGAGAACATCCTGCTTCGGCTGATCCAGGCGGCCGATTTCGACGTGCAGCGAGCGCAGCGCGGGATCATCTACATCGACGAGATCGACAAGATCGCCCGCAAGGCGGACAACCCATCGATCACGCGCGACGTGTCCGGCGAAGGCGTGCAGCAGGCGCTGCTGAAGATCCTCGAAGGCACGGTGGCCAACGTGCCTCCCCAGGGAGGCCGCAAGCATCCGCACCAGGATTTCATTCAGATCGACACTACGAACATCCTGTTCATCTGCGGAGGGGCGTTCGAGGGGCTCGAGAAGATCGTCGAGGAGCGGGTCGGGCGGCGCTCGATCGGCTTCGGGTCCGAGGCGCACATGTCCAAGGTCGAGCGGGAGCGAATCCTCGAGCGGCTGATGCCGGAGGACCTGCTCCGGTTCGGCCTCATCCCCGAATTCGTGGGACGCCTGCCGGTGATCGTCACGCTGGCGCCGCTCACCCTCGAGGACCTCGTGCGAGTGGCCAGGGAACCGAAGAACGCCGTCACCCGGCAGTACCAGAAGTTCCTCTCGCTCGACAAGGTCGAGTTGACGTTCACGCCGGCGGCGCTCGAGGCCGCGGCAGAGCTGGCCGTGGCCCGCAAGACGGGCGCCCGTGCGCTGCGGTCGATCGTCGAGGATGCGCTGCTCGACGTGATGTTCGACATCCCGGAGCGCGCCGACATCCGCAAGTGCATCATCACCGAGGAGACCATCCGCCGGAGCCGTCCGCCGCTTCTCCTGACGCAGGCGCAGCTCGACAAGGGCGTCGACGAGACGAACTACGACGCGGTGATCGAAGGCGCAAGCGCGTAGGGGTGCTCTGGCGGCCCGGATGGCCGGGCGGGCTGGCAGCGGAACCGGGCTGGCCGGCAGCCGAAGCGGCCGCGGGAGCCCCGACCCCGCTCGTCCGCCGGGAGAACGTGGTCGAGTGATTCGCGGGCGCCAGCCGTCGCGGCCGGCACGTGGCATGGGACATTCGAAAGGCCTGGGGCGATCATGAGCGACACGACCGGCGGACGCGGCGGACGGATCGACCTGCCCAGGACCTACCAGCCCGACAGGGTCGAGCGCGAGCTCTACGCGCGCTGGGAGGCTGCCGACGTCTTCGCCCCCGACGGAGCCGGCAGCCGGGCGGACTGGTCGAAGCCGCCCTTCGTGATCATTCAGCCTCCGCCCAACGTGACCGGCGCGCTGCACCTGGGCCACGCGCAGCGGGCCACTGTCGAGGACGCCCTCGTCAGGCACGCGCGCATGATGCGGCGCCCGACGCTCTGGCTTCCCGGCAAGGACCATGCGTCGATCGCCGCGCAGTTCGTGCTCGATCGCCTGCTCGCCGAGGAGGGTGCCAGCCGGGAGTCCCTCGGCCGCGAGCGGTACCTGGAGCGGATGTGGCGTTTCGTCCGCGAAGTGCAGGGGATCATCGCCGACCAGCACCGCCGTCTCGGGGCATCGGCCGACTGGAACCGCGAGCGGTTCACGATGGATCCGGTGTCGGCACGCGCGGTGCGCGTCGCGTTCAAGCGTCTGTACGACGACGGACTGGCGTACCGGACCGAGGCGCTGATCAACTGGTGTCCTGGGTGCCGCACTAGCGTGTCGGACCTGGAGGTGGTTCCACGGCCGGAGAAGGGCTCGCTGTGGACGATCCGGTACCACCTCGCGGACGAGGACGGCGCGTCCGAGCCGGACGGCTGGATCGCGGTGGCCACCACCCGCCCCGAGACGCTGCTCGGCGACACTGCCGTGGCCGTCCATCCGGAGGACCCCAGGTATCGCCGCCTGATCGGCCGCACCGTTCGCATCCCGTTCGTCGAGCGGGACGTGCGCGTGATCGGCGATGACGTCGTGGACCGGGAGTTCGGGACGGGCGCCGTCAAGATCACGCCCGCCCACGATCAGGACGACTACGCGACGGGCACCCGCCACGGGCTGGCGTTCGTGACGGTCCTCGACGACGCCGGACGCATCGCAGGCACGGGCACGCCATACGACGGCCTGGACCGATACGCCGCGCGGCGCCGCATCGTGGCGGATCTCGAGGAGCGCGGCGACCTGGAGGCCGTGACGCCGCACGAGATGCTGGTGGGCCACTGCCAGCGCAGCGACGACGTGGTGGAGCCGCGGCTGAAGACGCAGTGGTTCGTGCGGACGGGGCCGCTGGCCGAGAAGGCGCTGGCCGCGGTCCGTTCCGGCCGCACGCGCATCGTGCCCGCGCGGTTTGAGAAGGTGTACTTCGACTGGCTGGAGAACATCCGGGACTGGAACGTCAGCCGCCAGCTCTGGTGGGGGCACCGCATCCCCGCGTGGTACTGCCCCGACGGGCACGTGACGGTGAGCGACACGGGCGACGCTCCGGAGGTCTGCGCCGTCTGTGCCCGCGACGGCGTCGATCTGGTGCAGGAAGAGGACATCTTCGACACGTGGTTCTCGAGCGGTCTCTGGCCGTTCTCGACCCTGGGATGGCCGGACCGGACGGCCGATCTCGACCGGTTCTATCCCGGCACGGTGATGGAGACCGCCTACGACATCATCTTCTTCTGGGTCGCCCGGATGATGATGCTCGGCGAGTGGCTGATGGGGGAGACGCCGTTCCGCTTCGTGTATCTCAGCGGCCTGATTCGCGACCCGTACGGTCAGAAGATGTCCAAGACCAAGGGCAATGTGATCGATCCGCTCGGGGTGATCCGCGACCTGGGCGCCGATGCGCTGCGGTTCGCCGTCGTCAACGGCGTGGCGCCGGGCGCCGACACGCGCCTCGGACCGGCCAGGCTGGAAGGTGCCCGCAACTTCGGAAACAAGCTCTGGAACGCTGCGCGGTTCGTGCTCGGCGCGCGACCCGAGGAAATCGGCGAGGAGAGCGGGCTCGAACTGCCTGCCGTGACGGACCTGGGAGCGGCCGAGCGGTGGATCCTGGGTCGTGCCGGGGAGACCATTTCGGCCGTTTCCCGGGCCTACGACGAGTTGCGCGTCGGGGATGCCGCCTCGGTGCTCTACGAGGCGATCTGGAGCGAGTACTGCGACTGGTACATCGAGCTCTCCAAGGCCAGGCTGCGCGCGGACGCGTCGCCCGGCGAACGAGCCGCAACGTGGCGCGTCCTCGCCTGGGTGCTGGATCGGTATCTCAGGTTGCTCCACCCTGTCATGCCCTTCATCACGGAGTCGATCTGGCAGCGCCTGCCGCGCCTGAGCGGCGACCCCGAGCTGCTGATCGTGGCCGACTGGCCGACCGGGGAGGAGGAGCGCGCTCTGGTGCCCGATTCCGAGGCCGCCGGCCGGCCCGTCCGTGAGCTGATCGAGCTCGTTCGCGGCGTGCGCAACGCCAGGGCCGAGGCCGGCATCGAGCCCACCGAGTGGCTGCAGGGCCGGGTCTACCTGGCCGACGGCCATACCCGCGCCACCTTCGAGTCGCTCGCGGCGAGCCTGGCGCCGCTGGCCAGGACCCGCTTCCTGCCCGTGGATTCCCGGGCGGCGCTCGACGCCCTCGGCGAGGAAGGCCTCGTGGTCGTCGCCGGGTCCAACGAGGTGCACGTGACGAGACCGCGGGCCGACCGGGACCGGCAGCGGCTGCGCCTCGATCGCGAGCTGGTGGAGGCGCGCCGCCTCCTCGCGGCGGCCGAGGCCCGCCTCGCGAACCCGGACTTCGTGTCTCGCGCCCCGGCGCGCGTCGTCGATGGTGCTCGTGCGCGGGCGGGAGAACTCAGAGAGCGTGTCGAGGTCCTGGCAGAGCGCCTCGCCGAGCGAGCGTGACCCCCGGCGCCCGTACGCGCGTGACATCCGGCGGCTGTTCAGACGCGACCCCCGGCGCTCGTTCACACGTGACGCCCGGCGCCTCGACGTCGCGCCGCCGGCTGGTACGATGACCGCGGTCGGAGGCCGGTCGCGTTGCCGCACGACCGGGAGGGCGTGAGTTGCCGCTGGAATTCCTGAAGCGCCGCAAGCAGCCGGAGGCCGCGCCTGCGCCGCCGGCCGCCGTGCCCGAGGACATCGAGCCGGAAGAGTTCGAGGTACGCCTGCAGTACCGTGCCAAGAGCACGGAGGGCGTGCGGATGCAGGACGGCCAGGCGGCCATGCGTGAGCTCCCCGGGATGCTTGCGGGTGTGGCCAGGAGCGACATCGACCTGCTCTTCCCGCTCCCCGTCGAGCTCAGCGACGCCGCGCCCACGATCGTGCAGCCCTCCGAGGCGCTCCAGTGGGTCACGGCGCACCAGGGCGACAGCCCGATCGCGCGCCACGCGCTGCTGGTGCTCGAGACGGTGGGCGCCGTGGATCTCGCGTTCGACACGCTGGCCGTCGCGTTGCTCCACGGCGAGACGGACACGTCGGGCAACCCGGAGTACAACGCGATCGTGGGTGGCGTGGCTTCCCACTGGGACGAGGCGACCGGCGACATGCTGGTTCGTGCCGTCGTGGGATGGGGCGGCAAGGGAGTCCGCGGCGACACGGACCGCACGGCGCAGAAGATCCTTTCGAACCTGCTCGCCAATGTGCTGGCCAGCCAGTACGCGCTGGGGATGACGCACTCGGAACGCCCGGTCCCCGCGGCCGGTGCAGGGGGACTCGTCTGCGCCTCGTGCGGCTTCGCGTCGGCCCACGAGCGGGCGTTCTACTGCCCCAAGTGCGGCATGCGCCTGCTGCGCGGATAGGCGACGAGGAGGTCCGGGTGCCGCTCTACGACTACTCCTGCTCGCAGTGCGGACGGACGGTCGAGGTGTCGCACGGTGTGCACGCCAG
>Ga0209415_10014555_pt1 | contig 12840 bp, 8 predicted proteins | sample PeaSoiSIISIP2007_FD_187696 | JGI IMG/M metagenome (GOLD analysis project Ga0209415, IMG submission 187696) | Peat soil microbial communities from Weissenstadt, Germany - SII-SIP-2007 (SPAdes) (version 2) | ecosystem: Environmental > Terrestrial > Soil > Wetlands > Peat | place: Germany...
GCGGTTGCCCTGGCGGTAGAGCGCGATCGATTCGCGGCGCTGCTTCACCATGCCCTGCAGCATGCGCAGGATCTCCGGATCGGTGATGCCCGAGGGGTTGCCGGTACCGCGCGCGGCGACGTCGCGCTCTTTGACGCCGGCGATGACAAGGCGCACCGTCGAGAGCGTGCGGGTATCCCTGGCCCGCATCGCCGCTTTCAGCCGTTCGGTAAACGCGTCCCGCAGCATTCCCCGCCCTCGGATCGCCGCTTCCTCCAGAGCCTACGCTCTTTAAGGCGCCGCGGCAATTTCGCAGGGATATTTCTAAGTCTTTGGAAAAGCGCGAATTTCTATCGCGGGTGGGTTGACAAAACCGCGGCAGAGCGTATCTTCGATCAACGCCTCTGGGACACAGCTTCGATGGACGAACCGACCGCGGCCTCCACCGCGCCGCGACCGCCTGACTGCAACGCGGCCCTGGTTTTGGCGGATGGCACGGTTTTCTGGGGGCAGGGCATCGGGGCGGCGGGACAAGCGGTCGGCGAAGTCTGCTTCAACACGTCGATCACCGGGTACCAGGAGATTTTGACCGACCCGTCCTATGCCGGGCAGATCATAAATTTCACCTTTCCGCATATCGGCAATGTCGGCGCCAACCCTGAGGACATCGAGACGACGACGCCGGCGGCGCGCGGCCTCGTGGTGCGCACCGCGCCGACCGCGCCCTCTAATTATCGCGCCGAGCAATCGCTCGATTCCTGGCTCAAGGCGCACGGCATCGTCGGGCTCTCCGGTGTCGACACGCGACGATTGACCCGGCTCATTCGCGACCGCGGCGCGCCGAATGGCGTCATCGCCTATGCGCCCGAGGGTGCGCTCGACATCGTCCAACTGCGCGCGGAGGCGGCGGCTTGGCCGGGGCTTGAAGGGATGGACCTCGCGCGCGAAGTCACCTGCCTCCAGAGCTATGAGTGGACGGAGACCGTGTGGCGGCGCGAGGGCGGCTATGGCCGCCAGGACGCGCCGTGCTTTCACGTCGTCGCAATCGATTACGGCGCCAAGCGCAACATCCTGCGGATGCTGGCCGAGCACTGCTGCCGCGTCACGATCGTGCCGGCGACAGCCTCGAGCGCGGACATCCTGCGCCACCAGCCCGACGGGATCTTTTTGTCGAACGGGCCGGGCGACCCGGCGGCGACCGGCGAATACGCGGTGCCGGTGCTGCGCGAATTGATCAGGACGGGCAAGCCGATCTTCGGGATCTGCCTCGGGCACCAGATGCTGGCGCTGGCCTTGGGCGGACGGACGGCCAAGATGGCGCGCGGGCACCGCGGCGCCAATCACCCGGTCCGTGACGAAGCCACCGGCAAAGTCGAGATCACCAGCCAGAACCACGGCTTTGTCGTCGATCCCGGAAGTCTGCCGGAAGGGATCGAGGCGACCCATCTCTCGCTCTTCGACAAGACCAATGAGGGGTTGCGGGTCGCGGGGTTGCCGGTCTTTTCGGTGCAGCACCACCCCGAAGCCAGCCCCGGCCCGCAGGACAGTCAGCACCTGTTCGCGCGGTTTGTCGCGATGATGGAAGCGGGCTCGAAATGACGCCGCCGCCGGGCCAGCCTTCTTTTGTCATCCCGGCGAAGGCCGGGATCCATTTATCGGCTCGCAAGTTTCTACCCGACGCGCACCAGTGTCGCAGCTCCCGCTCAAGATGGAGCTTGGCCGCACCATGGATCCCGGCGTTCGCCGGGATGACAATATTGGATGGGCGCAATCAGGCCGATGCCTAGGCGCACCGACATAAACAGCATCCTGATCATCGGCGCCGGCCCGATCGTGATCGGGCAGGCGTGCGAATTCGATTATTCGGGGGCGCAGGCGTGCAAGGCGCTGAAGGGCGAAGGCTACCGGATCGTGCTCGTCAATTCGAACCCGGCGACGATCATGACGGACCCCGACATGGCCGACGCCACCTATATCGAGCCGATCACCCCCGACATCGTCGAGCAGATCATCGCCCGCGAGCGCCCCGATGCCCTCTTGCCGACTATGGGCGGCCAGACCGCGCTCAACACGGCGATGGCGCTGGCCCGCTCGGGCGTCCTCGAGCGCTATCGCGTCGAGTTGATCGGCGCCAGCGAAGAGGCCATCGCCAAGGCCGAAGACCGCCAGCTGTTCCGCCAGGCGATGGACCGCATCGGTCTTACCTCGCCGCAGAGCCAGCTCGTCGGCTCGCTCGACGCTGCGGTCGCGGCGCTGGCGATGGTTGGGCTGCCGGCGATCGTGCGGCCATCCTTCACGCTTGGCGGCACCGGCGGTGGCATCGCCTACAACACCGAGGAATTCGAGGAGATCGTGCGCGGCGGCCTGCGCGCCTCGCCGAGCCACGAGGTGCTGGTTGAGGAATCGGTGCTCGGCTGGAAGGAGTACGAGCTCGAAATCGTGCGGGACAGACACGACAACTGCATCGTCATCTGCTCGATAGAAAACGTCGACCCGATGGGGGTGCACACCGGCGACTCGGTGACCGTGGCCCCGGCGCTGACCCTGACCGACAAGGAATACCAGCTGATGCGCAACGCCGCGATCGCGGTCCTGCGCGAGATCGGCGTCGATACCGGCGGGTCGAACGTGCAGTTCGCGGTCAACCCCGAGGATGGCCGGCTCGTCATCATCGAGATGAACCCGCGGGTATCGCGCTCCTCGGCGCTCGCTTCGAAAGCCACCGGCTTCCCGATCGCCAAGATCGCGGCCCTTCTCGCGGTCGGCTACACGCTCGACGAGCTCGACAATGAGATCACCGGCGTGACACCGGCCTCGTTCGAGCCGACGATCGATTACGTCGTCACCAAAATGCCGCGCTTCACCTTCGAGAAGTTCCCGGGAGCCGAGCCGCTGCTCACGACGTCGATGAAATCGGTGGGCGAGGCGATGGCGATCGGCCGCAGCTTCGCCGACTCGGTGCAGAAGGCGCTGCGCTCGATGGATACCGGGCTCGACGGTTTCGACGAGGTGGCGATCGCGGGCGCCGAGGGACCCAACCCCGACGTGGTCAAAGCGGCGGTCAAGGCGGCGCTCGCCAAACCCTCGCCCGACCGGCTCCTCTTGATCGCCCAGGCTTACCGGCACGGGTTGACGACTTCGGAGATCCATGCCGCCTGCCGCTACGACAGCTGGTTCTTGGAGCGCATTCGCGAGATCGTCGAGGCTGAAGAGCGGGTGCGCACGGGTGGGCTGCCGAACGATCCGACCGGTCTCCTGCGGCTCAAGCAGATGGGGTTTTCGGATGCCCGCCTCGCGCGCCTCGCCGGGACGAGCGAAGCGGAGGCCGCCGCGTGCCGGCATCGCCTCGGGGTCCATCCGGTCTACAAGCGCATCGACACCTGCGCCGCCGAGTTTCCCTCGCTGACCCCGTACATGTATTCCTGCTACGAGGGCGATGGGCTCTCCCCGTCCGAATGCGAGGCCGATCCGTCGAACCGCGACAAGGTGATCATCCTCGGCGGCGGGCCCAACCGGATCGGCCAGGGGATCGAGTTCGACTATTGCTGCGTCCATGCCGCCTATAGCCTCTCGGCGGCGGGCATCGAGACGATCATGGTCAACTGCAACCCGGAGACCGTTTCCACCGATTACGACACCTCCGACCGGCTCTATTTCGAGCCGCTGACCGCCGAGGACGTCATCGAAATCGTGCGGGTCGAAAGCTCGCGCGGCCGCCTTTTGGGGGTCATCGTCCAGCTCGGCGGGCAGACCCCGCTCAACCTTGCCAAGGCGTTAGAGCGCGCTGGGATCGCGATCCTCGGGACTTCGCCCGATGCGATCGACTTGGCCGAAGACCGCCAGCGCTTCCAACTGTTGCTGCGTGCCCTCGGGCTGCGCCAGCCGGATAATGGCACCGCCTATTCGCCGGAAGAGGCAGAGCGGATCGCCCGGGACATCGGCTATCCCGTCGTCATCCGCCCGTCCTATGTGCTGGGCGGGCGGGCGATGGAGATCGTCCACGACACCGCCGGGCTCAATCGCTACATCCGCCGCGCGGTCAATGTCTCGGGCACCAGTCCGGTGTTGATCGACCGCTATCTGCAAAACGCGATCGAGGTCGATGTCGACGCCGTCGCCGACGGCGCCGAGGTTTATGTCGCCGGGATCATGGAACATATCGAGGAAGCCGGCATCCATTCCGGCGACAGCGCCTGCTCGCTGCCGCCCTATAGCCTCGGTCCTGAGACGATCGCCGAGATCGAGCGGCAGACGATTGCCCTCGCGCGCGCGCTCAAAGTCGTCGGGCTGATGAATGTGCAGTTCGCCGTCAAGGAGGGCGACGTCTATGTCCTCGAGGTCAATCCGCGGGCCTCGCGCACCGTGCCGTTCGTCGCCAAGGCAACGGGCGTGCCGATCGCCAAGATCGCGGCGCGGGTGATGGCCGGCGAGCGCCTGGCGGCGCTGCTCCCGAGCCGCGATCGCCGCCCACGGCCCGGCGCTGGCCACGTCGCGGTCAAAGAGGCGGTGTTTCCGTTCGCGCGCTTCCCCGGCGTCGATCTGATCCTCGGGCCGGAGATGAAATCCACCGGCGAAGTCATGGGATTGGACGCCGATTTCGGGCGAGCCTTCGCCAAGTCGCAACTCGGCAGCGGCACCGAGCTGCCGCTATCGGGCTGCGTCTTCGTCTCGGTGCGCGATGCCGACAAGGAAGCGCTGGTCGCGCCGTGCCGTCAGCTCGCCCAATGGGGGTTCGAGCTGGTCGCCACCACCGGCACCGCGATAAAGCTGCGCGACGAGGGCGTGCCGGTGAATATCGTCAACAAGGTCCAGGAAGGCCGGCCCGATATCGTCGACGACATGCGCAGCGGTTGCATCCAGCTGGTGTTCAACACCACCGAGGGCGCCCAGGCCATCGCCGACAGCTTCAGCCTGCGGCGCACCGCGCTGACCCACAACATTCCCTATTACACGACGGTCGCCGGAGCCCGCGCCGCCGTGCAGGCAATCGGGGCGCTGCGCGAGGGTTGTCTTGAAGTCGCGCCGCTGCAATCCTATTTTTGAACGCCTGTCGCGCTAACAAGGCTCGAAACCGGTCTGATGAACAAGATCCCGATGACCGTGGACGGTTACGCTAGGCTGCAGGAAGAGCTTAAGCGTCTGAAATCGGTCGACCGTCACGCGGTCATCCGCGCCATCGCCGAGGCGCGCACCCATGGCGATATCGCGGAGAATGCCGAATACCATGCCGCGCGCGAGCGGCAGAGCTTCATCGAGGGGCGCCTCGGCGAACTCGAAGACAAGATCGCCCGCGCCGAAGTCATCGACGTTTCCAAGCTGTCGGGCTCGGCGGTCAAATTCGGCGCGACCGTCACCCTGGCCGATGAGGAAACCGACGAGCAGCAGACCTTCCGGATCGTCGGCGAAGACGAGGCCGACATCAAAAACGGCCGCCTCTCGGTGACTTCCCCCCTGGCGCGCGCCCTTATCGGCAAGGGCAAGGGCGATACCGTCGAAGTTTCGACCCCGCGCGGCAACAAAGCCTACGAGATCGTCACCGTCGCCTTCGGGTAGGAGGCGCCTTCTTCGTCCCCCTCCTCGTCGAGCGGCACTCCGGGGGCGAATTTGGAGACACGCAGCACCAGCGCCGATTTGACGTGGGCGACATTGGGCGCCGCGGTCAGTTTGGCGCTGAGAAACCGCTGGTAGCTGTCCCAATCGGGCGCGACGATCTTCAAAAGGAAATCGGTCTCTCCGGCGAGCATGTGCGCCTCGCGCACCTCGGGCCACGAGAGGACCAAATCCTCGAAGGCCTTGAGGTCCTTCTCGGCCTGGCTCGAGAGGCCGATCTGGGCGAAGATCGTGACCGCGAAGCCGAGCGCCTCCGGGGCCAGATCGGCGTGATACCCGCGGATGAGACCGGCCGCTTCCAAGGCGCGCATGCGGCGCAGGCAGGGCGGCGGCGAGATGCCGACGCGCCGCGCCAGCGCGATATTGGTGATCCGCCCGTTGGCCTGTAGGAGCTGCAGGATCCTGCGGTCGATATGGTCGAGCTTTGGCCCGCGCATGCGCAATTCCGTTGGATTCGGCGACGGAAGAATAGGAATTTCACCGCCACGGCGCAATTTTGTTGCGCAAGTTTGCGGCCGCCTTGCCGATCGCCCGCGCTTTCCGTAAACCGGGCGGATGGTCCTGCTGTCTCCGTCCCTGTCCCGTGGCCCCGGCAACGATCGAGCTACCCGGGTGAGCGACGGGCAGGTGAGCGACGGGCGGCCGAGCGTCTGGGTGCTGCATGACGGCAAGCCCGGCATGGCAAGCCAGGCGCTGGGGCTTGCCGAGGCCACCGGGTTCCCGTTCAGCGAAAAGTCTCTGGCGATCCGCCGACCGTGGGTCTGGCTGCCGCCGCGCCTGTGGCTCGCCCCGCTCGCGGCCGTGCGGCAAGCGGGCATCGCCCTGACGCCGCCCTGGCCCGATCTGGTGATCGGCTGCGGCCGCAACACGGTGCGCCCGGCGCTGGCGATCCGCCGCGCCAGCGGCGGCCGCACGCTGGCGGCGCAGATCCAGGACCCGCGCGTCGGGCGCGGCGAATTCGATATGATGTTCGTCCCCGAGCACGACCGGCTGCGCGGCGAGCGAATCCTCGTGACAAAGAGCGCCATTCACCGCGTGACCGCGCCGCTGCTCGCTGCCGAGCGCCGCCGGTTCCCGGCGCTGGAAACGCTGGCGCGACCGATCCTGGGCGTCTTCATCGGCGGCGCGAACCGGAGCTATCGCCTCGATCTCTCGCGGCTCGGTGAGATCGCCGAGATGATCGCGGCGGTGGTGCGGCGCACCGGCGGCTCGGCAGTGGTGACGCCGTCGCGGCGCACCGGCGAAGCGGGGCTTGCCCTCTTGCGCGAGCGTCTCGCGAGCCTGCCGGGATCGATCTGGGACGGCCAGGGCGACAACCCCTATTACGCCTATCTCGCGGTTGCGGACGCGCTACTCGTCACCGCCGATTCGGTGTCGATGGTCAGCGAGGCGGCGGCGACCGGCAAGCCCGTCCATATTCTCGGTCTCGCCGGGGGGGACGCAAAATTCGCCCGGTTTCACGAGACGATGCGGAAGGCCGGAATCACGCGGCCCTTCAAGGGCGAGATCGAGTGCTGGTCCTACACCCCGCCCGACGACACGGCGCGGGCCGGCGCGGCGCTGCGCACATTGGTGGCAACGCACCTCGCGCGCCGCGCGCTGGTGTAGTATCGGGCCCATCATGGCGCTGCGCATCGAAACCTTCGACAATCTTCGCGGCGGCAACACGCTCTATAAGGCGCTCACGCACCCGCACGCCGCAGCGCCGGCGCGCGCGCTGTTGGCCCGGCTCGCCGGCGAAGGACCGACGGCAATCGTCGATCCGCACGGCGCGGCGGAAGGGTTCGCCGAGATTTTCGGGCTCGACGGGCTCGAGATCGCCGGGGTCTATGTCCAGGATGTCGCGCGCATCGGCGCCACCGTGCTCGGGCGTGGCGCGCTGCCGATCACCGGGCTGGCCCAAAGCGGGGCGCGTTCGGTACTGGTCGCCGCCTTCGAGGCCGATCGGCTGATCGGCCAGCTCCACCCGTATCTGCCGGCCGGCGCACACATCGTCAGCCTCGATCTGATGCGCATCCCGGAGGCGCGGCTCACCAATCGCCGCGCCTACCTCGACCCGTTGAACTTCGCCACCAATTTTGCGCTGTTTCGCGACACCGGCACGCTGCACACCCGCCTCGTCACCGCCAATTACTGGGCCGCCTACGGCTCGCCGGCAGTGACCTGCTGGCTGACCCTGTTCGATGGCTCCGGGGCCGCTATCGCCGAATGGGCCGAAACCTCCGGCGACATCGGCGCCGCGATCGCGATCGACAGCCGCCGGGTGCGCGAAGAGTTCGGGCTCGGCGAATTTGCCGGCCAGCTGTTCATCCATGTCGTCGGCGCGGCCGGCCACGATATCGTCAAATACGCGCTCGACACGTTTGGGGACCCCGGAGCGGCACCGGATGGGGCGCTGTCGTGCACCCACGACGCCAATGCCTGGCCGGCCGACCGCTATGCGGGCCTGCCGGCGCCGGGCCCCGGCGAGCGGGTGATCCTCTGGATCCAGAACAGCCACCCGAGCCCGATCCCGGCGGGCGCGATCGGGCTCAACCCGATGGGCGAGGAGACCGTCGTCGCGATTGGGCAAGCAATCGGACCCTTCGCCAGCTGCGCCGTCGATGTCGCTACGCTGCTGCCGGGCCTCGCCTGGCCCCGCCAGATCGAATTGCGCGCCGGCAAGCACGTCGTGCGCCCGCGCTATGAGGTGATCGCTGGGGAGCGCCGCCGCATTGCGCACGTCAATGTCGAGCGCTCCGATCTGGAGCCCGACCCCCGGCTGCCGCGGCTGGGTCCGAGGCTCGGCAAGGGCTATCTGCTGCCGGCGCCGATCCTGCCGCGCGGGGAATGGGAAAGCCTCCTGCTGCCGACCCCGATGGCCGTCTCGCAGCGCGAATTGCCGCTCGCCGCGCTGGTCTACGACCCCGAGGGCAACCAGAGTGCGCGGGTGCCGCTCGGCCGGCTGGCGCGCGATCACGCAACCGCACTATCGCTCGACGCGGTCGCGGAGGGCCTCGGGACCGGTTATGGCCACGTCGAGCTGGTCTACGATTTCGCGGATGGCGGCGAGGGCGACGGCTGGCTGCATGCCCTGTTCCGCTATCGCCATCGGGTGAGCGGGCATGCCGCCGATTCGAGCTTTGGCGCGCACATCTTCAATACGATCCTCACCTACCGGGACGAGCCGCAATCCTATGTCGGGCGTCCGCCCGGCCTCTCGACCCGGCTGTTCCTGCGCCTCGGCGAGGGCGAGTACGACACGCTCTGTCACCTGATCTATCCGGCGTCATTGCCGTGGCGTCCGCTAAGCGCGACCGAGATCAACCTCTACAATCGCGAGGGGGCCGAAATCGCCGTCGCCCAACTGGCGATACCCTGCTCGGGCTCGCGCCTGGTGCGCTACCACGGGCTCTTCGACGAGGCCACCCGCGCGCGGGCCGGCGCCGGCGCCTACGCCGTCATCCGCGACCCGACCTGCCGGCTCTTCGGTTATCATGGACTCCTGGGCCGGGGCGGTGCCTTCAGCCTCGATCATATGTTCGGGTTCTGACGAGATCCCGGCCGGCGCCGGCGCGGCTCGTTGCGGCGCAAAAAAATGCTATATTATCCTGTCAAATCGATCGGGCCCGAAGGACAGAGAACCGCGCAATGCCGGAGCAGCACCAAACCAAGGTCTTGATCATAGGGGCGGGGCCGGCCGGGTATACCGCGGCGATCTATGCCGCGCGCGCCAACCTCCATCCGATCCTGGTAACCGGGATTCAACCCGGCGGCCAGCTGACGATTACGACCGATGTCGAGAACTACCCCGGTTTTGCCGACATCATCCAGGGGCCCTGGCTGATGGAGCAGATGCAGCGCCAGGCCGAGCATGTCGGCACCCGCATCATCCAAGACGAGATCGTCGCCCTCGATCTCAGCCGGCGCCCGTTCCTCGCCACCGGCGATTCGGGCGATCGCTATCAGGGCGACACCGCGATCCTCGCGACTGGCGCCCAGGCGCGCTGGCTGGGCGTCCCCGGAGAGGAGGCATTCCGCGGCTTTGGCGTCTCGGCCTGCGCGACCTGCGACGGCTTCTTCTTTCGCGACCAGGAGGTGGTTATCGTCGGCGGCGGCAATACCGCCGTCGAGGAAGCGATCTACCTGACCAATCATGCAAGCCGAGTGACGCTCGTCCACCGGCGCAATGCGCTGCGCGCCGAGAAGATCCTGCAGGACCGCCTGTTCCGCAACCCGAAGATCGAGATCGTCTGGGACAGCGTGCTCGACGAGATCGTGGGCGTGCCCGAGCCGCCGCAGGTGAAGGGCGTCAGGCTGCGCAATCTGCGCACCGGGGCGCTGACTGAGCGCGCCTGCGACGGCGTCTTTATCGCGATCGGTCACACCCCGGTCACCGGGCTCGTCGCCGGGCGAGTGCCGCTCGATGCCGAGGGTTATATCCTGACCCAGCCCGATTCGACCGCGACGGCGATCCCCGGGCTCTTCGCCGCGGGTGATGTCAAGGACAAGGTGTACCGCCAGGCGGTGACCGCCGCGGGGCTCGGCTGCATGGCCGCGCTCGAGGCGGAGAAGTTTCTTTCCGCCGAGGAAGATTCTGCGGCTGCGCGCGCTGCGGAATAGGGGGATTCAGATCGGACGAACGCGGGCGGGGGCTCCCGGAAGGCAAACGAATGGCGATGGATTGGGACAAGTTGCGGGTTTTTCACGCCGTCGCCGAAGCCGGCAGCTTCACCCATGCCGGTGAAGCGCTCAATCTGAGCCAATCCGCCGTCAGCCGGCAGATCAGCGCGCTGGAGGAGAGCCTCAGCGTGCCGTTGTTCCACCGCCATGCGCGGGGCCTCATCCTGACCGAGCAGGGCGAATTGCTGTTTCGCACCGCACGCGAAGTTTTCGCCAAGCTGGCGATGTCGGAAAGCCTGATTTCCGAATCGAAGGACCGACCGAAGGGACCGTTGAAGATCACCACGAGCGTCGCGTTCGGCTCGATCTGGCTGACCCCGCGCATCCGCGAATTCCTCGACCTCTACCCCGAGATCCAGGTCAGCCTGGTGGTTGATGATTCCGAGCTCGACCTGTCGATGCGCGAAGCTGATGTCGCGATTCGCATGTCGCCGCCGCGCCAGCCGGACCTGATCCAGCGGCATCTCGTCAGCGTCCAGGTGCATATCTACGGCTCGCCCGAATACCTCAAAAAATACGGCACACCGCAGCGCGCCGAGGACCTCGACGAGCATCGCTTGATCGTTTACGGCGAGGATGCAAGGCCGGCGACCCCGGGGGTGAACTGGCTGATCGAAACCGGGGCCAAGCCGGCGCGCGACCGTCGACCGGTGCTCGCCGTTAATAATGTTTACGGCATCCTGCGCGCGGTGAAGAGCGGGCTCGGCCTGGCCTCGCTTCCGGACTTTGTCGCCGCCGAGACGAGCAACCTGGTGCGCGTCCTCCCGGAGCTGTCCGGGCCGCCTAACGAGGCCTATTTCGTCTATCCCGAGGAACTGCGTTCCTCGAAACGGATCAGCGTCTTCCGCGATTTTCTCTTGCGCAAAGTGGCCGAGAGCCGGTTGAGCTAAAGCGGCATCCGATCAAGCTCGCTCCCCCGCTCAATCGTCATCCCCGGGCTTGACCCGGGAATTCATGTAGGCGCCTGGACGACGCCCGGCCACGGCGAATAATAAAGACGATTCTACTTGCACCATCCCTGTTTTAAATGCCGACTGCGGCGAGTTGACGCGGATTTATCGGGCCCGGCGACAGCATTGCGGTTTTTGCAGACGAGCCAGACCGAATTCCCGTTGGTGATAATCCACGTCGAACGGGATACTTCGCCCTGCGCGATACTGCATCGCCACGAATTTCCGGGGCCGGAACGCCCCGAAACAGTTTCCGGGACTTGCGCCCGGAAAGAGGGTCTTCGGATCCTTACGTCTCCTAGACGTGAAGCCTCCCTGTTCAAACTTGGCCGGGCCCCTCGGGGTTCCGGCCAATTTCTTGTGCGCCGCTGAATGTCCAAGCGGCCTGCGGGTCGTGTGCTTTCGCGAGCCTCCCGCCGCACCGCTACCCGACGGCTCTCGGGGCTTGCCGCAGCCTTCGATTGCCGGCAGCTTCCCGCCGGCCGCGCTCGGAAGGCGGCACGGGGTTTGCTCTCAGAGTAATGCGCACGGCATTGCCACCAATCGCAGAGCGGTCGGCGCCCGTCGCTGGCGGCGCGGGGCCGCCATGACGGATTACCTGCCGCACGCCGTGGACCTGTTCGCCGTCGCCGCGAGCTGGGGCGTCGGCGCGGTGCTGCTGCTGGCCGGCGCCGGGCTGACCGGGCGGCGGGTCGCGCCGGAATACCAGATCGTGGCCGGCTGGGGGGCCTTGTGCTTCGTCTTGACCCTATGGGGCGTCTTTGTTCCGCTGAGTCTGCGGGTGCCGGCGGGCGCCTTCATCCTCGCCGGGGCTGGCGTACTGGTGACGGCGCGGCGCCCCGGCGCAGAGGCTTGGCGGGCGCTCGGACGGGTGCTGGCGCTGTCGGCGCCGTTGTGGCTGGTGCTGGCGCCGATCCGGCCGTCGCAGCCGGACACCTTCCTCAACCTGTTGCCGAACGCGTTCTATGTCGTCGATTACGCGCGGCTGCCGACCGCGCTCCTGCCGTCCAGCCACTCGCTGTTGCCGGGCGCCCCCTACAACACGCAGTTCCTCAGCTTTATCGGCTCCTTTGTCGCAACTGACTTTCCGGCGGGGGGCATGTCGCTGATCAATCTGATGCTGCAGCTGGCCAGTGCCCTCGGCATCGCGCGCGCGCTCGATCAGAGGCCCGGATCGCCGCAGGCGGCGCCGTCATGGGGCACGATCGCCGCCGGCATCCTCCTCGTGACATTGCTCAACCCGGGCTTTGTCCCGCGCGTAGCCTTGGCGCCCTATGGCGAACCGGCGCTCGCCGTCACGGCGCTCTTTGCCGCCTTGGGGTTTGTGCGCATGGAGGGCGAGGCGGCCGCCGGGCGATCCCTCGTGCCCCTCGCGCTGGCGCTGGCGGCGCTCGTCAACACCAAGCAATCCGGGCTCGGGCTGGTGGCTGCGCTCGCCGGCGCCGCGATCGCCGTCGGCTGGGCCGAGGGCGCCGCGCTGCCCGGGCGGCCTCTCCGCCGGGTCGCCATTGCCGCCATGCCGGCGCTGCTGCTCTACCTCGTCTGGCGCTATTACATCGCCGATGCCGGCGTCGCCGAGCTGCAGCTCTTGCCGATCGCCGAGTGGAATTGGCGGATAATGCCGGCGGCCTTTGCCAGC
>Ga0209415_10014556_pt1 | contig 12840 bp, 15 predicted proteins | sample PeaSoiSIISIP2007_FD_187696 | JGI IMG/M metagenome (GOLD analysis project Ga0209415, IMG submission 187696) | Peat soil microbial communities from Weissenstadt, Germany - SII-SIP-2007 (SPAdes) (version 2) | ecosystem: Environmental > Terrestrial > Soil > Wetlands > Peat | place: Germany...
CTAGATTGCCGCTGAGGGCCGGAGTCTCCCAAGAGTCCGATGGTCCGCTCGTCATGCTCATCAGCACCACCGCATTGCGCAGACGACTTGGCGACGAAACAGAAAGGGTGATGTCATGATCGGTGACAAGGTGGAGCGCTTCCAAGGCAAGGGCAAGGACCCGAGCGCCGTGCAGTCCCACATCGAGGAGTACCTGAAGACCGACGGCTTTACCGTTCAGACCTCTACTCCGAGCGCGGAGGGCGTGGTGATCCAGGCCGAGAAGGGTGGTTTCTTGCGCGGGGTCGTCGATGCAGATCGTGCCATGACCATCACAATCACGGGGAACTCCGATGACTTCACCGTCAGGATTGGTATCGGCAAGTGGCTCCAGCATCTCGGGGTGGCAGCGATCGAAACCCTGCTGATCTCCGACCTGTTCCTGGTTGTCGATGTCGGCGAGAGCGCCTGGAACATCGAGATCGAGGACAAGCTCGTCAAGGACCTCAAGACATTTATCGGTTAAGGCTCCGCTTAATCCTTCGTTGTGCCCGAGACTGCGGAGAAGCGCTGGTGGAGTCCGAGGCAAGAACGCTCCTCCCTGCGAGGTGCCCTTCTGGATTCCTGACACTGGAGATTTGGGACGCCGCGGGGGCCTCAATGACGGGCGGCCAGAGGATCCGACTACGGGACGGAACGAAAGACAACGAGACCCAGTTGCGCGGGACCTAGCGCATAGTCTTCGGGGTATCCCTCGAGGCGCTGAAGGCCAATGTCTATCTGCTCGTTACTAAATGCCAACAGCAGAGAGTCAGCCTCTCGCATCATCCGAATCCAGGCCGCCGCTTCATGAGCGGTCGCCCTGCCATGGTTAGAGTCGGGAACTTCTACGGCGTCGACAAGATCAAGACCCTCGAGCGCCAACAGCTCGGCAATAGAAGTCCTGTCGGAAACACCTGGCGGGCCATCTCCGCCCCTGGCAGCTCTGCCAGCCACGACGTGGTCCCGAGGTCGGCGAAGAGGTTGCGGATCAGGACCCAGCCGCCAGGCTTGAGCACTCGACGGTATCGGCAGCCCAGGTGGCGAGATCGCTGATGTGATGCACGACCGTAGACAGCCACACGATGTCCAGAGATTCCTGAACGAGCGGAAACTGCTCAGCACGGCCGGCGAGGATGGAGATGTTGCTCGCCAACCCCTTCTCAAGGGCAGCCTGTCGCATCGCAGCTGATGGTTCGCAGGCAATGACGTAGCGCGCGCCCAGTCGCTCCACGCCCGGGTGAAGATCCCGGTCCCGGATCCGAGATCGAGAACCGTTCCGAAGCTGGTAGAAACCGCAATGGCGCATCTCCGGCGCTCCAGATCTTCACTGGGAAGCGCGCGACCCAGCTCATAGACGGTCGCGGCCATCCGGTAGTCAACGCGACCTGCCATTGCGATCGACGGTACCTCACACATAGGGAAGAAGGACCCCAAATCAGGTGAATGACCGCTTACGCGATGCAACACGTTCTTGCATGACGCTGAGTGCGGCGAAGACAAGTGACGGTGTACCTACTCTGTGCTGCTTTGCGCGTCTTATTCCTCGCCCTGTGCCGTAGTCCTCTATTTGCACCGGGTACTTCATGACACACTCGAAGAGTCCTTCCCCTGATGGAGCGGACGGGGGAAACGCTTCATCGGGGCAAGGCAGTTCAAGCGGAAAGTAGCGAGCGGGTCTGATTCTCTCTCTTACCTCTCATTGCCGCGAATCCGTTGTTCAGCGTCGAGCTCTAATGCTGTCGGATAGAGCGACCGTGTCCCTCGAGGGAGGGTAGGTAGGATAAATGCAACAACACGCGCAACCAAACAGGATCATCAGCGTAAGTGCGCTCAACGACCATGAGCGGCCCCCACGGAAGTACACATCAGGACGAGTGTGCGCTGAGCCCAACTGTGGAACTCGCCTCTCCGTCTATAACGGAAGGGAGTACTGCTCACTCCACCGAACGGATGTGGCCCCTCGTACGCGAGGAACGAGTGTCGGCCTCTGAGAGTCTTGAACTCTCGGGGCAACGGTGTGTGGTCGTTGGTGTTGGAGCACTCGAGCGACAATGAGTTTCGGGCGGTGACGCAGGGCGGCAGTTCCTCATGGGGCCGGTGGCGCCCGACACTCGGGTTGAAGCGCCTACGGCCGCTCTCGAGAGTCGGTGATTCAATGGGCGGATGACCAGAGCTCCGTGGTGGCTGGTTGGAACCACCCTTCTGTTGTTGGTCGGCGTGGCAGGGTGCGCTTCCCCCAAGGCGTCGCCGCCCGCCTCCACGTCCTCTCCCAAGGTGGCCTCGCGCCCAGGCGTCTTAGGCCCTGTGTATTCCGCCCCCAAGCCTTGTAGCTCCGTTGTGGCCCCAGGCACCTACTCCCAGGCGGAGCTGATGATGACGCAGGACGAGGTCGAGCAGGCCACGACCGGTCAGTTCCTCAGTCTGGGCATCGGAGCTTCTACCGTCGAGCTCGGCCTCATGGCGGGACGAGAGGCCCTCGCTGCTCAGATCGCCAAGACGTTCGGGCCGAAAGTGAGCATCACCGTCGGGTTGACCAGCTACTGCGGTGGACCGGGCCGGAGCCCAGTGTGCTCATCAATGCCCGTCGGCGATCCTCTTCCATCGGGGCTCAATCTCAAGCTCATCGTCGAACACCGAACCATCAAGACCGGAGACTTTGGCCATGCCACGCTGGTCGTCAGCGAGGGTGGCCCGGGGGCCTTCCAGATGGACACCGGCCAGCCTCTCGTAGCCCAGGTGGTGCGGCTCGGGACCAGACACGTGGTGGGGACATACGACGCCGGGATCGGAGGCACTGGCTATGGACCAAGGCTAGAAGCGGGACAAGTCGAGAAGATCCCCATCGTCTTCGGCACCGCCAGGTGTGATGGGGGTCTCGGCTCGGCGATGCCGACTGGGCGGTACGACGTCGTGGTGTACATGCATTCCGAAGAGGGTGGCGGCCCTGTCTACTATCCTCCCCCGGTACCTGTTGTCGTCACAGGATGACACTGACGCCTAACGGTGCGATGGCTCCCAACGCCACGCCGGGAGACCGGGACGGCATCGTTGAATTTTCGACTTCAGCTCTAATCCCAATGCTTGTACCGTGGGTCTTCCATAACGCATCGAGGTCTTGCAGGAGCAATTCGCTATGAGCCGACTCTTTCCGTACGCGTTGGACTTGAAGTTCTTTGCTATGTGGCTTCCGTTCGGTGTTCGACCAACGAAGGATGGTGTCACGATCACCGAGGAGGGGCTCTTCAAAGCAACCTTCGGGTTCATACGCCTGGAGACTCGACTCGACAATGTCACCGAGGCTCACATAACTCGGGACTACCGGTGGTGGACCGCCATTGGAGCTTGGACATCATTCGTCGATGATGGCCTCAGCTTCGGGACGAATACCAAGGCGGGGGTGTGCGTCCATTTCGCGGACAAGGTCCCGTCATCCCTCAGCCGGAAGGATCACTCAGCTCTCACTGTCACCGTGGCAGACCTCGAAGGACTCGTCCAGGTGCTGGAGCGTAACGAGAGTCAGACTTGATTCTCCAGGGAAGGGACCTCAAGGGCATCGGCTCTGGCTCCGCCACGAGAGTATTGAGGGTTCCGATCGACCCTTGGGCACGAGCACATTCCCCTCCTAAGATCCGGCCGAGGGGTGGACCATTGTGGGAATGCTGGGAACGGGACGTGGCCGGCGGGCAACGATGGTTACCGCCGCATTTGGAGCCGTCCTCCTCGGATCATGGTTTGTGATCTCAACGGCGACCGGATTGACAACGGCACACACGAGCAGATCAACGGATAGGCCGGCCTATGGAGGCCACACGATCGCATCGGAGGCCCCGCCGCCGCCGCTGCCGACGACGACGATACCTCAAGCGGCTGCCCCCGGTTCGATGCCGATTACATCGAGTAGTGACGTGTCGGGTCCCACATCGGCGGTCACCCCACCCACGACTAACCAACCATCACCGCCACGACGACCGACTCTGCGAACGCCCGGCCCCGCTCAAGTTGGGAGCGAAACGACCGGTGCCGCCGCCGTCGCCGTGAGTCTGTTCTCGGCCATCGGGCTGACGTCCAACGGGAAATACTCGATTCCGGTGACAGCGAACAACATCAACTTGCTCACGAGGTGGATGGCGAACGAGGGAGGGCTCTGGGCCAATAATCCGCTCAATACCTCTCATGGTTCAGCCGCATATCCGCACCAGGTCACGACGAACGGACAAGACACGGGTATTCCGATCTTTCCGAGTCTGTCTTCCGGTATTGCGGCGACGGCAGCGACGCTCCTGTCCAATCCGTCATACGCACGAATCTTGAAGTTGCTTGGATCGGGTAAAGCTTCCTGCGTTAGCTTCGCTAGGGCGGTGATGCGATCTCCTTGGGCTTCTGGTCACTACGGGCATGACCCTGTCGGATTCTGTTCAGGCCGGATCACGCCGGTCCGACCCGGCCATAGACGCCACCACGCCGGGTAATTCTTCGAGGTGACCTCGTCCCAAGCGGCCCCACCCTTCTCGCCGAGGCTGAGCTGTACCGATGTGAAGAGCCGATGATCATCCTTCCCGGTGCGCGGATACCGTGGGCAGATGCAGCCCCAGCCCATGAGCGCAGATGAAGTCGCGAGTCTCCATGCTCGACTGTCCAACTGGGGGCGCTGGGGACCGAACGACCAGCTCGGCACCCTCAACTTCGTCACACCGGAGGTGACGGCAGCAGCGGTGTCCTCCGTGCGGTCGGGCCAAACGGTGTCTTGTTCCCGCCCACTTCCAACACAACCGGCCCCTGACAACCTGAACCCCGTTGTCCATCACATGACCGGTACCGCCACCGAGGGCTACGGGGCCGACTACTTCGCCCTTGCCGCGCACGGATATGCAACGAGTCACATCGACGCCCTCTGCCACATCTTTCACGAGGGCAAGATGTACAACGGTTACGGAGCCGAGGCGGTGACTGCTCACGGAGCGAGCAAGTTGGGTATCCACCATCTTCGATCGGGAATCGTCACTCGGGGGCTTCTGGTCGACATCCCGGCCGTTCGTGGCGTGGAGGCGCTCGAGCCGGGCGAGCCCATCTTCCCTGAGGATCTGGAAGGGGCTGAACGTGCAACGGGGGTCTCCGTCCGGTGCGGCGATGCTCTCCTCGTTCGAACAGGTCGCTGGCGATGGCGCGAACAGCACGGCCCCTGGACGCCGACCGACGGAATGGCTGGCCTCGACGCTTCCTGTCTGGCGTGGCTCTACGAACGCGAGGTTGCGCTGCTGGGCAGCGACGGGATCTCCGACGTATGGCCTTCGCGCATCAGGAATGTCCCCATGCCGATTCACACCGTCGCCATCGTGGCCATGGGCATCCCTCTTCTTGACAACCTCGACCTCGACGAGCTGGCCCTTGTATGCGCCGAGACCACCCGCTCCGTGTTCCTTCTGATGGTTGCACCGTTGGTGCTGCATCAGGGCACGGCCTCGCCGGTCAATCCGATCGCCGTTCTCTGAAGCGAGTCGGAGATGCGGTGCCTCAAGCGACTACGGCTCGACGCAACGGACATACGCCTCGGTCGTCCGCTCCGCCACGATCCTGATCTGGGTACGGCAGAATGGGACGCCGGTAACGGAGAGGACGTAGGTCCCGGGGGCGAGCACGAAATGAAACTGCGCTCCGGGCAGGACCCTCTCCCTTGCCACGATCCGTTTACCGCGCGCTGCCTCCACCGTGCTCGAGAATCGTGCGATTGGCAAGAAGACCAGAACTCGGCCCTGGACGATGCCCGTCGAGCTTCCGCAACCTTCCGTCGATACGGCAATGGCAACCACGACTGCGATCAGTTGAAACCAATGGCGCATGCTTCACTCCGGTTTCCGGCGGGACACTCCACCCTCTCCGACTCTCGACGTCGGCTGCGAGTTCCCGAGGAGTGGGCCAAGACGGCACATGTGCTTCGTTCGCCTCGTGCCTGAGGCGATGCCCGTCCCGCCATTGACAATCCGGCGTGTCATTGTGCCAGCTCAAGAGGGTGGTGGCCGGAGACCGAGTGGCAAGTCTGGTCCGGTTGTGCTGACAGGACGACAGGGCGCTAGAGGTCCAACTCGTCCTCTCGGTCGAGGGACTCACCCTCGTCCGCACCGAGAAGAGCGATGGCCCGCCTGAGCTCATTGCACAGCCGGTAGAGCTCGTCTCGAGAGAACGGCTCCGAGCGTCTGCCGTCCCGAATGTCCTCGGCGATCACCAAGAGCGAAGTGAGGTCGTGTGCGGACCCATCGTCTGTCATGCGGCCATGCTATGGGGTGGAAGGAACTCGAAGTCCGTCACTTGTCCCTGGTGGTGTTGTTCATCGGTTGATCGTCCAGTCGAAGGTGATCGTGCTGGTCGCTGCACCGTCGGAGACCACAATGGTCACTATGGAGCGGCCGCGCGACTGAGGCGTTCCGGTGATGAGCCCCGACGTCTTGCTGATCGAAAGGCCGGCGGGCAGGCCTCCGGCTGTGTAGGTGAGGGAGCGGGCCCGCACGTCGGAGGCGTTCACCTGAAGAGTCGCGGGGGTCCCGGCGACGCCCTTCAGCTTTCCGGGGTTGAGCGTCAAGATGGGTGAGTGGGCATTTTCGCAACCGCCTCTCTTGCCGAGGTCGTTGGCCCAGATTCCCTGTACCGCGAAGGTGCCGGTTGCCAGCGTTACATATGTAGAACCACCGGGTTGGCCCCCGATCAGGTTTTCACATTTGTCGGCGATCTCGCTGCCGTGTCGGTCGGTCCATCCCGACGAGGGAAAGGGGTCGGTGAGTGTCTCGGCGTACTCGTGGCTGATCGTCTCGTCAGCGCCGTCAAGGACACCCGGGTGAGGGAAAGAGCTGCATTCGTCGCCGACGTCCGGGACGTAGGGCAAGTTGGTGTAGGGGACATTTGGCACGTCCACACCGCCGAGGAAGTCCGCGGTGTTGTCGTGGTAAGCGCAGTAGCCGCTGCGAGGGTTGAGCCACTGGTCGGGGTCGGTTCCAGTCGGTGAGACGATGACATATTGAGCACCGGGGGGATTCGAGAAGTGAAGCGCTGCATTCGCAGCTTCTTGCGCGATCTGCTCGCCGGTGGCGGCCGTGAAGCCGGCGGAGGTGTCCTCCCATACTCCACCGAGCACGGTGGCGCTGGGGTAGGCCACCTGGTTCGTCGAGGGCGCCAGTGGGCACGTCTTGGTCCCGATAGGGACCCCCTGGCAGTATTGGGTGACGATGGCACTCCAAGACTCGTTGTTCGTGCCGAGCCCGTCGAAGAATGCCTGCAGGTTCGGGGCCAGGCCGTCCGGGTCGTCGGAATAGACCTTGTAGCCGCCGGTGCCCGTGCTCTGGTTCCCCCACTGCGACCCCCAGAACACGAGGTAGACCTTGGGCGACGCCGTCAGGACGGTACCACCCCCGAAACTGACAGCGGCTCGCAGCGCAGCCCCCGCAGCTGTGCGCCCGTTCGACTTCGAGCGCACAGGCTGGCTCGGCCTGTTCGTCGTGGCTGGAGGAGCAGACGAGGAACGGAGCGGAACAGCACCGTGTCGGTAGGGGTGGCCCGCCGTGGGGTTCGAGAAGGTTGTTCCCCCTCCTGGCCCGGTCGTCGGTGCTGCCGAGGCGTTTCCCGCCATGGCGACGGTCAAGAGCCCCACCACAAGGGCCGTCGTGCCGTACCCGAGACGCGAAAGGGCACGGCGTGGGGAGAGCGGAGCCCGCCATGATCGATTGAGCCGACTCACATTCTGCCTTTCGGGTCAACGGAGTTCCGCGACAGCCCAGCACCATACTTTCCTGTGGTTCTCCCCGCCCTGAGTGTCTTCGATCCGGACACAGGACGAGGTCCGTACCCTTTGGCAGCAAGGATTCGGGTCCCGACTCGGTCCGACATCGACCTGGGATCGCGTCAGCAGGGATCGCTCTCAGACGAGCTGCTCCGGTCTGCGTGCGCTGGCTGCGCCACACCTGACGGGTTGTTGCGGAACGCCAGCGCAAACCCGGTGGAAACGACGATGCAGGCCGTGAGCACGGGCAACACCCCCAGTGCCGCAGGAAGCGACGTTGCCGAGGCAAGCTCCCCGATGATGGGCGGCCCGCACACGAACCCCATCCATCCGCAGGCCGACACGGCGGCGATTGCCGTGCCCGGGTTGAGGCCGGGCAGCCGACCAGCTGCGCTGAACACGGTGGGGACGATCAAGGCCAGACCGATCCCGAGGCACGCAAAGCCCACGATGGCGATACCCACTCGATGGCTGAGGAGGCCGACGATGAACCCGATGGTCGCGATGGCCGCCAGGGCCGGGAGCAACCGTTGCGCCCGGAACCGGACCAGCAGGCGGTTGCCCGACAACCGGATGCTCACCATCGCCAGGGCAAAGGCGGTATAGCCGAGACCGGCGATGGCCGAACTCGACCGCAGGGGCCCCCGCAGGTACACCGAGGCCCAGTCGGCACACGCACCTTCGCAGAGCATCGACGCGAATGCAATGGCGCCCAGAGCGAGCAAGGGTCGTGACAGCCGGCGAAGCGCCGAACGGCCGTCGATACGCGTCGCTGCGGTTGCTGAGGCGTCGGGGAGCATTTTGGCGGTCAGGCTTCCCACCACCAGCAGAACGGGAACCCCGAGGAGCAGTAGCTGGCGACTCAGCGAGAGGCCCACGGCGACGCCGATGACACCCAAGCCGGCGCCGGCAAATGCCCCGATGCTCCAGCACCCATGAAACCCGGACATCAAGGGGCGTTCTTCCCACTGTTCCACCGCGACGGCCTGGGTGTTCATCGACACGTCGAGGGCTCCTTGGAAGGCGCCCCAGACGAACATGGCGATGAACAGGGCCGAAAGGGAACCGGCCGAGCCCACGAGGATCCCCGCGACGCAGTACCCAAACAACCCGGCACCAACCATTTTCCTGCTGCCCAAGCGGGGGAGGAGACGAGCCGACACGAGCATCGCCAGCACTGATCCTACGGGCGCGCCCAGGAGGGCAATGCCGAGCGCGGCGTTGGTCAGGTGCAGGTGTTCCTTGACCTGAGGGATGTGTGCGGTCCATGACGCGAACAACAGCCCATGGGCGAAGAATGTTGCGGTCGTAGCGATCCTTGGCCATCGACTGATGATCGGTGGCTCGTCCCTCGTATTGGCAGGAGACACGAGATGATCAGACACATCGGACCTCTATTCCGGAGGCTCGCAAGGCCTCAAGGGTTTCGATCGGTGCCTGTGTGTCGGTGACGATCATGTCCAAGTCAGCTACGTCACACACCACGGCCATCGCCATCTGTTGGAACTTGGAACTGTCCGCGGCGAGGATCACGCGGGCCGACGATCGAAGCATCGTCTTCTTCACTTCGGCATCACCGAGGTCGTGCGTCGTGACGCAGCCCTCGCTCAGGCCGCAACAACTCAGCACAACCGTGTCGAAACGAAGAGCGCCGATGCTGGCGAGAGTCAAGGGCCCGGTCATCGCCAACTCTCCGGGGCGCGGTTCACCGCCAGGCACCAACAGCCTGATCGCAACATTCGCCGACAGAAGGGAAGCTGCGTGCAAGGACATCGGCATCACGGTGAGCCGCCGACCGAGAAGCGTGCGACCGACCTCTATCGTTGTGGTGCCGCTGTCGAGAAGCACGGCCTCGCCATCGCGCAGCACTTTTCCGATCTCCTCGCCGATGCGTACCTTGGCGTCGGTGTTCTCTAAGGTACGCATGGAGAAGGGCAGTTCTTCGCCGCGCATCAACAAGCTGGTGGCGCCCCCTCGGACCCGCCGCGCCATTCCCATCTCGACGAGTCGATCGAGGTCTCGGCGGATGGTCATCTCCGCCGTTCCGAACGATGCGGCAGCATTCGCTACCTCGACCCGACCGTCTCGCTGCAGCATCTCGACTAGGGCGCTCAATCGCGTCTGCGCATCCATACGCTCAGCGTACATTCCATATGTGCGAACGCACAAGGTAAATGTGTAAATCGCCCGAGCTCCCGCTTCGCGGTTGGCAGGGACCGGCCAGTCTTCGGGGTGGGTCGCGGGAAAGACTTCCAGGTCAGTGCGGGTGGCCCTGGCCGTGCCCACCGTTTCCCGTCAAGGACTGGGGAGACCCCGCACCAGGGATCACGGTCGACCTCGGCTCGGGGCGTGAGCAGCTCCTCGATAGCCCATCCGCGATAAGGGAGGAGTTCCCACCAGTGTCCCCCAGCCGCTGACGTCGACGCCCCCGACAACGCTGTTTCTGATGCACAGACGATTGTCCGGTCACGAAGCGACGACCGGTGATTGGACCCACGTGGCCACCGGGCCACGACGACGTCGTGGGCTCTGTGCACTCGGCAACCGGTGCGGGGTGGGCCGTTGTGCATGCACCGGCGCTCCCTATGGTTGTCAACAGAGGACGCCTCGAGCCTACGGCAGAGGCCTGGGATCATTCGTTCGCTTCGGGGCGTCCCGATCGAAGCGCTGACGGGATGACGTAGCCTCGCGGGATAGGAGGAGGCAAGATCGTGGACGACGCAACAGGCATCGAGGTGGACAAGGTCACCGAGATACTGATCGACGGGACGTGGCATACGGTCAGGCGCTCGAGCCTGGTGTCGATCCCGTTCGATCTCGACCCTGAGCACGCGGTTCCAGGAATCGGGTTTCAGACAGGCCCGACCGGGTCGACCCGAAACCAGGAGACCATCTACGCCCCTCTGTTGTCGGTCACCGCCGTCAAGACCTTGGATGACTCCCGAACTCAGCAGCCGAGCAGCTGACCGCTTCGGGCCGTCGATGCCTCATGTGCTGGGTGGCGTAGCGGTGCAGCCAGTGCAGGGACCCTGGCCCGCGAACCAGGCTGGTATCGAAGGAGAATCGGTCGGCGGATTGGTGGGGAGCAGAACCGGCGCCCGTGGCGCGAGGTGGAAGTCGAAATCGTCGACCATGTTCCCGAGGGCGGGCTCGTCTTCACGGACGTCGGGGCGCGGGTCGGGGCGACCGTCGGTCTTAGGATTGAGCCGCGACCCCCCGAGGAAGTCGTCTTCGATGAACTTGAGGTAGGCGTCGCTCGAGAGTGTTTGGTTGTCGACGTACCCCTGCTTGGCGTAGGAGGAGATGACCAGAGCAGGGACTCGGAGGCCGTAGCCGTTTTGGTCGACCATGGGGGGAACGACGTTGTCGTAGAAGCCGCCCCAGTCGTCCCACTGGAGAAAGATGGCCGTCGAGTCCCATTCGGGGCTCTTCATGGCGGCGTTGATCACGGCTGTCACATACGCCTGACCCTGGTGGACACTTGCCGGTGGGTGATCGCTGTCGCCATCGGATGGCGTGACCCACGCAACCGCAGGCAGCGTCCCGGCCTTTGCTGACGCGAAGTAGGAGTCCAGGGACTCGATGTTCTTGACCTGATGATCCTTCTGGACGTCCTCGAAGATGGGCAATGGATTCCAGATACCCGGTGTCGTGGCGCTCTGGGCGATCGGCGCACAGGTCTCTGCCGAGTCTTTGTCGCAATCGGGCTGGTCGCCGGTCTGTACGTAGTAGGCCCACGACACGTGTTTGAGGTAGAGCAGCCAGGTGATGTCGGTCCAGGCGTCGACGATGTCAGCGGTGCCGGTGGCGAGGGCGTGATCGACCGCCTCCTGTATTCCGGCAACGGTGGCGGGTCGTACGATGTTGTTGACGCAGCTCGACCCCGAAGCATTCTTGCACTTCGCGGACCAACCCGACACGAGGTACAGGTGGTCGGGAAGCGACCACGACTTGACTGGCTCGAACATGTGGTCGTCGAGCACGAAATCGCGCGCGTACGTCCAGTAGTTGGGGACCTCCGCCGAGGTGTGATATCCCATGACGTCAGGAACGACACCTGAGCCCGTTGAGCACGCCGGATCCAAGGTGCTCCTGCAGTTGGCCTTCGAGTTCTTTGCGTCGTCGCGCTGGATGATGAAGCCGTCCATTTTCCCCCCGTTGACATCGGCCACGGCGTTTCTCTCGCCGTGAGGGCCGCCCCCGTCGATGTCATTCGTGTCGTGGTAGGGCACTGTGCAACCTCCGCTTGCGGGGTTGGGGATGCACACCGCCGGGACGCCGCCCTTCATGGGGATACCGTCCGTACCCGGGTAGGTTCCGAAGTAGTTGTCGAAGGACCGGTTCTCCTGCTCGATGACGATGACGTGTCGGATTTTGTGGATTCCCGCCGGGACGATGTAGCTGCCGGTCGACCCCCCGGTCACTCGCTCGACACCCGCCGCGAGGCCCGCTCCACAAGCTGCCATGACACCCCCAGCGACCAAGAGTGCCGGCGCGATCCCACAAAGAGCACCCCACCGGGTGGATCGTCGACGCACCACCCAAGTATGGAAATTCCCGGGGAGACTGTCAACCGTGGTTACCAATCAGGTCAGGTCGGCCCAATTCCCAGCTCGGTGACAACCGATTTCCGAGGGGGCGCGACCATGTGTAGAAATTCCGTCGGAAGGGCTCAGCGTTGACGGTGATCTCACCCACGCTCGACGTGTGTGACGAGGCTTTGGAGCCGCGATCTCAATATCGAGGGGCGAGGATGTTCGCCATATAGCCGGGCGTGCTCATCGAGGACTTTTGCCAGGCTACGAGGAAAGTCTCCGCGGCGCGATGCGTCGGCCATCACTCGCCCGTCGCGCCCGAGGCGCCAAATGAGCAGGAGGTGTCGGGACGCGCCGTATCCAAGGACGCCAAGATGAGCGGCCATAACGTCTGTCGCACATCGTCGTTCACTGATCGCGCTACCCAACGGATGTACGGGCATCGACTGCGTCGGAGGATCCGGTGGCGGAAGCGTCGGGAGCACTGCAGTCCTGTCCGGCGGGGCTGGGCTGGGCTGG
>Ga0209415_10014557_pt1 | contig 12840 bp, 9 predicted proteins | sample PeaSoiSIISIP2007_FD_187696 | JGI IMG/M metagenome (GOLD analysis project Ga0209415, IMG submission 187696) | Peat soil microbial communities from Weissenstadt, Germany - SII-SIP-2007 (SPAdes) (version 2) | ecosystem: Environmental > Terrestrial > Soil > Wetlands > Peat | place: Germany...
GGGGGGGGGGGGGGGGGGGGGGGAGCCGCTCGCGGTCGCGCCTCAGCTTGTCCAACTCGGCCGCGGTCTCGGCGAGATCGGGCAGCGCCGCGCCGGGCTCGATGCCGGCGAGCGCGGCGACCGCCTCGGGCGCGACGTCGAGCAGCTCCTGGACCTCGTGGGCGATGTCGACACGGTGACGCCTGGCGCTCTCCAGGCGCTCGTCGGCGCGTGCCGCCTCGGCGCGCGCCGAGCCGGTCGCCTCGATCGCCGCGCGCGCCGCGCGGTCGGTCTCGGCGAGCGCCGTCTCCCGCGCGGCGAGATCGTCGGCGGCAGCGCGGCGCCTCGCTTCCGCCGCCGCGATCTCGTCGATCAGCGCGGTGCGCTTCTCCGCGAAGGCGGCCGGCGCGTCGTCCAGGGTCCGTCGCTCGGTCTCGGTCTCGCCGAGCCGCGCCTCCAGCGTCTCGATCTGGCTCCGTGCGCTCTCCGTGCGGTCGCTCCAGCGCGTCACCTCGTCGGCAATCGCCGTCAGCCGGCGTTCGCGCAGCTCGGCTTCGCGCGCCAGCGCCTGCGCTTCGCCGCGCACCTCGGCGAGCGCCGCGCGCCTCGCGGTGACGTCCAGGCGCACCTCCGCAATCTCGCCTTCGAGCCCGGCCGTCGGCGGCAGCGCCGCCAGTGCGTCGCTGATCTCACCCAGCATGGCGGCGGCCTCGTCACGGCTCGACGCCAGCCGGACCTTGGCCTCGGACAGCGCCGAGAGCTTTGCGGTGACCCGGCTCGCCTCGCGCTCTGCGGCGGTGTGCCGCTCGCGCGCCGCGTCGGCGGCGCTCTGCGCCTCGCGCCGGCGGGTGCGCGCATCGGCTTCCGCCGCGACGGCGTCCGCCACCTCGCGGGCCGCCTCGTCGACCGCGACGCGCTTGCCCTCGGCGTCGGCACGGGCCGGAATCAGCTCGGCCTCGAGGTCGGCGAGCCGGTTCCTCTGCGCCAGCCGGCGCGCGGCCGCGGTCGGCGCGTGGGCGGCGGCCGCAAACCCGTCCCAGCGCCACAGGTCGCCCTCGTGGGATACCAGACGCTGGCCGGGCTTGAGCTCGGCGGCCAGCCGCGCCGCGTCGCCGCGCTCGATGACGCCGATCTGGGCGAGACGGCGAGCGAGCTCGGGCGGTGCGGTGACGTGCAGCGACAGCTTTTCGGCGCCGGCCGGCAACGCCGGATCGGCCGGGTCGATCGCGGCGCCGGTCCAGCGCACCGGCGCCGCCGGGTCGATCGGTGCATCCAGGTCATCGCCGAGAGCGGCGCCCAGCGCCGCCTCGAAGCCCTTGTCCACGGTGAGCAGATCGATCGCCGGCGGCCACAGCTTCTGGGTCTCGACGCCAAGCAGCCTGGCCAGCGTCCGCACCTCGGTTTCCAGCCGCTGGGCCCGACGTTCGGCCTGATCGTGCGGTCCCTTGGCGGCGTCATGGCCCTGCCGGGCGGACGACAGGGCGGCCTCGGCGCGCAGCGCGCTGGCCTCGGCGTCCTCCACGGCGGCCTGCGCCGCCTCCACGGCGGCTGCCAGGGTCGCCAGGTCGCCGCGGCCGGCGCCTTCGCGCTCCAGGACGCCGAGCTCGCCTTCGACCTCGGCGATCTGGCGTTCCAGGCGATCGAGCCGCTGGGAATGCTCGCTCGCGGCGCGCTCGAGCTGGTGCTTTCGCGCCGTCAGGTCGGCGTGCCGGACGGTGAGCTCGGAAAACGCCTTCTCGCTCGCCGCCAGCGCGCCTTCCGCCAGCGCCACCCGCTCGGCGACGCCGATGCGCTGCTCGACACCCTGCGCGCCGTCGCGGGTCAGGGCGTCCTCTTCATCGCCGAGCCGCTTCAGCGCCGCCTCGGCATCGGCGCCGAGCCGGCGCTCGCGCTCGATGTCGCCGCCGAGCTGGATCAGCCGGCGGTCGAGCTCGGCGATGCGATCGCGGGCGCGTGCCTCCTCGCGATCGAGCGTATCGCGGGCGAGCGTGAGCCGCTGCAGGGCGGCGGCGGCCATCGCCTCGGCTTCGCGCCGCGCCGGCAGCTCGGCCGCCAGCGTCGCCTGCCGGGTCGCGGCGGCGGACTCGGCGGCCGTCGCCTCGGCGACCAGACGGATGCTCAGGTCCCTGGCCCGCTCGGCCTCCGCGACCTCGGCGGCGGCCGCAACGAAGCGCAGGTGGCAGAGCTGCGCCTCGGCCTTGCGGATCCCCGCCGCCACCGCGCGGTAGCGCACCGCCTGGCGGGCCTGGCGCTTGAGCGCATCGATCTGCCCGGCGATCTGTGCGACCACGTCCTCCAACCGTGTCAGATTGGCGTCGGCCGCGTTGAGCCTCAGCTCCGCCTCGTGGCGGCGCGCGTGCAGACCGGCGACGCCGGCGGCTTCCTCGAGGACGCGCCGGCGCTGTGCCGGCTTGGCCTGGATGATCTCGCCGATGCGGCCCTGATGCACCAGGGCCGGCGATCGCGACCCGGTCGAGGCGTCGGCGAACAGGATCTGCACGTCGCGCGCCCGCACCTCGCGGTGATTGATCCGGTAGGTCGAGCCGGAGTCGCGTTCGATCCGGCGCGATACCTCCAGCATGTCGTGGTCGTTGAACTGCGCCGGCGCGGCGCGCTCCTTGTTGTCGAGGAACAGCGTCACCTCGGCGGTGTTGCGCGCCGGCCGGGTGCTGCTCCCGGAGCTGCCGGAGAAGATCACGTCGTCCATGTCGGCGGCGCGCATCGCCTTGTAGGACGATTCGCCCATGGCCCAGCGCAGCGCCTCGACGAGGTTCGACTTGCCGCAGCCGTTCGGCCCGACGATGCCGGTCAGTCCCACCTCGATCATGAAATCGGTGGGCTCGACGAAGGACTTGAATCCGACCAGACGCAGCCGCGTCAGTTTCATGTGGCGGCCTCGGGCGACCGGTTGACGAGAGGAGCGTTGACGAGACGCGCACCGCGCGCCCGCAGCCGCCGGGAGGCTGGTCCCGTGACCGCAACGCCGTTACGCTGAGTCGGCCCACGCCGCATCGCGCGGGACAATGAATCGACACGCGCGCCGTGGCAACCCGCAGTTCGGCTTATCCAGAGGCAAAGTGTCCGCGCGGGGGGCGGATGCGACCCAGCGACGCCCCGGCAGGCTCCCCGCCGGACACAAAAAACCCTTACCCGTTCTTGAGATAGGGGTCGATCAGCTTGGCCAGCTCGTCGATCGGCAGGGCGCCGCGCTGGATCTTGCCGTTGATGAAGAAAGTCGGCGTGGAGTTCACACCGAACTTCTCGGCGCCGCGCTGGCGCACCCAATCGATGCCGTCGAGCAGCTTCTGGTCCTTCAGGCACTCGTCGACCTGCTCGTCGGAGAGGCCGATCTGCTTCGCCATCTTGTGGAGCCCGCTCAGCGGATCCTTGACGAACGCCCATTCGGCCTGCTGATGGAACAGCAGGTCGATGACGTCGAAATACTTGCCGTCGCCGGCGCACCGCGCCAGCATGAATCCGGCGGCCGCCACCGGATCGAGCGGGAACTCGCGCATGATGTAGCGCACCTTGCCCTTGTCGATGTAGCGCGACTTGAGCTCCGGGTAGGTGCCGGCTGCAAACGCCGCGCAATGGCTGCAGGTCATCGAGGCATATTCGATGATGGTCACCGGCGCCTCGGCGCTCCCCTGGGACATCTCGCCGAGCGGTCCGGCCTTCAACAGCTCCTCGTTCGAGGGTGCCTGAGCGAAGGCCGGACGCAGCAACCCGAACAGTTCGTCCGGTGAGCCGCCCGCCGCCAGCACCGACAACAGACCCACGGCGGCACCGCCCTGCAAGAAATCGCGACGTGTCGAGTTCACGGGAAATCCCCTGGTTCGTTGCTCATGCGCCACTCATCACCGCCAGCTAGCTCGAAACGCGGAAGGTGGCAAGGATCGGCCGGGCGACCATGGCACGACGGAGGCGTCACGTTCGCTTGATTGCGGCGCCCAGCCGCGCCAGCGCGTCGCGCAGATCCTGGTCGGCGATGTCGGCGAGCGCGGCCGCCTCGCGGGCGGTCGCCGCCGGGTCGGGCGGGGGAGGGCGCGGGCGCCGCGGCCGGCGCGTCAGCGGGGCCTGGCGCAGCGCGACGCGGCCGACCGCGCGCCAGCCGAAGAAGCGGTTGACCCGCTCGAGGATGACGCCGGAGAGGTGCTGGATCTCGAGCGCGACCGGCCCGTCGACCCGCAGCACCAGGGTCGCCGGATCGGGCGTCTCGACGTCCTGCCGCCGCGGCCATTGCATCCGCATCGGCTCGCAATGCTCGGAAATCTCCGCGCCCACGATGTCGGCCCAGCGGGTGACGAGCTCGGTCGACGCAAAGCCCTGGCGCCTGAAAGTCGCCGCCAGATAGCTCCGGGCGGCTTCGCTGACCGGTCGTGCCTGCGATCGCGCTGGCTTGTTCATCGCACGCTGCTCTGCCGCAAACTCGCTTTCCGGCGTCGCAATGGTACATCGCGGCGCGCGAAGCGGAAAGCGGGAGCTGCCAGCCATAAGTGCCGTCCCTCCATCCCGGCTGCCGTCCGCGCCGGAAACGCACGCCGCTCGACGATATCCGGGCGATGATGGTTTGCAGGCCGGATCTGCAGGAAGCCCGACGCTTCAGGTGGAAGTCGACTGTGCGCAGAATCCATCGCCCGTGCTATGCTGGTCCGATGACCCGAAATGAAGCCATAGCCAAGATCACCGCGACCCTGACGCAACTCTCCGATGAGCGCGTGCAGACGCTGGCTGAAATCACACAATGCTGGACCGATGATGCGGCCCGACCCGTCGAGGACGATGCTACTCGCGCGGCCATCGCCAATGGTGTCGCGCAAGGCCAACGAGGAGAGTTCACGAGCGATGCGGAAGTGGCCCGCGCCTACGCTCGATTCCGCGATTGAAGGTTCGCTATACGCGCCAAGCCTTGACCGACCTTCTCGACATTGCGGCATATGTTCGAGAGCGCAACCGGTCGGCGGCGAACGATGTCGAGACCGCGATCCGATCGACCATCGACCTGCTGGTCGATTTCCCCAAGATCGGACGCGACCGCCCCGAATTCAACGCCCGAGCGCTCGGCATCCCGCGCTACCCCCCTACGCCGCATATTACCGCATCGCGAACGATGAGATTTGGATCGTACATATTCGCGACGACAGGCGAAGACCACCCGAGCGCAGCGATCTCTGAGGCATGATGGTAGCAGGCCAAGTCCCCCGGAAGAAGGCCGCATCCATTCCACCGGCCGGGCAGGGCGCGGCCGCCGCGGCGCTGCTCGCCTGGTACGACCGCCATCGCCGCAGGCTGCCGTGGCGCGCGCTGCCCGGCGAGGCGGCGGACCCCTATGCGGTCTGGCTGTCCGAGATCATGCTGCAGCAGACGACCGTGAAGGCGGTGGCGCCGTATTACCTGAAATTTCTCGCCGATTGGCCGACGGTGCGCGATCTCGCCGCCGCCCGGCTCGACGACGTGCTGAAAGCCTGGGCCGGGCTCGGCTACTACGCGCGCGCCCGCAACCTGCATGCATGCGCCCGCGCGGTGGTCGAGCGGCACGGCGGAGAATTTCCCGACGACGAGGGCCTGCTGCGCGCGCTTCCCGGCATCGGCCCCTATACGGCGGCGGCGATCGCGGCGATCGCGTTCGGCCGCCGCGCCACCCCGGTCGACGGCAATATCGAGCGGGTGCTGGCGCGGCTCCATGCGGTCGACGATGTCCTGCCGGCCGCGAGGTCGAGGATCCGCGCGCTCGCCGCGGCGCTGACGCCGGCCACCCGCGCCGGCGATTTCGCCCAAGGGTTGATGGACCTCGGCGCGACGATCTGCACGCCAGCGACTCCCGTCTGTGCGCTGTGCCCATGGAGCGGCGCCTGCGCGGCGCGACGGCTCGGGAGCCCCGAGGCATTTCCCCGCAAGGCCGCGAAAAGGCCCGGCCGTCTGCGCCGCGGTGCCGCGTTCTGGGTCGCGCGCGCCGACGGCAGCGTGCTGGTGCGGACGCGCCCGCCGAAGGGTCTGCTCGGCGGCATGACCGAGGTGCCGACCTCCGCCTGGACCCATGATTTCGACGACAGCCGGGCGACCGACCAGGCGCCCCGCCTGCCCGGCCGGCGGCTGCGCTGGCGCCGGCTCCCGGGCGTCGTCACCCACGTGTTCACGCATTTTCCCCTGGAGCTCGTCGTCTACGCGACCGGATTGCCGGCGGGCGCGCCGCCGCCGCCGGACATGCGATTCGTCGCGTTCGATCAGCTCGCCGGCGAGGCGCTGCCCAACCTCATGCGCAAGGTGGTGGCGTTGGCGATGGACGGCGCGGATACTCTTGAACAAGACGCAACGGGAGGAGCTCCATGAACGACCCGCGACGGTCCTCGTCGACCGCGGCCCCAACGCAGATGATGGCCGGATGGGAGCCGAGCCAGCGCTATCCGGATCCGGCGATCCAGATCCTCGATCCGGGCTTCGCCAGGTATCGCGTCGCGGCGGCGAGCATCGAGCGGCTTGCCGTCGGCATGCGCTGGGCGGAGGGGCCGGTCTGGTTCGGCGACGGCCGCTATCTGCTGTGGAGCGATATTCCCAACAATCGCATCATGAAATGGGAGGAGGAGACCGGCGCGGTCGGCGTGTTCCGCAAGCCGTCCAACAACGCCAACGGCAATACCCGCGACCGTCAGGGCCGGCTGGTTACCTGCGAGCACCTGACGCGACGCGTCACCCGCACCGAGCACGACGGCACGATCACGGCGCTGATGGACAGTTTCGACGGCAAGCCGCTCAACTCGCCGAACGACGTCGTGGTCAAGTCCGATGGCTCGATCTGGTTCTCCGACCCGCCGTTCGGCATCCTCGGCAACTACGAGGGCGCGATGGCGAAGCCCGAGCTGCCGACCAACGTCTACCGGCTCGACCCGACGAGCGGCCGGGCCACGGTCGTGACCGGCGACGTCGACCGGCCCAACGGGCTCGCCTTTTCGCCCGACGAATCGAAACTCTATGTCGTCGAGTCGGCGCCGCCGCGCAAAATCCGCGTGTTCGACGTTGCCGCCGACGGGACCAGGCTCGCCAACAATCGGATCTTCGTCGACCCCGGCGAGGGAACGCCCGACGGCTTCCGCGTCGACGTCGACGGCAATCTGTGGTGCGGCTGGGGCATGGGCGAGGGCATGGACGGCGTGATGATCTTTTCGCCCGACGGCAAGCCGATCGGGAAGATCAGCCTGCCGGAGCGCGCCGCCAACCTGTGCTTCGGGGGCTTGAGGCGCAACCGCCTGTTCATCGCGGCGAGCCACTCGGTCTATGCGCTGTATGTCAACACGCAGGGGCTGGCCGGCGGCTGAGCCCGGTCCGTTGCGTTTGACCGGTCGGCCGGGCGGCACGCGCCTCCAAACGCAGGCGCGCACGGGGAGAACCTGCGCTGAACCTGCCGCCGTCGGTGCCGCCAGATCGTCACCGCTGCCCCAGCAACAGGCGATAGCGGAACTGGTCGGCGATGACGGCCGAGATCAGCAACAGGCCGAGGAGAACCATCTGCACATAGGACCCGACCTGGAGCAGGTTCATCCCGTTCTGCACCAGCACGATGAAGAAGGCGCCGAGCACGACGTTCTCGACCCGCCCGATGCCGCCGCGCAGGCTGACGCCGCCGATCACGCAGGCCGCGATCGATTCGAGCGCCGTGGAGCCGCCGAGGTTGGCTTCGCCGGACTCGACCCGCGCCGTGAGCAGCAGGCCGGTGATCGAAGCGAGCAGCGAGCAGACCACGTAGGCGACGATCAGGGTGCGGGCGGTGTCGATGCCGGACAACTGCGCCGCCTTGACGTTACCGCCGACCGCATAGAGATAGTTTCCGAGCCGGGTCCGGCTCATGAACAGCCACATCACGATGCCGCACAGGATCGCGATCAGCACCGGGACCGGCACGCCCGCGATCCGGCCGAACCCGGCGAAATCGGCAAACGCCGTGGGCAGACCGGACACCGGCACACCGCCGGTCAGGAACAGCGAAATCCCGACGCCCACCGACTGGACGCCGAGCGTCATGATGAACGGCGACACGCCGAAGAACGCGACGCCGAATCCGTTGACGGCGCCTATCGCTATGGCGGCGGCGAGCCCGACGGCGCAGCCGAGCGCGATCACCAGCCACGTGTGGTCGCCCAGACTGCGGTCGAGCGACACCATCACCATTGCGGAGACCACCGAGGTGAGCGCGATCGCGGTGCCGACCGAAAGATCGAAGCCCCCGGTGATCAGCACCACCATCTGGCCGACCGATACCAGGATCAGATAGACCGACTGCCGCGCGACGTTGACGATGTTCTGGATTGTCAGGAATTGACCGGAGTTGAGCGAGAACACCAGGAGCGCCGCGACCAGGAAGAACGGCAGCACGCCGACCCGCACGAAGGCCGACTTGACGAAGCCTGCCGCCCGAATGGCCGTATCGACCCGAGCCGGTGCAGCGCTGCTCATGCGCTCGCCTGGCCGCCGGCGAAGAAGTGCCCGAGAATGTTCGCCTCCTCGATATCAGCGCCGGTCAATTCGGCGGCGATCCGGCCGCGACTGAAAACCAGGAGACGGTGCGACAGATTCATCACCTCCGGCAGGTCCGAGGAGATGATGACCACCGCCTTGCCGCTTTCGGTCAACCGCTTCACCAGTTGATAGAGCGCGGCCCGCGTTCCCATGTCGACGCCGACCGTGGGCTCGTCGAGCACGTAGAGATCGAACGCCCGGCCAAAGCCTTTTCCAAACAGAAGCTTTTGCTGGTTGCCGCCGGACAGCTGCGAGGTGATGCGGCCGAGATGGTCTTGATCGAGCCCGACCTCGGTCGCGATCGTGGCCACCCTCGCGCGCGCCCGCGATCGCGACAGCAGGCCGAAGCGCCCATAGAGCTCATCCGACCCGATGGGGCCGGCCACGAGATTGCTCGCCGCCGGCGCGGAGAGCTGCAGGCCCTCGGCCTTGCGGTCGGGCGGCAGATAGAACAGACCCGCCGCGATCACCGTCCTGGTCGGCGCCCGCGTGATGTCGCGGCCCTTGAATACGACGCGTCCGGCGGATTTGGCGTGAAGCCCCAGGATCGCGCGCCACAGACGCGACTTGCCGCTGCCGACCAGCCCGGCGCAGCCGAGCACCTGTCCCGGCCGCACCGTCAGCGACACGCCGTCGACGCCGGCCGCGACGAGGCCCTCGACGTCGAGAATCGCCGCTTCGGGCTTCTCGGCAATCGACGGATAGATCTCGGCGATCGATCGCCCGGTCATCAATTCGACGAGACGCGCTTCCGACGTCCCGCGGCCCGCAACGGTGGCACAGAGCTTTCCGTCGCGCAGCACCGTGATCCGATCGGCAATGCGGTCGAACTCGTGAATCCGATGCGATATGTAGATGATGCCGATACCGCGTGCCTTCAGGTTGAGGATCGTGGCGAACAGGCGCTCGGTCTCGCGATCGGACAGCGACGCCGTCGGCTCGTCGAGAATCAGCACGCTCAGTCGGCCGCGAAAGGCCTTGGCGATCTCCACCATCTGCTGCTCGGCGCGCGACAGCGCCGATACCGGAGCGGCGGCGGGAATTGCGAACTCGAGCTCGGCCAGGAGCGCTTCGGCGGCGCGCAGCATGCGCGCCTTGTCGAGAAACGGGCCGACCGTGATCTCGTCGCCCAGAAAGATGTTCTGCGCCACCGACAAGGTCGGCACCAGCGAAAATTCCTGAAAGACCGCGCTGATCCCTCGGGCGCGAGCGTCGCGGACCGAACGGAAATGCACCGCCTCGCCGTCGACCAGCACCCGACCCGCTGTCGGCACGTTGGCGCCGGCGAGGATCGAAATCAGGGTCGACTTGCCGGCGCCATTCTCGCCGAACAGCACATGCACTTCGCCCGGCTTGAGGTCGAAGTCCACGTGGTCGATCGCCGCCACGCCGGGATAGAGTTTGGTGAGGCCGATCACCTCGACCAGCGGCGGACGTCCGGCGACCGCCGTCGTGGCGACCGACGCCGGCATCGGGCGATCGGGATCCGGCAGGCAACCCCGATCGCTCGCCACGGTCATCCTGGGGCTCGTCAATTGACCTTGAAAACTGCCGAAAAGCTCTTCGGGGGAAGAATGTTCTCTCGCGGCGTGGCCTTCAGATTCTTGCCGTCGACGACGAAGATTTTCGGCCCGACATGTTTCACATAGTCCTTGCCCTCGAGGATGCGGACCGCCTGGTCGATGCTGATGCGGCCCTGCACCACCATGGAGTCGGCCGGCGCCGCCATGATCAGGCCTCGCTCGATGCCCTCGTACACGCCGGGCGTCATGTAGAACGCCATCAGGTCGACCTTGCCCTGCAGTCCGCGCTCGCGGATCAATCCTTGAGCGGCTTCGGCCGTGACCGCGGTGCCGGCGACGTATCGCAGGTCGGGGTTGGCCTGCAGTGCGTCTTCGACGAGCTTCTGCTGAACTTCCTTGCCGGTGTCGCCGTATTTCGGCTCGAGCACGACCAGGGCCGAGCCCTTGGCGGCTTCGAGGAAGCCCTTGTTCGCCGCCTCGACCCAGCCCGCCCCGGCCGGGCCCGGGAACCAGCCGACCTTGGCGGGCGTGCCGCCGGCCGGATGGAGCTTTGCCAGATAGGCGCCGGCCGAATGGCCCATGGTGTAGAACGATACCAGCGACTTCGCCGAAATATCGGGCGAGCTGATGCCGTTCACCAGATCGATGACCGGGATCTTCTTTTTCTTGATCTCGCCGATCAGGCTGTTGAGGCCCTCGGCCGAGATCGCGCCGATCGCCACGGCGTCCGCGCCGTTGGCGACGCAGTTCTCGATCTGGGAAATCTGCTTGTTGAGCTCGGTATAGCCGCCGGCCTCCACCAGATTGAGCTTGACCCCCAGGCGCTTGGCCTCCTCGACGACGCCGTAGTCGACGCCCAGCCAATACGCATCCTTCATGTGGGGAAACGACACGCAGATGTTCCAGGCCTTCGAGGCCTTGTCGAGCGGCACATAGTTGACCTCCTTGGCCTTGCCGTCGGGCGCGAACGGCGGTTCGACCGCCTCGGCCGCGTAAGGGAACCAGGCCGCTTCGGCGGCCCGCGCCGGCGCGGTCGAAATCGAGGTCATTGCGGCTGCACAGATCAACAACGGAATACGACGCATTGGCGGTACCTCCAGGTAGGGCGGGATCACGGTCCCGGTGAAGTGACGACGAGATGCGGTCTTCAGGTTTCTCCGCCGAACCGGCGTCCGCTTGGCGGAAATTGCTCCTCTGACAACGGCGACATCAGTTGGCGATCGAGCCTCTCAGCCGATCGAGCATGGCGGTGCGCTGGTGGCGGGCTTCCAGCGCAGCCGGCATGTCGACGGCGACGAAGCGGGTCGGCGTGTGCGGCTGCAATTGGCCGATGAAGTCCATGTCGGCCGATATGACGGCGCCGATCATGAAATAGCCGCCGCCCGACACGGCATCGCGATGCAGCACGATCGGCTCGGTGCCGCCGGGAATCTGGATCGACCCGTAGGGGTAACAGCTGTCCACGATGTTCGATGGGTCGGAGCCGGCCCCGAACGGCTGCTGGCGCTCGACGAAGCTCAGCGGCCGCCCGCCTCGGAACCGGTAGCCGATCCGATCCGCCTCGGGCGCGACCTTCCAGGTGTCCTCGAAAAAATGCCGGCCCGCCTCGGCGGTCACCCGATGCCAATAGAGCCCCGGCAGCACGCGGAGTTCCGCCGCCATCCCGGGCCCGCGCCGCAAGTCGGGGGCAACCGACACGCCTTCCGCGACGGTGCGCCGCCGCGGCCCGGTCTTGAGAACATCGCCCGCCTTCAGCGCCCGCCCCTCGTAGCCGCCGAGCGCACCGAGCAGGTAGGTCGAACGGCTGCCGAGAACGACCGGCACATCGATGCCGCCGGAGATTGCGATATAGGCGCGCGCTCCGCGTTTGAGGAAATCGAACGACAGGGTCTGGCCGGCCTTGACCGCAAAACCCGTCCACAGCGGCTTTGGCTCGCCGTCGACCTTGGGCGGAAGCTCGGCGCCGGTGACCGCGACCCGTGCGTCGGCGGAAAAGCGCAGCTCCGGCCCGAGGAAGACGGCCTCCAGCGCGGCGTCGCCCTCGTCGTTGCCGACCAGCAGATTGGCGGCGCTGAGCGCATAGCGGTCCATGGCGCCGGACAGCGGAATGCCGAGATGATAGTAGCCGGGTCGGCCGAGATCCTGCACCGAAGTGGACAATCCTGGTTTGACGACTTCAATTGCCATGGAGCGTCTCCAGAAGCCGCGCGTTGTACCCGCTTGGACCGCTGTGGAATTCGTCGAGCGAGAAGGTCACCGGGCGGATCAGAGGGTCGAACCTGCCGGTCTCGACCTCGCGCACCGCCTCGTCATAGGCGTCGCGCCCGACCGATTTGAATTTCACGATGTCGCCCGGATTGAAGAAGATCATGAAATCCCGCAGATAGCTGATCTCCTGCCTGGGATCGTAGATCGGCATCGGCGTGATCCCGAACATCTGATAGCCGCCGGCGCCGCGCACCGAATAGATGCATCCGAAGCAGCCGCCGTGGCCCACGGTGAGCTTTGGCGTGTCGGTTCGCGGCCGCAGATACTTCGGCACCTCGATCTGCGCCTTGCGCTCGACCATCTGGTACATGAACGGCAGCCCGGCCACGAAACCGACCATCGACACGAACCACGGCGAGCCGGAATGCGCCGCGACGAAATCCTCGACCGCGCCGTATCCGTTGATCCGCGCCGCATATTGCAGATCGGTCGAGGTCGGATCCTGGTGGCGTTCGCGGAACCGCATCAGGGTCTCGTTCGTCCACGGATCGTTGTAGAATACCGGGATCTCGATGATCCTGGTCTTGATCACGGGCTCCGACTTTTCGGCGGCCGCCTC
>Ga0209415_10014558_pt1 | contig 12840 bp, 11 predicted proteins | sample PeaSoiSIISIP2007_FD_187696 | JGI IMG/M metagenome (GOLD analysis project Ga0209415, IMG submission 187696) | Peat soil microbial communities from Weissenstadt, Germany - SII-SIP-2007 (SPAdes) (version 2) | ecosystem: Environmental > Terrestrial > Soil > Wetlands > Peat | place: Germany...
GGGCGACGGCCATCGCCGTCGCGAGCAGCAACACGACGACCACGCCAGACGTCATGACGAACGCCAGGGTGAAGGTCGCGAGCGGCCCTTGAGCGTGCGTCTGCGAGAGGATACCGAGGGTCGCCGAGGGGCTCCTGGTCACGGCGAGCGCGCCCCAAAGAAGAGCGACGCCGACCAGCGCGCCCGTCGGGAGGGCGCGCGCGAACGGGACGATCGGCCGGGCCGCGAAGAAAAGCGCGCTCATGAGCGCGAGCACGAGGAAGCACTGCGCGAGCGTCGCCCAGACCAGGCTCCTGGCTCCTCTCCTGACCGTCGCAAGGTCGAGCTCGGCTCCGCCGGCGAGCGAGATGAGGGACAGGGCGAGCGTGTTGACCGGTGAGAGGTTCTTGACGGTGTGCTCGTCGACGAGGCGCAAGACGTATGGCCCCGAGGCGATCCCTGCGACCAGGTAGCCCGTGAGGTGAGGCAGACCGAGCGGCTCGATGAGCTCACTGGTGAGAGTCCCCGCGAGCAGCAGGAAGCCGATGGCCGTGATCGTCCACAGGCCGCCGTGGACCTCCGGGACGGCACGCGTCACGAAAAAGAGGAGGGTCCCGAACGCGAGGAGCAGCAGGCCGTGTGCGCCGCGCGTGCCGATCCCCTTGCGGGTCCCGGCTGCCGCGCCGCTCATGCCGTGACCCGTCGCGGCGCAGGGCTCGCGGCCTGCGCCTCTCCGATCTCCCCGGCCGCGCGCAGCGCACGCCGGAGACGCACCGGCCCGATGAACTCGCCCACGGTCGCGGAAAGCACCGCGATGGCGAGCACCGTGTCACCCACGAGCCCCGGGAACCGCAGGGCGAACGCCAGCCCGATGCACACGGCGAGCCCCCCCGACGAAAGGAGCGACAGTCCGACGAGCGGCCCCGCCTTGCGCGCGGATCGCGACGAGACGGCGAGGATCCAGCCGAGGACCACCTTGGCCACGATCCGGGCGCCGATGGCGGACCCCGCGATCCAAGGCAGCGCGTGATCGACGTGCAGATCGATCCGGGCGCCCGCGAGCAGCAGCGCGGGCAGGACCACCGGGCGCTCGGTCGGCGCCACCATGGCGCGCAGCTCCCGGCGATGGCGGGAGAGCAGCGACACCGCGATCCCCACGAAGAACGTCGCGGTCAGCGTCGACAGGCCCAGGCGCGCGGACGTGCCGATCGCGATGAGCGTGACGCCGAAGAGCACTCCCCACGTGTCTTCGAGGCGCAGCTCGCTGCGCGCGAGCAACGCGGCGCCGCCTCCGAGCAGGAGCCCGAGGCCCACGGTGATCGCGGGCCAGTCGCGCAGCGGGATCCTCACGACGACGTTGCGCGTCGGCTCCAGCGCGAACAGCACCGCCACTGCGAGAAGGGGCAAGAAGTCGTCCGCGTGGGCCACCTCGTTCAGCCGGACGGCGAGCGGTCCGCTGGCGCTGTGCCGCTCGACCACCCAGCGGACGGCGTGCCGGGTGGTCTCCGAGCACGCGGCGCCCACTCCGCCCGCCAGCAGCAAGCGCTCGTGGAGCGTCGCATCGAAGTGCAGCCGGCTCATCGCGAGCCAGACCGCGGCGGCCACGGCGCTTCCGGTCATCAGCGAGCTCAGCGTCCCGAGGACGAGGCTCCCGACACTCACGCGCCTGTCTCCCGAGTAGCCAAAATCGAGTCCCACCGCGAAGGCAAGCCATCCAAGGGCGACGTGGACGACCGGCTCGAATGACGCGAGCGCGTCGCCGCCCACCAGGTCGAGCGCCTGAGGCCCCAGCACGAAGCCGAGCGCCACGTACTCGATGCCGGACGGCAGGCCGGCGCCTCGAACGGTGCGCCCCGCCACGAGGAAGCTTCCGAGGTAGGTCAGCACCAGGAGGCCCATGAGGAGCAGGACGGCGTTCACTGTGGCTCCCTCCGCCGACCTCCGCGTCCGAGCGCCACCTTTTGGTCCGCGATCGCCTGCGAGACCGCGTCGGCCAGCGTCGCCGCTCCCTTGCCGTGGCGCGGGACGCCGGACACTCTCCAGCGCGCGCCGTCGGCGTCGAGCGACACGAGGTCCACGCGCGCCCTGTCGCACGTGGCGGCGGCCGCTCCGACGAGCGCCGCCTCGACCCTCGCGGGGCGCTCGCCGGGGTCGACCGCGATCTCGATGCTCGCGAGCGGCGCGCTCCCCAGGACGCGCGTCGGATGCCACAGCCCCAGAAGCTGCGGGATCCGGACCTCGCAGCCCATGTCGTCCTCCAGCACGAGCTCGAGGAGCGTGACGTCGCGGACGACCCCCGCGCGGCCTCCCGCCTCCACGAAGTCGCCAGGTCTGAGGCGCCGGCCGAAGACCGCGGGGACCCCCGCCGCCGCGCACGCCAGCACCGGCGTGCAGGCCAGACCGAGCGCCACGAGGGCCACCACCCCGGCGCGCGACAAGGCTCCGTCGTCGGTTCCGGTGATGAGGGGCGCCGCGAGGACGATGGAAGAGAGCACCATTCCCGCTCGAACCAGCACGCTGGTCGGCCCGGCGAGCTCCCGCGGGAGCCAGTCGAGGTGCGTCTCGCCCCGGGTCACCCCGCCGAAGAAGAGGCCGACGAAGCGCACCGCGATGCCCAGCGAGACGGCGGCGATGGCGGCGACGACGAAGAGCGGCAGCGCGGCGCCGAGGCGCCCGATCAGCGCCGAGAGCGGCACGAGCACGAACCCGGCGAGCCGATCGGTGTAGGCGCGGGTCGCGTCGAAGCGCGAGAGGGCGAAGATGAGCCAGAAATAGACGATCGCGAACTGGGCGATGCGGTGCGACAGCGCGAGGGCAATCGACACCGCGCCCCGCACTGCGACCGGGCGGACGACCTCGATGCTTCCCAGCTTCAGCGCCGGGATATCGTCCGGATGCGCTCGGACCCACGAGCGCGCGCGTCCGGACAGGTCGCCCACCAGGCGGAAGAGCAACAGCGTTATCAGCGCCGAGAAGACGAGCAGCGACATCGAGAACACGCTGGTGGCGATGGCGCTCCGCTTGCGCTCCGCCTTGAGAGCGTCGTCGATCTTCGAGGCGGTGCTCGCGGCGTAGACGTGCAGCGAGGCGTCTCCCCCGCCGAGCGCGGCGTCCTCGCCGTCCAGCGTCACGATCGGTGTCCTGCCGACGAAGACGACCGCGGTGCCCGGTTGCTCCTCGACGTGCGTCGTGGGTTGATCCGGATCCTCGAGCACACTCTCGAGGGCGTGACTCGCCGCGCGCGCGCGTTCCTGCGGGGATTGCCCCGCCCGGGCGGCGTGAAGAGAGAACGCGACGTGCTCGTGCACGCGCACGTCCGCCGTCGCTGCGGTGACCAGCGCGCCGGCGACGGCGGGCGGGCCGGCCCTCGCCGACGACATGGCCGACGGGGCAGGCGCCGGCTGAGCGAGCCCGAGACCGTTCGAGAAGAGCCCGGTCAGCGCGGCCAGGGCAACCAACGCGATCGACCGCCAGCACCTCTGCCCCGACCAGCCCACGGGCGATAGCGTCCGCGCGCGAGGGCGCGGAGGTCAAGCGCGTCAGCGATCACTCGCCCCCCAGGGTGAGCAGCCATCCGTGGGGCTCCCACTCGCCCTGGTCGGGGTTGAACGCGTGCTCGGTGCTTCCCAGGTTCACGCCGGCGACGAGGACGTGGTCCACGCCCTCGAGCTTTTCTACCGTCGCGGCTGCCTGGGTGCCGCGATCGAGCGATCCGATGGGAATCTGGGCCAGGAGCTTCCCCGAGGCATCGAGCTTCGCCACGACCCATCGCATCCGGCAGTAGTCTTCCCACTCCGCCTCGACGTGAAGCTTCGCCCCCGGTGGAGCGCCGGCAAGGTCCACCCGGACCAGGCTCGCGCCGGTCGGGGCAACGGGCTCCGGCGAGGCGAGCCGACGCGCACGGGCCGGCCACGGAAGACGCCATGCGATGCGGGCGGGTGGATCCATCGACGCGCGGTCGATCGCGAAGCGCGCGAAGACGTCGTCGAGGGTCGATCCCGGCCAGAGCGAGCCTCGCAACGAGACGCGCATCACGTCGAATGGCGTGGGCGCCTCGGCCCACCGCCACGCGCCGGGCAACGTGCGCGTCGGGGAGAGCGCCCAGAACCCCTCGACGAGCGCGCCGGGCGAAGCGCCGAAGGTGGCGTCCAGCCATCCGAAGAACATGGACGCGCCGCGGTCGAAGGCGCTCGAGGAGGGATCGACGATCGCGCGCTCGGGGCGGAGCTGAAAGACCACGGCATCCTCGTCTCCGGACGGACAGATGGTCGCCAGGCGAGCGATCGTCTCGACGTGCGCGAGGGCGCTGCCTTCGTCGATGGCCGGCGCGACGCGCCAGAGGGACCCCCGCGCGAGGGCGCGCGCGAGCGCGAGGTCGAGCGAGCATCCCGGGAGCGTGGACCTGTCGACGAGGGCGAAGCTGGAGGCGCGGTCGAAATGAGCCAGCGGGTCGCGGCTCTCGAGAAAGGCGCGACCGCCGCCGTCGACTCCATCGACCAGATACACCTGCCAGGCGCCGTCGAGGTCGCCGTCGGGAGGCAGCATCTCGAGCGCGCCGGTCATCGCGTCCCAGGTGCGGTTCGCCGAGTCGAGTGCGGCAAGTTGAAAGGCGGCGGGCGTCCCCGGCATCGAGCGAACGCAGACCGGGTGACGAAGGGAGCACGCTCTCTGCCAGGCCCCGGCTCCCGCCGGAGGCAACCCCGCTTCGACGACGGGGCCGCCGGGGCTCTGCGAGGGGCTCCCGCGGTCCGTCTCGGCGAGCGCGTCGGAGAGCGAGAGCCAGCAAATGCAGCACGCGGCGACCGAGGTCCGTGCGAGTCGTCGCGTCACGTCCGTCCTGACAGGGCAGGCGTTGTCGATTTGACAGCTTGTTTGTGCCACTCGTATAAGCTCAAATAGCAGGCGATGGTCGCCCCTTCGTTCGATCCGACGCACACGGTCCGTTTCGACCTTCCCCAGGGAAGCGTCCGGGCCGGGCAGGACGGCGATCCTGTCCTGTTGATCCCGTGCGCCGCGCTCGACGATCTCGTGCTTTCGGCCCCGACGGAAGCCGTCGAGGCCATGGGACGGGCGCTTGGCTCCGCGATAGGCCGCAGGGCGGCGGCGCGGCTCGGGGATCCGAACAGCGCGTCGATCGAGGCGTTCATCACGCAACTCGCCGGCGAGGGCGCCGTCGCGGGCCTGGGCGTCCTGAGCATCGAGCGGTGGGGGCGGGCCCTCGTCGTCGTGATCGAGAAGTCTCCGCTGGTCGGCACGCTCCTCGCTCCGCTCGTGGCGTCGGCGATCGAGGCGGCGTTCGGGCGAAAAGTGTGGAGCGCGCTGCTGTCGCGTGACGAGCACGCGGCGCGCGTGCTCGTGGCGAGCGAGGGCGCGGTCGAGCGCGCGCGCGAGGCGCTCGCCTCCGGGATGGCGTGGGGCCAGGCCCTCGCGATGCTCCACGGAGGCAAGCAGTGACCGCCGGCCGCACGATCGCCAGGCTCGAGGCGCTCCTGGCGCGCGTGCGGGCGCGCGCCGCCGAACCTCGCGCCGCGCGCGGGGCGCAGCCCGCCTCGTTTGTCCCGGATCGGCCGGTCGAGGCAGCGGGGGAGGAAGACGATCAGCCGACCCTCCCGCCCCCGTCGATCGTGTATTCGTCTGCGCTCTCGCCCGAGGGCCGGGAGCGCCCGGCGGCGACCGCCGTCGCCGCGCCGCCCGAGTCGGATGGTGCGCCGGAGATCGAGCGCGTCCGCGAGGAGGAGGTAGAGGAAGAAGCGCCGGTTTCTTCCCGTCGCCCGGTCGTGCCCGAGCCCGAGGAGAGGCTCGCGGAGCTCGCCTTCGGCGCCGAGGAGCCAAGCCCGCCGCGTCATACACCGCCACCCGAGTCCGGACGCTTGCCCGCGGCTCCGGCGGCGCAGTTCGAAGCCTCCGGTGGCACGAACGCCGACGCGGAGCAGCCGGCGATAGAGCTTGCCCCCGAGGCCATCCGCGGCCCCCTCGCCTCGGGCGCGCAGGTCGTGGACGTCATCGGCGCGGCGCAGCGGTTCGCCCCGAGCTCCTTCGTCGAGCTCCTCGACGCGAGCCTGGCCCTCTGAGAAGCTCGCGCATCGCGAGTTGCGCGAAGGGCCGTGCGCCTACGCCAGCCAGGTCACGTCGGCGTGGTTGAGCCACGTGCGCTGCCGCCGCGCAAAGACCCGCGTCGCGCGCACGATCGCGCCCTCGAGGTCGCCCGGCGCGAGCCGCCCGTCGAGCATGGCGCGCACCTGCGCGTAGCCGACGCTGCCCATCGCGCGGGCGTCCGCTTGGCCGCCGGCCACGAGGCCGCGCACCTCTTCCACCCATCCGGCCGCCAGCCAGGAGGACACCCGGGCACGGATGCGCTCGGTCAACGTGGCAGCGTCGCATGCGATCGCGACGAACCGGGCGCTGTGCCGGGCCCGACCGAAGCCGTGCTCGCTTTGCCAGATGCTCATCGGCTTGCCCGTGAGCTCGTGAACTTCGAGCGCGCGGCTGACGCGAACGAAGTCGTTCGGATGCAGGCGGGCCGCGCTCTGCGCGTCGACGTCGCGGAGCAGGGCGTGCAGGGCGGGCCGCCCCTCGCGTTGCGCGATCTCGCGGTGGCGTTCGCGCACCTCGGCGCTCGCGGCGGGAGCCTGCGCGAGCCCGTACACGAGGGCCTTGATCCACAGGAACGTGCCGCCGCAAACGATCGGAACCTTGCCGCGCGCCCGGACCTGGGCGATGGCCTCCGCCGCGCGCTGCGCCCACGCCGCCGCGTCGATGGGCTCGAGGGGGTCGATCGCGCTGACCAGATGGTGCGGCGCCCGCTCGAGCTCTCGTGCCGTCGGCTTGCCCGACCCGGCGTCGAAGCCCCGGTAGATCTGCACGCTGTCGGCGCCGACGACTTCGCCGCCGAGTCGCTCGGCGATCGCGACGGCGAGCGCGGTCTTTCCGGTGGCCGTGGAGCCGACGACGGTGAGAAGTTCGTCGCCGTAGGACCGCGCCACACGCAGTCCCTGATCAACGACCGACGCGGCGCTCGAGCTCATCATATCCGATCCGCGTCACGACGGGGCGCCCGTGCGGGCAGTGACCGGCGAAGTCGATGTCGTCGAGGGAGCGCAGGAGCGCGGAGGCCTCCTCGCGCGAGAGCAAGTCACCCGCGCGAATGCTGCCGTGACAGGCCATCGTCGCGAGCACCAGGTCCGCCGCATCGCCGAAAGGGCGCCTCGCGGCGCGTCCCAGCTCGGCGACCAGATCCCGCACGATCCGTTCCGGTCTTGCTCGCGAAAGCAAGGCCGGCACCGCATGCACCGCGACCGCCGAGGCCCCTACCGGCCGCAGCTCGACGCCGAGCGCCGCGACGTCGTCCGCGCGCTCTTCGAGGGTCGCGACCTCCGCGGGCAGAAGCTCCACCACATCGGCGATCAGCAGGCGCTGCGTGGCGATGGATCGGGACGCGAACGCGCGACGCAACCGGTGGAAGGTGACCCGCTCGGCGGCCGCGTGCTGGTCGAGAATGTAGAGCCCGTCGGCGCCGTTGCAGAGCAGGAACATGGTCCTGAGCTGGCCGAGAAACTCCAGCGACGCATAAAATCCCGAGCTCTCGAAGAGCGCGGGCTCGGGCGACCCACCGGGTGCCGTCGCGGGCACGGCGGTCCGCTCGGCCAGGGTTGCGCCGGGGGAGCTGTCCGGGTCGGGCTGCAGCCGCCAGGGGTCCGGCGTGCCGCCTGCGAACAGCGGCGCTGGTGACGATTCGAGCGGCGTCGCAGGGCGCCCGGCGCCAAAGGAGCGAGATGCTCCGAGGCCAGGCAGCGAGAAGGCCCTCGCCATCGCCCGGTGCAGCTCCCGCGTGACGGCGTCGTGCAACGCTCGGGCGTCGGCGAAACGCACCTCGGCCTTCTGCGGGTGAACGTTGACATCGACCAGATCCGCCGGCAAATCGACGTAGACGACGCCGACAGGGTAACGGCCGGGCTCGAGCACCGAGCCGTAGGCCTGAGCGACGGCGCGCGCCAGCTGGCGGTCCCTGACCGCGCGGCCGTTGACGACGAGGTGCAGGCCCACCGCTCCCGCACGCGCGCGCTCCGGCGGTCCCAGATACGCCTCGATGCGCATGGGACCACGCTCGCCCGCGCACGGCTCGAGGCGCTCTCCGTCGAAAGCCTGGGTCGCGCGCTCGCGTCGTGCCCCCGCGCGAAGCCATTCGCGCGCGGGGCGGCCGTCGCGCACGAGGAAGATGCTTACGTCGGGCCGGGCGAGCGCAGCGAGCAGCAGCGCGTCCGCCACGTGGGCGGATTCAGTACCGATCGATTTGAGGAACTTGCGCCGCGCAGGGACGTTGTAGAAAAGCTCGCGCACTTCGACCGTCGTGCCCTCGGCCGCGCCGGCGGGGCGGACGCGCGCCGCTGCTCCGCCCTCCACGGACACCTCGGTCCCCTCGCGCGAGTCGTGCTCGCGCGTGACGAGCCTCAGCTTCGCCACCGACGCGATGCTCGGTAGCGCTTCGCCCCTGAAGCCGAACGTTCGCAGCGAGAAGAGGTCGTCCTTGCCGTGGATCTTGCTCGTCGCGTGGCGCGCGAATGCCAGAGTCGCGTCTTCGGCGTCCATGCCCGCGCCGTCGTCGCTCACACGGACGAGAGTCGTGCCCCCCTGTTCGATCTCCACCTTCACGCGCGAGGCTCCCGCGTCGAGTGCGTTCTCCACGAGCTCCTTGACGACGCTGGCGGGGCGTTCGACCACCTCCCCGGCCGCGATCTGGTTCGCGAGATCCGGCGGCAGAACCTGGATGCGCCCCATCGCGGTCTACCGCTCCTCCACCGCTTTGCCGGCCTCGTCGAAGAACTCGCGCGAGCGCCGCCGCGTCAACCCGACGACGACGAGCGCGCTGCCCAGCGTCCGGAGGGCGAGGCCGAGCGGATTGAGCGCGCGAAGCATCCCCGCGGTCGCCCGGGTAATGTCGTCGGCGCGCGCGCGTTCGGGGAAGCGCTGGTGGTTGTCGGCGGCCTGGGTCGCCTCGTGCACGTGAAGCTCCGCCTCGAGGACATCGGGCATGAGCCAGTACGCCGCTGCGTGGGTCCCGGCCTGGGCGACGACGAGCTGGACGAGCGCCGCCCGGGCCCCGCCGCTGCCGCCGAGCGCCCGCGTTGCAAAGACGAGGATGGCTCCGCCGATGAGCAGCGTGGCCACGCCCAGGGGCCACCCGCGCGGTCTGGCGGCGTCGAGCGCCCGCAGATAGGCCTCGAACCGGGCGACGACGGCCGTGCGGTCGGCCTCGTCCGGGATTCCCTGGCCGGCGAGGGACGGGTCGATGGGCTCCCGGTAGAGCGCCACCGTCGCCCAGCCGGTGCACGCGCCGTTCGCCCCGAGCGCGAGGGCGCCGAGCAGGGCAACGATGAGGTAGAAAGGGCGCTTTCGCGCGGCGGCGGCCATGGGCTTGTCCTGCGAAATAGCACGGCGCAGCCGATCACGGGGCGCAGCAGACGGTGGCCTCGTTCGTGAGCGCCACGTTCTCGGCGCTCGACGAGCCGGACGATGTGCACGCGACCTGGGTCGGGGCGCCGCCCTCGTAAATGTAAGCCATGTAGCTCGATGCCAGGCTGCTCGAGAGGCTTGCGACGGAGATGCACGTGCCGTCGGCGGGCACGGGCAGGGCGTGTTTCGTGCACTTGTTGTCGGAGTAGAGCGTGACCGTGCCCGCGCACTGCCCCGTTACCGCGCAGGAGCAGGCCGAGCAATCGAACGACGCGTCCGTCCCGACCAGGTGCTTCGCGCTGAGAGGACCGCTCGGACAGTCGACGTCGCCGGGTGCCGTGATGCACGCCGCATACGGGCCCGTGGTCGTCGGCGCGCAGACCGTGCCGTTGCAGCCTGCCGGCGGCGCGGAGCTCGGGGTGCAGACGCGGTCTTGCGCCGTGTACGTCACGTTGCTCGCCGTCTGGGCGCCCGGTGTCGCGCAGACGCCGCCGCTCGGCCCCGAGGGAACGTACTTGGCGTCGTAGGGCGCGTAGTTGCCCTGATACATATCCGTGAGGCAGGTTCCCGCCGGGCTGTTGCCGATCGGCGTCACCAACGCGGGGAGATTGCAGCTCCCCGTGCCGCCGGTGTTCACGTCGTAGGAGACCTGGATGGGCCCGGACGCGCAAGACGGCTGCGTGGTCACGCTGCACGTGCCGCACCCGCACGCGCTCCCGGCGTCGGGCCCTTCTACGACGTCTTCGGGTTGCCCAAATCCGGAGGGGCAAGACGAAGCTTGCGTGGCGGCAAAAGCGACGAGCGTCCAGCCGCTCGGCACAGCGATGCAGCCGGCTGCATCGTCGCACGCGGCGCCCGAGTCGCTCCCGCTGCCCGTGTCAGCGCCGCCCGAGTCGTTCGCGCTGCCCGCTTCGTTCGCGCCACCGGAATCGTTCGCTTCGCCCGCATCGCCGCCGATCGCGGCCTCGCCCGTCTCGGTCACGTCGACGGAAGAATCTGCGAAGGCGGTGGCCGCGTCGCCCATCGCGCCATCGGCCACGTCAGCGATCGTGGAGTCAGCGGGACCGCTCGCGTCAGACCCCGTACTCCCCGCGTCGCCCGACGGCGACGATCCCTCGGTCGAGCTCGGGGCGTCGGAGAGCGCATTGCCGCCAGCGTCCTCCGACCCGCCGCCGCCACCGTCTCCGCTGAGTCCGGCGGTGCCCAGACCGCAAGCAGCCAACAGGACTAGGCAGCCCAGCGCAACGAGGCGCGCTCCACGGACCCGCATAACACGCAGATTAGCTGCGCGCGGCCTTCCCGGCACGGCCATCGCACTGCGATTACGACAGCGGGGCCAGCGACCTTCCCGTGCGTCGCTGTGCGATAGCGTGGGTCTTGCGCGTGGCGAGTTCAAACGCGGCCGGCGCTACTTGTGGCGAGCCTCTTCCTCCTCGATGTCGTCCTGGATCGCCTTCACGAGCGGATTCACGGCGGGCGGTCGAGCGCTCGCCTGGACCTCCGGCGCCTCGTCCCCCTCGGCCGTCGCGGACGCAACGCTCGGCGGCGTGCTCGCCGGCGTTGGCTGTTCGGCCGACGCCTCGTCTCCTCCGGCCGCGATCGCGTGATCCGTCCGCGGGTGCGCCGCAGGACGCTGCGCAGGCGTCGCGACGGGGTCGAGGCGACGGCCAGCCCAGGAAGGCTTCGCCGGCACGGATGCCTTGGGGAGGGCTTCGACGGGCGTTTCGGGCAGGAGGTCGATCGCCGCCGTCGACTGAGCGGCCGCCGTCGGGTGATCAGCCAGAGAGCTTGGAGGCGCGGCGTGGATCGGTCCCGGCGTTGCGGGGGCGCCCCTTGCCGCAGGCTGGGCAGGCCGCTGGCCCACGACGATTCCCGTGACCGCCAGCGCGAGCACCACTCCTGCGGCCGAAACGATCAGCGAGGGCACCCACCTGCTATGGGAACGCGGTTGCACGACGGTCGGAGGCGCCGTCGCAGGCTCCGGGGGGAGCGTCGCGGCCACCGCGGAAAGTGAAGCGCGTGCGGGCCGTAGCGCGGCGGCCCATTCGGCCGGGGCAGGAGCGCCCGCCGATTCGTAGATGTCCCTCGCCGGGTCGACCTGCGCGAAGGACGGGGATGGGGGTCGCGCGGCGGACGGCCTGCTCGGAGGGCCAGCGTCCTGCCGTGCGGCGGGCGGGTCTGCGGCTGGCCGCCGGCTCGGCGCCGGCTGGGGCGGCGGCGTGGGCACGACCGACGCAGTCGGCTCCGGTCGGGCTATCTTTCGCAGCACCAGCCGCCGCGCTTGGCGCGGCCGGCCGGAATCATCCGTTTCCATGATGCTCCGCGTGCGCGATGGCCGCACATGGTTCACGTCCAGGTTGGGTTTTTACACACTGGGCGCATGGCGCAAGGCTCTTTTTTGACGGCTGGCCGGATCGGCTCGGGGAAGGTCGGGCCGTCCGGTCCTCCAAGGGGCGTGCGCCGCGAGGCGCGATAGGCCACAATCGCCGCTCCGAGGGGATACAAGCGTGGGAAAGCAGATGGATCGCGCGCCGACGGAGCTCGACCATTTCCGGTCGATGCTTCAGTCGTACATGCTGAAGAAAGGCCTGCGCTCCACTGACCAGCGCAAGCTAATCGTCGAGACGTTCTTCCGCGCCGACAACCACGTGAGCATCGAGGAGCTGCTGGCCCATGTGCGCGCACAGGATCCGCGCGTCGGCTACGCCACGGTCTATCGCACGCTCAAGCTACTGACCGAATGCGGCGTCGCGAACGAGCGTCGCTTCGGCGACGGACTCACCCGTTACGAACTGGCCGACGACGCCACCCATCACGACCACCTCATTTGCCTCGAGTGCGGCGACATCACCGAGTTCGAAGAGCCCCGGATCGAGGACCTCCAGGAGAAGGTGGCTCGAAGGCACGGCTTCGACCTGCGCTCGCACAAGCACGAGCTTTACGGCATCTGCCCCAGGTGCCAGGGAAAACGGCGCACCGAGAACTAGGCGTGTTCCGCTACGGAAGGCCGGGATCGGTCGCCAGCATGTGCTCGTCGGCGTAGTGGTTGGCGCGGCCGTACACTTGGAGGTTGTCCCTGACGGAGTCGGCGCTGATGGTGACCGCGAAGTTGCCGTTCTCTGGCTTCACGTCGATGTTCACCCACGTGCCGGGCAGCCAGTAAGGGTCATTCGGGACGGCGTTGCCGTTGAGCTGGCCCAGCAGGACGCGCGCGCTGTGGCACTGCAGGATGCGCGTCAACTGCTCGGCGCTCACGCCCGCGGGAGGCCGGACGATGAGCTTGGCGCCGTTCACGCGCTCTTCGCTCTCGTTGTTCGTCCGCACATGCGAGTAAAGCGGCTGGACGCGAAGCACGGCGACCGATCGGACCAGATCGTCCTGCGAGCTCGAGCTCGAGTCGCACTGCAGCCG